>Ga0268266_10004080_pt1 | contig 14118 bp, 14 predicted proteins | sample KBSS13metaG_FD_190356 | JGI IMG/M metagenome (GOLD analysis project Ga0268266, IMG submission 190356) | Switchgrass rhizosphere microbial communities from Kellogg Biological Station, Michigan, USA - KBS S1-3 metaG (SPAdes) (version 2) | ecosystem: Host-associated > Plants > Roots > Rhizosphere...
GATTGGCTCCACTTTGTTATCTCGCTTCTTTGTCACGACATTGGCTATGTACGCGGGGTATGCCGAGGCGACCAGGATGGGAAATTTGTCTGCAACGAAAAAGGTGACCTCGTAGATATCCCCCCGGGGGCAACCGATGCGTCGATGACTCCCTATCATGTGACGCGATCGAAACTCTTTGTCAGTGAGCGCTTTGGGAAGGCCAGCCTGACGCACATCGATACGCTCGAAATCCAGGCCAATATCGAGCACACGAGATTTCCGGTACCTGAACACGAAAAGCACGCCAGTACCGCGGACTATCCCGGTTTGCTTCGAGCGGCAGATTTGATCGGACAATTGGCCGACATCAACTACCTGCGGAAGACTTCGGCATTATTCGCGGAATTTCGCGAAACTGGCGTCAGCGAGAAGCTCGGCTATCAAAGTTCTGACGATCTGCGTGCAGCGTATCCGTCGTTCTTTTGGAGGGCCGTCCGCCCCTATATCGGCGATGCACTCAAATATCTGCGGGTCACGCAGGAAGGCAAACAGTGGATCGCCAATCTCTACGCCCACGTGTTTTCCGAAGAGCATCGCGGAGCGCTCGGGGCCTAGGCGAAGCGGACAACGGACTCGCCGACTATAACGGCGAAGGGCCAGAACCGGACTCTGTCTCAAACCACGCGTCGCTTCGCGATTCTGGCAAACGCTGCGGCCGGGGACAAGCCACGATCTTGGCTGGCAGCCAAGATCCCGGGAGCGTTTTCTTTTGCCCGCCGTCGGTGTTTGGTCGCGACCGGCGGGAGGACGAGCGATGCGGGGATCCCTCGGGGAGAAGATCAACCAGGGCGGCACGGCAGACATCCACGCCTGGGCGCCAGGCCAGGTCGTAAAACTGTTCAAGGAAGGTTTCCCGCCGCAGCTCGGCCGGCAAGAGGCGCGGATGACCCGGGCGGTCTTCGCCGTCGGCGCGCCGGCGCCGGAGGTGTTCGGCGAGGTGATGCTCGACGGACGCTTCGGCATCGTGCTCGGCCGCCTCGACGGACCGACACTGCTGCAGGTCACGCGCAGCGGCGCCGTGACGTTCGTCGAGGCGGGTGCGATCCTCGCGTCCCTCGTCCTGTCCGTTCACAGGATGTCGCCGCCGCCGGAGGCCTTCCATCTGTGCCGCTGGATGGACTCCGCCTTCAGCCTCTCGGGCGACATCGTGCCGAAGCACATCGCCTCCGGCATCCTCGCGCTGATCGACCGCCTGCAGCAGCCGGGGGACGGGCTGTGTCATGGCGACATCCATCCTGCGAACGTGATCATGACGGCGGATGGTCCGCGGTTGATCGACTGGACGTTTTCGATCCGCGCGCCCGCGGCCTTCGATCATGGGCACTTTCACATCAACCTGACCGAGCTCGCCCTCGACGTCACCGACAATCCGCAGCGGCAGCTTGCGGTCTATGCGGCGGCGCAATCCGAATACGCGCGGTTGTCCGGCATACCGGTAGCGGCGCTGAAGCAGGCGATGGAGACCTGGCTGCCGATCGCGACCGTCCGCTACTTCCTGCTTATGGGCGGGCCTACAAGCGAGCGATGGCGGCGGATGATGCAGCGCGCCGAAGCGGCCCTGCGTCCGTAGGACTAAGTTCATCGCGCACGCGCGGCTGTCGATGCGGCTGCCCGGTGTCGGCTCCGGGTCTTGCAGACGTCCCAGCCGATGGAATGCAACGCTCATGGACCTGTGTTCGCCGATTGGCCACCCCGGCTCGATTGACATGCGATTTTATCTGACTAAAGTCAGAGATATGCACGATCCCGTGTCTCGCGTCCGCCGATTTAACCGTGCCGTCACGTCTGAGGTCGGCGCGCTCGATACCTCGTTTCTCGGTCGTGGCCGCCCGCTTGGCGCGGCCCGCGTGCTGAACGCAATCGGTCATGGACGTTCGGACGTGGCGGAAATACGCGACTATCTCGGCCTCGATTCCGGGCTGATGAGCCGCCTGCTGCGCAGTCTTGAAGAGGAAGAGTTGATTGAGACGACAGAGCATGCGGTCGACGCCCGCCGCCGCGTTGTCAAGCTGACGCGCGCGGGCCAGCGCGAGTTTGGCGCATACGAAGCGATGTCCAATTCGCGAGCCCAGGCCCTCCTCGCCCGTCACAGCTCGCCAGAGGCGCTGCTGGCGGCGATGGACATGATCGGCTCCGTGCTCGGACGCAGTCGCATCGAACTGAACGAAATGCCCCCTCGAAGCGCCGAGGCACGATACTGCCTTGGTGAATACTACAGTGAGCTCGCGCGCCGCTTCAAACAAGGCTTTGATGTCACGCGGTCGCGCGATCCCGATGCCAAGGATATGCACCGCCCGCGCGGAACGTTCATCGTGGCAATGTCGGACGGTCTGCCGATCGGCTGTGTCGGGCTAAAAGGAAGCGGCGTTGATATTGCGGAGATCAAGCGACTGTGGGTCGCGCCGTCCGCGCGTGGGCTGGGGCTCGGCCGGCGCCTCATGAACGCTGTCGAGGGCGCCGCGCGGGAACTCTCCATCAAGGTGGTTCGCCTCGATACCAACAGCGCGCTGCCTGAAGCGCGCCAGCTCTACCGCAACAGCGGCTGGACCGAAATCGCGCGCTTCAACGACGACCCCTACCCGGACCTGTTCTTCGAAAAGCAGCTTTGAACTCAGGCCCGCAGCTTCCGCGACATGGACGCATCGGCGCGCTCCCGGAATCCAGAGATAATGGGCTGGTCATCCTTAAATTAGCTCTTGTCGTTCTCAATCCCACATTCGTGGAGGCCTACGCCGTCCGCGTAGATTCCGCGCTCGTCCGCGCGAGACGCTCAATGATTTCAACGAGAGCATGATGCGCGGGGCTATCGGGATCGCGAAACTCGGTCAGATCATGTTCGTCCGCGAGCCGGTGCAAGCGCATCAGTTCCCGAGCGCGTTGGCGCCTGTTCAGCTGCAATTCGGATGGTCTATAGGTGAAGAAAAGCCTTCGCATTTCCGCCGGGCCGAAGAGATGACTGAACTCCGACACCGTGACGTAGATCAGAAAGAGCACAAGTATCCAAAGCGAAATTGCGGTGAAACGCTGCCAGGAGAAGTCAGAGATCAGATAGGACGGAAAATCACCCGGCCAATTCCCGTCAATGACCGAAAAATGCATGAAGCGTTCGGCCAAGCGCGTAATGACCGTCGCAACCCAGTAGATGGTCGTCTTGAACAGGATCGGCTGGATGAGAGGGGCCCGGTCGAAGACCTTGAGGAAGGGCATCGAGTTGGCAGTGATTACAGCCTTGCCGACGACAAGCGCCGCTACCGTAGCAAGCATGAAACTGCTGACGGCGACGGCATAGCTGGCGACGAGGAGGTTCGTCGTCAGAACGATGAGGTTGAAACCGACGAAAAAGAATATTGTCGGCGGCAACGCTTGCTTTAGCTCGCCTGCAATTCGGATACCCAGGCGCTGCAGCACCCTGGAATTCGTGTCCGCCCCGCGTGCCGAAGCTTTCATTTGCGGGTCACGGGCTTCCTCTCGGAGAGGCTCCTGTTTCATGGTCATAACCCGACGTTGTCGCCGCCAGCGGGACACTGACGTCCCACGCGGGTGTGAACAAATTCTGTGCCGGCATAGCGTCCGCGACGGGTGCTCAAGAGTTCATTTCCTGCCAAGTTCGGCAACGCATTCGGCCACGGACCTCGAACTGTTGCCCGCGCTGCTTACCCACTCGCAGCTTTCGCGCCGCCATTTATCCATTGCGAGATCATTTTCCCTTCTCGCCGCCGCGTCGGACGTCGCCGATGCGTTGCCGCCGAGCTCAATCGTTGATCGGCTTATGACTATGTTCCCAAACTTCGTATCCTCGACGAGAGGTCCGCTCAGTCTCTCTCCATTACTTCCGATCAGCATCTGAACTTTGCCGGGCTGGACCTCTGCGGACGCCATCGAGACTTCCAGCGCATAGTCGCCGGGTGGCAACGCGTTTCCTTCGTCACTGAACCGATCTGTGATGAACTGCCCAGCGTGCACCGTTACGTTTTGCTGCGCCGAGTAATTGACTGCCTTTCTTCGCAGGCTGACCAGCAATTTGGTTTCATCGGGCAAGTTGGTAACGCCTATGACAGACGGGGTCTGGCTCCCATCGGGGCGTAACCGGATCTCGGCTTCAAGTGAGTAAGCTATCGATGGTTTAAGAATCAGCGTTGTGAGGATTAAGGCAGGCAAAACTCTGGCTATCGGTACCATGTCGTCCTCCCGCTCTATTGCTGTCGACGTCAACCTCCTTATTGGCGGGTGGCTTTTCGTCGCGCAATCGTGCGACGCTCATTCCTGGCCCGCCAGGGGTCGTTGATCCAGATCAACGGAGCGATGCATTGAACCAGCTCCGCGCGGCGATGGCCGCGCGTTGGGATGTTCGCTTACGTCAAAGGGCGGCATGCCGGAGTTGCTGCCCAAGGTCCACAGCACGCCTGGGGTCCTTCCGCAGCGAGACGCGTGGGGGCTCTGATCTCTGGAGCTGCGAACGGGAGTAATCTCTTGCTCGCCTACCGAGATGGCCGGGCAGTCATGGGGTTCTGCGCCGCCTGATTACCCCCCCGCGATTTGGTCACCTTTATTGACGCTTTGATGTCCTTTGAGCCAATGGCGTTACTTCGATTGCTGTGGGAAAAAGTAGTAACTGCGGCGGGCCGCTCCCGTCGCCGTCTGCGCTCTGACGTGATCACCGCTACTCGACCCCAAGCCGACTCGTGGGATCGTGTTGGGGCGCAGCCTCACCTGCAATGAACTGTTTCTGTGTGCCGGTCATCAAAGATGGCGAAAGATAGCGAACGACATACGGCACTTAGCCCCCTCGAACAGCAGTTGTTGCGCCGTCTCGCTCAGGGAAAACTGGACAAGGTCATCGCACAGGAAATCGGCGGCACCGAAGAACAAGTGGCCGCGCAGCGTCAGGCGCTCGTCCAGAAGCTGAATATCCAATACCGCTTTCAGTTGTGCGCGGCCGTCAATAAACTGGCTCCCTGGCCGGACCTGTCGTGAGTGACCGCATCCGAAGTGCGTTTTGCATTGCTCTTGCCTTCGTAGCCGGCCTGATGGTTGCCGAGGTGAAGGCCCAGGATGCTGAGCCCAGGGCGTACAGCAACACGCCCGTGGGACTCAATTTCCTGATCGCTGGCTACATCTATTCACAAGGCAAGCTGGCATTTGATCCATCCCTGGCGGCCGCCGACGCAGCGTTCCAATCCAACGCGGGAGTACTGGCCTACGTGCGGTCCTTCGATTTGTTCGGGCAATCCGCCAAGTTCGACGTGATCGTGCCGTACTCGGAATTTTCGGCGCACGGCACCGTCGCGGACTTGCCCCGAGAGCGGGAAATGAATGGCTTTGCCGACCCGCGATTTCGCGTCTCCGTAAATCTCTTTGGAGCCCCGGCATTATCGCTGAAGGAGTTCGCCAACTATAAGCAGGACCTCATCGTCGGCGTCAGCCTTCAAGTCTCGGCACCTTTGGGTCAGTATGACGACAGCAAGCTGCTTAATCTCGGCAGCAACCGCTGGTCCTTCAGGCCCGAGCTGGGTGTCTCCAAGGCTTGGGGCCAGTGGACGTACGAGATCGTTCCCAGTGTCACATTCTTTTCGGAGAATCCTGACTTCTTCAACGGCAGGAGATTTGCCCAGGCCCCGCTTTATCTGGTCCGGAGTTCTCTCATCCGCAACTTTGATTCAGGCGCATGGGTTTCGCTGGACGGCACTTATTTCAAGGGATTGCGCACCAAGGTCAATGGCGTCCCCGGCGACAACGAGCAAGAGAACGTGCGTGCGGGCTTCACCGTTGGTCTACCAGTCGACCGTCAGAACTCCATCAAGTTCAATGCCAGCACGGGCATCTACAGCCGCACCGGCACCCAGTTCAGCCTTGTCGGAATCGCCTGGCAATATCGCTGGGGCGAAGGGTATTGAGCTAGCAGCTCATAGCGCCAGGGTACTCGTCATCCGCCGGTTTGACCTGCAGCGGGTTTCGCATGAACCGGAGCGGCTCTGGCAAAGTGCTCCCGGCCAGAGTTGATCTGGATCAAGATCAACGTGTTTCGCCGTCGGAAGGATCAGGTCGAGCCGGCTCGGAGGCACCCATATGGCCGGCCAGAAATCACGTGGGGCAGCGCCCGGGAACGACGAAAAATCGCACTGGCGCTGCAACCACCGAGTTAGGTTTCCAAGGCAACGCACGTGGCGCTTAGTATGGCATCAATAGACCTAGCGCACTTACCTGGGCGCGCCCTCGTCCAACGGACACATTTCCACGCTGTGTCGAACTGGCACTTAAGCGTCTTGGAGGATGACAATGCGCATCTGGATCATTCCCCTGATCTATGTGTTGGCCGCTTTCGTGTTTGCCCAGATACTGCCGCGGTTTGAACTCGCCTACCTGGACCATAACGTCGGTATATCGGTTTCTTCGGCGCAGGCCTGCCTGTCGGCGGCTGGATCGGGAATGATGGCGCTCACCGGAGTTGTGTTCGCACTCGCCTTTCTGATGGTCCAGTTCAGCGCGGTCGCCTATTCGCCCCGCCTGGTGCGCATGTTTATAGGCGATTTGACTCTCTATCATTCGATTGGAGTGTTCTCGTTCACATTCATATTCGCCTTTTTCACCCTTCCCTGGGTTGATCGAAACGGCTCTGGTACGGTTCCGAGCTATTCCACCATGACAGTCGGAATTCTGCTGATGGTCAGCATGTTCCTCTTCGTCAGAATGATTCAGCGGGTGGTGGATCTGCAAATCGCACCCGTGCTGCGCGCGATAGGAGACAAGGGCCGCGAGGTGATTGAGGCGTGCTATCGGCCTCTCGAGCCGAAGCAGGTCGGCAAGCCTGACTCAAAATGTGTCGAAGACTCGCGGCTGGGCGGGCCCTGCCGCGCCGTTACCTATACGGGATACCCGCGCATAGTCACGCGACTTGATATCGACGCACTCGTCAGTGAAGCGCGAGCGAGTGGCGCTGTTATCGAGATAACATGTGGCGTCGGAGACACCCTGCTTGATGGTGATACTGTCATGCGCGTGCACGGCGTCACAAGCGACTTTTCGGAAGAAGACGCGGTGCGCGCTGTTCACCTTGGCCCGGAGCGTACCGCTGAGCAGGATCCGAAATACTGCATCCGCATTCTGGTTGACATTGCCATCAGGGCGCTTTCACCGGCGGTCAACGACCCCACGACTGCGGTCCAGGCAATTGATCAAATCGAGGACTTGCTGCGCAGATTGATCCGGAAGGAGCTGGAGTCGGCCCACATAAGAGATTCAAAGGGTAATTTGCGCCTCATCCTTTTGTTGCCGTCGTGGGAGGACTACCTGTCGCTCGCCTTCGATGAAATCCGGCAGTTTGGAACGAATTCCGTTCAGGTGGTCCGCCGATTGCGGTCGGCGCTCTCAAGCCTGGCTGACAACTCGCCGACTATCGCCCGTACTGACCTAACGCGTCGCTATCTCGAGCAACTCGATCTCGGTATCGATCACTCGCAGTTTGATTCTGAAGACAAGCAGAAGGCCATGCAACAAGACAGGCAGGGACTTGGATTGTCACGCCGGCAGGGTCGTGACAGCTCTCAACCCGCTGGAGCGTGAAGCAACTGCAGTAAACCCCGCGGGGGTGGGCGGCTGCTGCCTAGAGCTGGAGCTGCCGCCTGGCATGAAGTGGTTCCCCGTGAAAGCGATAACGCATGCCCGGCACATAACCGGGCATGACGAAGTCAAAGGCGCAGGATTACGGCCGCAGGATCGCCGCGCCCGTCGTCGCCCTGCTCTCCAGCTCCGTATGCGCCTTCGCCGCATCCTTCAGCGCATAGGCGTGATTGATCGGCACATGGAGCTTGCCGTTGATGACGGCGGCAAACAGCGTGTCGGCGCCTTCGAGCAGTTCCTTGCGGGTCGAGACGTAGTCGTTGAGCTTCGGCCGCGTCGCAAACAGCGAGCCGTGATTGTTGAGCTCGGCGAGCGCGAACGGCGGCACCGGGCCGGAGGCGTTGCCGAAACTCACGAACAGGCCCCGCGGCCGCAGACACGACAGCGAGCCAGGGAATGTGGTCTTGCCGACGCCGTCGTAGACGACATCGCAGAGCTCGTTGCGGCTGATCTGCTTCACCCGCGCAACAAAATCTTCCTCATTGTAGAGGATGACGTGATCGCAGCCATTGGAGAGCGCCAGATCGGCCTTCGCCTTGGAGCCCACGGTACCGATCACGTGCGCGCCGAGCGCCCTGGCCCATTGGCAGGCCAGCAGCCCGATGCCGCCGGCCGCAGCGTGGATCAGCACGCGGTGGCCGGGTTCGACCTTGAAAGTCTTGTGCAGGAGGTACCAGACCGTCAGCCCCTTGAGCATCAGCACGGCGCCCTGCTCGTAGGTAATGTGGTCGGGCAGCTTGACCAGCTTTTCCGCCGGGATCACCCGCTCGCTGGCGTAGCCGCCCAGATTGAAATAGTAGGCAACGCGGTCGCCGGGGTGAAAATTGGTGACGCCCGGTCCGACTGCCACGATCTGGCCGGCGGCTTCGTTGCCGGCGATGAAGGGCAGCCCCGGCGCCTTGTAGAGGCCGGTGCGAAAGTAGACGTCGATGAAGTTCAGGCCGACGGCATGCTGACGGATGCGGACCTCGCCCGGGCCGGGCGCCGGTACCTCCACGTCTTCGTACACCAGGGCTTCCGGTCCCCCTACCTTGTGCACGCGCACGGCCTTGGTCATGACTGTCTCCTTTGGTGCCGCTCAAGCGCCCGAGCCGAGCGTGAAGCGAAAGCCATCGCCGCCGCCTTGTCAACTGACCGGCCCAAGCCGGCTATCTGGCGCCCTTCCTGCGGTTGCGCCCGGCGAGCACATTGAACAGTTCGACGGCCGCCGCAAACACGATGGCGAAGTAGATATAGCCGCGCGGGATATGGAATTTGAACCCGTCCGCCACCAGCGCCACGCCGATCAGCACCAGGAACGCCAGTGCCAGCATCTTGGTGGTCGGATGATCGGCCACGAATTTCGCCACCGGGCCCGACGAGAGGTACATGACCGCGCAGGCGATCACGACCGCCGCGACCATGATCTCCAGGTCCTCCGCCATGCCGATGGCGGTGATGATCGAGTCCAGCGAGAACACCAGGTCGATGACGATGATCTGCATGATCGCCCAGAAGAACACGCTGGCCTTGGACTCGGTATCGGGCTCCCCGTGCCTCGCCTCGACCTCGGCATGGATTTCATGCGTAGCCTTCGCGATCAGGAAGGCGCCGCCGCCAATCAATATGATGTCGCGCCAGGACAGTCCGACCTGTTTCACGGTGATGACGGGCTCCGTCAGGCCAATCAGCCACACCAGCACGCTGAGCAGCGCGATGCGAAACACCAGCGCCAGCAACAGGCCGATCTGGCGCGCGCGCTTGGCCTGCGCCGGAGGTATCCGCGAGACGATCACCGAGATGAAGATGACGTTGTCGATACCGAGGACGATCTCCAGCGCCGTTAGGGTCAGCAGCGCAATCCAGGCCTCGGGGCTTGCGAGTAATTCCATCATGCCTTGAACGACTTCATTTGGCGGATCACCGCGTCACTCCCGATTACGTAAGCCGCAATGGCGCAAAGCCCGGCGACGATGGGGGCGCCCACGTTGAAATCGCAGACCAGCGTATAGATCGCAAGCCCGGCGCCGATGGCCATCAACCACAGGGTCAGCCAGCGTAAACGCACCACCCGAACCGGATGCAGCACGTGAAACGGCGCGAAGGTCAGCGCGATCAGGATCGCTATTCCGAGTGTCGACAGGACCGGCGGCAGGTGCAGCAAGAACAAATAAAATGCTGCCGCGTTCCACAGCGCCGGAAAACCGCGGAAGTGATTGTCCGACGCCTTCATGCGCCGGTCGGCAAAATAGAGCGCGCCCGACACCATGATGCCGATGCCGAGAATTGGCGCCGCGACCGGCAGCAGCATCCCGCTCGCGGTGATGGCATAGGCCGGAACGAAAACGTAGGTCACGAAATCGACCACGAGGTCGAGCACCTCGCCCGACCAGTTCGGCTGCAGCCGCACGACGTCCAGCTTGCGCGCCAGCGGGCCGTCGATCGCGTCGATGATCAGGGCCACGCCGAGCCAGCCGAACATATTAGCCCAGTGTTCGCGCACGGCCTCCAGCATCGCCAGCAACGCGATGCCCGCGCCCAGGGCCGTGAAGATATGCACGGCAAATGCTGCGGTCCGCATTCGGCCGGTCGCGGGGATGGAATCGGGCTCTGTGGTCTGGTCCATTGCTCCGGCAGTGCTATCAGGAATCGCTCCGATTTGCATATCAGCGCTTGCGGCGTTCCGCCGCGCGATCGGGTGGAAACATTTCGGCCAGTTGATGGCTTGAAAATGCCGGCCCGAACGTCAATTGTCTCAATATGAGTGATGCACCGCAAGTTTATGACGCTGCCGTGATTGGCGGCGGACCGGCCGGGTTGACCGCGGCCATCGCGCTCGCCGCAACCGGTGCAAAAACCGCCCTGCTCGCCCGCCGCGTTCCCTATGCCGACAACCGCACCACGGCACTGCTCGGGGCTTCCACCGAGCTGCTTGAACGACTGGACGTCTGGCCGCGCTGCCGCGACAAGGCAGCCGCCTTGCAGACCATGCGCCTCGTCGACGATACCGGCCGGCTGATCCGAGCGCCCGAGGTGCGCTTCACATCCGACGAGATCGGTCTCGAACAGTTCGGCTACAACATCGACAACCGCTCGCTGATGATTGCCCTCGAAGAGCGCGCCGCCGAGCTCTCGAACCTGACTCGGTTTGATGATGAAGCGGCAACGATCGACCCCCAGGATGCCGTCGTCACCATTCATACCGGCAAGGGCGAGCAACTCGCCGCGCGGATGGTGATCGGCGCCGACGGACGGCAATCGCCCTCCCGCGAGGCCGCCGGCATCGGGGTCAGCCGCCGCGACCTGCATCAGTCGGCGCTGACCTTCAACATCTCGCATTCGCGGCCACACAACGGCATCTCCACCGAGTTTCACACCTCGCAGGGTCCGTGCGTATTTGTGCCCCTGCCCGGCAACCGCTGCAGCGTGGTGTGGGTCTCGGCGACGAAGGAAGCCGAGCGGCTGATGTCGCTCAGCGACGAAGAACTGTCGGAAGCCGCGGAACGGCAATCGCATTCCATTCTGGGCCGCGTTCAAGTCGAATCCGGGCGCAACGTGTTTCCGCTGACGATCGAGCGCCCCGCGCAATTCGCCAGCCATCGTGTCGCGCTGGTCGGCGAATCCGCCCATGTGGTGCCGCCGATCGGCGCGCAGGGCCTCAACATGGGATTGCGCGATGCGGCCGACATTGCTGACATCGCAGGCAATGCGATTTCGCTCGGAGAGGATCCGGGATCGCCGGCGGTACTGGCGCGGTATCAGTCGGCCCGCCGCGCTGACGTCGCGAGCCGGTTGATTGCCATCGATGTCGCCAACCGCTCATTGCTCAGCGACTTCCTCGGCATGCAATCGCTGCGCGCAGCCGGCATGCACCTCCTCGGTTCGTTCGGCCCGCTGCGGCGGCTCGCCATGCGCGAGGGACTGGCGCCGACCTGGAAGCGCGTAAGCTGACCACACTGCCGTAGGCCAGACGAGCGAAGCGACCCCGGTGACCGGTCCCGCTACACTGATCTACTTTGCATGGGGTTGTTTTCGATATTTTGTATTTCGAGCCCCTGCGCGCGCCTTCACGGAAACACCAGCCGCCCGCTCTGGATGAACCACATCACGCTGGTCAAGGTGACCACGGAAGCGAAGGTTCCGATCAGGACGGCGACCGACGCAGGTTCGATCCAGGTATTGTTCTGTCGCGCGATCACGAACACATTCAGCGCCGGCGGCAACGCGGCCATCAGCACAGCGGTCGCCGCCCAGGGCTTCGCGAACGGCCCGAACAGCAGCATCAATCCGAACACGATCAGCGGATGGATCAGCAGCTTGACCGCGATCACGCCGGGCACTTCCCAGGGCACGCGATCGAATGGCCGCAACGCCACGGTGACACCGAGCACGAACAGCGCGGTCGGTGCGGCCGCGTTCTGCAGGAACAGCAGGGTCCGGTCGAGCGCCGTCGGCAGCGGGATATGGAAGGCCGCAACGAGCGCCCCCAGAACAGCCGACATGATCAGGGGGTTCATCACGATCTGCCGTGCGGCGATGCCGATCGCATGCAGAAACGACGGGTGCTCGCGATCGGTCAGCGCCATCAACAGCGGCACGATGGTGAACAGGAAGATGCTGTCGCAGCAGAAGATCAGCGCGGTCGGCGCCGCCGCTTTGCTGCCGAGCACGGCCAGCGCCAGTCCCGGGCCCATGTAGCCGATATTGCCGTAGGCGCCGGCAAGCCCGGCCATTGTCGCCTTGCGCAGCGACAGTTCGCCGATGACGCGGCCTCCCACCATCGCAAGGACGAAGGCGCTCACCGTCGCAAGCGTGGTCGCGATCAGGAACGGCGGATTGTTCAGTTCGGAGAACGGCGTGTCCGACATGATGCGGAATAGCAACGCCGGCAAAGAAACGTACAGCAGGAAGAAGTTCATCCAGGCGAGACCGGACTCCGGCAGTCCCCTGGTCTTGCCGCATGCGAAGCCAACGAAGATCAGGCCGAAATAGGGAAGCGCGAGGTTGAGGATATCGACCATCTCGAAAACGTCTTTTCGTCAGCTATTTCGGGGATATGGCGCCGGATTTGGCCACTGCGTGTAAAGGTTAATTCGTCCTAATGCCCCTAGCATCGGCCACAATCATGGTCTATTCGACGGGATATGATCAAAGCGCGCACCGCCAAGTTTCAGATCGGACAGATTGTCCGCCACCGGGTGTTTTCATTCCGGGGCGTGATTTTCGATATCGATCCGGAATTCAACAATACCGAGGAATGGTGGCTGTCGATCCCCGAAGAGGTGCGGCCCCACAAGGATCAGCCGTTCTACCATCTGCTCGCGGAAAACTCGGAGTCCGAGTACGTCGCCTATGTCTCCGAACAAAACCTGCTGCCGGATGATTCCGGCGAGCCGATCAGGCATTCGCAGGTGGCGGAGATCTTCGTCAAGGACAAGTCGGGCGGCTATCGTCCGCGCAATCCGTCGCTGAACTAGCAATCCTCGTCCGCAACAAAAAAGGCGCCCCATCGGGCGCCTTTTGCGTTTGTCGAACGACGCGGCGCTTACTTCGCCGCCGGGTTCGCAGGCGCACCACCCGCACCCTCGAGCTTCTTGCGCTGCTCTTCGGCCCGCTTCTGCAATTCTTCCTGCAGCTTCTTCTGGTTTTCCTCGAATACCTTCGGATCGGTCGGCGGGCCGTCATAGGCCTTGGCGAACTCACCGGCGAGCGGCAATGGCAGCGTCAGCGGCGCGCCGTTGGAATTGATCGCCTGAACGACGAGGTTCTGGCCCTTCTTCAGGCTGGCGATCAGCTCGGGGGTTGCTTCGTAGTCGGACATGCAACCGTTCTGGAAGCAGATGACGTAGGGGCCCTGCAGCGGCGGATTGTTGTCGACGATGACCCGGGTACCGTGCACGAGTTGCATGCCGAGCGGCAGGGTCACGCGCAGCAGCTTCTTCGGCTCGCCTTCCGGCTCGATGATGACGGCGGCGATGACGGGCTGGCCGGACTCGATGCGGCCGTCCTTGCCGGTGAAGCAGACCTGCTTGGCGCCGGCTTCCTGACCCTTGAGGCAGAACTTGGTCCAGGGCGCGTAGATCAGCTGAACCTGCTGTTCCGGCGGCTGAGCGGCTGCGGGGGGAGCGCCGGCCGGAGGGGCTTGCGCGGCCGGAGCGCCGGCGGGAGCCTTGGGAGCAGCCTTCGGGGGCGCTTTCGGAGCGGCGGGCGCAGGCGCCTGAGCGGCCTTCGGGGCCCCGGGGGCCGGTGCGGGCTGCTGGGCTTGCGCACTCGTCGCGATCAACGTTGCCGACAATGCCGAGGCCGCCAGCAGGCCCATGACCTGCCCACGCGGCCGAATCGAGCCGGCCAAGATACGGAAATTCATTGCGGAAAACCCTTTCTGAACCGCAGCGCCCGAACCGCTACAGGCACCGACACCTAGCCGCGCTGAGGCGGCTGTCTCGTTGGCAATTGAGGCGGATACGTGACAGGTGTTCC
>Ga0268266_10004081_pt1 | contig 14117 bp, 13 predicted proteins | sample KBSS13metaG_FD_190356 | JGI IMG/M metagenome (GOLD analysis project Ga0268266, IMG submission 190356) | Switchgrass rhizosphere microbial communities from Kellogg Biological Station, Michigan, USA - KBS S1-3 metaG (SPAdes) (version 2) | ecosystem: Host-associated > Plants > Roots > Rhizosphere...
ATTGAGCCGAGAAGCCACAGCGTAGTGGATACCCCGCCTTCGCGGGGTATGACGACTGATTACTTCGACAGCGAAATATTGGCCGCGCGGAACTGGCTGTCGGCCTTCATGGCGATCTGCTGCTTGCTGCCAGCGGTCTTCAGCGAGATGCTGGCGTTGAAGCCGGCCGCCTCGGCGACCACCTGGAAGCTTCCGTTGCCGCCGCGACCCTGAATACTGCCGCCGACATTGCGGCTGGTCTCGCTCCAGGAACCCCTGACCTCGCCGCCAGCTGCGACTACCGACGCTTGCAGGTTGAACCTGTAGGAGTCGCTGGCGCAGGTGAGGGCCATGTCCATGGAGGCCCCGTTCACATTGTACGTTGCTCGGCAACGGATGCGCTCGTTCGAACCATCGTCCAGCGTGACGGTGCCGGGACCGGACCAGGTGCCCGCCATGCCGGCGAAGGTGTGGGACTGGGCGTGGCCCGGAGAGGCGGCGAAAGCCGCAAACGAAAACGCGACGGCTGCAAATGTCAGCCGTCGCGCTTTGGCGAAGAATTCCGAAGTCTGGCTAGCCTTACTGACGGGACGCTTCCCATCGACCGCTGCATGCGACACCAGCTGAAGCCCCATTCCATTTCCCCGATCCGGAGTTGCCACTAAGTTGACCGTTCGCATATGCACCATTGATCGAGACTTTCACAAGTCCCCCGCTGCCGACACTGCCGGAAACCGGGCCGCCCGAAATCTTGCCGTCGGTGACATTCACGGTCGACGTCGTCTGCGCATCGCAGCTGCCGGTCTTCGTAACAACGGTGACCTGCCAAAGGCCGTCATAGGGTGACTGGGCGGAGGCCGGAGCGACAGCAAGGGTCGCGGCCGAGGCAAGAAAAGAGACAAACAACATGTTGCGAATGCGGTTGGAACGCATGGGTCAGAATCCCTGAAATGTGTGTGATGAGGCGCCTTATCTTGTCACAATGTGTCCAAACTTTGGTGCGACGCACCCTCGTCGAATGTTCCCGCCATTTCAAACACATCAAGGTGAATCCGGTTCCCGGCGGGGAACAAGATAACTCGGATTTCGACATGATTCCTACACGAATCGCTCCGATTTGAGGTATTTAGGTAGGGTTCAATGTTTTGCGTCGGACAGGGCCGGCGCCTTGGTGGCGAACTCCTCGTCTTGCGGCGTGGCGGGCAGGCTGTGGTGGGTCTTGGCGTGAAAGATGACGTCGGCGAGCAGCTTCTGGCCGAGCGGGGCCAGCGCGCGCTCCCATAGCTCGCGCGCGGTCTCGCCCTTCTTGACGAAAACCCACTCCTGCGCGGCGATGGCGCCGGCATCCATCCGGTCGGCGAGGTGGTAGACGGTGCCGCCGGCGATCGGGTCGCCTTCCTTGATGGTCCATTCGACCGCGGCGATGCCGCGATGCCGGGGCAGGAGCGAGGGGTGATAGCCGATGCCGCCGAGCTTGGCGGCGGCCAGCGCTTCCCGGGTGACGCGGGCATGGCTATGGGCGGTGACGATCAAGTCGGTCCCGGGCGCGATTTCAGGCGCGACGACCCGCTTCGGATCGGCCTGCACGACCACCTCTATTCCGGCCGCCCGGGCGGTGGCGGCCAGCCGATCCTCACCATCGTGGACGACAACGCGGACGATATCGACGCCGTGCTGGCGCAGCGTGTTGAATGTCGTCACGCCGAAATGGCGGGAACCGACCAAAGTGATCCGCATGTGTTCCGTCCGTCGTTAATCAGGCCGGTATGCCGATAGCACACCATGATGGCCTGTTTCGACGGGGGCCACGGGGCTTTTGGGTTATCAACAGGGCGGGCTGGGGAGCGGCGAGCCTTTGACCGGGGCCGATCCCCGCCAGGCAAAGGCCGGATCTCGCCTCCACTGACCCACAAGCTGCTTTGCACTGGGGTCGCCGGGCCAGCGTGCGTGGCATCACATCGGCAGGAATGACGCGGCACTACGGTTCGGGCCAACGCCGGCAACCAAGGACCCGCCCGCATGAAACGCTTTGTGATCTTCGCCGCCATTGCGCCGCCGCTCGGCTTCATCGTCGCATTCTGGGTGATGCTGCAGATTGCCAACTGGCTTGCGGGCAGCCCGACCACATTCAATGTCACTCAGATCATGATGCTGCCGACGATATATCTGGTCGGGGGGATCCCGGCGCTATGGGCTGCATGGTTCGACCATGTGCTGGTGAAATGCAGCGTCTCGCATCACATCGCGCTTACGTCGCTGTTCGGTTACGCGATCAGTTACCTGCCGCTTGCAGCGGCGTTCTGGATCGGCTTTGGCCACAGCCCATACGTCCTGCTGCTCGGCCTGATCGGCGCGGTGCCGTCAGCGGTGTGTTCGTGGCTGGCGGCGGCGCATCAGGCGCCTCGCCTTATTCCATCACCATGACAGCACGCGCGGCGGCGGCCGGGAGTAGGTCGCGGCCGATTGCTGGACTGCCTCGGCCTGTCGTTCGGCCGCCAGGTCCAGCTGCGCCCGCAGGTCGGCGCTGCACTGCTTCATCTGATTGCGCAATTCGCGCCGGCTGAAGCTGGTGAGGGAGGGATCGGCAAGCTGCCGCCAGGCCGCGCGCAACCATCGCTGCATGGCCTGGATATCGGAATCGAGGAGCTCGGGCTGGTTCATGCCGCCGCAATCTCAAAATGTGATCGCGCCACGATTAAGTCTGATTCTCTCGCCGACGCCTACTCCGTAGCATGACGGACGGCAGGAAATGCCGGCGACTTGAAGCAGGTCCGCCTGGAGGCAGGGGAACCCGCACCCCACATGATCGTTGGATGAGTGCCTTCTGGAGAGACTGACCTCGATGCCCCGCAATCCGGCGTTTGTTCTCGTCGTGGCGCTCGCCCTGATCGCCCCCGCCAAGGCCTTCGCACAATTGACGCCGCCAGCTGGTTCGGCCGGCGCCGGTAATTCGCCCATATCGGGCGTGCCGTTCGGCCCGGCCAATCCGAGGTCGCTGTCCGACCCCAGCGGTATCGGCAACGCGGGGAATATCCCGCCGCTTCGCCCAAGCCCGCCGCCGCCACCCGTCTCGACCAACACGGTCAGTACCCCGCCGCCGCGCGTGGTGACGCCGTCCTATGCGGGCGCCTCGCAGCGGATCATCAGCCCGCGCCGGGGTTACCCGCACAAGCCGCCGACCCGGCGGCGGGGGCCGGCGGAGATGAGCAGCTTCAAGGGCATCTGCCGGGGGTGCTAGCAGTCCGCGCATGACGATGCATACGCGCGCGGGTGGTGGGAGGCGCCACCAATTCTAAGCATTTAAATCATGGCGCCCTGAGCAAAGCCGCATGCGACCGCGGCATTGTTACAGAGATTTAAATATGAGGCGCTTGCGGATACCGATCCGAGCTCGATCGTCATTTACAAAAGTCTCGACGACTTCAGTGAATTCAATAATGCAGAGCGCAAAGGAACTTTCTATTTTTCCCCGACTCATCTTCCCTAATCCGATTTGGAAGAGGATCGACGAATGGGACGACGCTGGACCGAGCATGACATCAGCGAGTTGAGAGATCTGGCTCAACGATATTCCGCGCCAAGAATCGCTGAAATGACCAACCGCACCGTGGGCGGGGTCGCCTTCAAGGCCTACCAACTCAAGCTTTCGCTGCGATCGAGTCATTACGACAACGAATCGGGCACCGGTGCCCAGCCCGATTGAGGTCAGTCCGGTGCCGTCTGATCGGGTTCCGAAGGCTTCAAATGGGGCGGCTGGGAACGCCTGGGGTCATTCGCGGTTGGAGTCGCAGCCTCGAGAAAAGCGAGATGGCCATGACGAAACCAATAATGTTGCTTGGCGCGGTTGCGGTATTATTGCTGTTCGCGCCGGTCAGCCCGGCATCGGCGCAGCACGTAATTACAAATCCGGGCTGGTGCGCCCAGTTTTATCCGAACGCTAACTGCCAGAATTACGGGCGCGGAAATCCCTATACCAGCTATGGCTGGCGGCGAGCCTATCGCTCATATGGTTATGTCGGGCATCGCCATCACCGCCGTCATTGGCGCTGACCGTCAACTCGCGACGATCGCTTCAATTACGTGACTGGGCGACGCTTCCGGCCGTCTCCGGCGGGTTGCAGGCAACTTGCGGCAAAGCGAGCGTGAAAGCATCGACCAACCGACGTCGCCAAGGCTGCGTCAGCATCGATAGTTTTCCTTCGAGCAGGGCTGCCTTTTCCCGGGCGCCGATGCTTTCCGAGGTGGACTTCAGCAGCTCGGCCAGGAGCTTGTTCGTGCGTTCGCACTCTCTCTCGAAGTCAGCGCGATGGCCGCTGGCGATCGCCTTCGCCTCGACCAGCTCGGCCTGCAGGGTCTCGATTTTCTGCTTCAGGGCGGTGATCAGTTGATCACCTGCCTGCGCCTGCGGCGGACGGGAGATCGGGGAATGGTTGATCTCGGTCAGATCGACCTGGACAAGTGTCTTACCGTCGTTAGCGCGGGTACGCGGCCATCGATGGCGTTTCACCAGGGCCCGGGCAGCCTCCGGGGAAATCTTGAGCCGGTCACCCAGATCGGCATACGTCAGCATCTCGACGGGCATAAACATTCGCTCCCGTTTCACCGGACGGACACCACCCGGGCACAGCAAACCGTATCAATCTATGGTTAAGCGTTCGTTTACCGCGGTGCGGAAGCGCCCGATGTGCGAAAACCGGCGGCCACATTGGAGACGCGACCCTCGCCACGTAAGCCAACTGCGTAATGGCCTGTCGCTCAAGCTGCCGAGCCGTATTCTTACGGGCGGGCTGCGTCATTTAAATTTAATATGTACGGCGCTACAGTACCTGCGTTTTATTACCGCATGATAATTGCGAGCGCCCGGCCGGTTGCCGGGCTTTTCGTTTTTCGCGCCTTCAAGAAAACAATCCAGCGGATGGAAGATAGGGCGCCGGCCGAAGCAAACTTAACAAGTCGCTAATCTCGAGTTGCTAGGGATGGACCAATCGCGGAAACCCCGCCCAAGCCCTCCGCGAGAGTACGGAAACCCGTCGATCTCAACCCGACGGGTTTCTGCATGGCGCGCAATTCCGCCAAGAATCACACACAGCCTGAACTCGCCATTCCGGTGGGTGACCCGAGTGGTAAGGCCCGGCGCATGTCGTCCGGAAATGTCGTGCGCCGGGCCACCTGGGTCGCTGATTTAAACGCACAAATCCGGATCGGTTTGTTCCGACAGGTTTTGGATCAGAGTGACGACATCAGCGATTTGGCGCGCAAGCTCGAACAGGCGATTTGAATTGCTTCGCGTCTCAACGAAAACCAGTTGTCGCCTGGTCTATCGCGATGAATGCTGGGGGGCGGGGCCGCCTCGAGGGCGTGAGGCGACCCCTGATCGCGCAGTACGCAGGTCAAACTGGGGGGACCAATCTGCGCGACTTGCCGCCACGCTAGACCAGCCAAGATCGGCCGCAACGAGAGTCGCGTATTAAGCTTGATGTCCGCGTTGCGGGTTAATTCCGGAACACAGGTCAAAATGGTTCGATTATGCCGAAACAGGCGAATATTCGGTTAGCCAATAATATAAGGGTGGTTTCTACGATTGGGGGCGCGAGATGCGCCCATAAACGATGCTGGTGGAAATACCCAGTAGCGCCCAGAACAGCAGACTGGTCAGCGTCACCACAACGATAAATCGTTGCGATAGTGCATGCGGGACATCGCTGTGAGATTCCGGCGCAAGCGGCGCCCCGACCAGATGCGGCAAGGCAATTAGCGCGAGGCCGAGAACGGCCGCCCATGCGGTCGAGCGGAAGGTGAGCAGGCAAAGCCCGCCGGCCGTCGCCGCCGCCGTGGCGATCCACCAGGTTTGCCGTGCCGTCAGATCGGCGACCGGCATACCCGGCAATTCCGGTGGCAGGCCGAGGCCAGGTGCCGCGGTGAACACAATGAAGCCAGCCAACCCCCATGCCAGTCCTTCGCGCCACGTCACCGCATGGCCGCGGATCGCATAGACCCCGGTCAGCAGCAGCGCAAAGCCGATCGCCGTCAGGATATTGGCCGCCACGGTGAATGCGTTGCGTTGGAAGCCTTCCTCCGGCTCCCACTCGCTATCGTGGCTGCGCGGCTTGCCTTGATCGTGAGTTGTGCCGCCGTGCTCGTGCGTTGCCGGCGGCGTCCCGGTTACAGCTTTACGTTCGTAGACTTCGCTTTGCTGGATCAGCGGCACGGTGCCGAAGAATTGCGCGACGGAAATCACCACCCCGACGATCAAGCCAGCCAGGGCGGCAGAAAATACGATCGACCTGAAAACAGGCATTCTTTGTCAGTGGCAGGGAAACGCGTTGGCGTGACGGACATCGTGCGCGGCGTTGTGAACGGCGCTGATATGGGAGAAGCCGACCACGCCGACGATGAAAAGGCCCAACGCCATCGCCAGCACGGCTTGAGCAATAACGTTCGTGTCGACAGCGCTGGCGGGCAGGTGGGTGGTCTGGGACTGTTGCATCTTGATCCTCGGCGAACGGGCTTGTTTTAGCCGGTAACGACCGTGAGTGCGACCCTAATTTTTCAATTGCCGGGTGACGTCCCGGCTCGTCAGGTGAAAATTCGCGGTCGGGGCCGGCTTTGTGCGCAACAGTTTTGCGCGGGCAGCGGCCTGAAACGCTTCCTGATGGACGTTGAAGAATTCAACGCATTGCCGCGGCGACGGCATCGCCCGCAACAGGGTGCGGAAGGCGCGTCGATGCACCATGCAGAGGCCGACATGTTCGTCCGGCTGAAAGGCCAGCGCATCGATATCATCCCGCCAAACGGGAAATTTTCTGGATTGCATCAAACAATCGTCGTTGTGGCTCGGCGGCAACTTGCCAAGGCTTGTTGTCGAAGGCGGGGAGGCAATTGATTGACACCCTACACGATCCGATGCCACGTTTGTGATCGGTAGTGCCCGCAAGGGCTAACCAAGGGAATGCGGTACGTGTACGCCCGTACACAAATCCGCGGCTGCCCCCGCAACTGTAGGCGGATAGCCGACGACCATAGAAACCACTGGAAACCTTTGCGTTTCTGGGAAGGTGGTCCGAGGCGATAACCCGCGAGCCAGGAAACCTGCTGCCGATCATGGTCACGCGCGAACACGTCGGGCGGGGTGCTCCGATGTCGCAGGAGTAGCTGTTGTATCTGCCGCCTGGGGCGAGGGCAGAATGCGACGGCAACCGCGCTGACGGAGTGTTGTGTCGCCGTCGAGCCGTACAGTGTCAGAAATTATTGCAGGTCATCCTTCGCGCCGTTTGCAGCAGCCGGCGCAGCAACGTCGTGGAATTGTTCTAAAGCGCGATTGGCGGGCGTCCGTGGCGCCGCTGGGTCTTCTGGCTTTCCTTGCCTCGGGATCGATGGATCAGGGCGTTGCCCAGACCGCCGCGCAATCCGGCAACAGGCCAGACAATCTGGGACCCGTTGTCGTATCGCCGCCGGATCGCAAGCCGATACGTCGGGCCAGCGAGGGAAAACAGCGGAGCAGGACCAGCGCGCGGGTCGCCGGTCGCCCCCGTCCAGAGGCCGCCGTCATAGCTCCCGCCGTCGCTGACGCTCAACCGGCGCCCCAGACACCACTCAACACCAACGTCGTAACCGAAGTCGGATCTCGGCTGGGTCTCACCGCGCGGCAAACGCCGGCGACCGTAGAGGTCATCGACAAGCAGGTGATCGAGGATCGCGGCCTGAGGACGACCACCGACCTTGCAAAGGCGGCGGTTGGCGTGACGGGCGGCGATGCGCCCGGGGCGCCGGCCATCTTCTCGATGCGTGGCTTTGCCGGCGACCAGATCAATACGCTTTACAACGATATCTGGATCGGCCCGTCGACCATGACCGGCCGTCCAATGGACACCGCCAACCTCGAACGGGCTGAAATCATAAAGGGGCCGGCGTCGCTGCTGTCCGGTATCGGCGCCACCGGCGGTGCGATCAATTATGTAACGAAAGCGCCGCACGCCGGGCCTATCGTCAACGAAGCCTTCACATCGTTCGATTCATTCAGAGGCTATCGCGCCGGATATGGCTCGGGCGGCAGTACGAAAATCGATGGGCTGGATTATCGCTTCGACATCACGCATTCGAACAATGTCGGCTTTATCGACGACACCTATTCGAAACTCAGCAACGTGTCGGGCCAGCTCAACTATCGGGTGACGGATAATTTCAAGGTCTGGGGCGCTGCAGAATACAAGGAAGACAAGGATCGCTTCTACTGGGGAACGCCTTTGGTGCCGGCGAACGCACCGGGCGTTATCCCAACCAGCGGCATCGTCTCGGGGCTGTGGACGAACTATTATCTCAACGGCCACACCGGGCCCTTGGCTCCGGTGACGATCGACGCCCGGACGCTCACGACGAACTACAACGTTCTCGACAACCACAGTGGCGCCAAGGAGCTGTGGCTTCGCAGCGGATTCCAGTGGGACATTACCAACAGCATTTCGCTCAAGAGCCAGGCCTATGGCTACGAAGCGCGCCGCAGCTGGTTCAACAACGAGATCAGTTCGTTCGACGATTCCGGTCCGAACAATGTCTATCGCGAACGTCTTGCGCTCGATCATGCGCAAAGACTTTACGGCAACGTCACCGACCTGACGATCAATTCGAACATCGGCGGGATGGAAAACCGGTTCGTCACGACGGTTGCGGCGAGCAGCCAGCAATTCAATGTCTCGCAGGACACGCTGTTCTTTTTCGACACGGTCAATCTGGTCAATCCGGACCGCGGCCTCTATGGACCGCGCAGCGACGAGAAGATCTATACCCACCTCGACAAGGCTTCGCTCTCGTTCGAGGATCGGCTGAAGGTCACATCAAATTTCGCGCTGATCGGCGGTATCCGCATCGAGGACATCGAACTGGCGCGCACGCGGTTCTCGCCGGCCGGGGTACTTCGTTCCGACAGGGGATATCCGTTCTCGACGACCTTCAATCCCGTAACCGGCCGTGTCGGCTATACTTGGGAAGCCGTTCCTGGAATCACGTTCTACAGCCAGTATGCGACGGCAGCCGATCCGACGGTCGCGAACATCTTCATCCTGGCGCCGCAGGTGCCGCTGCTGCTGACGACCTCGCGCACCTATGAGACGGGCGTCAAGCTGTTGTCTGCCGACAAGCGGCTGGAATTCGTCGTGTCCGCCTTCGATATCGAGCGCAAGAACGTGTACGTTCCGGAAAGCGGGATCACCTTCAACGTCGCCGGAAAGATTGCATCGAAAGGTTTCGAGGTCGCCGCGGCGGCAAATCCGTTTGGCGGTTTGAGGCTGTGGGGCAACGCCGCGTTTGTCCACTCGCGATTTGTCGACTTCAGCTACATCGACGACAACGGCGTGTTTCAATCCTATTCGGGCATGACGCCACCCAACGTCCCGACGTTTGTCGCAAATGCCGGTGCATCTTATCGCTTTGAAACCGCGTGGCCGGTCGAAATCGGCGCCTCGCTGCGCCACGTCGGGGATCGATTCAACTTCCAGGACAACCTCGTGACCATGGACAAATATACGACGGTCGACGCCTACGCCTTCGTCGATATTCCGAAATCGGTGTTCAATAGCGTAGACCGCACCAGGCTCAGCTTCCGCGTCAAGAACCTGACCAACAAGCTCTACGCATCCTGGGGCGATCCCGGATACACCGACCAGGTCATCCTCGGTGCGCCGCGCAGCTATGAGGTGGCAGCATCGTTCAAGTGGTGAAAATACTGTGCTTGGCTCACGAGCCTGCGGTGAGGGGTGGTGAGCGAGCCAGGCGCTTTGAAAGCTCCCAGCTCAAAGCTGGGTCGTCGGCGAAGCGATTCGATCTAACCGCGCAAATAGCGCCAGCCGATAACGACACCGCTCACCGAGACGATGGTCCCGAGGATCGACAACAGCCACACCACAACGTCCCAGGCCGGTCGAAACGTCAGCAGCAGTTGAAAATCGAAACTGTGCAGTGCGTTGAACAGCCAGCGATATGTGCGCCGGCTGCTGTCCACGCGCCCGATGATATCGCCGGTGACCGGACTGATGTGGAACCACGTTTTCGCGTCATCATCGAATACCGCGCGCAGGACCGGCAATTCGCGGTCGTGATGATGCGCATACCAGTAAGCGTCATATTCCGTGAGGGTTAATTGCTCCGTAACGCGAGCTTGCGGCAGCAGTTTCGCTGCGGCGGTCCAGAGGCGATCCTGCGGAAGCTTGGCAGGTTCGCCCGACGTCAAATCCACTGGCGTCTGCCGGCCATCGCGCGATGCGACGATCATCGTCGGGCCGCCGTCGATCCAGACGAAGCGCGATTCGACCGCGTCGAATTGCAGCATCGGCAGCCTTGCTGCAATGGTCGGCGCATCGTGGCCGGCATAGCGTTGCAGCACCTCGCGCGTCGTATTGCGGCCCGCAAAATATTCGCCGGGATTGAGCGAAAGCCAGCCGGAGAACATCCAGGTCAACACGAAGATGCCGGCAATCAGGCCGGTGACGTGGTGCCATGCCATCCAGCCGCGATATGGCGTGATCCGTCCGCTCGCATATCGCCGCCTCGGCCGTACCCGCAGAATGCCGATCCAGATGCCGGTAGCGCCGACGATCAGGCAAATGCCTGATATCCACAGCACCACCAGCCGCCACAGCGGTCCATCCTTGCGCAGCACTGTCGGATAGATCCAATGCGGGATCGAGCCGAGCCAGTTCCAGACGCGTTCGGTGCGGTTGGTGTCGAGCGCGATGTCGCCGGAACGCGACGAGACATAGAGCTTGGTACCGGCATCGTCGCCAAGCGTAACCAAGTAAAGCGGTCGCAGCGGATCGTAACGGGCAGTGACGCTCCATTGATCGCGATCGATGATTTCTTCGAGTTGCGGCGATTTGCTCGCAGGATGGTGTTGCGCGACCGCGAGCGCATCCTGCTCGGAAATGCCGGTGATGACGCGGCCATCGGCTGCCGAGACCGTCTGCCGTTTGGCGTCCCATCCCATTATCCGATACACGGGCTCGCCGGCCAGCATGGAAAGCCGGAGGTCGCGGGGATAGCGCGTGGCGCCGGCCGTCTTCATGGCGTCGTCCGGTGACAACGCCACCTTCTTCCATTGGATATCGGGAAGCGCTGCCAGCCTTTCCTTGTCGGAAAGGCCGGGAAACGCGACATACATCATCACCACGCCGGAAATGAACCACATGGCGAAGAGCAGGCAGGTGACGATGCCCACCCAGCGGTGGCCGATATACAGCCACCGCCGGAGTGTGCGCTTCAGATTGCGTGCCACGCTCAGAACCTCACGTTGACTGCGAGCTGGGCGGTGCGCGGCATGCCGAGCAGCCACTGAGTGGTGCCGCCCGACGTCGTGTAAATCTCATCGAAGAGATTGTAGACGCGGAACGACACGGTAGTGTTGGGGTCGGGCTTCCACTGCACGCCGGCATTGACGATGTTATAGGCAGGACGCGTCACCGTGTTGGCATTGTCCGCATAGGTCTTGCCGACGATCTGTACGCCCGCATTGGCTGACCAGTTCGGTGCGAACGCCCAGGTCGCCCAGATATTGGAGACGGTCTGCGGCACATTGACCGGCACGTTGCCGGCATAGTTCACGCTTGTATTGCCGACCGCCTGCACGAAGTCGTCATATTTGGCGCGAAGGTAGGCGGTATTGGCATCGATTCGCCAGCCATGGTCGAGCACGACGCCGACAGTTGCTTCGACGCCACGCGACGATTGCTGGCCGACCTGGACGGTCAGCGACGGAATGTTGGGATCCCGTGCGAGCAGGTTGTTCTTCACGATCTCATAGCCGGCCAGGGTCCACTCGCCGCGGCCGCCCCAGAACGACTGCTTGACGCCGATCTCGACCTGCTTGCCGGTGGCAAGGTCGAAATTCTTGTTTGCGGCGGATAGTGAGATGATGCCTCCGACTGGATCGACCGCGGTGGAATACTGGCCGTAGAATGCGAGATCCTTGACGGGCGTATAGACCGCACCCGCGCGCCAGGTTGTGGAGGAGAACGACTTCTCGAAGCTGTTGGCTGCTGTGACGTAGTCGGTGCGCGTGATCGTCGGTTCATCCTGACGGATGCCGGCAATCAATGACAGTTGCTCTGTGACCGAAAGCCTGTTCTCGGCAAACAGCGCGTATTGGTTGGTCACGCTGCCAAAGCCGGGAACCGTAGGGTTCGGACTGTTGAATATGCCCGGAACGAAGTTGAACGGGTTGACGGATGACGAGCCGCCATAGGGTGAATTGTTGGTGTGAGTGAAATTGATGCTGTTGACGTCGAAGCCGGCCAGGAACTCGTTGGCCATGCCGAGCACATGTCCGCGAAACTTCGCGTCCATGCGATTGCCGAGCTGCTGTTGATCGTGAAAGATCTCGATGTAGCTGCTGCGGTTGATCAAGCCGGTGGCGGGATTGTAGGCGTAACTTTCGACGTCTCTCCAGTGTCGCTTGGAGTTCAGATAGTAGAGCGAGTTCTGGATCGAGATGCCGTCAGCGACCTGCCATTCGGTCTTCACCTGATTCCAGCTGTCCTGGTAGCGGATATGGCTGTCGCTGACGTTGTAATTCTTGAAACGCAGCGACTCATCCAGCTTCCCGTTGATCAGCGGGGTGCCGAAATAGCGCGACGGGTTGCGGTCTCCGTAATCGGTAGACAGCGTCCAGGTGATGTCTTCGTTCTGCTTGATTTGGACGACGGCATGAAGAGCGACGTTTGAGGTGTTGTCGCGATCGACCCAGCCGTCCGACATGTTGCCGGAGGCGGTGATGCGATAGGCGACGTCCTTGTTGACGGGGCCGCCGCTGTCTACGGCAATTCGCCGCGTCATGTTGCTGTCCAGTGAGACTTCAGCCTGGTTGCGGGGGACCCACAATGGCAGCTTCGAAACCACGTTGATGGCGCCGCCGACCGCGCCCGCGCCATACATCACCGACGCAGGACCTCGCAGCACCTCGATGCGCTCGGTCGACCAGGTGTCGAACGGAAACGTCACGGTCCCGGCGCCGATATAAAGCTGGGTACCGTCATACAACGTCATCACGGACCCGAGGCCGGTAAACCCACGGGTATTGAATGAAACGCCGCCATTGCCGGGTGCCGGGCTAGCGGTGAAGCCGGTGGCGTTTTGCGTCACCGCGTCGAGGATGTTCTGCTGGCCACGCTCGGCGATGGTTTCGGCGGTGATTACTTCCACGCTGGCCGGCGTCTGTAGCAGCGTTATGCCGAGCCGGCTGCCAGCCGTACTGGCGCCGGTGAGATTGAGCGTTGGCGCGGCGTAGGCGGGAGCGGTCGGCGTGGCGACCGGAGCGCCGGTGTTGGCGGCTACGCTGCGCTGCTGGCGCGAACGTGCGTTGCGCGTGGGATTGCCGCGCGCGGTGCTACGGGCACGCGGCGGCGTCGCCGATGGCTGCACAACCACGGGGTCGAGCGTCTGGCTCGGCTTTCCGGATTGTGCCCAGCCACCGGAGGGCAAAAGAAGACAGGAAAATGCAATAGAACAGAGAAGCGCGCGGCGATGCCGCGGCGGCAGAAGAACAAGGGAGGTCATCAACATAACTCGCGATAACGTGGCACGTCACCGCGAACGCAGTCTGGCCGCAGCCTCAGGAGGGCGACGGCTCAACACCCACCAGGACACCCCGCCCAATGTGCTCGCGTGTGACCACGACTAACGGCAGGTCTCCTGGCTCGCGGGTCGTTGCCTGTCACCGCCTTCCCAGGCCCACAGGCCCAGTGGCATTTGGCGAAGGCTCGCCGCTTACAGTTGCGGGGGCAGCCACGGCGTTGGGGAAATCCCCGCACCGTATTCCCTTTTGATCTCCCGAAGGAGAACCGTCGCGATCACCCTAATTTTATTTGGAAAGGGCTGTCAACTGCGAGCGTTGCAGCGTGTGGTTTAGATTCGTATTCAACCGACACGCGTCGTCCTCTGCTTGCGCCGATTGCGACTGCAACTGGCTCGGTCCTGCAGCCGGCACCGGTTGACCCCAGCCACCCCGACGGATAGCGTCACCGCCGATGGTCCTCCCGCGTGGGAGGTGAAAAGGGAAGCCGGTGCGAGTTCGCTCAACGCCGGCGCTGCCCCCGCAACTGTAAGCGACGAGCCCCAAGCCGATGCCACTGGGACATTCCCCGGGAAGGCGGCTG
>Ga0268266_10004082_pt1 | contig 14115 bp, 14 predicted proteins | sample KBSS13metaG_FD_190356 | JGI IMG/M metagenome (GOLD analysis project Ga0268266, IMG submission 190356) | Switchgrass rhizosphere microbial communities from Kellogg Biological Station, Michigan, USA - KBS S1-3 metaG (SPAdes) (version 2) | ecosystem: Host-associated > Plants > Roots > Rhizosphere...
CAGCGTCGGTGGCCTACGGTGGCGACCGCTGAATGGCAAACTCTCGCAGCAGCAGAGTTGGACGTCTGTCGCAGAGTGGCTGGCGAAACCAGATTCGCCCTAACCCCGCGCTGCGGCTACTCCGAACCCCGTCGGAGTTGCTGACCTGCTGTTGACGTAATGTCATTGCTTTCTATGCCATCACTTTCGATTAAGACGGTTGAATTGCCGGACTTGGATGCCGCGGTCGCTCTTTTTGATGCCCAGCTTCGCGAGCACGACATCATTACACCGGTGGCCGACCTTCGTGATGTTGCCCACGCGGTAATTGGCGATTCTTCCCACGGCTTTCTGCTCCTCGCCTTGTCCAAAGACACTCCGGTAGGTGTAGCGTACGCAGCTTCTCATCTCAGCCTCGAGCACGGCGGCATGATTGGCTGGCTGGAGGAGCTTTATGTTACGCCCCGGTGGCGAGGCAGCGGGATTGGAGGACGTTTACTCACGGAAGTGATTGCGCGTGCTCAAAAGCTAAATTGGCGAGGACTGGAGCTTGAGGTTGTTGCCGGCCATGAACGCGTCGTGCCACTTTATCTTCGTCACGCTTTCCAGCCGCTTTCGCGAAATCGTTTTTGCCGAATCTTTTCGAATGAGTGAAATGCTAAACCGGACGATGGAGCTAGCGAGCAGCTGTCGTATCACTGGCGCCTTCGCTCGCGGCAGTTCATCTAGATTTCGTTGGATGCAATAGCCAGTTACAATACCGGTCCGAACTGTATGTTTGAAATTGATTTTGAACATTGCGCGCTCAGCGACGGAGCACGAGGTGAATTGGTTCGTGCAGATGGTTTCCATCAACTTCGCTATGGTGGTCGGCATCTATTACTTTCTGAATCGAGCTACGCTTGCTCTCAAGCTCTTTAGCTTTTTCGTCTATTCCGTAGGAATGTTTGTCTTGTTCGGGCAAATGGTTGTGGAAGCAACGTGAAAGCGGGCGCAGTCGAAGGCTTACGCGCTTTGTCTTCGATTCAGTTATCGCCCGTGAGCATCCATTATTTGGCAGTTTACGACCACTGGTTTTCCATCGCGACAAGGGTCACTTTCACACCGCAACCCAAAGCAACCAGACGCACCCGATTATTCTATCCAAACGTTTCCTGTAGGCTCGCAGCCCGAGGGCCTGGCTTTGACGGAGCTAAAATTTGGGCGACAAGCCTTGGTAGCTCGAACGTGACGAAGCTTCGGGCAAGCGATGGCGTCACTCTTGGCACCTTTATCTTAATCTTCTAAATCTGAATAAGTGTCGCTAACCGTCAGTTACTCCCGGGTAAATGGCGATAAAAGGAGTGTTAATAACGCTTCCCAGGAGGTCTGACATCTATGTCGGAGACTTAAGCAATTACGCGGCATTTGACGGTGAGAACATCTGGATAGCGCTCCGGAGCAGTTCCACAGTTATCCGGTTGCGGGCAAGCGACGGGGCCCTCAAGTATTTGGGTGGCGAATATTGGCAGCAGCACGGTTAGCAAGAAAAGCAGAGGTCACTAGGAATCCTGCTTTGAGCAAACCATCTGCGCGATAACCCAGAATTCAGTTGTGAGATGGCTTATAGCTCTAAGAAGTCTTTCTGGCAACGAAGAGTCCGAAAGCCATCGCCCCGTTGGCATAAGCTTCTGTCATAAGTGGGAACGACTGGACGAACCGCCGTGTTGGAGCGTCAGCAAGATGAAGCAGCCAGTTTAATTTCAAGCGCTGCGCCATTCGGAAGCAATGTTTCCAAGTCGGTGCGACATGTTTGGTAATGTCGATCGCTGCCTCAACCTCCAGGTTCGCGTCACGCATCCACGCTGCATACTGGGTCAGGGTGTCGAGACTTGCGCTCAGCATTGCCCTTCCAATCTTTGCGACTAACTCCTGGTGCTCGCCTGGAGTCGACTGCTCTCCACGCAGCCATGCGCAAACTGCAAGAATCCCGCCCGGCCGCAATGCAACTGCACATCGTTTGAAGAAGTTCTGCTTATCGAGAAAATGTTCGCTGCTCTCCATAATCCAGATGACATCGGCGCTGTCGGGTTCAGGCTGCCATTCGTTTGCGTCGGTAACGACAAAGTCCACCCGATCGGTCAATCCCTTTGCTATCGCTTTATGCATCGCCATTCGGGCTTGCACCGGGCTGATGGTAAGGCCGGTAATCCGGCAGCCGTAGTGATCCGCCAGCCAGAACACCGAGCCACCTAACCCGCAACCTATATCCAGGACGCGAGCACCGTGGGGGATGCGGGCTTTCTCGGCTAATTGCTCCATCAATTTTATCTGCGCACGCGCGATTGATTCACTATTTTCCCAGTAACCATGGTGCAGATGTTCGCCCCACAGCATTCGATAAAAACGTGACAAGCGATCGTAATGCTTTTGAACGTCGAGGACATCGACTTTGAATTGAGGCGATCTGTTCATTTTCATTGTATGATCGCGAGACGGTTTAATTCGAGTGTGTAAAGCTCGTTGTCAGGAAATCGTTCGTGCAGTTCTGCAAGAATTTGGCGCGCTTTTTCCGGTTGACTGTCGCGTAACGCGGCGACAGCAAGGAGCAGTTTTGCGAACGGCTCCAGGTAATAGCCGTGTAACGCGGTTTTTTGTAAGTTCTGCAGTCCGGTGTCCCGGTCGACCTGTGATCCGGTTAGTCGCAGCAGAATGCGCAAGGCAATCGGTTTAAGACTTAGAAGGTAATTTTCAACTCCCGGACCAAGATAGGCATCGAATGCTTGTGGATCATCTGACAGGAGCTTATCCGCGTAAGTGCGGCCGGCCTTCGTGATCAATAACGCTTTCACTCCTCGACCGTCGATTAGTGCCATGTAATCGGCGCGCAGTCCGTAAGTTAGTGTTTTCACAAAAAGCGCACGCGCATCGGATTCCGATTCTTGAAGGGCCGTATCCGCAAGACGATCAGCTTTTTCGATTCGATCGTTAAATGAAGCTCTTACATGCGGATCCGGATCCAGGACCTTGCGATTCTTGAAACGGTTGTCGTCGACAAACAATGTGGTTTCGAGAGAGCCCAGGCGTGTGAGCTCCGAAAACAGATAAGCGGCGGCATCCGAGGCCGGACCAAGTGAATCGTCCGGATGCGCTTTCTGCCAAGCCTCTAATTGGCGATGTGCTTCATCAAATTTCAGATCGTACATCTGTAACCAAGCCGAATAAACTTCGTTAGATTTCAGATTGGAATCATTGGCAAGCGCCACGCCAGTGGAAACGATGAACAGACAAACCTTCAACGCAGTACGCGTAGCGCTCATGTTTGATAAGAGTAAACCCTGCGCAAGCTACGCTCGAAGATCTTTGCCGGGAGCATTCGCGTGACGATGTGACGTCCAGTGACGAATAAGGGATTCTGCCACTGCCCGACGTAGCCAATTAATAACGATCGTTGCTGAATGTGTTTGGTTCGGTTCACCCGGAGCGTTTCATATCGTTGCAGGCCCGCTCGCAATGATGCTTCTCTCACGATGGATTTCGCGAGAACAAGCGCGTCCTCAAGAGCCATGCAGCCGCCCTGGCCGAGATTCGGTGTACACGGATGCGCCGCGTCCCCCAGTAGCGTAATCAATCCTTCGCCCCATCGGCGGAGGGGACGGATATCGCGCGCGGCATTTTTCAAAATCTCCGTTTCATCAGTCGCCGCCAGAAAATCTGCGATCGGATCATGCCATCCCGTGAACAATCGTTGAAGCTCTTGCTTGCGGCCGCAGGCGGCATCGGGCTGTCCCGCTGGGACGTTAGCGGTTGCGTACCAGGTAAATCTTCGATGTCCGGTGTTTAGAATTCCAAAACGTTTTCCAATGCCCCATGACTCGCTGTTGAAGCCGGCCGCTACGGCGTCGCCATCGTAGCGCGCCAGACCGCGCCAGACGGTGTAACCTCGATAGATGGGTTCGGAAACTCCGAACAGTTGTGATCGCACTCGTGAGCGAACGCCGTCGGCGCCGACAACCGCCGCATGTTCTTCCATGCGACCATCTTTAAAAAACAGTCGGACCTTGCCACCGCCCTGCTTGAGATATTCCAATTCATAGCCGAGGCGCAGACATTCAGGCGGCAAAGCGGTCAAAAGAATCGAGAGAAGATCGCCCCGACGCATGCAGACCGCGGGGACTTCGAAGTGTCCGAGCGCGATTCTCATTAGAATTCTGCCGTTCCGTGTGCGAACCAAAAAGTGCGTGTTGCGACCACTGCGAGCGACGACTTCTTCGAGCAGGCCAAACTCCTGCAAAACGCGTGCGGCGTTGGGCCAAATCATCATGCCTGCGCCGATCTCGCGTAGCCGCGATGACTTTTCATAGACTACCGGATTGAGGCCCGCTTGATGAAGCGCTACCGCCGTGGCGATTCCGCCAATCCCGCCGCCAACGATCCCTATGCTTTTTGGTCCCATCAACCCGTCGGTGAAATCGAAACGGCAACTGAGAGCCGGCTCAATGTTCGAGATGCTCCGATTACAAAAGCAAATCGCCAAATCGTGATCATCTTGATCTGACGTTTGATGCGCATCTTACGAATGCGTTCATTTCCTTCAGATTACGTTTTGTAACGGATCGAGAAGCCGAAACGCCATCGGTTGTCGCGAGAAATGAAAATGCCCCGCGGGGACGAAGCCGTTAAAGGTTACGCTTCGGGTGAATTCACACTCTTATCAGAAGCTTAACTTCGCAATGAACGCGATCAGTCACAGAAACGCGTGCCAACTAGCACGTTTCGCAACTTCGAAGCCTCAAATTACGTCTTCCGATTTGGCCCCGACACTACGCGGCACAAGCAGGCTACGCGGCTGGAAGGTATAGGGTGAAAACCGAGCCATGATTCAGTTGGCTATGGACAGTAACCCTGCCGTGGTGCGCCTCGACGATTGCTTTCACGACTGTCAAACCCAGTCCCAAACCACGCTCTGAATGACTCCTATCCGCGCGATAGAAGCGTTCCCAGACCTTTCCTGATTCGAGGGATGAGATACCGATTCCAGTGTCTTTGACGGAGAGAGCTATTTCTCCATTCTCTTGCCGTCCGGAGATAGTGATCTGTCCTCCGTTGGATGTATATTTCACAGCGTTATCAACAAGATTTGCTATTGCTTGTGGCAAACGATTGGAATCAGCGCTTACTATTAATTTCTCTGGAATCTCAACCGAGATCTTGAGTGCTTTATTATCCGCGACAACCTCGTAAGCATCAGCAATTTTCCGGACGAGAAGAGGCAAATCGATGGGTTGAGGTTGAATCTTCATCGAACCGGCTTCCGCCTCGGCGATGTCCATAAGAACATTGAGCAGACTCATTATCTGGTCGCATTCTTCGACGCAATCTGCTAGCGCACTTTGCATCAATGGAATGTTGTTCGCATTCCTTAAAGCCGTTTCTGCTGTCGCGCGAAGGCGAGTCATTGGTGTGCGAAGTTCATGGGCAACATTTTCGACCGAATCCCGCATGGAGCCGACTAACGTCTCAATTCGGCCAAGCATCTGGTTGAATGAACGGACAATTTCCATGAGATCGCTTGGCGCGCTTTGCAAAGCGATGCGTTCATCGAGTTTTCCTGTCCACAAAATCTGGCGAACAGTTCTGCCAAGGTCGTGAAGGGGGCGCAGCGTCCGCCCCGCGAAAAGAACGCCCCCGAAAGTTCCAAGCACGATTGCCAAAAGCATAAATGCGCCGCAGTCCCACCGGAAACGCCTAAGAAACAGTGTTCTCGCATGAGTACTGAGCCCTGCCTGTAGGATAGTACCGTCGGGCAAGGTGGCGGTTTGGATCTCGAATTTATCGCCGAACGGCGCTCCCAGAGACCTCCACGTTTCGTGCGATCGTTCCGTGGCTTTCTCTAACTCCGCAATAGTGTCAGCCGGAGTTAACGGTGAAGCGAAAAGGGTTTTGTTCTCCGCATTTGCCACCCTGACGAGGTAAAACGGTGACGAGTGCCCCTCCGCGACGTATGAGGAAACCTCGGGGACCCCTTTTTCCCCGTACTCTTCGGACACATCTTTCAACTCATTGGAAACGAATTGTCGGTCTCTTTCACGAAGCAATCTTGAAAGCGTCGAATTGACGACTAAGAACAATACGACAAGGCTTGTAACGTAGATTGCCGTATGCCAGGCAGTGATTCGGAAGGTTACACTTTGCCGGAGGCGACTAGGAATTCGTGAGAACATAGCCAACGCCTTTGATCGTCTTGAGCATCTGTTTTTCGAACCCGCGATCGACCTTATTGCGAAGACGCCACATGAGAACGTCCACAACATTCGTCTGCGGATCAAATTGATAACCCCACACATGCTCGAGAATGTGTTTCTTGGAGACGGCCTGATTGACGTGACGCATTAAATATTCGAGTAGCGCAAATTCGCGCGGTTGCAGGTCGATTGCTACGTCGCCGCGCAGAGCTCTAAAGCGACGAAGATCCAGCGTAAGATCGCCAATAACAATCGTAGACGGACCTTTCTCTTTGCTGCTTCGCCGCAGCAATGCCTGAATCCGGGCAAGAAGCTCTGCGAAGGCGAATGGTTTCGTCATGTAGTCATCCGCACCGGCGGCAAGGCATTCCACACGATTATCCACGGATCGCTTCGCGCTCAGTACGAGAACTGGGGGATTTGGCCTTTCCGCACGGAGTTTCTTAAGGACGATTAACCCGTCAATGTCGGGGAGCATCAGATCGAGGATTGCGACATCGAATGATTCGCGACTCAACAACTCAAGCGCCTTTTCGCCGGTGTCGCATTGTTCAATCCCGAAGTCTTGCTCGGCAAGTCCGCGTGCTACAAACTGGGCAATCTTTCGATCGTCTTCAATGATTAAAGCGCGCATCTTTGACTATTGCCCTCAGGAAGGCCGATTGGCAAAGAAAGCGTGCGATTGGCTTCTCGCATCTTCGTTCTGGGACGATAGTGAACTCAGGACGTACCGTTCAGCAGAACTGTGATCATTCCTATTTGCCTGTTCCAAAACGGTGCAATGTGTCGTAGGTCCCATTTGTTAACGTTGAGGCCGAGCAGCCAATTGCGCGGCTTATGCGGGTTAACGTATCTGTTTTGATGTTGAGCTCCCCGGCTTCGATTTTTGCAACCGTTCGTGAATGTATCCCGGCGAGCTCAGCTAACTGGCCTTGGCTTATGTTACGCAACGTGCGTTCTCGGCGAACGTTCCCACCTAACTGCCTAAGTGCCTTCTCGCGCGCTGTGGATTGCGTCAGCAACACGTCCGGGTTTCTGTCCACACAGCGTTGGATGTTTGTTCGGGTTGTGCGTTCAGTCTATCAGATTACCTTTTGTAATACACCACGTGGCAAAAGCGCCTCAGGGCACTTTCAGGTCGACTCGCCTTCTCAATTCGCTCAACGCCTCAAGCGTTGGCTTGAGCGATCGGTCGATCCGCTCCATTCGTTCTCGAGGTGCAGTCTCATATGATCAAACCTTCAGCCAAACCGAGTTTCGGGAACTCGCAGGTCAGGCGCTGGTCCGCGTATTTGTGGCGCGAGGCTATCCGAAAGAATTGGAACCCGATTGCTCCAGCTTTTGCCAGGCCGCGACCCGAAACATGGAGTGATTCTGATTGCACGGCAGCGTGGCTAGGACATGCGACCGTGCTAATCAACTTTTTCGGCATCAAGATTCTCACTGATCCTGTTCTTTTTCCGCGTATTGGGATTCGGATTCCATTTTTATTGACTCTCGGTCCGAAGCGTCTGACGGCGCCGGCGCTCGCTGTCGATGAACTCCCGAACATTGACGTCGTCCTTCTCTCACACGCGCACTTCGATCACACCGATTGGCGCACACTTTCGAAGGTCGCTCGATCCACCAAAGTGATTACGGCTCGAGATACGCGTGACTTACTAAAGTGGACTAAGCTTCGTGACATAACTGAATTAGACTGGACGGAATGTCACCCATTTGAAACTGCGGCTGGCCCTATTACGATCACTGCGCTGAAGGTTCAACACTGGGGCGCGCGAATGCAGTACGATGATTTTCGTGGCTACAATGCCTATCTGATCGAACGAAACGATCGTCGCATTCTTTTCGGCGGCGATACCGCATTCACGGACTCATTCTCCGAGCTTCGGCAACGCGATCCGGTCGATCTCGCAATCTTTTCGATTGCCGCCTACAATCCGTGGATCGATACGCACGCTACTCCGGAACAGGCGATTCAAATGGCGAACGATGCCGGCGCTCGATTCATCATGCCAATTCACCATCAAACGTTCCGTCTCAGTTTCGAGCCGATTCGGGAGCCAATCGAACGCTTCGAAAGAGCGTTAAGTGATCAGCCGGGGCGTATCGCTCTTCGTGAAATCGGCCAGAGTTTTGTCTTGCCCGATTAACCGCATCAGCTTTCGATCGTGTTTTCGTTAGACTTGAATCCATGCTCCACTTCTTTGTAAAGAATGCGCCGTCGATTGCAGGCGGAGTCTTTGGCGAATCCTAAGCGTCTTCTGGATCGTTTTCACAGCCCTCTTTGGGCTAGCTTACATTGCTGGGACTGCGTTAAAGCCTCACGGCTGCCGAGGGATCCTTGGCTTGGTCGAATGATAGTCCCCGATCGGCTCGGTTCGCTTATCTGGCTTTTCTTAGTTCCGCGACATCTAGGCAAGGTTTCGGGATAGATCCTAGCGCCTCAGCCGTGTTGAAGCGGCAGGACCTGCCACAAGGCAAGGAGCAAACTTAGCAACATGCCGATCGCAAAAAACACAATGCCGAGGATCTGAAGAATCATTCGCCCGAGATAAGGGCGCGACAACATGATCCGGCTCCCCGAATAGTCGGCGTCCGATTGCAACCCAGTGATGCGCACGACATACGATCCTTCTCTTTGCGCAACGAACCGTCCAATTGGGACGCGCATCGTTGTAACTCCATATACGGCGCCTTGAGCACGCATGAAATCGTAGTGCATTCTCGTTGATTGCAGGGTTGCCTTTTCGAGCAGCTCAAATTCGAGTTTGCGAAAGTTGGATCCGATGCGCGGCACCTCGACCAGAAGCAGAAGCTGCCCTGTTTCACGGAGAACGAATTCTTGTTCTGGGATCATCGATCCGGTTGCCACGAGTTGTTTGCGGTTGCTGCGAAGCAAACGCACCACAACCCAGACCAACAGACAGCCGAAAGTGAGAAACGCAGTGCTGGCCGCAATCAGGAGAGGCAGTGACTTTACCGGAGTCATTCGGCAACTTCGCAGGCCTGCTCGAGGAGGGGCAGGACGGAAGCGAGCGTTTCCTCTTTGCGCGCATGGACGAAGAGAAGCGGCTCGTTAGGCTCAACTCTTTCGCCGACATTCTTGATGCGCGAGAAGCCAACCGCAAAATCGACTTCATCCCCGGCACGCGCGCGACCTGCGCCAAGGAAAAGCGCGGCCCGACCAATCGTTCCTGCATCCATCCGTTTGATCACACCGGCTCGCGGTGCGGGCAGAGGCCAAATAATGGGCGCGGCGTGAACTGATGTGATCTTTTCGAGAACTCCGGCGTCACCGTCTTGTGCTTCGACCAGGGCGATGAATTTTCTCCACGCGTTACCGTCGCACAACCAGCGCGCGAGTTTATCTCTCGGCGCCATCGAGACTTTGGCGGCGAGATCCAAGGTCAAATCGATGAGGTCGTTAGGCCCGCCGCCCTGCAGCGTTGTTACCGCTTCAGCTACTTCTAATGCATTTCCGACCGCGTGACCTAACGGTTCGTCCATCGGACTCACCAGGTGTGAAACTTTCACGCCCATTCCGTTGCCGACGTTCGTCATCGACTCCGCGAGTTGCGCAGCCTCCTCGCGTGTCTTCATGAAAGCGCCGCTGCCAAATTTCACATCGAGCACGAGCTGATCGAGATTTTCCGCCAGCTTCTTGCTCATGATGCTGGCGACGATGAGCGGCTGCGACGGCACCGTTCCGGTTACGTCGCGCAGCGCGTAAAGTTTCTTGTCGGCCGGGCAGATATCAGCAGTTTGCCCGATCATGCAGACGCCGATTTTCTCGAGCTGCTGCAAGGCGCGGCGCTCGTCGAGGTTGACGTTGAACCCGGGAATGCTCTCGAGTTTGTCGAGCGTGCCGCCGGTAATGCCGAGACCGCGGCCGGAGATCATCGGCACCCAAACTTCGTCGCAGGCGAGGAGCGGCGCGAGCACGAGTGAAACTTTGTCCCCGATGCCGCCGGTGGAATGCTTGTCGACCTTTGGCGGTGAATCAGCCGGGTATTGGAGAAGGCGTCCGCTCTGCATCATGGCCGCGGTGAGATTCTGCGTCTCGTTAGGCGTCATTCCCCGAAAGAAGATTGCCATGGCCAGCGCGCTCATCTGGTAATCGGGAATTTCGCCGCGGGTAAAGCCGTCAATCAGAGCGCTGATCTCGCTCGCAGAAAGCTCCGCGCCGTCACGCTTGCGTTCGATCAGGGTCGGAATGTGCATCACGTTTTCGAACTCGCCGTCGCTTGGCTCGCTCGCGCCAGAAAAGACGATCCCGTCGGCCACGATATGCCAAAATATTCAGCCAGCGATGCGGCCACATCGGCGAAGGTCTGGCGAAGCCCAAGATCACAATTTCGTCTGTTGTGCAGGACAAAGAGGGGAACTTGTTCGCGGGTGTGATCTGTCCCTCGAAAAGTAGGATCGTTGCCGTGGTCGGCTGTGATGATCACGAGGTCGTTAGGCAAGATAGACGGCAGGAACCCTCCTAGCCAAGCATCGAACTCACGCAAGGCATTGGCGTATCCGGTGACATCGCGGCGGTGGCCAAAAAGACTGTCGAAATCGACCAGGTTGGCGAAGATGAGGCCATCAGTCTCAGCGCGCCACAACTCGTCGATCTTCTCCATGCCGGCTCGGTTCGACGCGATTGGAAAGGAGCGTGTGATTCCGCGTCCTGCGAAGATATCGCTGATTTTGCCAACTCCAATAACCGGGATGCCTCGCTCATTCAGTGCGTCGAGCACAGTGGCTGGGGGGACCATGGAATAATCGTGGCGGCCTGAGGTTCGCTGAAAATTTCCCGGCGAACCGATGAAGGGTCGGGCAATGATCCGTCCGATCCGATATCGATCGGCTCCCCGACGTGCGATCTGGCAAATCTCATAGAGTCGTGAGAGCGGGACGATTTCTTCGTGGGCGGCGATTTGCAAAACGGAGTCAGCGGAAGTGTACAGGATCGGGTTCCCGCTTTGCAGATGTTGTTCGCCGAGTTCAGCGATAATCGCTGTGCCGCTAGCCGCACAGTTACCGATGAAATGCGCGTCCGCTTCCCGTTCGATTTGCCTAACGAGGTCTTCGGGAAAGCGTTGAAAGGTGGCGAACGGTTCCTCTTGAATGACGCCTGCGAGCTCCCAATGCCCCGTAGTTGTGTCTTTGCCTGCGGAACGTTCCTGCATTCGACCGTAATTGGCGCCGTAAGATGCGCCGCCGGAAAAGGAATTAGGCAAAAGTTCACCCAAGCCTAACGAGCAAAGATTCGGCAGCGCAAATCCGGGCAATTTCTCCGCGATGTGACCGAGGGTGTTGGTACCAGCGTCCCCATACTGAGCAGCATCCGGCGCGAATCCGATCCCGACGCTGTCGAGCAGGAGAAGGAGCGCGCGCATCAGGCCTCACAGCCCGATCGGGTGCCAGGCCGTTTTCATCTCGACGGTGTCGAGAATCCAGTAGGGATTTTCCGCCTTTTCGCCGTTCCAATCGGCCGCCTTGAGTGTGCGCGGGACGTAGCGTTTGACGTTGAATCCGCCGCCTTGTTGCAAGGCCGCGCTAACTTTCTCATCACCGGAAGCATCCACGATTGCGTTCACATCCATGTGACTGGCAATGTGCGGCGCAAGCTCGGCTGGGTCACCGGAAAGAAGATTGATGACGCCACCCGGCAAATCGCTCGTCGCGATAATCTCGGAGAAGGTGAGCGCGGGAAGGGGCGACGTCGCGGAGGCTAGAACCACCGCAGTGTTGCCGCTCAGGATTACGGGAACGGTCAGTGAGACGAGCGCAAGGAGCGAAGGTTCGTTAGGGCAAATGACCACAACCACGCCAGTTGGCTCCGGCATGGTGAAATTGAAGTGCGAACTGGCGACCGGATTCACCGCGCTAAAAATCTGGCTGAACTTGTCCGTCCATCCCGCATAGTGAACGAGCCGTTCAATCGTTAGGCCGACTTCATCGGTCCGCTGGCCTGATTTGCGGCTGCTGGCCCGGGCGACTTCGGCTTCGAGCTCAGAACGCCGCATTTCCAGCATCTCGGCGGCGCGATAAAGGATTTGTCCGCGCAAGTAAGCGCTTTGTTTGGACCAGCCGGCCAGCGCCGCGCGCGCCGCCACGACCGCATCGCGAAAATCTTTGCGCGAGGCTCGTGAATAATTGGCGAGAACCTGCCCGTCTTCTTGCGCAGGCGCGACCCGGCCGCTCTCGCTCCGGACGAACTTCCCGCCGATGAAAAGTTTGTATGTTTTCTGAACCTGCAGTCGATCTACTTTTCTAGCCACAGCGCGAGCATTGCCTAACCGCTTGAAAAAGGAAATGCTAAACGGATGCTGCCGGCGTTTTGATGGACAAGGACGACTCGATCTTTATCGCCGGACACCGCGGCTTGGTGGGCAGCGCCGTCCTCAGCAAGCTACAGGCCGAAGGCTTTTCTCGACTGCTCAGGCGCACTCGGTCGGAGTTGGACCTGACGAGCCGCGGGGAAGTGGACGATTTCTTCAAAAGGGAAAAACCGGCGATCGTGGTCGTGGCTGCGGCGAAGGTCGGCGGAATCAAGGCAAACAGCGATCGGCCGGTGGAGTTCCTGATCGAGAATCTCCAGATCCAGAACAATCTTATCCAGGCGTCCTATGAGAATGGGGCGCGCAAGCTCCTCTTTCTAGGCAGCTCGTGCATTTATCCAAAGCTCGCGCCTCAGCCCATTCCGGAAAGCGCATTGTTAGGCGGCCCGCTCGAGCCGACCAATGAACCGTACGCGATCGCCAAGATCGCCGGCATCAAGCTTTGCCAGGCTTTTGCGCGGGAGTATGGCGCGAACTTCATCTGCGGGATGCCAACGAATCTGTATGGGCCTAACGACAACTTCGATCTCGAGACTTCGCATGTCCTCGGGGCTCTCTTGCGCAAGGCACACGAAGCGAAGGAAAGCGGCGCCCGCGAGATTGTGGTTTGGGGCTCGGGCACCCCGCGGCGTGAATTTCTCCATGTCGATGACCTGGCCGCGGCCTGTCTTTTCCTCCTCCGAAATTACGATAGCCCCGAGATCATTAACATCGGGAGCGGTCAGGACATGACGATTCGCGAGCTGGCGGGATTGATCTGCGATGTGGTTGGTTTCGAGGGAGAATTGACCTGGGACGCGAGCAAACCGGATGGGACTCCGCGCAAGCTGCTCGACATTTCGAAAATCGAATCGTTAGGCTGGAAACCGACAATCTCGCTGCGGGAAGGAATTGCGCGAACCTACGAGTGGTTCAAAGCGCAGCATCGCTAGCCTCGCGTCGAACGCTTCGACGGACCGCAGCACCAGCGGGTTTTCTATTATCTCCGCGGGGGAATCGGAGCCGGGTTCAGTTCCGGTCCGGGAACAGGGACGGCCAGCGAGTAGTACTGGACAAATCCAATGCCCGCTGTGTCGTTGACTCCGCGCACAACGGTTGTGTATGCACCCGGTGGCAGCGTGGCGATGAGCGCCGATTCCAAGTCGTTATCCGGCGGCAATCCAGTCGCGATGATCTCTGCTTCCTGGGTTTCCCTCCAGTTGTCATTGATGGCGATAATTTCGCCGTTTGTGCCATGAAGTTCCAATAGCGGATCGGGGAGAGCGTGCGAGATCCCGGCGGCGGTGAGCGACGGACCCAGAACGCGTATCAGTATTTCAACCGGACTGGTACCGGTCAAAATCGTCCCGCTGATTAGAACATCATCGCCAGTCAAAACCTCGCCTCGCGTTCCGATCGCGGAAATAACTGTGGATGGGTCGGAAGCTTGGAGGTCGTAGACCTCTGCTAGAGCGATACCGGTCTCCAGGTGCACCCCGCGCTCGACACTCGTGTAAACAATACCGGGTGAGAGCGTGTAGACGATCGCTGATTCACGATCATCAGACGGCGGGATTCCTGTGGCAATGATCGCGTCT
>Ga0268266_10004085_pt1 | contig 14103 bp, 12 predicted proteins | sample KBSS13metaG_FD_190356 | JGI IMG/M metagenome (GOLD analysis project Ga0268266, IMG submission 190356) | Switchgrass rhizosphere microbial communities from Kellogg Biological Station, Michigan, USA - KBS S1-3 metaG (SPAdes) (version 2) | ecosystem: Host-associated > Plants > Roots > Rhizosphere...
CGCCAGCGCACGGCGCGAGCTCGAGCACGCCCTGCTCGTCGGCAGCGACGTCGTGTACATGAAGGGCGACCACCTCATGGTCGGCCAGGTCCCGTACAAGATCGCCGAGGTGCGCGAGTACGCGCTACGCGGTGCGAACCTGCCGCTGCCCGGTGGGCGCCTGCTCCAGGCCGCGATGGGCCTGCTCGTGGTCGCCGCCGAGGAGCGCGCCGCCGCCGGCGAGGACATCGGCGTGTTGTCGAAGCGGATCGCCGAGTACGAAGCGTGGAGCGGCCACACGGCCGGCCGCTGAGCTCGTCAGGGCTGGGTCGGCAACCGCAGCTCGAACGTGCAGCCCTGCCCGGGCGCCGACGCCGCTTCCGCGGTGCCGCCCCACGGCGCGACCACGCTCGCCGCGAGCTCGCCGACCTCGCCGACCTCGCCGCCGTTGCCGTTGTCGGCGATCGAGACCACGCCCCACGCGTCTTCCGACCACACGCGAATCGACAGCGAGCTGCCCGCGAGGCCGCGCGCCGACGTCGCCGAGACCGCGAGCAGCTGCGCGACGAGCAGCGCGAGCGCGCCGGGGGCGCCGCGCGTCGGCGGCACGTTGCCGAGATCGATGAGCAGCTCGATGCCGACGCCGAGGTGATGGCTCGCGATCCGGATCCCGAGGTCGACGTTCGCTGCGAGATCGAACCAGCGCGGCGCATCGGCCGCGATCGCGAGCGCGCGATCGAGCTCGTCGACGCGGCGCGCGAGCTGCGTGGCCTCGAGATACGCCTCGGCGAGGTCTTGCCGCAGCGCTTGCAGCGCGTGATACGGGTACGGCGTCGGGCCCGTCGCATGCGCGACGTGGCGCTCGAGGTGATCGACGACGAGCCCGAGCCGATCGCGCAGGCCGCGCAGCGGCTCGGCGACCTGGTGCGCGACCTCGGCCGCGACCTCTCCACCTAGTTGCTTCATAGACTGCTCGTCAGCAAGAACCACGTCTCGTTCACGCCGCCCTGGATCAAACCATGCGCGTAGCCGATCTCGAAAGTTCCCGGCACGAAGTACCCGAAGAACGCGTCGAGCCGCAGCGCGCCGCCCACGCTCCAGCGCACATTCTTGCCGGCGTCGAACAGGTTGTTGAACGCGGTCGCGACGTCGGACATCGCGGCGAAGTGCAAGCGCTGGAGATAGACCGGCAGCGTGCCGAGGCCGTGCTGGATCTGCCACAGCTCGGTTCGCAGCTCGAGGTTGGCGAGGTGGTACTGGTTGCCGCTGACGGCGCGCGTCGCGTAGCCGTGGAGGTAGCCGATCGGCGCGGTGCGCACCGAGTTCACGATCGACATCGCGACGTCTTGCGCCGGCACGCCGCCGAGCGAGTAGCTGTTGCCGCCGATGAGATCGCCGTCGCTGAGCGAGCCGACCACGCGCAGCGCGAGCACCGGCGGTGCGCGGCCCGACTGCTTGGTCCACAGCCGCTGGTAGAGATCGAAGCCGTAGCTCGCGGTGATGTTGCGGAACGCCGAGCCGAAGATCGGGTTGTCGACGCGCAGCGAGAAGCTCGCGTCGAAGCCGTCCTGCGAGCCCAGGCCGAACGTGGTCGCACGCACGCGCGAGAACGTCAGCCGCGACGACATGCCGGCCTCGGTGAAGTTGGTGATCGGATGCGTCGGCAGCGCCTGATCGGGCGGGATCAGCGCGCCGCCTTGCGGCGCCTGCGCGAGCCGGTACCAGTCGATGTCGTACGAGAACCCGAGCGACCAGCTCGCGCTCGGCCGCGTCTCGAGCGGGATGCCGAGCGAGATCGTGCCGCTCCAGTCTTCTTCCTTGTAGGTCTTGTTGAGCCCGTCGACCATCCAGCCGCTGCGCTCGACGAGCGTGCGCGAGCCCGCGACGGCGAACGACGGCCGCCAGCCGGTGTACGTGTACGACGTGCCGATGTTGGTGTCGCCTTGCGACAGGTCCTCGCCGATCGCGAGCGCCCAGTTGTGCAGGCCGACCGCATCGGCGCCGCTGGTCTGCAGGCTCGCCGTGCGAGACGCCGCGTCGAACTGACCGGTCCACGTCTGCGGCGCGAGCGTCTCGAGCGGGCGATACGGCCGCGGCGCGGAGACGACCGCGGAGTCGTCGGAGATGACCTGCGGCGCCGGCTTGTCGTCGAGGTACTCGCGCGCGGGCAGCCAGCTGCTGCGATCGAGCGGGATCTCGTACAGGTCGTAGCCGCCCTTGGCGACCGTGTTCTCGTACGCGAGGTGCGTGCCGTCGGGCGACGGCCGCGCCGCGAACGCGCCGCCGATCACGTTGGTGACCTGCCAAAGGGAGCGATCCGCAACGTCGAAGGCATAAATGTTCGCCACGCCGGTGCGATCGCTGTCGAAGAACAGCGTCTTGCCGTCGGTCGACCACGCGGGCGCCATGTCGATCGCGCGGTCGTGCGTGATCTCGTCGACCTTGCCCGACGCGAGCTCGAGCACGAGGATGTCGCGGTAGCCGCCGTAGCGCCACGCCGAGAACGCGATGTGCGTGCCGTCGGGCGACCACGCCGGCTGATACGCCTCGTCGTACGTGCCGCCTTCATACGCGACGCTGGGCTCGCCGCCGGGCTCGTTCGGCATCACGGCAAGCACGCTGTGGGTGTGCTCGTTCATCGAGAACGCGATGCGCCGGCCGTCGGGCGAGACCGCGGGATCGCGCGCGCGCCGGCCCGTCGTCAGCCGCACCGTCTGCTTGGTGCGCGCGTCCCAGCGGAACAGATCCTCGAACGCGTAGAACGTGCGGTAGATCCGGCCGAGCTCGTAGACGAGCGATCCATCGCTCAGCAGATCGAACGGCCCGATGTTGTCGATCTGCGCGATGTTGTAGCCCTGCGCGTCGTCGGCGCCGGCCGCGGCGCCGCGCACGAAGCTGAAGTTGTAGCCGTCGGACTGGATCCACACGAGCTCCTTGCCGTCGCGCGAGTAGTGCGGCCACATGTTCGACTCGGCGGTGTGCGTGATCGCGCGCCCTTCGGCGAGCCCGCGCCGCTCGATCGCCATTTCCTGCAGGCCGTAGTGATCGCGCAGGTAGTCGTTCCAGTCGTCGTAGAGCTCGGTGAACGGCTTGCCGACCGTCTTCGCGATCTGGCGGTTCACCGCGAACGGCGGCGCGTACGCGCCCGACGTGTGCGCCATCTTGCGCAGCGTGTCGTCGCCGAAGCGATCGAAGATGTAGCGCAAGAAGTGCGAGCCGTAGACGTAGGCCGCGTTGCCGCGCGGATACTGGCGCGGGTTGCCCGAAACCTCGTCGAGCCGGAGCTCGTACGTGCCGGAGCCGCCGATCGTGCGCAGGCCGTGGCGCGCGCTGCGGATGTACGAATCGAAGCGCGTGCCGCGGTTGCGGCCGCCGGCCGAGCGCTTCGACTCCTCGTAGACCGCGATGCCTTCGATCAGCCAGCGCGGCATGATCTGATTCGGCGCCCACGTCTTGCCGAAGATCTTGTTGTAGATGGTCGGCAGGCCCTCGTACGTGTCGAGGTGCAGGATGTGCGTGTACTCGTGCGCGATGAGCGCGTACAGCCAGTCCTCGTGGTCGTCGAGCTCGGTGAAGCTCGACGGCCCCGTCGCGTTGACCTGGATCGCGTTGCGCGGCAGCACCGACGCGAAGCCGTTCGCGGAGTCGGTGTTGTCGATGAGATAGACCAGCGTCTTCTCGGTCGGCTCGTGATCGAGCGCGGGCGCGAGCAGCGAGTGCGCGTGCTCGGCCACGACACCGAGCCGGCGGGCCTGCTCGTCGAGCGGCGCCCAGTAGTAGATGACGAAGTGCGCGGTCTCGACCGTGCGCCACTCGAGCGTCGGATCGCCCGCGCGCGCGGGCGTCACCATCCCTAGAATCGCGACGAAGACCAGCGCGATCCATCCGGTGAACGTCGACCTCGAGGCGAACCTGAACGCGAACGCAAACCTAATCCCACGGCTCGCGCGTGTCGGTCTCGACGTACACGTGCTCGTGTCACGTGCACGTGCACGATCGGATCTTCCACGCCCGACGTTCACCGGATCTGGGTCGCGTTGCGTCGAGCTCGCGCGCGCTGCATCGAGCGACAGTGTCGAGAATTCGCGCAATCGGCTCATCGAACACCGCGTATCGAGCCTGTTCGTTCGAGAGAGGTTGGCCGAGCTCGGAGGTCGTGCACGAGCACGTGCACGTGACACGAGCACGTGTACGTCGGATCAGCAGAGCCGAGCTCGGGTTTAGTCGGCGCTCGGCCGCTGGCGGTCTTGTTTCTCGTCGACGGCAACATCCACGGTGGCGTTCAGGTTCATGTTCACGTCGACGTTTCGGCGATCATTTGCGTCCTGTGACCGGAGAGCTGATCCCGAACATGTAGGCGCTGACGATCGCACGAACTTCGGCCGCGGTCGCGACCGTGCGGACGCGGTCGACAAGCTTCTGCGTCCCGTCGACGGACATCTGCCTCAGCGCATCTTTGACCTCGGGAATCGACACCGCGCTCATCGACAGCTCGCGGATGCCGAGGCCGAGCAGCACCGCCGCGATCATCGGCTCGCCCGCCATCTCGCCACACACCGTGACCGGGATGTTGTTGTCGCGCGCCGCGACGACGACCGGCGCGATCAGCCGGATCAGCGCCGGATGAAGCGGCTCGTAGAGGTACGACACGTACTCGTTCACGCGATCGACCGCCATCGTGTACTGGATGAGGTCGTTCGTGCCGATCGAGAAAAAGTCGCACTCCCTGGCGAGCAGATCTGCCGTGAGCGCCGCCGACGGCATCTCGATCATGATGCCGAGCTTGATCTGCTCGTCGAACGCGACGCCTTGCGTCTTGAGCTCGAGCTTGACGTCGTCGACGACGGCCTTGACCGCACGCAGCTCGGCGATGCCCGAGATCATCGGGAACATCAGCTTGATCGTGCCGTGCGCCGACGCGCGCAACAGGCCGCGCAGCTGGCTGCGGAACAGATCCTTGCCGATGTTCGACAGGCACAGCCGGATCGAGCGCAGGCCGAGCGCGGGGTTCGCCTCGTCGAGATCCGCGTCCTCGAGGAACTTGGCGAGCTTGTCGCTGCCGAGGTCGAACGTGCGGATCGTCGCCGGCTTGCCGCCGAGCCGCTCGAGCACGGCGAGCGTGGTCGAGTAGTGGGCCTCCTCGTCGGGCAGCCCCTCGCCCGTCATGTAGAGATACTCGGTGCGAAACAGGCCCACGCCCATCGCGCCGTACTCGAGCGCGTCTTCGAGCTCTTCGGGCCCGTCGATGTTCGCGAGCAGCTGGACCTCGACGTCGTCGCGCGTCGTGGCCGGCAGATCGCGCATCGCATGGAGCCGCGCGTTGGCCGCGACCTGGCGGCGCTGCTCTTCGCGATACTCGGCGACGGTCGCCGCCGACGGGTTGACGATCACCACGCCCGTCGAACCGTCGATCACGATGTAGTCGTCGCTCTCGACGACCTCGGTGATGTCCTCGAGCCCGACGATCGCGGGAATCTCGTGCGCGCGCGCGATGATCGCGGTGTGCGACGTCTTGCCGCCGGCGTCGGTGAGCAGGCCCGACACAGCCGCCTTGTGGAGCTGTGCGGTGTCGGCCGGCGACAGGTCGTACGCGACCACGACCGCATCTGGCGGCGGCGCGAGCGGGCCGGTCACGCGGCCGAGCAGGTTGCGCAGCACGCGATCGAACACGAACTCGACGTCGCTCTTGCGCTCGCGCAGGTACGCGTCCTCGATCCCGTCGAACACCGCGCGGATGTCGTCGACGGCGCGCCGCAGGCCCCACTCCGCGTTGATCTTGTCCTCGCGGATGTACTCGACCGCGGCGCCGACCATGTGCTCGTCGTGGAGCATCATCTGGTGCGCGGTGATGATGTGGTAGTCGCTCTCGTTCTCCGAGGCGAGCTTCTCCTTGATCTTCGCGAGCTGCTTGTCGGATGCGGCGATCGCCTTGTAGAGCCGCGCGACCTCGTCGTCGATGTCGTCGGCGTCGATGTGATGGCGCGGCGCCTTGAGCGTGTCGCGGCCGATGAGATAGGCGCGGCCGAACGCGACGCCCGGCGACACGCCGAGGCCGGTGCGCCTGACCTCCCGACGCCCCGCCTTGGTCATTTGCCCTCGCCGAACTTGTCGTTGACGAGCTGGACGATCGCGGCGACGACCTCGGCAGCGCGCTCGCCCTTCGCCTTGATCGTGACCTTCGTGCCCTTGCTCGCGACGAGCATGAGCACGCCCATGATGCTCTTGCCGTTGACCTCGTGGCCGTCCTTAGCGAGCGTCACGTCACACGGGAACTTCGACGCGAGCTGGACGAGCTTGGTCGCCGCGCGGGCGTGAAGGCCCAGCTCGTTCTGGATCATGACCGTTTGTTCGACGACGTCCGCCACTACCGCGATCTCCCCTCGCCGAGCTCGACGTCGCGATGGCGCACCAGGATGTCCCAGTCTTCGCCGAGCCGCCGGCGCAGCTCCTCGACGACCGCGACCGAGCGATGGCGACCGCCGGTGCAGCCGACGCACACGGTGACGTAGAGCTTGCCTTCTTGCTGGAACAGCGGCAGCTGCGCGCGCAGCAGCTGATCGACCTGCTCGACGAGCACCTTGCCCTCGGGCGAGCCGAGCACGAACTTGACGACCGAGGGATCGCGGCCGTCGAGGTGCGCGAGCGCCGGCTCGAAGTACGGGTTCGGCAGGAACCGGACGTCGAACACCAGGTTGAACTCGAGCGGCAGGCCGTGCTTGAAGCCGAACGACACGAACGTGACGGCGAGCTTGCCGTCGCCGCCGTAGCGATCCTGCACGACCGCCTTGAGCTGGTGCATGTTGAGGTTCGTCGTGTCGACGACCGCGGCGCCGTCGCGCAGGTCCTGCATGACCTCGCGATCGCGGCGCACACCCTCGGAAAGATCGTCGCCCGACAGCGGATGGCGCCGCCGCGTCTCGGAGAACCGGCGCAGCAGCACCTCGTCGCTGGCGTCGAGGAACATGACCTCGAGCCGGTGGCCGGCGCCGCGCAGTTTCGCGATCGTGTCGGCCCACGCCGCGAGGTTCTTGCGCTGGCGCGCGTCGATCGCGATCGCGAGCTTGTCGCGGTCACCCTCGTGCGCGAGGTGATCGACCATCTGCGTGACGAGCGGCACGGGAATGTTGTCGACGCACGTGAACTCGATGTCCTCGAGCGCGCGCAGCGCGGTGCTCTTGCCCGCGCCCGACAACCCCGTGACGATCACGATCTGCATTACTCGACCGCATCCCCGTCGTGCGGGACCCCTTCAGGACGCGTGGCGAGCGCGCGATCGAGCTGATCGCGAAACGCGCGCGCCGAGTAGATGCCCTGCGCCTTGAGCAGCTGGTTGCGCGCCGCGACCTCGATCAAGGTCGCCAGGCTGCGGCCGGGGCGCACCGGCAGCTGGATCTTCGGGATGTCGACCTCGAGCAAGGTCTCGACGCGATCTTCGATCCCGAGGCGGTCGTATTCGGCGTGACCGTCCCAGTCGTGAAGCTCGGTGATCAGATCGACGACCTTACTCTCGCGCACCGCCGAGATGCCGAACAGGTCCTTGATGTTGATGATCCCGAGCCCGCGGATCTCCATGTGGTGGCCCAAGATCCCCGCACCGCGGCCCGACAGCTGGCGGCCGTGGCGCCGCACGAGGATCACGTCGTCGGCGACGAGCCGGTGGCCGCGCACGACGAGGTCGAGCGCGGTCTCGCTCTTGCCGATCCCGCTCTTGCCGATCATCAGGATGCCGATGCCGAGCACGTCGACCATCACGCCGTGGAGCTGCATCGACGGGGCCAGCACGTCGCTCATCCACGCGGTGACCGCGGCGATGAAGTCGGCGGTGACCAGCGTCGAGACGATCAGCGGCACGCCGTGGACCTCGGCGGCCACGCTCAGGTCCTCGGGCGGTATGCGGCCGCGGCAGACCACCACGCAGGCCGGCCGGCTCGCGAGCAGGGTCTCGATGCCCACCCCGCGCGCCCGCTCGCTTTCGCTGAGGTAATCGATCTCGGTACCGCCGAGCACGAGCACCCGCCCCTCGTGCAGCTGCTCGGGCCAGCCGGTCAGCGCCAGCCCTGGCTTCTGGATCCGCGGGACGGTGATCGTGCGATCGAGCCCGCGCTGTCCCGCCACCGCGGTCGCGCCGAGCTCCGCGCGCTCGACCAACTCGCCGACGGTGATCGCCGCCATCTCAGTACTTGGCGTCCTCGTCGGCCACTACGTTGTACATCGACTCGGCGTCAGGGGCCGCGAGCAGCCGGCGACGGAACTCGGGGTCCTTGAACACGCGGCTGATCCGCGCCAGCGCCTTGAGGTGCGCGCCGGTCGACGATTCCGGAGCGACCAGCACGAAAAACAGGTACGTCGGCTGGCCATCCATCGAGTCGAAATCGACGCCGTTTCGCGCCCGCCCGAGGCACGCAACGATCTCTCCGACCGCTGCGAGCTTGCCGTGCGGGATCGCGACGCCCTCACCGATCGCCGTCGATGCGAGCTGCTCGCGCTCGACGAGCACACGCGACAGTTGCGGGCGATCGATGCGTGGATGGTGCTCCGCCATATAGGCCGCGAGCTCCTCGAGGATGGCCTTCTTGTCGGTCGCCGCGAGCGCAGGGACGACCATGTCGCGCTTGATGAGGTCGACGATCTTCATGATGCGCTCGGGGACTCGAAGCTACCAGATTACGCAGCGGTCGGGGTCTCGATGAGCCCGTAGCTGCCGTCGTCGCGTTTGTATACGACCGCGACGCGACCATCGGTGTCGAGCCGGAACACCAGGAACGTCTCGTTCAAGAGGTTCAGCTGCATGCACGCGTCGGAGACCGACATCGGCTGCGCGTGGAACTTCTCGGTCTTGACCACGCGCACCTCCGGAGGCGCCGCGATCGCACCGAGCGTACCCGCACCGTTGCCGTTGGGCGCGGGCACCGGCTCGTTGAGCTCGGAGAACGCTTCATCGATGATCGAGTGCGACCACGGTAGCGCGACGACGTTGTGCGGCCGCGCCTTCATGCCCTCGAGCTTGCCCTTGTACTTCCGGACCTGACGCTCGATCTTCGCGATGCAGAGATCGATCGAGCTGTACATGTTCTCGGTGATCTCGTGGCCTGCGATCGCGAGGCCGTTATGAAGCTGAAAACTTACGTCGATGCGGTGCTTGTGACGCTCGGTGGAGAAGACGACGTGACATGCGATCGGGTCCGGCAGGTACTTGCGGACTCGTTCCATCCGCTCTTTCGCATAGGCCTTCAGTGCATCGGTCGGTTCCATATGGCGGAACGTCACCGCGAATTGCATGCGAGCGCCTCCAGGATTGGTTCGACTCAATTGTACCGCTGCCGCCACCCGCGGATCATCGGGGCGTCACTCAAACTGGTGCTGTCCGAACAGCGGCGAGTGGTTCGAGCTCGGCCGCGAGCCGGCCGGCGACGTAGCGCGCGGCGGACAGTGTTCCGGGACGGTTGGTCCCCTGCTGCTTGTCGAGCACGTCGAGCAAGGTGCCGATGTCGGTGACGGTCGCCAGGACCTCGCGGTAAGCTTTTCGCCGCTCGAACGCGACCTCGCGGCTTGCCCGGCCGATCTGGAGCGCGACGGCCATCGCCGCGCGGTCGAGCCGGTCGCGGATCAGGAAACGCGCCGACGTCGCATCGATGACCTCGGCGACGAGCCGTGCGAGCTCGAGGGCGACCTCGTAGACGTCGAAGGTCGCAGTTTCGATGCGGATCGGCGTGCGCAGCGTGACGTCGGTCATGCCCCCTTGTACGCGAACCTCGGCTGACGGCCGGGTCATAGGCCGGGTACGCGTGGGGTTGCGGCGACCTCAGAACACTTGCTTGCGCTTGCTCGAGCTCAGGATGCCGAGCTGCTCGCGATACTTCGCCACGGTGCGGCGCGCGATGTCGATCCCGCCCTTCTTGAGCAGCTCGACGATCTTCTGATCGGAGTGCGGCCGCTTCGGATCCTCGCCGCCGACGAGCTCCTTGATCTTCGACTTGACGGCCTGCGACGCGAGATCCTCGCCGTTGGTGCGCGAGATGCCGCTGTTGAAGAAGAACTTCAGCTCGAAGATCCCCTGCGGCGTGTGGACGTACTTGCTCGTCGTCACGCGCGACACCGTCGACTCGTGCATGCCGATGTCCTCGGCGACGTCGCGGAGGATGAGCGGCTTGAGGTGCGCGATGCCCTTGTCGAAGAACTCACGCTGGAACTTCAAGATCGACTCGGCGACCTTGATGATCGTGCGCTGGCGCTGCTGGATCGACCGGATCAGCCACTGCGCCGAGCGCAGCTTGTCCTGGACGTAATCCTTGCTCGCGGTGCCCGAGCCCATCGCGTTCTTGTAGAAGCCGCTGATCTTCAGCTTCGGCAAGCCATCGTCGTTGGGGACGACGAAGTACTTGTCGCCGACCTTGTGGATGTAGACGTCGGGCGTGACGTAGTGCGGATCATCCGAGCTGTACTGCCGACCCGGCCGCGGGTCGAACTCCATGATGACCTTCGCAGCCTCGTAGATCTCGTCGAGCGGCTGCTTCAGGTCGCGCGCGATCGCCTGGTAGTTCTTTTTCTCTAGATTTCCCAGGTGGCTCTTGATCATCTTCACGCACAGGTCGTCGTCCTGACCTGCCGCGATGCACTGGATCAACATGCACTCGGCGAGCGACCGCGCGCCGACACCGGTCGGATCGAAGCTCTGGATCTTCTCGAGCACGAGCTCGCACACGACTGGATCGGCGCCGAGGTCCGCGGCGAGCTCGTCGATCGGCGGGTCCTTGAAGTACCCGTCGGCGTCGATGTTGCCGAGGATCGTCATGCCGATCTCGAGCTGATCGGGCGGCAGGTCGGTCATCTTGAGCTGCCACGCGAGGTGGTCGTGCAGGCTCGGCGGCTTGGTCAGGGTCGCCTCGAGCGACGGCATCTCGTCGCCGTCGCCCCGGAACGCCGGCATCGCCGGCGCCATCGAGTAGTTGTCGAGGTAGTTCTCCCAGTCGATCTCGTTGACCGCGGTCGCGTCGCCCTTGATTTCGGTCTGGGCGACGCCCTCGACGACCGAGCCCTCGAGGGGGGTCTCGGTCGAGTTGCCCTGTGCCTCGAGCTGGTGCGCGGCCTGCTCGTCGGAGCCCATGACGTCCAGGTCGGGCGAGCGCTCGTTCTCGAGGTCCATCTCATCGTCGAGGATGGGGTTCTCGAGCATCTCGTCATGCACGAGCTCGGCCAGCTCCATTCGGGATAGCTGGAGGAGCCGGATCGCCTGTTGCAGCTGCGGAGTCATCACGAGCTGCTGGGACAGCTTCAGCTCCTGGCGCATCTCCATGCCCATGCGATTTCTCCTTATCTACCGCTGACTTGCGCGCCTGGTATGGCGCTTGAACATAAGCCTACGGTAGAAGCATGGCCATGTAAAGAGCTCGTGGCCCGCCTCTTGCTCGCGCAAAAGGTCAAGCGCTATTTGCGCTTGTTCTGGTGTTCCAGGGTGGCCCGGATGAAGCGCCCGAACAGCGGGTGCGGCGCTCCGGGACGCGACTTGAACTCAGGATGGAACTGACAGGCCACGAAGTACGGGTGCTGGGGTAGCTCGATCATCTCGACGAGCCGGCCGTCGGGCGATAGCCCTGACAGGACCATGCCGTGGCGCTCGAGGGCGTCGCGGTAGTTGTTGTTCACTTCCCAGCGGTGCCGGTGGCGCTCGCTGATCTCCGCGGCGCCGTACGCCTCGAACGCCTTCGTGCCGGCCTTGAGGGTGCACGGATAGGCTCCAAGCCGCATCGTCGCGCCCTTGTCGGTCACGCCGCGCTGGTCGGGCATGAGATCGACGACCGGATGCGGCGTGCTGGCATCGACCTCGGTGGAGTTCGCGCGATCGAGGCCACACACGTGGCGTGCGAACTCGATGCACGCCATCTGCATACCGAAGCAGATGCCGAAGTACGGGACGCCCTTCTCGCGCGCGAACTTGACCGCCGCGATCTTGCCCTCGGTGCCGCGCGCGCCGAAGCCGGGCGCGACGAGGATGCCATCGTACAGCGCCAGGTTCGCGGTCCCCGACTTCTCGATCTCTTCGCTGTCGAGGTGATCGATCTCGACGCGCGTGTCGTTCGCGATGCCGCCGTGAAGCAGCGCCTCGTTGAGGCTCTTGTAGCTCTCGATCAGCTGGACGTACTTGCCGACGAAGGCGACCTTCACCTTGCGCTTGGGCTGCGTGATCCGCTGAACGACCTGGTCCCACGCATCGAGCCGCGACGCGCGCGACCAGATGTTGAGCTGCGTGGCGAGCTTGCCGTCGAGACCTTGCGTCGAGAGCAGGCTCGGCAGCCGATACACGGTGTCGACGTCGACGCTCTGGAACACCGCGTCCTGCGGCACCGAGCAGAACATCGCCATCTTCTTGAGCGCGTCCTCGGGCAGCTTCTCTTCGCAGCGCACGACGAGCACGTCGCACTGCACGCCGATCTCGCGCAGCTTCTGCACCGAGTGCTGCGTCGGCTTGGTCTTGAACTCGCCGGCCGCGCGGATGTGCGGCACGAGCGTCAGGTGGACGCTGACCGAGTTCTGCGATCCGAGCTCGACGCGCAGCTGGCGCACGGCTTCGAGGAACGGCAGCGACTCGATGTCGCCGACCGTGCCGCCGACCTCGACGACGAGCACGTCGAGGCCTTCCGCGCAGCGCAGGATCCGGCCTTTGATCTCGTCGGTGATGTGCGGGATCACCTGCACGGTCGAGCCCAGATATTCGCCGCGGCGCTCCTTGCCGATCACGGCCGAGTAGATCTGGCCGGTCGTGATGTTGTTGAGCCGCGACATCTTCGTCGACACGAACCGCTCGTAGTGTCCGAGATCGAGATCGGTCTCCGCGCCGTCGTCGGTGACGAACACCTCGCCGTGCTGCGTCGGATTCATCGTCCCTGGATCCACGTTGATGTACGGGTCCAGCTTCATGTTCGCGACCTTGAGGCCGCGATTTTCCATCAGCGCCCCGATCGTCGCCGAGACCATCCCCTTGCCGAGGGACGACACCACGCCGCCCGTCACGAACACGAATTTGGTCTGCTGCGCCATGAGAACCTCTCGTGGCGCGCTCCGGGGCCGCGCCGGAGGGGTTCTACCCGATCGGCACCGTCCTCGACAACAGCCCTTCGGATCATGGGGAGATCATTCGAGCGGAATATCGCGGCTCAAGTTCTTGAGGTCGCGCTCGCGTTGATCGATGGCGTGGGCGTCGTGGTGAAGGTGGTGCGGGTCCTCGGCATCCCACATCGCGACGACGTCCGCCTCCGTCAGCGTGACCGTGCACGTCGCGCGCAGCGGCCGCCCGTCGGTCGCGAACATCGTGATCTTGGTCTGCACGCCGGCGACGATGCAGCGAAACGGCGCGCTCACGCCCCACACGGCGACGCACAGCGGCGGCCGGCGCTGCCAGGCGTCGCTGCTCTCCATGTGGCGCGGCTCGGTCAGCGAGATCAGCGCGTCGATCGCCGGCTGGATCGACTTGTTCTCCTCGACGCCGTCGAACAGCAGCTCGGCGGTCATCGTCTGCGGCGCGGTGCCGGCCCACGATAGCCGCTGCTTCCCGCCCGAGGGCTTCTTGCCGTTGCCGTTGGCCGGATTCCAGGTCGCCTGCGCCTGCTTGCCGAGCTCCTTCGGGTTGTACTGCGCCGAGACTTCGACCTGATCCACCGCATCCCCATCGACCGTCGCGATGACGAGCCTGTCGGTGGCCGGTGTGAACACCTGGAGCGACTGCGCGTTGACTTTCATCATCGCGGCCGTTATCGGCACGGGCGCGCGCCGGTTGCGCGAGCTCGTAACTACGTGATCTGACGCCGCCAGCCCGAGATCTCGACGCTGGAACCGGCGGGCGTCGACGCGCGCGACACGCCGTTGCTGGCGGTGGCGGGCTTCGCGCCGCCGTCGAGCACGGCCGCGATGATCGCGGCCTCGAGCTCGGCGGCATCCGCACGCGGTGTCAGCTCGGCGGCGTTGCGGCCGATGAAGCCGGTGTCGTAATCGCCGGCGACGAACGCGGCGTGGCGGAAGCAGCGCCGGTGGAATGGCAGGTTGGTCTCGATCCCGCGCACGGTGTACTCGTCGAGCGCGCGCCGCATCCGCGCGACCGCGGTCTTGCGATCGTCGCCCCACACGACGAGC
>Ga0268266_10004087_pt1 | contig 14103 bp, 13 predicted proteins | sample KBSS13metaG_FD_190356 | JGI IMG/M metagenome (GOLD analysis project Ga0268266, IMG submission 190356) | Switchgrass rhizosphere microbial communities from Kellogg Biological Station, Michigan, USA - KBS S1-3 metaG (SPAdes) (version 2) | ecosystem: Host-associated > Plants > Roots > Rhizosphere...
TCGCCGCGCTCGGCTTCACCGTCACCCAGGCGACCATCTCGCGCGATCTCGAGCAGCTCGGCGCTGCCAAGGTCCGGCGCGCGGGCCTGCTCGTCTATGCGCTGCCGGAGGAGATCAGCCCGCCGGCGAGCGATGGCCCGCAGATGCAGACCGTGTTTCGCGACTGGGTCCGCTCAGTCGACTTCGCCGGCAACCTCGTGGTGATCAAGACCCCGCCCGGCTCGGCGCATCTCGTCGGAGTCGCGCTCGACCGCGCCGAACTGCCCGAGGTCGCTGGGACGATCTGCGGCGACGACACGATCTTCGTCGCGGTGCGCGACGTGGTCAGCGCGCCGTCCCTCGCCCAGCGGCTGCAGCGGATGCGGATCTAGTAACGCACGAGCGGCGACAGAACGCCGGGAACGTCGACCCGGAACTCGAACAGGTCGCCGATCTGGGGCTGCCGCGCGATCTCCTCCGGGCTGAGCAGCTGCCGCGCGGTCGTCGCATAGGCGCTGCGGAGATCGTCGCCGCCGAAGGCGAGCTTGGTGATGTTCGCGACCGGGAAGCGCACGCGCTCGAGAAGCTCGCCGGCCGGCGAGTAGCGCCACGCCTCCCACCCGGCATAGAGGCTGATCCACACGCAGCCCTCGGCGTCGATCGTCGGCCCGTCGGGGTGCCCGTGCCTGCGGTCGATGCGCACGAACGGCCGCCGCTCGCCGAGCGTTCCGTCGTCGCGAATGTCGGCGCGATCGATCGTGCCCTTGAGCGTGTCGACGACGTAGAGGAGCAGCCCATCGGGCGAGACGGCCGGGCCGTTGGTGATCGCGATCTCGTCGATCGGCGTCCGGGTCAGCTCGCGGCCGGCGAAGCAGTAAAAAGCGCCGCTCTTCGCGCGCTCGCCATTGTCCATCGTCCCAAACCACAGCCGACCCTCAGGATCGACGACGCCATCGTTGAGCCGGTTTGTCGGAAGGCCTGACTCGACCGCAACGATCAGCTCGAACGCACCGGTCGCTTCGTCGAAATGATACAGGCCCGACTGGAGCCCGGCGAGGAAGCCGCCTCGCTCGGCCGGAAACACGAACCCCACCTGCTCCGGCGCCGGCCAGCTTCGCTTGGCGCCGTCCGCAGGATCGTAGCGGTGGATCTGTTGGCGCTTGATGTCGACGAACCACAAGGCGCGGTCGCGCTCGACCCACACCGGCCCCTCGCCGAGCTCGGCGGCAATGGGCCAGACATCCGTGGGTTCGGTTCCCGCCATGTCAGCGCCTAACGCGCGATGCGGGCGAATTGCTGCGGGCTGGTGGAGCTGAGGGGAATCGAACCCCTGACCTCTGCAGTGCGATCGCCAAAATTTTAGTTCCAGAAAGGCTCATTCCTCTCTGTAGAGGCACATTCACGATGCCACCGAATCCCATGAAATCCCACCATGTTTTCCGTAAATTTTCCGTACGAATGTCACTGGAGCGAAATTGCAATTTTGAACCATTTGGGCAAAATACCTGAAAATTCGGAACCAGAAAAGTCATGGCCGATCTCACCAAAGTCAGTGCTCGAGACAAGCTTAAAGTACGACACGAGCCCTACTGGCATCGCCTCCGTCCGGGATGCTTTGTCGGTTATCGGCCCTCCGCCAAGGGCGGGCCCGGCACCTGGATCGGGCGCGCCTACGAGGAAGAAACACAGCATTATCGCCTGAAGGCGCTTGGTGCCTTCGCGGAGCATCCGGCGAGCGCCCGGTTCGCCCTCGCGAAAGAGGCTAGCGAGGCATTTGCGCTTCAGGTCGAACGCGGCGGACTTCCGCAAGAGCGGCTCGACACCGTCGCCGACGTCTGCCGCCAGTTCGCGAGGTCGCGTATCGAAGCGGAGCAAAGGTTCCGGCGCTATGTCTACAATGACCCGCTCGCCAAGGTGAAGCTCAGCAAACTGCGCCGGTCACACGTCGCGCGCTGGCGCGATCGGCTCAAGGAGACTCCAGCGCTCGTTTCCCGGCGCAAGTTCGGTGAACCAGTCACACGGCCAAGATCGCTCGCGACAGTGAACCGGGAGATGGCAGTGCTGCGCACAGCGCTCGGTTCGGTTTTGCCGCTCGGCGCGCCAAACACCGAGGCCGCATGGCAGGAAGCCCTGAAGCCGATCAGGAACGCCGTGAAGCGGCGCACTCTCTATCTGAGCCTGGATCAGCGCCGGGCGCTGGTCGCAGCGATCGACGTGGAAGCCGAGCCGTTCGTCCGCGCCCTGTGCTTGCTTCCGTTGAGGCCTGGAGCAGTGGCTGCGCTGACCGTTGCCGACTTCGACCGGCGCACTTCGGAGCTGACCGTCGGCAAGGACAAAGCTGGAGCGGGCCGGCGGATCCTGGTTCCACCGTCGATGGCCAAGCATTTCGCAGCGGCAGCGGAGGGCAAGCAGCCAGCCGCCCCGCTGTTCACCAGGAGCAACGGCAGGGCGTGGGATAGCAACAGCTGGAAGATCCCGATCGCCCAGGCTGCAAAGGTTGCGGAGTTGCCGGCCAACGTCACCGCCTACACCTTGAGGCACAGCGTTATTACCGACCTCGTCGCAACCGGTCTGCCGCTGCTCACAGTGGCCCAGGTCAGCGGGACCAGCGCCGAGATGATCGAGCGGCATTATGGCCACCTCGTGCGCAGCGCCGCAGTCGAGGCCCTTGCTACGCTGAACCTCTGACACTGGCCCTTGGGTCAGCGCTCCCGGCGCTTCCTCGTCACGGACTGCCTGGCCCAGCGCCAAAGCGCGGCAGCTGCGAGGACTGCGATCGGACCGTAGACGACGGCGACTGCGAAAACCCATTCTGCGTTGGCAAGGACCGAAGTGTCCGCGCGGGTCCCGCGAAGCAAAGGCAATGGCGCCGGAAACGGGTCAAACCCGCCGTTAGCCGTCGCTGCCATGATCAAGGCGGGAAGACCGACGACGAGCCAAAATGCGAACAGGCCCGATCGCCACTTCATTGGCCCAACCGTGCGGCGAGGACAGTAGTCGTTTGCAGGCGGATGCCATTTGCAAGACGCGGACGTCCGCGATCGACTGTTCGACCTTGCAAAGGCTCGGCCGGGTTCCGCCCGACGCAGGTTTCTCAATGCTGACAATCGGGTCGCTCCCTCAACTGGGGGCGATTCGGCGAGCGGCCCCTAGCACAGACCGGGCGCTTCTCCAGATCGAAGTGCGATCCGCTGCATTGTTTTTCGGCTCAAAACGAACCTGCTTTGGGTTGGATCGGAAGATCTGCATGAGGCGAGTGCGTTTCGTCTCGCGCTCTCGAATGGGATTTACCGTTCGGAGGACCTTTCGGCAGGCGTGCTTTCCCGGGGTGCCCCGACGGCTTCGCGCAGGCGCTCCTGGGCGAGGCTGAGGTGCGCCGCTGCGTCCGGCGGGCCGTCATGCGCGTCGAGCACGTCCATCGCTTCCGTGATCAATTCAAGAGCGCGCCTGACGGCGGCCTCATTCTTCGTGCCCCGCGGCATACGCACCCCCGGCTCCGAGCTGACCGAAGATGCTCGATAGCAAAGATAGCCGCAAACTTAACTTAGTTTGGTTCCGAATTGAATATTTGACCTTCGCAACGCAGTAACCGCGCCAGATAACCCTCAAGCATGTCGCGCGCGGTATCGGTCAAGCGAAGCATCTGCATCCGCCGGTCGGTCTCATGCGGCCCACGCTCGATGAATCCCTCCTCGATCAGTTTCGTTTGCCAGCGAAGGGCAGTGGTCTGCGGAACCCCCGAGCAGCAGGCCAGACCGGAGACCGTCAGCATGAGACCCGACGCCGGGAGGAAATATAATGCGAGCAGCATGTCCCACGCAGGCTCTCCGAAAAGGCGGTTGTCGAGGAGCCGGTCCCGGGCGCGCCGGGCATCGTAAATCTTGCGGGCAAGGCGTCGCAGCTCTTTCTGCGCCGGCTCCCTGCGCGCGCTGCTGACGCGCAGTAGCCCCGCTTCGAAGTCGGCGATTTCATCGAGGCGAAGCCGAAGCTTCACCTCGACCATCATATCATCGTCGGGCACGCCGTCCGCGCCTCGAGGGGAGAGCGGAGCGACGACCTTGTCCTGGTGTGACATGTGCACAGTTCTCTTCAACGCCCTCAGGCGAAAAGGACCGAGCAATTCGCAGTTTACGGCGGTTCCGGGTGGCCCGCAAGGGTCCGGTTCCAACCAAATTCAATCCGAAACGGAGCGTTTCTCGCTGATCTTCTCGCTCCGGATGCGCGCTGCTCGCAGTGCTGCGAAGCGTTTGTGATCAGGGCCCTGTCAAAGCGCTGCACTTGACTGCGGACAGCAGCAACATTGCAGGCGGTCCGCTCCTCGGCCCCGCTTTCGCCGGTTAGCGGCTAGGCCGTCCGGGCGAGCAACTGACCGTTGACGGTGAGGTCACCCAGGATCCTCGACCCATAGAGATCGACATTGCCGTCAATGCGGTTCGTGCCGGTGAACGTGCCGCGCGGATACGCCTGCTGCGCAGAGGCCTGGGACATCGTGCAATTGTTGTAGATTGCATAGAGGGTCCAGGGCAGCACCAGCTCATTGGTGAGCTGCAGGCGGCAGCCGTCGAAAAGGACGTTTGCTGCGGTGTAGAGATCCGCGATCGCGTAGTTCGGATCATAGACGTGCCCGGTCGGGCTCAGTGCGGGATCGTCGAGGAACAGGCAGCTCGAGAATTGCGCCGCACGCGCCGGATCCGGGTCGCCGAACGCGTGGACCATCGCGCCGACGAACCTGCAGCCGGCAAATCGAAACCCCGGCTTGTTGGGCCAGGCCGACCACGCCGAAGCGCCGATGAAGCTGCAATTGTCGAAGCTGGCGCCCTCGCTGTCGCCGGTATCGGCGATGAGGCCAACGCCCGTGTTGTTGGCAAATTCGCACCCCGAGAAGTGCAGGTTGCGGATCGGGTCACCTTCGGATTCGATGTCGAAGCCCGCCGAAGGCGCACTCGTCAGCCCGGCCTTCCCGCTGTTGTTGAAGCGGCAGTTCGCAAAGGAATAATTGCGCCCGCCGGTGATGCTGCATCCCTGCCGGGCGTTAAATTCGCTGACGCAGCTTTCGAGACTGCTGGTCGCGCTGCGCCCGGCGAGACCTTGGATGAGGATCCCGTCGAGGGCGTGATGATGGGCGTAAACCCCGCTGACCTGCTCCCAGCAGCTGTTCCCGGCAAGCCAGAGTCCGAACGCCGGTATCTGCCAGCCGGTATCGCCATAGGGGCCACCGAGGACCAGCCTGGCGAGATTCCCGTCGAGCTCAACGTCTCTTACGGACACGCCTCCGCTGCAGCCCTCGATCAGGATCATCGCCTGATACGGTGAGGCGCGCTCGCCAGGCTGCAGGAAGGGGAGCGAATGATAGGTCGGCTGACCGGTCGAGGGATCGAACGTGCCGAAGCGCAGGCCGTCGGCGCAGCGCAGGCGCGCGCCATTGCCGGTGATGGAAAGCGGCTTTGTGCAGCCCTGAAAGTGCATGATTTCGGCCGGCGCAAACGCAAATTGCGGATCCTTGCCCGTAGCCTGCGAGCCGACGAGATAAGTCGTCGGTCTTAGAGCGATCTCGCCGCCCCCACGCCGGTTCACGAAGGATGACATCGCAGCGAATGCTGCAGTGTCGTTGGTGACGCCGTCGCCGCGCGCGCCGAACTGCTCGGGAGTGACGGTACTGGCCGACCTTTTCGGCGCTGCGAGCACCGCAGCCGGCAGGACCAACGCGGCAGCACCGGCGGAGTGGATCAATTGCCGGCGGCTGAGCTGCGAGGAAGACGGTCCCGGCCCAGCGGCTGTACCCATTATGCGCTCCACCATCATTGCGAACTCATAGCGGAGTCGCGCGGACGGATCGGGTCCCAGCTGGTCCGCATCGGTGTCACTTAAGTCTCGCCTGAGGCATTATTTCGCCGATCCGGGACATTCGGCCGATTGGCTTTCCCGCGCATTTGCGAGCGCGACCGTCTCGACCATGCGCCTTCCGCCGGAGCGCGCGAGATGGACGTAGATGTCGATCGACCGTTCGACATAATGGCGCACGTCGCGCCGGCTGAGCTTGGTTCCGGTCTGCAGCACGAGCATCACAAGCTGCTCGACCGCCGCCTCGGAGGAATCCGCGTGGATGGTGGTCATCGAGCCCGGGTGCCCGGACCGAACAGCGCGGAGGAAGGCGAAGGCCTCGGGGCCCCGAAGCTCGCCGAGGATGATCCTGTCGGGGCGCATGCGAAGCGCGGCCGATACGAGATCGTTGGTCGTGACCCGCGCCTCGCCGAGCTCCCCGCGGACGTTGACAAGGCCGACCCAGTTCGCTTGCCCGACGACGATCTCCGGAGTGTCCTCGATAAGGATCAGCCGCTCGTCACCCGGAATCTCCCGCACCAGCGCGTTGAGGAATGTCGTCTTGCCGGTCGACGTGCCGCCAGAGACCAGGATGTTCCTGCGGCCGCGAACCCCGGCGCGGAGCGCGTCCGCGAACCTGCCTTCGTCGATCAGGGCTCGGAGTGCATCAAGGTCTTCGGCAATCGCCAATTGCGAGCGCGTCGCCGCAAAATGCCCGCCGCGATCATAATCGTCGAGGGTCAGCGAAGGCGCGGCCTGCCGGCGGATCGCGAGGCACATCGGCCCGCGTGTCGCGGGCGGGTTGACGATCTGGATCCGCAAGCCGTCGGGAAGCGTCGCGCCGAGCAGCGGATGCTCGCGGCTGATGCCCTGGCTGGTGAGGGCCGCGATCTGACGCGCGAGGCGCGAAAGCGTCGCTTCGGTAAGCGCCGGGACGGCGAGCCGCTCGATCGTCCCGCCAACAGTTTCGACCCACGCCTCCCCTGGCCGGTTGACGTAGACGTCGGTCACCTCGGCATTCGCAAGAATAGCGGCGAGGGGCGCGAGATAGGAGGCAAGATAGACTCCTGGGCCAAGCGGAAGCGCCTCGACTGAGCTCAACGCGCTTCCCCGCTGCCGAAGTCGAGGTCATGGGCGACAAAGACGCTGATGCTCTTCCCGGGAGCGACCTTCAGCGTCGGCGCGATGTCCCCGGTCTGGCCGACTTGCGGCACGGCTGCATTGGCTCCTGGCAGCACGAGCACCGACCCGGTCGACCGGCCGGCGAGGCCCGCTCCGATGCTGAATGTCGACTGGAGGAGGGCGCCGGTCAGCCGCTGGAAGAAATGCGTGTCGACCGACGCAGGGATGCCAGTCCTCCCCGAAGTGTCGACCGCCGGCGAATCCATTGCGATCGTCATCCCGTCCGGGCGGATCAACCGCGTCCAAATGATCACCGCGCGTTTCTGGCCCGCACTGACTTCACCTTTATATTCGCCGATGAGGCGGCTGCCGCGTGGGATGAGAACCTTCTGCCCGTCGAACCCACGCACGTCTCTCGAGACGATCGCGCGTGCAAAGCCGGCCTGGGTGGAATCGAAGCCAGTCTCCAAAACGGCGGGAATCACATAGCCCTGGGGCACTGTCGTCGACCGGTTGGCGAAGGCGCTTGCGCGCACCCGCCCCTGCGACTGGCCGAGCCGTGCAAGCGGACTGTCGCCCGGCGGTAGCGCACCCGCCGGGCCGGCGGCCGCGCTCGCGTCGATGACCAGCGGCGATCCTGAGGAGACCCGCACCGGCGGCGGCCCGAAAGCCGGCGGGGCGAAAGGCGCCGCCGACCATGCCGTTCGCGGCTGCGGGTAGGCCATCGGCGAGAGTGCCGGCTGCGCCGGGCCTGCGATGGTCGGCTGCGTGCGCATCTGCGGCAGCGGTTCCGGCGGTTGGGGCGGCACCGCTGGAATGACGGCCGGCGCTGGAGCAGGCGGAATGGACAGCGGCGGGGGTGCTTCGATCACGGCCTGACGCGAGCGGTCCAGGCTTTCAGGCGGTTTCGTCCGGCGCGCCTCGAGGACCAGAAACAGGGACACGCCCAGGACCAGAGCAGCGATCGGGAGAAACCAGGTCGGAACCCTGGTGCGCGGCAGCGCCACGGCGGGCCTTATTCCGGCATCGCGCGGATCGCTGGCACCGAACAATGCCTGGAGCCTCGGGTCGCCGATCTCGGTCACCGGCATCAGCGGACCCTGCCGGCGTTGATCCGCTCGGCGCGCGCCACGGTCCGGTCGATCCGGAAGCTCAGCCTGTGGGGGGCGCCATCGACGACATAGACGTCGTCGGTTCCCATCATTCCGTTGACGAGCACTTCCCTGCCCGCTTCGTCAAGCGCGTAGACGGCCGGGATCGGCGCGCCCCTGGGCCAGGCGATGTAGGTCCGGCGGCCGTCGTCGCTGACCGACGACGGCCTGACCGCCCGGGCCCCGCTGATCCGATATTTGCTCAGGCGCCGTGCGGCCGCCGAGACGTCGACATAGTCCCCGTCGGCCGGGTCGGGCCGCGCCGCGGGATATTGGAACCGGACCGTAAAAGGCATGTCCCACTCAGGCCGGCCGAGCGGCACGAGCTCGAAATTGTAGATCCGAACCGATGTGACCACGGTCATGTTGGTCGGAACCAGGGCCTGGAGCGGCTTGAGGAACAGGCGGTCGCCGGCGCGGTTGACGCTGACCGCCCAGGCAGCGCTGTCGCCAAGCGCCACGCTCTGGACCTGCTCGTCGGGCGAGAGCTCGACCATCAGCTGGTAGCCGGCGGCACCGCGCAACTGGACGATCCGGCCCGCTTCATAATCCACGAGCTGAAGCCGCGGATCCCCGGCGCCGGGCTCGGGCGCGACTTGCGCAAGGACTGGCGCGGCCGCAAGCAAAGCGAGCAGGGCGAGCGCTTTCATCGCTCCGCAGCGGCCGCGCGCGCGGCATAATATGGAGGAGCGGCTGCGCCCTGGGTGCCTGCCGCAGCCCCGTCAGCAACCGGCTCGGCGGGAGCTGCACCGATCGCCTCGGCGTCCCTGCGATAGCTGACGACCTGGAAGCCGAGCGGATTGATGAACCGGTCCTCGAGCTTCATCGGCTCGCTCGAATAACGGTAGCGAAGGACCGCGACGTACGGGAGCCCCGGCCGGGGCTGAGCGCCGGAATCGCTGCGGACGATGTCGAACCTGACCAACGCTGAATTGGGTCCGAGCGGCGAGACGCTCTTCACTTTCACATCGAGCACGGTCGAGCGCGGATAAAGCGCGAGCGGGCTTGCTGGATTGGAAGCCTGCATGGCCGAAACATAAGTCGAGCGCGCGGCGCCCGAGGAAAGCAGCGCAACCTTGCGGTAATCGGCGTTGAGCGTCGCGATATCGAAGCCTTCGCGCGCGCTTACATATTGGACGAGGAAGGACTGCGTCAGGGCGGTGTCTGGCGCGACGCTTGCCGGATCGAGCGGCTTCAGCGCCTGGACGAAGCCCGTCGTCCGGTCGACCATCAGGGTATAAGGCTCGACCCTCTTCAACGGCATGAGGACGACCAGCGCAACCGCCTCGAGGAGCGCGATCGCGGCTGCGACCGCGGCGATCCACCAGCTCACCCGCCGCGACGAGCGCAGCGCCTGGACCCGGTCGCGGTTCCAGCTCGCGGCTTCGGCATAATAAGCGTCGAGGCCCTTGCGGCTAAGCTCGTTCATGAAATGGAATCCCGCTTGCTCATGCTTGCCGACGGGCGCGGCCGCACCTGCCGCCGGAACGACCGGCCGATCGGAGTCGACGGCCTTTCGTCCAGGCTCCGGCCGACAGGTGCTGCGAGCCGGACCGGATCTGGTGCTCCTAGCGCATGGCCGCCATTCGCGAGCCGGTCGCGCCGGCCAAGCGTCCCAATGAGGCTTGCGACCGCAACGGCCCGCGAACGCTCGACGTCCGGCCGCGCTCGGTCCTCGATCCTGACGCTGCCCGTGGGTTCGAAGCTCATCCGCGCGCGAGCAGCGGGCGACCTGCGCGCGATCGACGGCAGACGGAACGCACGGGCAATCCGCGCCGAGGCGAGCAGCACCGCGATCGCGATGATCGAGAATAGTGCGACGATGACGAAGGTTTCAGCCGGCACCGCCGGCATCGCCTCGCCGGCAATGCGCCGCGCGAGCACTCCGCCAAGCCACGGCTCGAGGAAAGCGAGCTCGAGGCCGAGCGCGACCGAAACCCCGACGGTCGCAAGCGCAGCGCCTGCAAGGACCCGAACCCAACCCTCGAACAGGCTTCGGGTCGAGTCGAACAGCAGGAAGGCGATGAAGAAGGGGCCGAGCGCGAGAGCAGTCCGGCGGTGATGCGTACGCTTCCCAAGGTCGCGAGCGCGGTCAGCAGGAACAGGATCCTCGAGCCTCCGAGCGCGAAGGAATCGAAGCCTGCGAAGTGCTGCGGTGGTATCGCTCCGGCCGGCGATTGGCCCGAGCTCCCCGGGCCGAGCAGCGCAAGGTCGGACAAGGCCTTGTCGGAAAGATCGAGTCGCTGGAGCAGCGTCCCGTCCGATCCGACGATGCCCGCCGGGCGCCCGATCTCGGAGACGATTTGCCCGGGACCCTGAATCACGAGATCGTAGACCAATGTCCGGTAGGCCGGCCAGCTGGTGGTCAGAGTCAGGACGACGCCGATCTTGACCAAAGCAAGCGTCCCTTCGCGGACGGTGAGCGACCGCCCGAGCAGCAGATCGTAGCCGATGAGCGCCACGAATATAGTCAGGAAGCCGGTGACGACGGCCGACAGGGTCGAACCCGGCAGAAGCAGGGCCTGGTAGGCGCCCGAGCCGAGCGTCTGCGCCTGGCAATCGAGCTGGCTCGCGAGCGAGCTTACGAACCCCGCGCCCTGCGGCAGGCCCTGGCACGTCTCCATCATGCGACCTCCAGCAGACGCGGCAGCCAGGCCGCTGGATCGTCGCCGGTTTCGAGGCGGATCTCGTCGAGCAGACGGACCGTCCGCTCGCGCCCGGAAAGCACCGTCAGGATGTCCTTCTCGCCCGAGAGGTCGAGCCTTGCGACCACGCTGTCATTGCCATGCTTGATGAGGAAGCAATGCGCGCTGTCGGGAAGCGAGCGGACGAGTTCGAGCTCATGGGCCGTGAGGCCGAACCCGTCGACATATTCGGAGGCCTGGGCCTTGGGGTTGGCCATGAAGATCTGGGTCGCAGCCTGTTCGATGATCGCGCTCGCGATGCGGCTTTCGAGCGCGTCCTGAGCGCTCTGGGTTACGAAGCCGACGACTCCGTTGCGCTTGCGGATGGTCTTTTCCCAATCCTTGATCCTGCGCACGAACACATCGTCGTCGAGCGCCTTCCAGCCTTCGTCGACGACGACGATCGCCGGCGACCCGTCGAGCCGCTCCTCGACCCGGTGGAACAGGTACAGCATCGCCGGGGTCCGGGAGATCGGATCGTCGAGGATCTGGGTCATGTCGAAGCCGACCGCGTCGGCCGCGAGGTCCGTCCGGTCGGTTGCATTGTCGAACAGCCAGGCGCGCTCGCCCTCCCCCCACCATTGCCGCAGCCGGGAAAAAAGATCTGAGCTGGTCGGCCTCTGCCCGCCGCGGAACAGTTCGACGATGTGGCGCAGCCGGCGGTGGGCAAGCGGCTGGTCGAAATTCGCATCGACCGCATCCTTGATGCGCGCCGCCTCCTCCTCGTCGACGCCGCCTGCGAGAAGGGTTAGCCAGTCGATCGCGAACTGCCGGTTGGCCGGAGTGTCGGGCAATTGGAGCGGGTTGAGGCCCGACGGCCTGCCGGGCCGCAGGACGTCATAGCGACCGCCGATCGCGCGAATGAAAAGCTCGGCACCGCGGTCCTTGTCGAAGAACACGATCCGCGGCTTGAGCTTGCGCGCCTGGGCGAGAAGGAAATTGAGGACCACGGTCTTGCCCGACCCCGAAGGGCCGATGACCGTAAAATTACCGAGGTCGCGCTGGTGGAAGTTGAAGAAATAGGGGCTCGCCGCAGTCGTCTCGAGCAGGGTTACTGCATCACCCCAATGATTGCCCGACGCCCGTCCGAGCGCGAAATTGTGGCAGCTCGCAAATCCGGCGAAGTTGGCGGTCGAGACCAGGCCGCGCCGGGCGATATATTTGAAGTTGCCGGGAAACTGCGCCCAGAATGCGGGCTCGAGCGCAATGTCCTCGCGGACGGAGAGAATTCCCAGGTCGGCGAGCGCAGCCTGCACTTCGGCGACGCGCTCGTCGACTTCACCAGGCGAGCGGCCCCGAACCGCGATCGTCATATGATGCTCGCCGAAGGCTGCGCGGCCGGCAGCGACATCGTCCTTGGCGTCGGCGAGCTCGCCCCGCAGGCTGAGCGCTTCATCCTCCGCCGAACGCATTCGCCGGAGCGCGAGGTTCATCCGCGACAGCGCGGTCCGGCGCTCCACGAACCCGAAGGATTGCGACACGGTGAGCTCGAACGGCAGGCGCAGGAGCTCGTCGAGCATTCCGGGCGCGGTTTGGCCCGGATAATCCTTGATCGCCACCAATGCGAGAAAGGAACGCCTGCTTGCCCCTGCCCGCCCGAGCTCGACCGCGTCCTCCCCGAAACTGATCCGGCGATACGGCAGGTAGTCGCCAAGGTCCTGCATCGGCAGAAGGACCGGCCGCATCTCGCCGTTGAAGAGATAGGACAGCATTTCGAGCGGCTCGGAGCAGTGTCCTTGGGGCGAGGGATAGACTCCGAGCAGACGCGGCTCGTAGCTCGCCAAAGCTGCAAGCAAGGCATCGCGCGCCTGCGCCAGTTGCTGCAGCTCGTAGCGCGCGGTCGCGACTGGCTCGGCGAGCTTGCCGATCTGCCGTCGGAGGCGATCGAATGCTCCGATCCGGCCCTCGAGCGGGCGGCGGACAAGGGTCAGGAACAGGTCGTTGACATAGAGCCTGCGCGCTCCAAGCCGGGCCCGCCAGGCATTGTCCAGCCGCGCCGAGAAAGCATCGGGAAAGGCGGCCTCGAGCGAAACCTCGGCCTCGCGCCGGACAATATGATGGTAGAGCGCGAAGCGCGAGCTGCCGATCGACTGGAGCGCAGCGTCGCGCAGCCGCTTGCGGTAGTTGATGTCGTCGCTGTCGGCGGTCTCGAACAACAGCCCGCGGACCTGGATCATCTGCAGCAACAGGCCGTCGCGGGTCTCGATCGTGAAATCGTCGACGTGGCGCGCATAAGGCAAATGGCTGCCCGCCGGCTCCTCGCGGAGTGCGGCGTCCGAAGCCCGGGTCAGGGGCGGTAGGAGTTGCATCCCCACACCTGGTAGTTGCTGATCCGCGGGCATTTCGAGACACGGGCAAGCCACAGGTCGAAGAAGCGCGGCTCCCTCAGGCAAAGGAGGATTCCGAGCCCGTGAAGGATGAGCGCTGCGCACACCACCCATTGCGACTTGAAGATGAGGAACAGCTCGGTTGCAGCGACGGCATTTGCCACGAACAGGCTGTAGGCGACCCCTGCGAACATCTGCGGCCGGGTCAGGCCGACGAACAGCGTGTCGCGTTCGAGCGGGCTGCTCACTGCCCTGCGGCGGAGCGGATGCCGGCGACGATGCTGGAAGCGCCGAACAGGACGAAGCAGCCGATGATGACGGTGACGCCGTAGCGCCAGTTGATCCGGCCAGTCAGCATCATGAACCCGACGGTCGCAACTGCGATCACCGCGACCACTGTTGCGATCGTCCCGAGCAAGGTGCCCTGGAGCCAGCTCACAGCGGAGACCAGCACGCCCGACCCCTGAGGATCGGCATAGGCCTCCTGCGCGACCGCAGGAGCCGAGCTCGCGAACATTGCCGCCGCTGCAAGCGCGGCGCGGGTACGATCAGGCATCCGGAGTTCATCCCCCGAAGGCGATTCGGCGCGCAAACACTGCACCGCCGAGCAGGGATTGTAACGGCAAAGCCGGACCGGATTCGGTCCAGATCGGTGCGACTTCGCCGAACTACGGCCGATCGGCCTCGGCAACTGCTCTTTTCAACTCGCCCGCCGGACAGCGCGATGAATTGCGTTTCGGGCTGCAACCACGGTTGCGCTCCTGACCTTCGGGTCCTCCGTTGCGATCGCTCGCCAGAAATTGTCGAACGGCCAGCGCTCCTCCGCGAAATTCGCAAGGAATGCGAGTGCGAAACGAAGGGAGACCGGCCGCTGCACCGGGCCGATGCTTGCCTGCTCGGCAACTTCGTCGATTGCCGCAAGTGCCCAGTTCCGAAGCTCCGACATGCCGAATCGCATGTGGAACATATATAGAACAAGACTTCGGGGGTCGTCTGCCTTGCTTGCGGCGCTTCAGCGGC
>Ga0268266_10004088_pt1 | contig 14097 bp, 14 predicted proteins | sample KBSS13metaG_FD_190356 | JGI IMG/M metagenome (GOLD analysis project Ga0268266, IMG submission 190356) | Switchgrass rhizosphere microbial communities from Kellogg Biological Station, Michigan, USA - KBS S1-3 metaG (SPAdes) (version 2) | ecosystem: Host-associated > Plants > Roots > Rhizosphere...
CATCCGCCGCTCGCGCCTTCGCGCAGCGCCTTCTGGATCCCTTCGAGCTCGCGCACCATCCAGGCCTGGAAGCTCGCCCCTTCCGGGGTCAGCGTCTCGGTCACGGTGGCGATCGGGGTCCCGGCGGATTCGGCTGCTTCGTTCAGCCGCTTCACGTCGGGCGTCGCGTTCTGGGAGTTGTAGACCCAGAGGTCGACTTCGCCGTCTTCGATCTGGTGGTCGGCGGTCGACTTGTCGGAGGGGCTCGGTTCGGTCCCCTCGGCGATCCCGTCCATGAACCCGTCCGGCGTCACCAGGTCGAGGCCGAGCGCGGGCGCCAGCGGTTCGAAGATGCTCTCGGAGGCGCCGACCTTGGTCCCGTCGAATTCTTCCTTGATCTCGGAGATCAGAGCGTTGTACCGGGCGAGGCCCTTCTTTTCGAATTCCGCCGCTCGTTCTTCGTAAAAGGAGTCGTTGCCGGGATCGGCTTCCTCGAACGCCTCGACCAGCGCCGCGATCACCTTGTGGACCGATTCGGGCGAGTACCACTGATGCGGGTTGTCACCGGCTTCCAGCCCGAGGACGTCGCCGACCTCCACTTCGATCCGAGAATCGTCGGGACTCGCGGCGAGCAGCTTCGAGGCCCATTCGTCGTAGCCGATCCCGTTGACGATCGAGACCTGGGCGCCGGCGAAGGCGCGAGCGTCGTCACCGGTCGCTTCATAGTCGTGCGGATCGGCGGCGGGGTTGGTGATGATGTCGGTGACCGCCACCCGGTCCCCGCCGACCTGTTCGGCGATCGAGCCCCAGAAGTCCTCGGCGGCGACGACGTTGACCTTCCCCCCGGCCTCCGCCGTAGCCCCGCCCCCACCGCACCCGACCAGCGCGAGAAGCACGACGGCAAGCAGGGCGACCGCCGCGACGGGCAGGCCCAAGGTGAACACGGAAGCAGGATTTTTGAGACGCATTCTCATCGGCGCGGCAGACTAGCACGAAGTTGAGAATCGTTCTCGTTCCCATCGCGTAGGGGGATCACAGCAAGGGATGGGGCCGGCTGAAGCTGGCTCCCGAGGTAAGGGACGCGAGGCGGGTCGGTGAGCGCGGCCGTCTCGACCACGGCCCTGGCTGGCTGTGGCCGTGGCCGAGACGGCCGGGGTATGAAAGCTGTGAAGGATCTCCGACGCCGGTGCGGGAGATATGAGCGAGACGACATGAGGTCCACACCTCCGCGAGGGTTCTTCCACGAACTCCACACTTCCGCGCACGGTCCTCCTCGATTCGACGGCGTCCGCTACAGCCGTTCGTCGTTTGCCCCCCATACGGGAGGGAAAGAACGAACGGCTGAGTCGGGGTGCGACAGAAGCGTGACGAGGGTGTGGAGTTCCTGGCGGAAGCGTGACGAACTCCCGTACTTCCCCACGAAACCCTCACGTCCTGGGCGTCTCATCGCGGTCACAGCCAGCCAGGACCGCGATGAGACGCCCAGGACGCAGCTAGGACTGCCGCAACCGCCCGAACAACTCCGGAGCACGCCCGCCCCCAGGTCGGCACCCCCCGATCACTAGGTTTCCTCGCGCGTGATCGCCTCGATTCCCAGCCCCTCGCAGCCCGGCTTCGGCATCGGGCCGTTCGAGATCCATATGTACGGGCTGATGTACGCGTTCGCGGTGACCGCGGCGGTGTTGATCGTGCGGCGCCGGTGGAGCAAGCTCGGTGGCGACCCCGAACTGCCGCTGCAGGTCGCGATCTGGGCCTTTCCCGCCGGATTGATCGGCGGGCGCCTCTACTTCGACATCACCTCGTTCAACGAAATGCCCCACACCTGGTGGGGCCCGTTCGCGGTCTGGGACGGCGGCCTCGGTATCTGGGGCGGCATCGCCGCGGGCGCCGCGGTCGGGATCTGGCGCGTCCACCGCGCGGGCGTCTCGGTCCCCACATTCATGGACTGCACCGCTCCCGCCCTCCTCGTCGCCCAGGCGATCGGCCGGATCGGCAACTACTTCAACCAGGAGCTCTTCGGCGGGCCCACCTCGCTGCCCTGGGGTCTCGAGATCTCGCCCGCCCATCGTCCCGAGGGTTACCTCCAATACGCCACCTTCCAGCCGACCTTCCTCTACGAGATCATCTGGAACCTGGCCTTGGCCGCCTTCCTCGTCTGGCTCGGCCACCACCGCAAGATCCGCCCGCCCGGCCTCTTCGCCCTCTACGTGATGGGCTACTCCGCCTTCCGCATCTTCGAGGAGAGCCTCCGCGTCGACCCGGCCCACCACATCCTCGGCCAGCGCCTCAACTTCTGGGTCGCCATCGTCCTCGCCCTGATCGGCTTCGCCTGGTTCCTCTGGACCCAACGCGACCGCCTCGGCGCCGACGATCCTCCGGTGGTTCAGCCGCCTCAGCCTGGCTGATCGGCCGCCCTGGGGCGGCGTGGGCCAGCCTCGCAAGGACGCAGGGAGCGAGACGAGGGGAGCGCACTCATGTGCGTGACCCGAAGGCGAGCGACCGAGGACACCGCGAGGCGCCCCCACGCCGCCCCAGGGTCACTCCCACTCGATAGTCGCGGGAGGCTTCGAGGAGATGTCGAGGGCGCAGCGATTGACGCCGCGGATCTCGTTGATGATGCGGTTGGAGACGCGCTCGAGCAGGTCGTAGGGCAGGCGGGCCCAGTCGGCGGTCATCGCGTCGTCGGAGGTGACGGCGCGGATCACGATCGGGTAGGCGTAGGTGCGGCCATCGCCTTGGACGCCGACCGAGCGGACGACGGGCAGCACGCAGAAGGACTGCCAGAGCTCGCGGTACATCTCGACCGCGCGGATCTCCTCCTGGAGGATCGCGTCGGCGGCGCGGAGGATGTCGAGGCGCTCGCGGTTGACCTCGCCGCCGACGATGCGGATCGCCAGGCCGGGGCCCGGGAAGGGCTGGCGCCAGACCATCCGCTCGGGCAGGCCGAGCTCGGCGCCGACCGCGCGGACCTCGTCCTTGAAGAGCATCCGCAGCGGCTCGACCAAGTCGAAGTCGAAGTCGTCGGGCAGGCCGCCGACGTTGTGATGGGACTTGATCGTCGCCGCGTGGTCGGTGCCACCGGACTCGATCACGTCGGAGTAGAGCGTGCCTTGGACGAGGTAGCCGACATCGTCGAGCTTGGACGCCTCCTCCTCGAAGACGCGGATGAACTCCTCGCCGATGATCTTGCGCTTGCGCTCCGGCTCGTCGACGCCGGCGAGCTTGGCGAGGAAGCGCTCTTCGGCGTCGACCGCGACCAGCGGGATGCCGAACTGGGAGAAGGTGTCGACCACCTGCTCGGTCTCGTTCTGCCGCATCATGCCGTGGTCGACGTAGATGCAGGTCAGCCGCTTCCCCACCGCCTTGTGGACGAGCAGCGCCGCGACCGAGGAGTCGACGCCGCCGGAGAGGCCGCAGATGACCTTGCCCTCGCCGACCTGGGCGCGGATCTTCTCCACCTGTTCCTCGATCACCGAGGCGGCGCTCCACTGCTCGACACAGCCGGCGACGTCGCGGAGGAAGCGGGTCAGGATCTCGGTCCCGTAGGGCGTGTGGACGACCTCGGGGTGGAATTGGATGCCGTAGAGCCCTCGGTCGGGCATCTCGTAGGCGGCTACCGGTGAGGACGGCGAGGACGCCAGCGCGGTGAAGCCCTCGGGCGCCTCGCGGACCACGTCGCGGTGGCTCATCCAGCAGTTCTGCTCCTCCGGCAGGCCGCCGAGCAGCCTGCCGCCGCCGTCGGTCAGGGTCAGCTCGGTGCGCCCGAACTCCCCCGCCTCGGCGCCTTCGACCTTGCCGCCGAGACCCAGCGCCATGGCCTGCATGCCGTAACAGATGCCCAGCATCGGGATCTCGAGATCGAGCAGCTGGGTCGGGAAGGGCGGCGCCCCCTCCTCATAGACCGAGGCCGGCCCGCCGGAGAGCACCAACGCTTTCGGCTTGCGCGCCCGGATCCGCTCGATGTCGGCGTTCGCCGGCAGCAGCTCGGCGAAGACGCCGCATTCGCGGATCCGCCGCGCGATCAGCTGCGAGTACTGGCCGCCGAAGTCGAGGACCAGGACCTCCTCGGTGGCCTGGACCTCGTCGACCGGCAGCGTGCCACCGGCCTCGACCTGCTCGGCGGGGACGACGACCCGTTGATCGTCAGCGGATGCGGTGACCAACGGGTCGTTCATCCCTCGCCCCTAGTCGTCCGAGACGGCGACGCCGGCGGACACCGCGGCCCGCCCGTTCGACCCCATCCCGACGTGCTGCTCGTTCTGCAGCTTCTTCCCCTCGCTCATCAGCGCCGGAGCGACCATCACCTCGGCCCGCTGGAAGCTGCGGATGTCCTCGTAGCCACAGGTGGCCATCGAGGTTTTCAGCGCTCCCATCAGGTTGAAGGTGCCGTCGTTCTCCTTGGCCGGGCCGAGCAGGATCTGCTCCATCGTCCCGTCCTGCTTGGTCGAGACGCGGGTGCCGCGCGGCAGCGAGGGATGGAACGTCGCCATCCCCCAGTGGAAGCCGCGACCCGGCGCCTCCTTGGCGCGGGCGAGCGGCGAGCCGATCATCACGGCGTCGGCGCCCATCGCGATCGCCTTGGAGACGTCGCCACCGGTGCGCATGCCGCCGTCGGCGATCACGTTCACGTACTCGCCGGTCTCCAGCATGTGCTGGGCACGGGCGGCCGCCACGTCGGCGATCGCCGTCGCCTGTGGGACGCCGATGCCGAGCACGCCGCGGGTGGTGCAGGCGGCGCCCGGGCCGACCCCGACCAGGACCCCGACCGCGCCGGTCCGCATCAGGTGCAGTCCGGTCGAGTAGGAGGCGCAGCCGCCGACGATCGTCGGCACCGACACTTCGGCGATGAACTCCTTGAGGTTCAGCGGCTCGACCGTGGTCGAGACGTGCTCGGCCGAGATCACCGTGCCCTGGACGACGAGGATGTCGAGGCCCGCCTCGATCGCGGCCTCGTAGTAGTCGCGCACTTTCTGCGGCGTGAGCGAGCCGCTGACGACCGCGCCGGTCGCCTTGATTTCCTCGACCCGCTTGGCGATCAGCTCCGGCTTGACCGGCTCGGCATAGATTTCCTGCATGAGCCGCGTCGCTTCGTGCTTGGGCGCGGCGGAGATCGCCTCGAGACGCTCTTCGGCGTTCTCGAACCGGCTCCAGATGCCCTCGAGGTTGAGGACGCCGAGGCCACCAAGCTTGTTGGTGAGTGCCGCGGTCTGGGGGCTGACCACGCCGTCCATGGCGGAGGCGAGCAGCGGTAGCTCAAATCGGTAGGGACCGAGGGTCCAGGTGATATCGATGTCATCAGGGTCCCGCGTGCGGCGCGAAGGAACGATCGCTACGTCGTCGAATCCATATGCGCGTCGCCCTTTCTTTCCGCGGCCGATTTCGATTTCCAAAGTGTGACCTCCAGGGCTGGCGTTGAACTAACCAGCCTACACTTCGGCCGGGACCTCCAAATCGTGCACGGAGACGCCGCCCAGCAGTCGCTCCACCTGGTTGCGGTCGACGAAGCCGGCGCCGAAGTGCTGGGTCGACTCCGCCCCGCACGCGACCCCGTAGGCGAGACACTCCTCCTCACTGCGCCCCTCGTAGCGCGCGGCCACGTATCCGGCGACGAAAGCGTCGCCCGAGCCGACCGTCGAGACCGGCTCCAGCGGCTCGGTGTGGACCTCGAGCAGGCGCCGCTCGGAGCCCTCGCCGACCGTCGCCACGCACCCCTCCGGTCGGGTGATCGCCGCCTGCTCGGCCCCGAGCCGGACGATCTCCAGCAGGCCCGTGGCGAGGTCGTTCCCGTCGGCGAACTCTTGGCCGACCAGCTCCTCGGCCTCGGTCTCGTTCGGGGTCACCATCGCGGCGCCCGCGCGCGTCCCGGCCAGCATCGCCTCGCCCTCGGCGTCGAGGACGCAGGGCACGCCGCGCCGGCGCAGGGCGTCGATCAGCCGCGCGTAGAGGTCGTCCCCGGCCCCCGGGGGCAGCGAACCGGCCAGCACGCAGAGCTTCGCCCCGCCCGCCAGGTAACCGATCCGGTCGAAGAGGCGTTTGGTCTCCTCGGCGGAGACCGCCGGGCCGCGCTCGTTGATCTCGGTCTGCTCGCCCGAGGTCGGGTCGATCACGGCGAGGTTGATCCGCGTCTCGGCGGCGATCTCGATGAAGTCGGTCAGCACCGACTCTTCGTGCAGCTGTTCGAGCACCCGGGTCCCCGAGGGACCGCCGACGAAGCCGGTGGCGATCACCGGACGGCCGAGCAGCGCCAGCGCCCGCGCCACGTTGATGCCCTTGCCGCCCGCGACCGTGCGCGACTCCACCGCGCGGTGGCGGCGCCCCAGTCTGAAGTTCGGTACCGCGACAGTGCGATCGATGGCCGCGTTCAGCGTCACCGTGAGGATCACTGCTCTACCCGCTTTCCCCTTCGGATTCGGCGGATGCCCCGCCAGAGAAGTATCGCAATACCCAGTATCGCGCACACCGCGACCGCGAGGGGGATCGGATGTTCGCCGACGAAGCCGCGGGCCTTGTCGAAGGCGCTCGCGGCGGGGACCCGGCGGCTCGCGACGAGCGGGACGGTGCCCGCCCGCAGGCCGTCGATCGACACCGTCGCGGTGCCGAGCTTCGCCCCGCGACGGATCGGGCCGGTCACCTCGCGGGGCGCGTCGACGTCGACTTCCACCTTCTGGCCGTCCCGCATCGCCACCTTCAGCGAGTGGCCGACGAGGAGCGGCAGTTCGCCGCCGGAATAGCGGATCGAGGGGCTGGCGAGTTCCTTCCCCTTCCGGATCGCCTTGCGCCGGTGGTACTGGCGGAAGCCCCATTCGAGCAGTTCCAGGTTGTCGGAGAAGCGCGTTTCGTCGGTCGGCGCGTCGATCGCCACCGAGATCAGGTCGATCCCGTTTTTCTCCCCCGAGCCGACCAGCACGTAGCCCGCCTTCCAGGTGTGGCCGGTCTTCACCCCGGTCACCCACGGCGCCATTTCGAGCAGCTCGTTGATCGTCTTGATCTTGCGCGGCGGGTGGACGCTCTTCAGCGTGTGTTCGCGCGAGTCGGCGATCTTCGCGAAGGCCGGGATCTTCTCCAGTTCCATCGTCAGCGTCGCCAGGTCCAGCGCGCTCGAGTAGTTCTTCTTCGCGTCGAGCCCGACCGGGTTCTGGAAGTGGGTGTTCGTGAGGCCGAGCGCGGCCGAGTACCGGTTCATCTCGGCGACGAACTTCTTCACCGACCCCGCCGAGTCGATCGCCAGCGTGTGGGCGGCGTCTCCGGCGCTCAGCAGGATCAGCCCGTAGAGCAGGTCTTCGACGCTGATCTTCTGCCCCGCCCGCAGGCCCATCACCGACTCGCCGTATTCGTATTCGTAGGGCTGGGCCTTGACGATCTTCGACAGCGGCAGGTCCTTCATCGCCACGTAGGCGGTCATCAGCTTGGTCGTCGAGGCGACCAGCCGTCGTTCTTCGCCGGCGTGGGAGAGGAGCACCTCGCCGGTGCGCGCGTCGATCAGCGCCCAGGACTTGGCGAGGACGTGCGGGCCTTGGTCCTCGTGCTTGGCGCCCTTGCCGTGGGACGGTTCCGCACCCGAGGCGGTCGCGGCCAACGCGAGCGCGGCGAGCAGGACCCCGAGAAGCGCGCCGATCCGGCGCCGGGTCACTTCTGCAGCTTGAGGACTTCGCCCGCGACCAGGATCTGCGGGTCGACTTCGGGGTTCAGCGCCTGCAGTTCGGCGACCGGGACGCCGGTCTTGTGGGCGATCGAGGTCAGCGTGTCGCCGCTCTGCACTTCGTAGGTCTTCTTCTTCGTGCGCGGCTTCTTCTGCTGTTTCTGTTTGTGGGGCTGGGACTTCGAGGCGGCGCCTTTGTTGCCGGAATCCGAGTGCAGGTCGGTGTTCTTGGCGATCACGACCACGGCGACGATCGCCGCCGCGAGGGCGACGAGGGCGAGGATCCTGGCTATCCAGCTTCGCTTTCTCTTCATGGTCCGGGTGCCCGGCGAGCCTTTAACCCAGCAGGCTTTCGTCGGGGGAGCGGCATCCTAGCGACGAAAGGGGCGATTACCAGCCGCTTTGCTCAGGCGTTGGATATCTCCCAGAGCGTCGAGCGCAATTCCTCGGCCGCGGCGGCGGGGTCCGGGGCACCCGCGATGCCCCGCGAGGAGGCGACGATGGCCCCCGCCGGGCCGGGCGCGAAGGCGGCACCGAGGAGCTTCGGATCGCCGCCCTGGGCGCCGACGCCGGGCAGCAGGAAGACCGAGCGCGGCATCAGCTCGCGCAGGTGGGCGATGTGCTCGGGCTCGGTCGCGCCGACGACCGCGCCGAGGCCGCTGAGGCCGCCCTCGCCGAGGAGGCGCCCGGAGAGGGCGTCGACCAGCGCGGCGAGCCGCTCGTGCAACGGCGTGTCCGGGCTGGGGACATCCATGAAGTCAGCGGCGCCCGGATTGCTGGTGCGGACGAGGACGAAGATCCCCGCCTCGGCCGCCTCGCAGGCCGCGACCAGCGGCTCGAGCGCGTCGCGGCCGAGCAGCGGGTTGGCGGTGAAGGCGTCGGCGCCGAGGCCCGGCACCTCGCCCCAGGGCGTCGGCGTCGAGCCGACCAGCGCCTGGGCGTAGGCGGCGGCGGTGACCGGCACGTCGCCGCGCTTGCCGTCGGCGAGGAAGAGCAGCCCCGCCTCGCGAGCGGCCTCGCGAGCCTCCGCGAGCGCATCCCAGCCCGGTGGGCCGAGCCGTTCGAAGCAGGCGAGCTGCGGCTTGACCGCGACGCAGTGGGGTCCCACGGTCGCGATCAGCTCGCGGCAGTGGGCGGCGACGGCGCGACCCGCGGTGACGGCGGGAGAGGCGTCGCCGTCGGACTCGACCGCGATCCCCGGCAATAACTTCGCGGGATCGGGATCGAGCCCGAGGCAAACCTGACTGCGGCGCTCTTCGACGAGCGCCGTCAGCCGGTCAGCGAACCGAGTTATCGACTCAGCCCTTGACTTTGGTCTTCAGCGCCGAGCCGGCGGAGAAGCGCGGGACTTTGCCGCCCGGGATCGTGATCCGCTCGCCGGTGCGGGGGTTCACGCCCTGGCGCGGGCCGCGCTCGGCGACGTGGAATTTGCCGAAGCCGGTGAAGCTCACCTCGTCGCCCGCGGCGAGAGCGCCGGTGATCGCCTCGAGAACGGCGTCGACAGCGTCGCTCGCCGCTTTTTTGCTGCCCAGCCGGTCGTCAGATGAGAGCTGGTCCAGAAACTCTGCCTTGGTCACGTCGAGATTCCTCCTCGGGGGTTGAAGTCGGTCCGCAATCTAACAATGCTGGTCGGCGGGAAACCGCGCGGGGAGCCAAAAGAGGCCCTGAGCAGTCAGTTATGCGTCGAAGTTGAGAGGGGGCCGGGAGGGGCGTTGTGCCAGCCGCTCCGCCCGTCCGAGATCGGTCCTGGGCGTCTCATGGCGGTCCTGGCAGGCTGTGACCGCCATGAGACGCCCAGGACGTGAGTGTTTCGTGGGGAAGTGCGGGAGTTCGTGACGCTTCCGTCCGGAACTCCACACCCTCGTCACGCTTCTGTCGGGACCCAATGTTGATGGGCCGAAAACCCCTGCTATAGGGGTAGTTTTCGGCCCATCAACATTTGGGGGTCAGGCGGAAGGCGCACGAAACATGAGGAACCTGCGCGGAAGTGTGGAGTTCGTGGCGGCTCCCTCACGTCTCCCGCAACGGCGTCGGAGATCCTTCACAGCTTTCATACCTCGGCCGTCTCACCCACGGCCACAGCCAGCCAGGGCCGTGGGTGAGACGGCCCTCTCGCCGGGACGCCTTGCGTCCCTTACCCGTCCTAAGTCCCGCTGATCGACAGCTCCGCCACCAGCAACGGCGGCGTCGAGACGGACCCCCCGAACGGGACCCATCGCGCCTCCGACCCCGCCGCGACGACCGCTCGCAACATTGCCACGAGCTCGCCGGCGATGGTGAACTCGCGGACCGGCTCGGCGAGGGCTCCGTCGCGGATGATGCGGCCGGAGGCGCCGACGGAGAAGACGCCAGTGACCGGGTTGACGCCGGAGTGGAGGCCGGCGACGTCGGTGACGAAGACGCCCTCGCCCGCCTGGGCGAGGAGCTCGGCGGTGGAGAGGTCGCCCGCGGCGACGACGAGGTTCGAGGCCGATACGGACGGCAGGGAGCGGTAGCCCGCACGGGAGGCGGAGCCGGTGGAGCTGGTGCCCTCGCGGTTGGCGGTGTAGGTGTCGTAGAGGAAGGTGCGCAGGGCGCCGCCCTCGATCAGCGCGGTGCGGCGGCGCGGCACGCCCTCGCCGTCGAAGGGGGCCGAGGCGGCGCCGGCCGGGTCGCGGCCGTCGTCGTGGAGGGCGAAGCTGGTCGACGCGACCTCGTTGCCGAGGCGGCCCGCGAACGGCGAGCGGCCGCGCTGCACGGCGCGGGCGCCGAGCGCGCCGCCGATCAAGCCGGCGAAGCTGGCGGCCACGGTCGGGTCGAGGACGACCGGACAGGAGCGCGAAGCGGGCTTGCCTGCGCCGATCATCGCGACCGCGCGCTCCGCCCCCTCGGTGCCGATCGCCTCCGGGTCGAGGTCCTCGGGGCCACGGGCGAGCCCGAAGCCGAGGCCGGTCTCGCGGCCGCCCTCCCCCTCGGCGAGGGCCTGCAGGTAGGCGAAGCAGTTGGCGCTCTCATACGAGGCGGCGATGCCGGTCGAGGAGGCGATCGCGACCTGCTCGGTGGAGTCGGCGTAGACGGCAGTCTCGACCCCGGCGACGCGCGGGTCGGCGGCGAGCGCGGTGCGCTCGACGGTCAGCGCGATGTCGGCGACCTGGCCCGCGCTCCACTCGGCGACGCTCGGGCTGTCGAGGCCGGGGAGCGCCTCGATCTCGGCGGGGGCGGGAGGCGCGGCGAACTCGTCCTCGTCGGCGGCCGCGGCCATTTCCGCGGCACGGGCGGCGAGCGCCGCCACGCCGGAGTCGGAGAGGTCGGTGCCGTAGGCGTAACCGACCCGTTGGCCGTCCCAGGCGCGGATGCCGATCCCGGTTTGCGTCGCGGCGGTGAGGCTCTCGACCTGGCCACCGTGGACGCGCACCTCACGGCCGGTGTCCCGGGAGGCGTAGGCCTCGGCGGCGGAGGCGCCGGCACCGAGCGCCGCCTCGACGGCGCGGCTCGCGGCGGGACTCAGGTCGACGCTTGGCAGGTGCTCGCTCACAGCTGGGTCCCTCCCACCGTCATCTTGCCCACTCTCACGTGGCCCTGGCCGGTCCCGACGGGGACTTTCTGGCCGCCCTTACCGCAGATCCCGGTCTTCATGAAGAAGTCGTTTCCGACCGCGTCGATCGCCGCGAGGGCGTCGAGGCAATTGCCGATCAGCGTCGCGCCGGTGCACGGCGCGGTCACCTTGCCGTCCTCGATCAGGTAGCCCTCGGAGACGCCGAAGACGAAGTCGCCGGTCGCCGGGTCGACCTGGCCGCCGCCGAAGCTCACCGCGTAGAAGCCGTTCTTGACCTCCTCGATCATCTGCGCCGGGGTCGACTCACCGGGGGCGATGTAGGTGTTGGTCATTCGCGGCAGGGGCAGGTGGCGGAAGCTCTCGCGGCGCCCGTTGCCGGTCGAGGCGACGCCGTCTTTCTCCGCCCCTAGGTGGTCGTAGAGGTAGGAGATCAGGCGGCCGTCCTCGATCACCTTGGTCTGCTGGGTCGGCTGCCCCTCGTCGTCGATCGCGTCCGAGCCCCACTCGCTGGGGAGGCGACCGTCGTCGTAGGCGTTCAGCAGCGGCTGGGCGACCTGCTCGCCGAGCTTGCCGATGTAGACCGAGGCGCCCTTGTGGATGTGGTCGATCTCGAGGCCGTGGCCGGTCATCTCGTGGAAGAGGACGCCACCGAAGCCGCCGCCGACCACCACCGGCATCGAGCCGGAGGGGGCCGGGCGCGAGTCGAGCAGCGTCAACGCCTTCTTCGCCGCCTGCTCGGCGATCAGGCCCGGGTCTTCTTCGAGCAGCTCGAAGCCGCGGTGCGCGCCGAGCGTCTCGGCGCCGGTCTCCACCTTCTCGCCGCGGCGGGCGACGGTCTGGACGCCGATCCGGGTGCGGGTGCGGTCGTCCCCGGTGAAGAGGCCGTCGGAGTTGGCGATCGTGACTACGCGGCGCGCCTCGGCATAAGAGGCGGTCAGCTGGGCGATCTCATCGCCCATACCGCGGCCGCGCTGGTCCAGCTCGCGCAGCAGCTCCGCCTTGCGAGCGGCGGGGACGTCCTCCGGGGCGACCGCGATCGGCACCGGGGTGACCGGGCGGGCGCTGAGTGGACGCGGCTCCGTGCGGCCCGCGCGGAGCGCCGAGGCGGCCTCGTCGGCGGCCCGTTCGAGCTCCGCCGGCTCGAGGCCGTCGACGTGAGCGAAGTAGGTGGTGGCGCCGTCGACGACGCGGACCCCGGCGCCCTCCTCGGCGCCCGACTGCACCGACTCGATGCGCGACTCGTCGATCGCCAGCGACATCCCGCCGCGCCGTTCGGCGAAGACCTCGGCGAAGCGCCCACCGTTGGCGAGGGCGCGGGAGAGGACGCGGGTCGCGACCTCCTGGTCGAGCAGCTCGGTCAAGAACGTCCCTTTCTCTTCGGCGTCGCGGTGAGGTCGATGACGGCGCCGGCGGCGACGAACAGCTCGGCGCCGGTGGTGGAGTCGGCCGGAAGCTCGGTGGCACGGCCGCCCGTGTAGTAGAGGCGGGCGAAGGGCTTGCGCGAGATGCGGCGGCGGCGCATGTAGGCGGCGGCCTCGTCGGCGTAGCCGGAGACGCGGTCGAGCAGGATGCGGTGCGGCTTCGGGGGCATCAGCCGGCCCCTCCGGCGAGCTCGCGGAGCGCGCTGCGCATGTCGAAGAAGGTCAGCGACGCGAGCGCGAACCGCTCGGTCACGACGACGGCGGCGAACCCGTGGGCGCGCAGCGCGAAGACCTCGCCCGCCAGGGTGGCGACGTGGATCTGCTCGACCGGCTCATCGCCGGCGGCGTCCGCGACCCGCAGCAGGTTGACCGCCTCCTCGGCCCACCCCGCCGCCTCCTCGGAGGCGGCGAGCACCGTCCCGTCGGCGGTCAGGATCGCCCCGCCACGCAGGTCGGGAGACATCTCGGTGAGGAAGGCGAGGGTCGCCTCGGCGTCGGCCGGTGCGGGAGCTGTGGCGGCGGCGTCGGGCACTTAGGCGAAGATACCGACCGTGCCACTCGCCCGAGCTTCCTGGCTGATCACCGTCGTCGTCTGCGCCGTCGCCGCGATCCTCTTCGCGATCAGCGGCTACACCGGCTACACGATCACCCTGTGCGCCGTGGGCGCCGCCGCCGCCGTGAACCTGCTGCCGCCTGCCTAGGCGCCGAGATGCGTCGCGGCGAGCCGCGCGGCGCGGCCGCGGTGGCTGATCGCGTTCTTCTCCGCCGGGGTGAGCTCCGACATCGTGCGCCCGTCGTCGGTGTCGTCGGGGACGAAGATCGGGTCGTAGCCGAAGCCGCCTGAGCCGCGGCGCTCGCGCAGGAGGACGCCTTCGCAGTTGGCTTCGAAGACGTGCTCGGTGCCGTCCTCCTCGACCAGGGCGATGACGCAGACGTAGGCGGCGCGGCGCTCGCCGCCGGCGGCGTCGACCTCGCGCAGGAGCTTGTCGAGGTTGTCGCCGTCGCTGGCACCCTCGCCGGCGTAGCGGGCCGAGTAGATCCCCGGGGCTCCATCGAGGTCGAACGCCTCGATCCCCGAGTCGTCGGCGATGACCGCGCCGCCGAGCGCCGCGTGGGCGGCGCGCGCCTTGATCAGCGCGTTGGCCTCGAAGCTGTCGCCGTCCTCGACCGGGGACTCGTAGCCCTCCGGCAGCGGCTCGAGCTCGACACCCGGAAGCAGTTCCCGCATCTCCCCCACCTTGTGCAGGTTCGAGGTGGCGAGGATCATCACGGAACTCCCGTCGCTAGGGCCGGTCGGGCGCGACCCGGTCCTGCACCTCGCGCAGGCGATTGATGCCGCCCTCCGCGAAGCCGAGCAGCTCGTCCAGCGAGGCGCGCGAGAGCGGCGTGCGCTCGGCGGTCGCCTGCACCTCGACCAGGCCGCCGTCGCCGGTCATCACCACGTTGGCGTCGACCTCGGCCCGCGAGTCCTCGTTGTAGTCGAGGTCGCAGAGCGCCCGGCCGTCGACCATGCCGACGCTGAC
>Ga0268266_10004092_pt1 | contig 14082 bp, 10 predicted proteins | sample KBSS13metaG_FD_190356 | JGI IMG/M metagenome (GOLD analysis project Ga0268266, IMG submission 190356) | Switchgrass rhizosphere microbial communities from Kellogg Biological Station, Michigan, USA - KBS S1-3 metaG (SPAdes) (version 2) | ecosystem: Host-associated > Plants > Roots > Rhizosphere...
CCGATGCAGCACCATCGGATGCCGCCGCCGATACAGGTAGATGATCATGGCAGTGAAGCTGATGGCCTGCGAAACCAGAGTCGCCAGCGCAGACCCCGCTATCCCGTAACGTGGAATCGGCCCCACACCAAAGATGAACACCGGATTCAACCCGATGTCGAATGCGACAGACACCAGCATGAAGTAGAACGGCGTCTTCGAGTCGCCGGCGCCGCGCAACACCGCCATCACAAACGCATACATGTACAGAAGCGGCGTCGCCAGGAAGATCACTCGCATGTAGGTCACAGCGAGCGGCAGCGAGTCCGCCGGTGCTTTCATGGCAACCAACAGAGGCTGACAGATCAGCAGGCCCACGATCGCCACCACCACGGAAATGCAGGCGAAAAAGCTGGCACTGGTGCCGACGATCTTCTTCGCGTGCGGCAGGTTGTTGGCACCGACACTCTGGCCCACAATGATACTGGCGGCCATGGCGACACCAAACGCCGTGGCAATCAGCAGAAACATGATCATGTTGGCCGTGGAGGTGGCACTCAGCGCCGCCTCACCCAGGTACCGGCCGACCCAGATCGAATTCACCGACCCGTTGAGCGACTGCAACATGTTCGCGAACAGGATCGGCAGCGCGAACTTGAACAGTCCGCGGCTGATGGAGCCTTCGGTCAGCGACGGGCGTTGCATATGAGTATCCACGCAGCGCCCAACCCGGTCAGACCCCATCCCGGCCAATATCCGGCGCCATTCACGCCCAGCCACACCAGGCCACCGAGAAGAATCGCGGCACCTACCGTCACGCCATTGCGGCGGCGACTCGCCGCGTGCATCTCGGCTCGCATCTCCTCGAGAGCCGGCGAATCCACCTGCATGTGGAAGATGCCGCCCTGTGATCGATGCACAGCCGCTTTCACCAAGGAGGGCAGCGCCCGTGCGGCTTCGAGCAGTTCCGGCAGCTGAGTGCGCACATTCTTGAATACCTGGCGGAAGCCGACCCGCTCGCGCATCCATTCGCGCAGGATCGGGCTCGCGGTCTTCCAGATATCCAGTTGCGGATACAGGTCGCGTCCCAGGCCTTCAACATTGAGGAGGGTCTTCTGCAGCAGAATCAACTGCGGCTGGATCTGCATGTTGAAGCGGCGCGAAATCTCAAACAGCCGGACCAGGATGTTGCCGAAAGAGACGTCCTGCAGGGGGCGATCGAAGATCGGCTCCAGCACGGTGCGGATGGCCGATTCCATTTCGTCCACACGCGTGTCGGGCGGCACCCATCCCGACTCGACGTGCAGCAAGGCGACCCGGCGATAGTCGCGGTCAAACACGGCCAGGAAGTTTTCCGCCAGATAGTTCTGATCGCGCGGGTCCAGCGTCCCCATGATCCCGAAGTCGATTGCGGCGTAACGCGGATTACCCGGGTCGTTCACCATCACGAAAATGTTGCCCGGGTGCATGTCGGCGTGGAAGAAGTTGTGCCGGAACACCTGGGTGAAAAAGATCCGCACGCCGTTCTCGGCCAACAGCGGGATGTTGGCTCCCACCGCGTTCAGCCGCTCCATGTCGCTGATCGGTACGCCGTGGATGCGCTCGATCACCATGACATTGATACGGCAGTAGTCCCAGTAGACTTCGGGGACGTAGAGGAGGTCGGAGCCGGCGAAGTTGCGTTTGAGTTGCGAGGCGTTGGCGGCTTCCCGCATGAGGTCGAGCTCATCGAGAATGGTTTTCTCGTACTCGCCGACCACTTCAACGGGCCGCAGGCGCCGGCTTTCGCTCCAATAGCGTTGCGCCAGGCGCGCCAGCGCGAACAGGACTTCCAGATCGCGCTGGATGATCTCCTTCATCCCCGGGCGCAACACCTTCACTACAACTTCGGTCCCATCCGTCAGCTGCGCCGCGTGTACCTGGGCAATGGATGCAGCCGCCAGGGGCGTTTCATCGAATGCGGCGAACGCTTCGGTGACGGGCCTGCCCAACGCGGTCTCAATGGCCGCGCGAGCAATCGGGCCGGGAAAGGGCGGGACACGGTCCTGGAGCTTGGCGAGCTCCTCGGCAATATCCTCCGGCAACAGATCGCGCCGCGTGGACACCGCCTGTCCGAACTTCACGAAGATCGGACCGAGCTCCTGCAGCGCCAGCCGCAGCCGCTCGCCGCGATTGGCCGAGCGACGGCGCTCAAACCAGACATCCGGCGACAGAAAGAACACAAACCGCAGCGGCCGGTACAGATGCGTGGCCCGGACGAATTCGTCCAGACCGTGCTTCAGCAGAACACGTTGAATCTGGATCAGGCGGGCGAGAACACGGAGCTTCACGGGCGAGTCAGAAGATCGATACGCGCAGCCAGACGGTCGACGTCCTCGCGAAGTTTGTCTACGCCCTGGAGGTATTGCTCGGCTTCACTGCGGGGAACGAGGTCGCGGCGCTCGTGTCCGAGATACTCGGCAGCGTTGCGCACGGTCGTTCCTGCAGCCTTGCGTGTCCAACTGAAAGCGCTCCGCGCGAAGCGTCCAATCTGGTGGGCCGGCACATCGCCCATCACGAGCGACAGTTCCTCTTCGAGATCCGGCCGCAACAACAAAGCCAGCTCACGGAATTTCTGCGCAAGCTCGGCGTCGCCGTCAATGCGCACATCGCCTCGCTGCAGCACGGCTTCGGGTGTCTCGCCGGAGAGCGCCAGCAGACTGAAGGGCCCTCCCCGCACAATCGCATCCGCCTGCACGTCGGGCTCGACGGTGCTCAACTTCAGTGACAGGCCCATCGACTCGATGAGCACCCAGCGCGGGCTACCCGCAACGGCGACAGCCACGCGGCGCCCGGCCAGCTCGGTGCAGAGCTGCTGTGCCCGCGGCGAGCGCGGCAGGCCGCGATTGAGGACGTTTTCGAGGGTGGCCGTCAGCATAGGGCGGCCATGATAATAGCTACACTCGACGCTTGCGCGGTTTGCGAGGGGCTTTGGTCGGGTTGTCATCGCGACACCCGGAATCCACAAGAAAGCCGTAGAACGCCTTTATGGACGTCGTGGAGCTCTTCAGATATTCGCTCACGTCCTGCTTCGTGGCGCTGATCAGAGTTTTGCGCTTGGCCTCGATGAGCCAGCGATCGAAGGCATACAGATCCGCCCGGTAAGCGGACAACTGCCCCTTCGGCAGGCCGCGCTCGATGCACAGCACATCAAAGAACCGGCGGATCACATCTTCGGAAATGCCCGTCCATGGATCGACTTCGCTGTCCTGATTCATGATCCCTGTGATGCGGAAGGTACTGCGGGTCCGTGGTGGATGTCGGTCAGGTAGCGATCGACGTCCGCAAGGTAGTCTTTCAACAGATCGTGAGCCTTCAACGTGAGGGACACGAAGTCGCGCCGTCCATCGCGCGCGTCGGGTACCCGGTCAACATAGCCGCGCGCCGTCAGCTCACCGATCCGGCGCAGCGAGGTGGTTGCTGACACACCCGGAATGGAAATGGTCAGCGCCGAAACAGACAGTTTGTGGTCGCCCTGCTCCGTGCGCAGCAGCTCGAGCAGCAACTCCCAGGCAACATCATCCAGCTTGTGCTCGTCATAGCGCGACCGCAGGCTGCGGAGCTTCTCGATGGTATCGAGCACCGGCACCTTGCGGCGCCCCGTGGCTTCGAGGTCGTTCGGAATCCCCTCGTGGGCGATGTCGGGCGCACGGCCGCGATGAATCAGTCGATCCTGGCGGGCGCGCTCGAGCGCCTTGGTCACCGCAGCCACCAGCTCCGCCGTGCTGATCGGCTTCACCAGAAAATCGCAGGCACCGCCGCGGAGCGCACCAATGGCGGACTCCAGGGACGGTTGGGCTGTCAGCAACAGAATGCGCGGCGTGGGACGGCCGAGCGGCGTTTCGCTCAAGGCCTTCGCGAACTGCAGCCCACTCATGTGCGGCATGTAGAGGTCGGTCACGACGACCGCGATCTCACTTTTGCTGCCGACGATGGCGAGCGCCTGCTTCGGGTCGCTGCTGCTGACGCAGTTGAACCCGGCGCCCCCGAGCGAACGCTCGAGCACCGTCAGCGTCGTGAGATCGTCGTCGAGAAGAAGGATTACCTCTTTCATGCTTCGCCAAGCGTAACGTCCGCTCGCGTCACAGTCACGGTCCCACGTCTCATGTTGTTTTCAGACCTAGGCCGTACAGTGTCGTCTTATGGCGAGTCAGGACTCGTAGCCGCTCAGGACTTATAGCCGCGATGGACGGCCACGATGCCGCCGGACAGGTTGTGATAACGGCATCCTTCCAATCCCGCGGATTGCAGCATTCCCAGCAACTCCTCCTGTCCCGGATGCATGCGGATCGACTCGGCCAGATAGCGATAGCTGGCCTCGTCCTGCGCCACCAGCCGGCCCAGCAACGGCAGTATGCGGAAGGAGTATGTGTCATATAGCGGCTTCAGAGCGGGGACCACCGGCTTGGAAAACTCCAGTACCAGCAGCTGTCCGCCCGGCTTCAACACCCGGCGCATGGACGCAAGCGCCGCTGCCTTGTCAGTGACATTGCGCAGCCCGAAGCCGATCGTGACGCAGTCGAAGCTCGAGTCGGCGAAGGGCAACTTTTCGGCATTCGCCTGCACATAACGCAGGTTGCCCGCGAACCCGGCGTCCAGCAGTCGCTCACGACCCCGTCCGAGCATGGCGGCGTTGATGTCGGTGAGCGTCACTGTTCCCTTCTGGCCGACCTGCTTCGCTAGTCCCGCGGCCAGATCGCCCGTGCCGCCAGCGACGTCCAAGGCGCTTTGGCCGGGGCGTAGATTGGCGAGGGAGAGTGCGAACTGTTTCCACAGACGGTGAGCACCCCCGGACATGAGGTCGTTCATCAGATCGTAGTTGCCCGCGACCGAATCGAAGACGCCCCGGACCCGGCGGGCTTTGTCGCCCCAGGGGACGCGCTCAAATCCAAAGTCGGTTGCTCGGTCGTCTGCCATTGGTTCAGCTGCCTTCGATTTCGCCCCATTATGGCACCGACCGGCGCCCCATTCGGGAGCCGTTGCGCCCTGTCCTCAACCGTTCAGCGAATAATTGCTGCTGAGTTGCTTTTTCATGTTGCTTTTTTGAAGCAGCCGCGGGCATGATCGATCCCGGATACGGGGGTCTTGAACGGAAGGGGCCGGGCCTAAACAGCCCGGCCTTTTTCATTGGCGCGTTCAGCGTCCCGACTTCGACACAGATAATTGATTTTGAATGTCTGTTTCCAGACACACTGCTAGCATCGGCCCATGCTGTATGGTGACAGTGGGAGTGCGCCGGAGCGGGCAGGGTTGGTCGCTGCCGAGCTCGTTCGCGCTCAATACCGCAATATTCCTACTGCGGTAGCCGTCAACGCCATTATCTCCGGCCTGCTCTGTATCGCGCTCCAAGAGACCGTTCCCATGGAGCGCCTCGTCTGGTGGCTCGTGGTGGTGTATCTGGTAGCGACGACCCGCTATCTCATCTGGCGTCGGTATCACGCGGCTCCACCCAATCCCGAGCTGTTTCGACGCCTTGCTCTCGTTGGCGCGGGCGTCAATGGCATCGTGTGGGGCGTGGGCGGCATCGTCCTGTACGCCCCCCACAGCCCGGCCAGCCAGTTCCTCCTGCTGATCACACAGTTCGGGATGGGAGCCGGGGCTGCCTATGCCTCAGCGCCTGCCTTTGCCGCCGTCATGGCGTACCTGATCCCCAGCGTCCTCCTCACCTCTGTGCCGTTCTTCATGGAAGGTGACTCGGTCCACGTGACGCTGGGCGCGATGCTCTTTGTGTTCGTGGCGGCTGCCACCCACTTCACCTACGGCATCTCTCGGACGATCGCGCGCGCCATCACCCTGCGTTTCGAGAACATCGATCTCATCGACGAGCTGCGCACTCAGCACCAGGTTGCTGAGCACGCCCGTGAGGCGGCTGAGGAAGCCAACGTCGCCAAGTCGCGATTCCTGGCGGCGGCTGGTCACGATCTGCGTCAGCCTCTTCACGCGCTGGGCTTCTTCGTAGACGCACTTCAGGAGCATTCGCTGCCTGCTGACGGACGCTCAATCGTCTCCAACATCCGTCGGTCCGTCGACGTCATGGAGGACCTTTTCAACTCGCTGCTGGATGTGTCGAGGCTGGACGCCGGCATCGTCCGTCCTCGCGTTGCGACGATTGCGTTGGCACCGTTGATGGATCGTGTGCGGGTCGAGTACGAAGCGGCGGCGCGTGAGAAGGAGCTGTCGCTCCGGGTCGCGAGTAACACGCTTTTTGTACGAAGTGATCCCGTCCTCCTGGAGCGAATCATGCGCAACCTCGTTGCCAACGCGGTTCGCTACACCGACCGGGGCAAAATCGTCTTCGGTGCGCGCCGCAGCGCAGACACCATCCGCATAGAGGTATGGGATTCCGGACGGGGCATCCCGAAAGACAAGCACCGGGAAATTTTTCAGGAATTCCGGCAACTCGATAACCCGCAGCGCGATCGCCGCAAAGGCCTCGGGTTGGGTCTCGCCATCGTGGAGCGCCTCGTAAAGCTGCTAAACCACCCGCTGGAGCTGCGCTCACAACTGGGCAAAGGGTCGATGTTCGCCGTGACGGTACCTCGGGGCCGGCGCGAGGACTTCGTGCCCGGCGAGGCGGACGGTCAGATCTTCGTGGATCGCGACGTAGCCAACTCGTTGATTCTGGTGGTCGACGACGAGCCGGACGTGCGCGAGAGCATGCTGGCCCTCCTCGGTCGCTGGCGCTGCGAGGTCGTGGCCGCGGAATCCTGTGACGACATGCTGCAGCAGCTCGTTTCGGTGCAGCGCATGCCTGACCTCATCGTTTCGGACTACCGACTGAAAGACGGCGAAAACGGAATCGACGTCGTCGCGCGCCTGCGGGAGGAATTCAACGCTCAGGTCCCCGCTTTGCTGATCACCGGCGACACCGGGATTGAGCAGCTACGAGAAGCCGAGGAGAGCGGCCTGCACGTTCTCCACAAACCCCTGAATCCATCCCGGCTACGAGCGTTAATAGCGAATCTGCGCAGGGAAAGGACCCGGGCGGCCTGAGCCCGGTGGGAGGACTGCGGCGATGGACGAGGTCTCACGACGGTCCGGATTGCGGGTTGGCCGCGCGCAAACGTCTTTCTTGATATCGCTGCCAGTTCGCGGCCCGATCGCGTCCCAGCTCATGCAAATACCGCCAGGTGAACAGACCCGTGTCGTGACCGTCGTCGAAGACGATCTTGACGGCGTATTGCCCGACGGGCTCCACGGCTCGGACGCCGACGTTCTCTTTGCCGAGCACCAGCACTTCCTGCCCCGGCCCATGCCCTTTCACCTCCGCGGAGGGCGAATGCACACGCAGGTACTCGAAGGGCAGCTCAAACCGGCTGCCGTCGTCAAAACACACTTCCAGCAGCCGCGATCGGCTGCGAACCTTGATTTCAGTGGCAATAGGATCAGACATAGCACCCCAGTATAGGCCCAGCCCTATAGCCGATGGGCCGGTGCTGATAGGATCGCGCGCCATGCAGACACTGGATGTCAGTTCGACCCGACCCACCCACGCGCTGGAGCGTTCGCTGTTCATTCGAGCCGAGCAGATCCGGGCCCAGTTCCGGATTATGCCCGGCGCGTTCGTCGGCTCCGCGCTCGTGGCAACCATCGTGGTCGCGATGGTGTGCGAGCGGTTGAGTCTCAGCGTGCTGATGCCGTGGTTGATGATGGTCTACCTGCTGTCGGTGGGCCGATTCATCCTGTGGCGTTTGTTCTGGAAAGCTGACCCGCCGAACTCGCGTATCAAGCGCTGGGGGCGCTTCGCCATTGCTGCAGGCGCTCTGTCCGGCGTGCTGTGGGGCATCGGCGGAATCGTGCTGCACGACCGCACCAGCCTCTCACACCAGCTGTTCGTACTGGTTGCGACAACAGGGTTGGGCTTTACCTCGACCTACATGACAGCGCCGTTTCTGCCGGCGTTTCTGGCGTACGTTTGTCCTAGCTTCCTGTTGTCGGCCATCCCGTTTCTGCTCGACGGCGATCGCGTTCACGTGGCAATCGGCATCGCCACACTGGTGCTGTTGCCGGTGGTCATCCAGTTTGCCCACCGGGTGTCCCGAACATTTCTCGAGTCAGTCAACGTCAAACTGCAGAACTCGGAGCTCATGGCGGAGTTGCGTCGGCAGAAGGAGGCGGCCGAGGAAGCGAACATCGCCAAGTCACGCTTCCTTGCCGTTGCCAGCCACGACCTGCGCCAACCCCTGCATGCGCTGGGACTCTTCGTGCAGGCCTTGCAGGAATCCTCCATCGCCTCCCACGAGCGTCATCTCGTCGGCAACATCCGCCGTTCGGTCGATGCAATGGAGGATCTCTTCGATGCCCTACTCGACATCTCACGCCTGGATGCCGGCATCGTGCGTCCGCGCTTTGAGACGTTCGGCCTGGCAACGTTGTTTGATCGTTTGAATTTCGAGTTCGGTCCGGTCGCGAAACAGAAGGGCCTGTCGCTGAGCGTCATGAAGACCTCTGTGTACATCTGCAGCGATCCTTCGTTGGTTGAGCGGATTGCCCGCAACCTGGTCTCCAACGCCATCCGCTACACCGACCGCGGCGGCGTGTTGCTCGGCTGCCGGCGGCAGCAGGGTGGGCTCAGAATCGAAGTGTGGGACACGGGGCGCGGCATTCCGGCCGACAAGCATCGCGAGATCTTCCGTGAATTCTCACAACTGCATCCGGCCGATCGCGATCCTCACAAGGGGCTCGGGCTGGGGCTCGCGATCGTGGAGCGACTGGCGAAGTTGCTGGATCACGAGATCCATTTGCGCTCGACTCCGGGCAAGGGCTCGGTGTTTTCCGTCGCCATCCCGCGCGGCCGCGAAGAGGATGTCATTGCCAACACGGCCGTCGAGCAGACGACCGCATTCGATCTGTCCGACGTGCTGATCCTGGTGATCGATTCCGACCCGTCGGTGCGTCAGGCCATGGAAGCGCTGCTGACCAAGTGGAACGGCGAAGTCATCACGGCCGCCTCCGGCGCGGAGATGAAGGACAAGCTGCCGTTGGTGCGCCGGGTGCCGAGCCTGATCATCTCAGACTATCGTCCGAGAGCCCCCGCCACCCTCGGCGCCGGTCCTACGTTGGCGGTGATAGATATGCTGCGGAACGAGTTCAACACGGAGATTCCGGCCGTGTTGCTGACGGGTGATACTGGGATCGAGCGTCAGTCGCGCGACCAGGAGGTTGCAGGCCTGCCGGTGCTGCAGAAGCCCCTGAGCCCGGCGCGCCTGCGGACGTTGATTGCGAATCTGCTGCGGATCGACGAGCGCGAGCGCACGCGTCGCGCAAGCTGATCAAATCGTCAGCTCGTGATCATGCCAACTCGTCGTGCGACGAGCACTGCCTGAGTCCGGTTCACCACGCCCAGCACTTTGAAGATGGCGGTGACGTGAGCTTTGACGGTCTTTTCCGAGAGGCCCAGCTCAGTGGCAATCTGTTTGTTGGTCTTGCCCTGGCAGACGCGCGACAGCACTTCGAGCTGGCGCAGCGTGAGCAACGCGACATCCGGCTCGGTGCCTGACTGCGAGTCGCCGCCGGTTGCCCCGGGCAACGCATGCGAGACGGGAGGTCCCGATGACTGCAAGGCTAACGGTACGGTCACGTTGCCCTCCAGCACCTGCTGGAGAACTTCGATGAGTACTTTCGTTGCAGCCGACTTCGGCACGAATCCCATCGCGCCCGCGTTGATGGCGTGGCGGACGTTCTCGGGATCCTCGAGAGCTGACAGCACTACAACCGGTAGTGAGGGCAGCTTCTCGTGGAGCTTCCCGATGAGGTTGAATCCACTGATACCCGGTAGTGCCAGATCCAGCAACACCAGGTCCAGGTCCGGATTCTCAGCGGCGAGGCCTAAGCCCTGTTCACCATCGCGCGCAGACATCACGGTGACGTTGTCCGCGAGGGTTTCCAGAGCTGCTGAGACACCCTCTTGCACGAGAGGATGATCGTCGATGACAAGTACTTTCAGAGTCATTTTTCTGCGGAGTTCAGTCAGTCAGTGTGCGGGCCGTGGAGCATCACGCCAAGTGGACCTTGGTCCCACTTTCATGAATCAAAGCTTGCGCGTGTTGATGCTGTTGCGCCATGAGTATCGCCGCCACCTTGAATATACCTCCGATCTATTTGTCAGGATTGAGACTTGTCGCAATTTAGCGGCGCCATGCAGTTGCGACAGGCGTCAACGAGCATAACGAGTAGGAAGGTTCGAACACATGTCTTCCCAGGACTCCCCGGAGCGCGCGCTGCTGATTACAGCCGAAAAAGTGCGCATGCAATACCGGAATATGCCGACCGCGTTCATTGGCAGCGCGGTCATCTGCAGCCTGATGGGCTTCGCCCTGCTGACCGGCGCGGGCCTCGAGAAAACTATCGGTTGGATGGCTGTTGTGTACCTGTGGGTGATCGCGCGTTTCATCCAGTGGCGGGCATTCAACAGAATCGAGCCGACGCCGCGCGAGATGCGGCCGTGGCGGCGGATGGGAATCGGTGGATCGGCGTTGGCGGGGCTCATATGGGGCGTGGGTGCCGTCGTTCTTTACGTACCTAACGGTCTGGCCTATCAGTTGTTTCTGGTGATGGGGCTCGTTGGGATGGGCGCGGGCTGCGTGTACGCGTCCGCCTCCGTCATGCCGTCCTTTTTCGCCTACTTCTATCCGAGCATTCTGCTGCCGGCCGTCTTGTTTCTGCGCGAGCACGATTCGCTCCATGTCATTACAGGTGTGCTCATGCTCGTCTACCTGTCGCTGATGACGCCGTTTGCGCTGCGCGTTTATCGGTTGATCGATGAATCCATCCAGCTGCGGTTTGAAAACCTCGGGCTGATCGGGGAGCTGCGCAACCAGAAGGATGCGGCGGAAGATGCGAACATCGCCAAGTCCCGTTTCCTCGCCGCCGCCAGCCACGATCTGCGCCAGCCGTTGCACGCCCTCGGCCTGTTCGTCCAGGCACTGCAGGAGACGCCGTTGGCAACGCGCGAGCGTCAGGTCATCGGCAACATCCGCAGGTCGGTGGATGCCATGGAGGAGCTCTTCAATGCGCTTCTCGACATCTCGCGACTCGATGCCGGAGTCGTTCAGCCTCACATAACAACCATTCCGCTGGCCGCGGTTTTCGACAGGGTCCGATTCGAGTACGGTCCCATCGCGCGTCAGAAACGTCTATCTCTCAAAGTGATGAAGACGTCCTTGCTGGTGCAAAGCGATCCAGCACTGCTGGCGCGACTGATCCGCAACCTGCTTTCCAACGCGGTGCGCTACACCGATGCGGGCGGAGTCGTACTCGGGTGCCGGCGCAAGAGCCACGAAGTCCGTATTGAAGTTTGGGATACCGGCAAAGGGATTCCGGCCGACCGGCACGAGGAGGTGTTTCACGAGTTCTATCAGCTCGATAACCCCGAACGGGACCGTCGTAAAGGCCTTGGTCTCGGGCTCGCCATCGTCAAGCGCCTGGCCAAGCTGTTGGGTTATCGCGTGGAGCTGCGCTCAACGGTCGGCAAAGGCTCGGTGTTCTCGATCGCAGTGCCGCGCGGGCGGCAGGAGGACTACCGCCCTGCGGAGAGCTCTCAGGGGACTGACGCGTTTGACCTTTCACACACGCTCATCCTGGTGATCGACGATGAGGCGGCCGTGCAGGAAGGGATGGCGGCGCTGTTGCGTAAATGGAATTGTGACGTCCTTACAGCCGGTTCCGGCGCGGAGATGATGGGCAAGCTGGTCGCAGTTGATCGCCTCCCGGATCTCATCGTATCGGACTACCGCCTGCGTGGAACGGAGAACGGGTTCGAGGTTGTCGAGATGCTGCGCAACGAATTCAACGTCGACATACCGGCGCTGTTGGTTACCGGGGATACGGCACCTGACAGGTTGAGAGATGCGGAAGCGAGCGGGCTGCCCATCCTCCACAAACCACTCAACCCGGCCCGCCTTCGTACTTTGATGGCCAACCTGCTGCGCGAACACACGCGGGCTGCTTGAGACTTTAGTCTAGTCCGCAGCCTGAATTCCTTGAAGTATGATCAATTGAACCGGATAGCAGCCACCCTCGGACGGCGGCATTCGGTCGAAGCGGACCGGCAACGGTCTTTACCCGGCGCGCGGCCACCATCCTTCGGAACGTCAGCGCTCTGAAGCGCCGCTGCGTAGTGGGGGCCGGACCCGGCCTTCGGGTTCGGCAACCTCCCCCTTAAATGCACTCTAGACTCATTCAAAATCCCGCAAGTTGTTCACTTTCCGGGCACTTTTGCTTTGTATGAGTGACATTGCGCGGTACGAGCCTATACTTCGGACCTCTGCACTATTAGGGGGCTCCGCTGGTCGCGAATGGAACCAACTGATACCTCGCAACCCGACTATTACCATCGAGTCGTGGATTGCCAGTGGGCCTGCCCGGCTCACACCGACGTTCCCGAATACATCCGGCTGATCGCTCAAGGCCGCTTCACCGAGGCGTACATGGTGAACCGGCACTCGAACGTGTTCCCAGGCATCCTCGGACGGGTTTGCGACCGGCCCTGCGAGCCCGCCTGCCGCCGCGGCCGGGTTGAAGAGAAACCCGTGGCCATCTGCCGGTTGAAGCGCGTCGCCGCCGACCACCGGGACGATGTCACGGCCCAGCTTCCCAAGATCCCCAAGGTCAAAAATGGCCGCCGCGTCGCCCTGATCGGCGCCGGTTGTGCCTCGCTGACCGTGGCGAACGACCTCATGCCGCTCGGCTACCAGGTCACGATCTTCGAGCAGTACGGCGAGCCCGGCGGGCTGATGCGGACCAACATCCCGTCCTTCCGCCTGCCGCACACCGTGTTGAACGAAGAGATCGCGATGATCACGAACATGGGTGTGGACCTGAAGTTGAACCACCCCATCAAGAGCCTGCGGGACCTGCTGTCCACCGGCGGCTTCGACGCCGTGTTTGTCGGTTCAGGTGCGCCGAAGGGCAAGGAACTGAAGCTGCCGGGGCGCGAGGCTGCGGCTGCCAACACTCACATCGGCATCGCCTGGCTCGAGTCGGTGGCCTTCGGCCACATCGAGAAGATCGGCGAGCGGGTGTTGATCATTGGTGTAGGCAACACAGCCATGGACTGCTGCCGAACCAGTCTGCGGCTCGGTGCGAAGAACGTGAAGGTCATGGCGCGCAAGCCGCGCGCCTTCTTCAAGGCTTCCGCCTGGGAGTTGGATGACGCTGAGGAGGAAAGCGTCGAGATCGTCGTCAACCGTTCGCCGAAAGAGTTTGTCGTTGAGAACGGAAAACTGACGGGGATGCGTTTCGATGTCATGGAGTATGACCTGGATGCGTCCGGGCGCATTACCGCTGAACGTCAGGTCGGCGAGGAGTTTATTCCCGCCGATGATGTCATCCTGGCCATCGGGCAGGAGAATGCCTTCCCCTGGATCGAGCGGGATCTCGGGATCGAATTCGACAAATGGGATGTGCCGGTCGTCGACAAGGTGACCTTCCAGTCGACCCGCGCGGGCGTGTTTTTCGGGGGCGATGCCGCCTTCGGTCCGAAGAACATCATCTGGGCCGTCGAGCACGGCCATCAGGCCGCCATCTCCATTCACCGGCACTGCGAGGGCCAGTCGGTTGCCGATCGTCTGCCGCCCGGTATCAATCTCCAGAGCCGCAAGATGGGTATGCACGAGTGGTCGTATTCGAACGACTACGCGCCGGTAGAGCGCCGCCTGATGCCGCACGTGTCGCTCAAGGAGCGCTTCAAGAAGCTGAACATCGAAGTCGAGCTCGGATTCACAGCCGAGCAGGCCGCGCAGGAAGTGCAGCGGTGCCTGAACTGCGACGTTCAGACGGTCTTTGCCGCAAAGCTGTGTATCGAGTGTGATGCCTGCATCGACATTTGCCCGGTTGACTGCCTGACGATCACCCAGAACGGCACGGAAGCCGATCTGCGGACGCGCCTGAAAGCTCCCGCCGTCAACCTGACACAACCCCTGTTGGTCTCCACGCCACTGGCGCAGACCGGGCGTGTCATGGTGAAAGACGAAGATCTCTGCGTGCACTGCGGGTTGTGCGCTGAGCGCTGTCCGACCGCGGCCTGGGACATGCAGAAGTCCTACGTTCGCTGGCCGCATGCCG
>Ga0268266_10004093_pt1 | contig 14080 bp, 11 predicted proteins | sample KBSS13metaG_FD_190356 | JGI IMG/M metagenome (GOLD analysis project Ga0268266, IMG submission 190356) | Switchgrass rhizosphere microbial communities from Kellogg Biological Station, Michigan, USA - KBS S1-3 metaG (SPAdes) (version 2) | ecosystem: Host-associated > Plants > Roots > Rhizosphere...
CAGGCTGCGCGACACCGAAACGTAATTCACCATGGCCGTTCTCCCTAGGGGGAAGCCCTTCTCGTCGCGCAAGCTCTCATGATGCCGGCGCCAGAGGCTTTCCCGGCGCGCACTCTCCATATTTGTATGCCAGTGCGCAATCGGAAAACTTCGCGCAAACGCGTCGCACGCGAACGCGTGCAGGCGCTTGGCGCCTCCGGACCGGTCAGTGTCTTGTAATGGGACCGCCGGGGGTGTCGAGGATCGCTTCGGAGAACGGAAACTCCAGCACGATCTCTCCGTCGTCGTCGGTCACCTCGATGATCGCGCTCAACAGCGCGCCATCGGCGCCATCGGTCTTGAGCAACTCCCGAATCATCGCGCGTGCCATTTCCCAGGCGCGATCGGGATCGACAAGTACTTCGCCGTCGGGATCGGAGATCAGCTCGTCGCCGATACGGGTGTTGAAATAATATCTCGGCATCGGCTGAAACCTGGCTCCGGTGGACGCCCCGCAACCGGAGGCCGTCTCGATTTTTTACTGTTCTCTATCCGGAGCCGGTAGCGCCCCGTCACATCCAGAATTGCGATTCGCAATGGCACGAACAACCGGGAAAGGCTTGATCCCACGCCGTTTTGACTAGGACCGTCCACACAAACCCGTGAAATCACCTTGCGGTGCAGCATAAACAAATGTCGGTTCCAGGCAAAAGATTTTACTGGCGAACTTTTTGATCCGCAGTACCTTAACCTGCAAGGGCGGAATTCGCCCGGTAGCAGAGGGAGAGCCCAATGGCCTGGAAAGCGCCGAAAATCGTCGAAGTATCGGTCGGCATGGAAATCAACATGTATATGTGTGCTACCCGCAAGTAAGCGGTAGCGCATTTCACAGCTCACGCAGGTGGACCTCCGGGCCTGACGCGTTCCCGATAGCGGAACTGTGTCGGACGCCGGCGTCCACTTTGCGGCGTTTGTAATCCAAGTCTGTGTCTTCAAGTCTGAAAGCTCCAGGAGACGGATCATGCTTCGCGTCGTCGTCCTGGGCGCCGCGGCAGGCGGCGGTGTCCCGCAGTGGAATTGCGGATGTCCGGTATGCCGGAAAGCACGAAGCGAAAATCCCGAACTGCGCAGCACTCAGGCCTCGATCGCGGTCAGCGCCGACGGCGCGCACTGGTATCTGATCAACGCCTCGCCTGATTTACGCCAGCAATTGATCGCAACGCCGCAGCTTCATCCCGAAAGCGGCCACCTCCGGCACAGCCCGATCGCCGGCGTTATCCTGACCAACGGCGAAATCGATGCGGTCGCAGGCCTGTTGTCGATGCGCGAGGGTTCGCCCTTTACGCTCTATGCGCATGAGCGGGTGCTTGCGATTTTGCGATCCAACAGCATCTTTAACGTGCTGGGCGAGAACAACGTGAAGCGGCAGCCGATCGAGGCTGACAAGGCGTTCGAGCCGGCCCTGCCCGACGGCTCGCAATCGGGCATTGAAATCCTTCCCTTCGCGGTTCCCGGCAAGGGCGCGTGGTACCTCGAAGGCAAGGCCCATCCGACTGGCGGCGATGCCGCAGGCGATACGCTGGGCTTACGGATTCTGGACAAGGGCAGCGGCAAGTACTTCTATTTCCTGGCTGCCTGCGCAAGGGTCACCGACGATCTCAAATCGCGCCTGGCGGGTGCCGCGCTGGTGTTCTTCGACGGCACCGTATGGCGCGACGACGAATTGATCGTTCAGGGTCTGGGCACCAAGACGGGACAAGGGATGGGCCATATTTCAATGTCGGGCGAACATGGCGCGATCGAAAGCCTTGCCGGCCTCGATATCGCCCGCAAGATGTTCCTGCATATCAACAACTCCAACCCCGCTCTGCTCTCCGGTTCGGACGAGCGAAAGCAATTGGAACAGGCGGGCTGGCAGATTCCGGCCGATGGAACGGAGATCACGCTGTGAATGTCGTAGCCAAGGCGGAAATGACCGCGCTATCGATCGGCAAGGGCATCACGCTCGGCAATGCCGATGAACTCGAGGCGATGCTCCGCCACATCGGCGCGACGCGCTATCACAATCTGCATCCCTTCCACCGGTTGCTGCATGGCGGCAAGCTCAACAAGGGACAGGTCCAGGCCTGGGCGCTGAACCGCTATTTCTACCAGAGCACGATCCCGCTGAAGGATGCGATGGTGATCTCGCGCTTCCGCGACCGCGCCACAAGGATCGAATGGCGCCACCGCATCGAGGATCACGACGGCGACCCGGACAGCGAGGGCGGCATCGAGCGCTGGCTGAAGCTGACCGATGGCCTCGGGCTCAACAGCGCCTATGTGGAATCGACCGAAGGTATCCTGCCGGCGACGCGATTTGCGGTGGAGGCCTATGTGCATTTCTGCCGCGACAGGACGCCGCTGGAGGCGATCGCCTCCTCGCTCACGGAACTGTTCGCGCCGAACCTGCATGAGGAACGCATCTCCGGCATGCTGCAGCACTATGATTTCGTCAATCCAAATATCATGAGCTATTTCAGCCGCCGCCTGACGCAGGCCCCGCGCGACGCGGGCTTCGCGCTCGAATACGTCAAGGCCAACGCCAGGACGCCGGCGGAGCGCGAGGCGGTCTGCAATGCGCTGATCTTCAAGACCAATGTGCTATGGGTTCAGCTCGATGCGCTGTATCATGCCTATGTCGAGGGCCACATACCGCCCGGGGCATTCGTGCCTCAAGGAAACTAGCAGAGTGGACTAGCGATCGATGGCGACGAGCCGTAACATCAGTGTCAGCGAGGCGAGCCGGCCGAAATTGCCTCGGCACGCCCGGCTGAAATTCGATGAGACGCGGCAGGTCTGGGTGATTCTGGCGCCGGAGCGTGTGCTGGCGCCGGACGAAATCGCGGTGGAAGTGCTTCAGCTCTGCGACGGCGTGCGCAGCGTCGGCGATATGGCCGATCAGCTCGCCGCCAAATATGCCGCCCCCCGCGAAGCGATCCTGACAGACGTTATCGGCATGCTGCAGGATCTCGCCGACAAGGGTTTTCTGACCGAAGCGCGTGAGAAGACGCCATGAGCGACATTCTCGCCGATGGCAAGACGTCCGGCGCCGCGCCCAGCGACGGGCTCGCGATCCTGGAATCGCAACGTTCGACCGCGGAGACGTTCGGCATTCCGCTTGCCGTGCTCGCCGAGCTGACCCATCGCTGCCCGCTGCAATGCCCGTATTGCTCCAACCCGATCGAACTCGACCGCGGCGGCACCGAGCTGACGACCGAGGAATGGAAGAAGGTCTTGAGCGAGCTCGCCGAAATCGGCGTGCTGCAGATCCATTTCTCGGGCGGCGAACCGACCGCGCGGAAGGACCTGGTGGAACTGGTGCAGCATGCGACCGATGTCGGGCTGTACAGCAATCTCATCACATCGGCGGTACTGCTTACAAAGGAAAAGCTTTCGGCGCTGGCCGATGCCGGGCTCTGTCACGTGCAGATCAGCTTCCAGGGCAACGAGCCCATGGTGGCCGACCGCGTCGCCGGGTTGAAGAACGCGCATGAGAAAAAGCTCGAAGCCGCGAAATGGACGCGCGAGCTCGACCTGCCGCTGACGGTGAACGCCGTCATGCACCGCCAGAACCTTCACCAGCTCTCCGACATCATCCAGATGGCGGTCGATCTCGACGCTGACCGGCTGGAGGTCGCCAACGTCCAGTATTACGGCTGGGCGCTGAAGAACCGCGCCGCCCTGATGCCGACCATCGAGCAGATCGATGAGACCAGCCGGATCGTCGAGGAAGCCGCGGTGCGGCTGAAAGGCATTCTCGCCATCGACTACGTGGTGCCGGACTATTACGCGCTGCGCCCGAAGAAATGCATGGGCGGCTGGGGACGGCAGTTCTTCAACATTTCGCCCGCCGGCAAGGTCCTGCCCTGCCACGCGGCGGAAAGCATCACCGGACTCGAATTCGAGTCGGTACGCTCCAATCACTCGATCGCCTGGATCTGGCAGAATTCCGAGGCTTTCAACCGCTATCGCGGTACCGGCTGGATGCCCGAGCCATGCAAGAGCTGCGAATTCCGGGAAGTTGATTTCGGCGGCTGCCGCTGTCAGGCCTTCGCGCTGACCGGTGACGCCGGCAATACCGACCCGGCCTGCACGCTGTCGCCGATGCACGAACAGATCTTCAGGCAGGCCGAACGCGAGGCGGCCGCGCACGAGGACCGCTTCCTCTATCGCAATTTCGCCGGCGGCACGCTGGAGACGGACGGCGAGCATGGCGCCTGACGCCGACGCCGGCAAATCCGTCAATCGCGCCGATCCGTTTGCGCCACTGACGTCAGAACAACTCGTCGTCGGAGACGGTCACGACATCTATGTCGAAAGCGTAGGTCGCGCCGGCGGCATCCCGGCGGTCTATCTGCACGGCGGACCCGGCAGCGGCTGCCAGCCGGACCATCGCCGCCTGTTCGATCCCGAACGCTTCCACGCGGTGCTGTTCGACCAGCGCGGCGCCGGCCGCAGCCGTCCCAAGGGCAGCCGCGAAGCCAACACGCTGCCGCATCTGATCGCCGACATGGAGGCGATCCGCGAGAAATTCGGCTTCGAACGCTGGATGATCGTCGGCGGATCGTGGGGCGCAACGCTGGCGCTGGCTTACGCGCAGGCCCATCCCGATCGCGTCACCGGCATCGTGCTGCGCGCCACCTTCCTTGGTACGATAGAGGAAATCGAGAACGGCTTTCTCGACACGCTGCCAAGGTTTTATCCCGGCCTCTACGACGACTTCATGAGCGTACTGCCGGAAGAGGAACGGGCACAGCCGATCCAGTCCTACTTTCGCAGGATTCTCGATCGCAATCCCGATGTGAATATTCCGGCGGCGCGGGCCTGGGGCGAGACCGAGCGTATTCTCTCCGAGCACACACCGAACCGCACGCGCCTCGATCTGGCGGCGCTCAGTTCGTCCCGCGGACCGCCGGCGACGCCGTTCATGGAAGCGCACTACTTTTCCCATGACTGCTTCATGCAGCCGGGCCAGTTGATTGCCGAAGCGGACAGACTGAAAGGTATCCCCGGCATCATCGTGCAGGGCCGCTACGACCTGCTGTGCCCGCCCGCGACCTCGCATGCGCTTGGCGCGCGGTGGCGCGAGGCTGAAATCCGCCTCGTCGAGGGCGCCGGCCATACCCTTTACGACCCCGGCGTCCGCGATGCCGTGATGAAGGCAATCGCGGACATGGCTTCCAGAACTGGCAAATAGGAAACAAGAACATGCCGATGGCGGGAAAAGGCATGCTGCTGACATCGATGAACATCGATGCCGCGCATGAAGCCGAGTTCAATCGCTGGTACGACCGGGAACATGTCGAGGAGCGGGTCGCGATCGACGGCTTCCTCGAAGCCCGCCGCTATGTCGCCGAGGACGGCAACCCGAAATATCTCAGCCTCTATTCCACCGAAACCTTTGAGGTGTTGGATAGCCCGGCCTATCGCACCGCACTGGCGAACCAGACCGCGTGGTCGAAGGCCAACATCGCCCGCTTCAAGAACATGATCCGGGCGGTGGCGCGCATCACGGTCAGCCGCGGCGTTGGCCGCGGCGCGGCACTCGGTATCATCCGTTTGCGGCCCGCGGCGGGCGGCGCCGACAAGTTTCGCGACGCGCTGCGGGAGCTCCTCGACCCCGGCTCGCTCGACGGCATCATCTCCATGCACCTGATCGAGAGCGATCCGGCGCTGTCGAAGCCGATTACCGACGATCCTTCGGCGCCCAATCCCGGCGCCGGCGACTGGTTCGTGCTGATCGACGCCACCGACGTCGGCGCGGTCCCGGCTGCGACGATACGGTTTCTCGACAATACCGCGTTCAAGCCGCTGGTCATCTCGAGCGGAATCTACCGGTTGATGTTCGACCTCGCGAAGAGCGATATCGGCGGCTAGGCGCGTTCGCCGCTGCTGTCGACAACCGCGTGAAGTTTGAATGGGCGCACAGCACGACCGGAATGTTGACACTATCGCTCCGTAGAAACCCGGATGAAGGTGCTGTTAACGCGATGTCGGGTAAAAGCGCTCGCGAGCTTATGCTCTCGCAAGATCGCGCGGCCTGAAGCGACAGTCGAACTCTTCTCGCAGCGGCCGAGCGCGCTGATAGCGCGCATGAGCATTTCCTCGGAAGCCTCTAACATTCCTTCGAATTGCGTCGCTAATGTTCGCTGCGAGCTGATGTCACATTTTCAGATGTGCGACGATTGCCCCTGAGTGATCTCATCTTCCGGGCGCCGGGCAGATTGATCGGCCGCGGATGCCATAAGCGTCGACTTCCTTGCAAAAGCTCGTCCCAGGCGCTTGGTGACGTTTCCGGTTACCGGTATTTTCAGCCGACACTGGAGTTGATTTGCATGGCGGAAAGATCCGCAGGCGCCGTCGCCGAGATTTTCGCCGCCTTCCTCAAACTGGGCCTTACGTCGTTCGGCGGACCGATCGCGCATCTCGGTTACTTCAGGGCGGAATTCGTCGAACGGCGAAAATGGCTGAGCGAAAGCAGCTATGCCGACATCGTGGCGCTCTGCCAGTTCCTGCCCGGTCCGGCATCCAGCCAGGTCGGCTTCTCCCTCGGCATTTTGCGCGGCAGCGGCCTGCTCGGCGGGCTCGCGGCGTGGACCGCCTTCACCATGCCGTCGGCGCTCATTCTCTTCGCCTTTGCGCTCGGTGCGACGGCCTTCACCGGTCCATTGGCCGAAGGCGTTTTGCACGGCCTGAAGCTGGTCGCGGTTGCAGTGGTCGCGCAGGCAATCTGGGGCATGGCAAAGAGCCTGACGCCGGACCGCGAGCGGGCTGCCATCGCGCTCGCGGCGGTGGCGATCGTGGTCTTCATCGGCGGATCGTTCGGCCAGATCGGCGCGATCGCGCTCGGCGCTTTGGCCGGGCTCTGGCTGTGCCGCGGAGACGGCCCCGCTACCACAGGCCAGCTCGGCTTTTCGATATCGCGTCGACACGGCGTCGCCGCGCTTGTGCTGTTCGCGGCCCTGTTCTTGATCACGCCACTGGTCGCGGCCAAAACGGGCTCGCAGGGGCTTGCGCTGTTCGACGCGTTCTATCGCTCCGGGTCATTGGTATTCGGCGGCGGCCATGTCGTGCTGCCGCTGTTGCAGGCAGAGGTCGTAACGCCGGGCTGGGTCAGCAACGCGGATTTCCTGGCCGGCTACGGCATGGCGCAAGCGGTGCCCGGGCCGCTCTTCACATTTGCCGCCTATCTCGGCGCCATCGGACCTGTTCCGAACGGTCTGGCTGGCGCGGCGATCGCACTTATTGCGTTGTCTCTGCCCGGGCTACTGCTGGTCTACGGCATGCTGCCGTTCTGGGACGCATTACGCCTGCGTCCCACCGCGCAAGCCGCCATGCGCGGCACCAACGCCGCAGTCGTCGGCATCCTCGGCGCTGCGCTCTACAATCCGGTCTGGACCAGCGCCGTGCTTACCCCGCGCGATTTCGCGGTAGCGTTAACGGGCTTCCTGCTGCTGACGGTTTGGAAGCTGCCGCCCTGGATTGTCGTCGTGCTGCTGGCGGCGACCGGAGCCGTGCTGCGACTGATCTGAGCACACGTCATTGCATCGGTGAAAATTCGTTTGCCCGACATGCGCGAATTTTACGCGCTCAAAAGTAGCTGCACTGCACATGCTGCACTGCCGCACGACGCTGCGACGCTAAGTCCGAGCTCCCATGCAGTTGAAAACTGGTGATCGCGCAAAATTGGCTTGTGCGCAGCTTCTGGAATGGCTCTAATAAGATAAGCCTATGATCCAATTCAAAAACCACAAGAACGCTCGTTAAGCGTTCGCAGGCAAAATGAGGCCGCGTTCTCGTTACTGACGCGGACAAGGTAGGAATGAAACCGACTGATATCTCGGCACCTGACTACTTTCACAAGGTAGTCGATTGCCAATGGGCCTGCCCCGCACACACGCCGGTTCCCGAGTATATCCGACTGATTGCCGAGGGGCGTTACAGCGACGCCTATATGATCAACTGGAAATCGAATGTGTTTCCCGGAATTCTGGGACGCACCTGCGATCGTCCATGCGAGCCGGCGTGCCGCCGCGGCCGTGTCGAAGAAAATCCGGTTGCGATCTGCCGCCTGAAGCGCGTTGCCGCTGACTTCAAGGATGACGTCAAGCACCGCATGCCGAAGCCGCTCGCAAAGAACGGCAAGCGCATCGCGCTGGTCGGTGGCGGTCCCGCCTCGCTCGCCGTCGCGCGCGACCTCGCTCCGCTCGGCTATCACTGCACCGTATTCGATGCCGATCCCAAGGCGGGCGGCATGATGCGGAGCCAGATTCCGAAGTTCCGCCTGCCTGACACCGTTATCGACGAGGAGACCGACTACATCCTCAACCTCGGCGTCGAATTCAAGGGCGGCCATCGCATCGACAGCCTGAAGAAGCTGCTCGGCGAAAACTACGACGCGATCTTCATCGGTTCCGGCGCACCGCGCGGCCGCGAACTCGATATCCCCGGCCGAAAGGAAACCGCGGGCAATATCCATATCGGCATCGAATGGCTGGCTTCCGTCTCGTTCGGCCATGTCGAGAAAATCGGCAAGCGCGTGATCGTGCTCGGCGGCGGCAACACCGCGATGGATTGCTGCCGCACCGCCCGCCGGCTTGGCGGCCAGGACGTCAAGGTCATCGTGCGTTCCGGCTTTGAGGAAATGAAGGCGAGCCCGTGGGAAAAGGAAGACGCCCTCCACGAGGATATTCCAATCCTCAACTACATGGTGCCGGTGGCTTTCAAGCATGTAAACGGCAAGCTCATCGGCGTCACCTTCCAGAAGGTGAAGGCCGAATATGACGCCAAGGGCCGCCGCAACCTGGTGCCCTCGGGCGAGCCCGACCAGACCATCCCCTGCGACGACGTGCTGGTCGCGGTCGGCCAGGAGAATGCGTTCCCCTGGATCGAACGCGATTGCGGCATCGAGTTCGACAAGTGGAACATGCCGCAGGTCGATCCCACGACCTTCGTGTCGACCAATCCAAAAGTGTTCTTCGGCGGTGACGCGGCGTTCGGCCCCAAGAACATCATCTGGGCGGTCGCGCACGGCCATGACGCCGCGCTGTCGATCCACAAGATGCTGTCGGGCGAGGACATCCACGAACGCCCGCTTCCCGAGGTGCACGTCTCCTCGCAGAAGATGGGCATCCACGAGTGGAGCTACGACAACGATATCTCCGGCGACCGGCGTTACAAGGTGCCGCATCGCGACAAGGTTATCGCGCTGAAGGACATCAGGACCGAGGTCGAACTCGGCTATGACGTCAAGCTTGCGCTCGGCGAGGCGCAGCGCTGCCTGAACTGCGACGTCCAGACCGTGTTTTCGGCGCCCGCCTGCATCGAGTGCGACGCCTGCGTCGACATCTGCCCGATGGATTGCATCACCTTCACCGAGAATGGTGAGGAAGAGGATCTGCGGCAGCGGCTGAAAGCGCCTTCCCCGCACCACGACCAGGCGCTCTACGTCGCCGACGGCCTCAAGACCGGGCGCGTGATGGTGAAGGACGAGGACGTCTGCCTGCATTGCGGGCTGTGTGCCGAGCGCTGTCCCACCGGCGCCTGGGACATGCAAAAATACCTCATCGATATGACTCACGCAGGTTCGACATGCCAGACCAAAGCCCGATCAGCAGCGTAAACGACTTCGTCGTCCGCTTCGCCAACGTCAACGGCTCGGGTTCGGCCAGCGCCAACGAACTGTTCGCGCGTTCGATCCTGCGCCACGGCGTGCCGGTAAGCCCGCGCAACATCTTCCCCTCCAACATCCAGGGACTGCCGACCTGGTACGAGGTGCGGGTCACCGAGGACGGCCATCTCGGCGCCCGCGGCGGCGTCGACATGATGGTGGCGATGAACCCGCAGACCTGGGACAAGGACGTCGCCTCGATCGAGCCGGGCGGCTACCTGTTCTACGATTCGACCAAGCCGATGCCGACGTCGAAATTCCGCGCCGACATCACGGTGATCGGCGTGCCGCTGACCGCGATCACCAACTCGACCTACACCGATCCGCGCCAGCGCCAGCTCTTCAAGAACATCATCTATCTCGGCGCGCTCTGCGCGCTGCTCGACATGGATCCCAAGGTCGTCGAGCAGCTAATCGGCGAACAGTACAAGGGCAAGGAAAAACTCCTGTCCTCGAACGTGCACGCGCTGCATCTCGGCCGCGACTGGGCCCTGCAGAATTTGAAATGCCCGGTCGGGCTGCGAGTGAAGAAGGCCGACAAGGTCGGCGACCGCATCTTCATGGAAGGCAACAGCGCGGCGGCGCTCGGCGCCGTTTATGGCGGCGCCACCGTCTGCGCCTGGTATCCGATCACGCCGTCATCGTCGGTGGCCGAGGCCTTCACGAGCCACTGCAAGAAGCTGCGGCACGACCCCGAGACCGGCAAGGCGAAATACGCCATCGTGCAGGGCGAAGATGAGCTCGCATCCATCGGCATCGTGATCGGCGCCTCCTGGAATGGCGCGCGGTCCTTCACCGCCACTTCCGGTCCCGGCATCTCCCTGATGACCGAGTTCATCGGGCTATCGTATTTCGCGGAAATCCCGGCCGTGATCATGAACATCCAGCGCGCCGGTCCCTCGACGGGCATGCCGACGCGCACCCAGCAATGCGACATCATCGCGTGTGCCTACGCCTCGCACGGCGACACCAAGCATGTCCTGCTCTTCCCGGAAGATCCGGCCGAAGCATTCGAGTTCGCCGCGCAGTCCTTCGATCTCGCCGAGCGGCTACAGACCGTGATCTTCCTGATGCTCGACCTCGACATCGGCATGAACCACCGGCTGTGCCGTCCGCTGAAATGGGACGACGCGCGGCAATATGACCGCGGCAAGGTGATGACGGCCGAAATGCTCGACGAACCCGGCCGCGATTTTGGCCGCTATCTCGACGTCGACGGCGACGGCATCCCCTACCGCACCTATCCGGGCACGCACCCGACCAAGGGCTCATTCTTCACCCGCGGCACCTCGCGCGACCGTTACGCGCGCTATTCGGAAGAGGGCGCGGTGTATGCCGACAACATGCAGCGGCTGGTGCGTAAGTTCGAAACCGCACAGGACATGGTGCCGCGGCCGTTGCAGGCCAACGCCGCCAAGCCGACCAAATACGGCGTGATCTATTTCGGCTCGACGGCACCGGCAATGGACGAGGCGATCGGCCTGCTGGAAGCGCGCGGGCATCAGCTCGACCGCATGCGCATCCGCGCCTTCCCGTTCCACTCCAGCGTGGCGAGCTTCATCGCCGACCATGATTTCGTATACGTGGTCGAGCAGAACCGCGACGCCCAGCTACGCCAGTTGATCGTCAACGAGAACGGCATCGATCCCGTGCGACTGGTGCCGATCCTGCACTATGACGGCACGCCGATCACCGCGCGCTTCATCGCCAACGCCATCGGCGACCACCAGGACCACCTCAAGGTGACCCCTCTCCGCAAGGCCGTGTCATGACCTATATTGCAAAACCGAAATTCCATCATCCCGGCCTGCCGAAGAACGACCTCGGCTATACCCATCGCGACTACGAGGGCAAGATCTCGACGCTGTGTGCCGGCTGCGGCCATGACTCGATCACCGCCTCGATCATCGAGGCCTGCTACGAGCTCTCGATCGAACCGCACCGGGTGGCAAAAATTTCCGGCATCGGCTGTTCGTCGAAGACGCCGGACTATTTCCTCGGCAATTCGCACGGTTTCAACTCCGTGCACGGCCGCATGCCGTCCGTGCTGACCGGCGCCAACCTTGCCAACCGCGACTTGATCTATCTCGGCGTTTCCGGCGACGGCGACAGTGCCTCGATCGGCTTCGGCCAGTTCGCGCACTCGATCCGGCGCGGGGTCAACATGACCTACATCGTCGAGAACAACGGCGTGTACGGACTAACCAAGGGTCAGTTTTCGGCCACAGCCGACCGCGGCTCGAAGTCCAAGAAGGGTGTGATGAACACCGACAACGCCATCGACCTGGTGGCGATCGCGCTGCAGCTCGGCGCCAGCTTCGTCGCGCGCAGCTTTTCCGGCGACAAGAGCCAGCTGGTGCCGCTGATTGCAGCCGCCATCCGCCACAAGGGCGCATCCTTTATCGACGTTATCAGCCCCTGCATCGCCTTCAACAACCATGCCGGCTCGACCAAGAGCTTTGATTACGTCCGCGAACACAACGACGCGGTGAATCGCCTCGACGTGCTAACTGGCCGCGATCCGATCACGGTCGATTACGCGCCGGGCACGGTGCAGGTGGTCGAGCAGCATGACGGTACGCGGCTGGCGCTGCGCAAGATCGACGCCGACTATGACGCCAACGACCGGCTGGCGGCCATGACATTCCTGCAAAAGCACGCCGCCAAGGGCCAGGTGGTGACCGGGCTGCTCTATGTCGATCCGGATTCGGAAGACCTGCACACCCATCTCGACACTGTCGAGACGCCGCTCAACACGCTGGAAGCCAAGGATCTGTGCCCCGGCACGGCAGCGCTTGAAAAGATCAACGCCAGCCTGCGGTAGTTATCGAGCATCAAGGCAGCCCTGATCCTCATTCTGAGGAGCAGGCACAGCCTGTGTCTCGAAGGATGCAGCACAGCCCGCTTCAAGGTTTCGAGACGCGCTTCGCGCTCCTCGCCATGAGGAGAGCTCGCTACGCCGCCGCGGCGATGTTCCGCGGGTTTGCGACGTATTCCTTCATGACTGTGCCGGACGCGTCGCTCTCGACGAGCGACACGTCATAGCTCCAGAGATCGGCGAGATGCTGCAGCACGCGCCTTGTGTCGGTCTCACTGAGCTGGGCACCCTTTACCACGGTATGGCGCAACATCAGCCGGCGGTCGCCGGCGAGGTCGACATCGATGACTTCGATGTTGGCGTCGATGAAGCCGACATCATACTGCCGCGCCAGCTCGCGCCGCAGCCTGCGATAGCCGCGCTCATTGTGGATCGCATCGACCAGGATGCCGGCCCGCTCTTCCGGATCGTCGTGCAGATGGAACAGACGGAAGTGCCGCATCAACCGCGGGCTCATGAACTGGCTGATGAAGCTCTCATCGCGATAATTGGCCCAGATGTCACGCAGCACGGCCATCGCGTCGCCCTTGCCGGCGATATCCGGAAACCACTCGCGATCCTCGTCTTCCGGATTGGTGACGATGCGCTCGATGTCCTGCATCATCGCAAATCCCAGCGCATACGGGTTGAAGCCGGAATAGCGCGGATCGTCAAACTCGGGCTGGAACACGACGTTGGTGTGCGACTGCAGGAATTCGAGGAAATTGCCGTCGGTCAGGCGGCCCTGCTGGTGCAGCCGGCTCATGATGCGATAGTGAACGTAGGTCGCCGTGCCTTCGTTCATCACCTTGGTCTGGCTCTGCGGATAGAAATACTGCGCGATGTGTCGCACGATCCGCAGCAATTCGCGTTGCCAGGGACGCAGCCGCGGCGCCGTCTTCTCGAGAAAATACAGCAGATTTTCCTGCGGCAGACCAAGCATCTGACGGCGGCGCTCGACATCCAGTATTGCACTGGTCTTCGCAGGACCGGACGGAACGGTGCGCCACAAATCGTTGAATGCGCTCTCCTCGTGGGCACGGCGCCTGCCCGCGCGCTTTTCCTCGGCGCGAAGATCGAGGCTCTTCTTGCCGGGATAGCGATCGATGCCGTGCGACATCAGTGCGTGCGCGGCATCCAGCGTGTGCTCGACCGCCAGCCGGCCGTGGCGCTCCTCGCAATGCGCCACATAGCGCTTGGCGAATTCGAGATAATCGAGGATGCCGTCGGCGTCGGTCCATTGCTTGAACAGATAGTTGTTCTTGAAGAAATGGTTGTGACCGAAAGCGGCATGCGCGATCACGAGCGTCTGCATCGTCGCGGTGTTTTCCTCCATCAGGTAGGAAATGCACGGCGACGAGTTGATGACGATCTCGTAGGCGAGCCCCATCAGGCCCTTGCGATAGGATGCCTCCTGAAAGGCAAAGTGCTTACCGAATGACCAGTGCTTGTAGAACAGCGGCATGCCGACCGACGAATAGGCGTCCAGCATCTGCTCCGCCGTAATGACCTCGATCTGGTTGGGATAGACG
>Ga0268266_10004094_pt1 | contig 14080 bp, 16 predicted proteins | sample KBSS13metaG_FD_190356 | JGI IMG/M metagenome (GOLD analysis project Ga0268266, IMG submission 190356) | Switchgrass rhizosphere microbial communities from Kellogg Biological Station, Michigan, USA - KBS S1-3 metaG (SPAdes) (version 2) | ecosystem: Host-associated > Plants > Roots > Rhizosphere...
CTGGCCCGGGTGCTGGTCACGACCACGGATTCGGTGGTGCCGCTTGCCGCGTTGTCGCCCTGTGCGTGTCCCGGCGATGCTGACATTCCAATCGCCAGCGTCGAGACGCTCGCCAGCAGGACCGTGTGCAACAGCGCTCCGGTTCTTTTGTTTGACTTGCCAATCATGGTGTCCCCCCAAAATGATGATTTTGATTGTCTGCACGGTTCCTTCCGTGCCCACCGAGACCGCGTCACTCACGGTCCCACGTCTCAAACATGGCGGTCGCTTGCGTGAATCACCGAACGGGCTCCAACCGGACGGATGACAAGCTGCCCCTTCTAGTTCAAGACGCTCATGCTTCGTCCTTGCCTTCTCTCCAAATCGGGCGCGGCAGAGCGGATATGCCCTTCAGCCGGCTCAACTGCTGCTGCCATACGCACCAGGGCTCGGATTGGGCACACGCGACCACAAACGGCTTTGTTTGAAGACACTGCGTTTCCTGTTCCCTGGCCATTGCCCGATCAAATGTCAGACAAATGATTTTTAACGATTTTGCTCTAACACACCCAAAACCCGCCCTTCGTTATTTGTTGCGAGTGGCGCAGCGGTGTTTGCCAGTGGGTCCGTACGCGATGCGAAGTGCGTGGGATGAGGTGCGGCAGGATTTATGGTAACGCTAAAACGGCCCTCCCCCGAAAATCGGGAATAAATTCCCGAATGAGTTGAGCCGCTTGCTTGCCAAGCGCTATTTCCAGCAAAAATACGAGGCATCGAATTTCTTTCGAGCCCTTCGCGGCGTGACACGCTTGATTTCGCGTTCGCAGCATCTGCAAGCAATGTCGCAGGGGGCATGCGGGCGGACTGCGACGGTATCGAAGTCGTGTGGTCGCCTGCCTCCGCTTAGGATCTAAAGCGATCTAGCCGCGCAGGATTCCGGCCGATGCATCGTCCTGCCAGATTAAAGGCACGCTCTTGGCAACATCGACGGCGGAAGCCGTGATCGTGGTCCTACCCGTCACCTCCTTGAGCTTGTTGGGCGACATGAACGCCAAACCTTGCCCGCTCGGCGGCATAGGCTGGACCATTCCGTAACCCCGCCTATGGAACTTTTCCGCCCTCGAAGCATTACCACTGTGCCGTATCCCCCAAATCAGATTTCGGTGCGACCGCCCTCTGCCATCGGCTGCGGGCCCCTATTCCTTTTGTGGAGAATGTCATGAAATCCAGAATTGCCCTGATGGCGGCCGCCTTGTTGGCAACACCGCTGGCCGCCCAAGCCCAGAATTACGGTCCGCAACGCGATCCGGACGGCTATTACAGCCAGTCGGACCAGCGCGGCTATTACGATCACAATGGCCGCTATCGCCAGATGAGGGCACGAGATGACCGGCGCGACCGCCGGGACTGGGGTGCCGGCGCCCGTTACGACGAGTCCGCCAACTACTATCGCCAGGGCGAATATGAGCAAAACTGCCGTCGCGGGAATGTCGCTGCCGGCACGATCTTCGGCGCCGCCGCCGGCGGCCTGGTGGGTTCCGCCGTCAGCCGCGGTAATGGAGGCGCCATCGTTGGCGGCGCTGTGCTGGGGGGATTGATCGGCAACACCGTGTCCAAGGACATTGACTGCGACGACCAGCCCTATGCGTTCCGCACTTATTCCGACGGCCTCAATGGTGATGTCGGCCACCGCTATGACTGGAATCACGGCCAGTCCCGGGGTTATTTCCAGCCCGTGCGCGAATACCGCCGGTCGGGCATCCAATGCCGCGACTTCACTGTGACCACCTATCGCGGCGGCCGTGAACTCACCCATGACGGCACCGCCTGCCGCGCCTCCGATGGCCAGTGGCGTTTTGATTGACGTGCCGGTTTTGCAAAGGGGCTCTGGTTGATCCAGACCGGAGTCGCCCGCAGCCGTAAGGACAGTGGAATGCGACATTTGCGCGTAAACCGTCCCGGACCAGCCGCGCTGGCGGCCCTTGTCCTTGCCTGCTGGCCGGCATCGCAGGCCGGTGCATCACCTGATGCGCAAGGATGGAACGGCCCGGGCTGGTATATCACCGGCTCCGCGCCGCCGGCGCTCCAACCTGTCGCCGCACCCAACTACATTCTGTTCGATGGCCCGCACGCATTGCCGGGCGACTGTCTCCAGGTCTATGACCGCCTGTATTCCCCGATCGGCATCTGCCGCTTGCTGCGGGCAAAGCCTGCAGCCCTGGGCGGATAGTGCGTCGCGTCTTGTGGATACAGATGTTTCGCGCGGCGGCTATGGCGCCAGGCGGAAAAAAGGTCGATGGGAAAACCAGCCTGCCAGAAGATCGGTGGCGCGCATCGCGAACCAGAGTGTCCAGACAATCAGAATTTCCAGCTCAATCCCCAGAACGCCAAAACTCGTCCACAAATGCCTGGCCCCGAGGTTGCCCACCACAAAGAATGCAAGCGACCAGAGAAAAAGGAAGAGGAGGGAAAAGAGGAGAGCCGTCAGCAGCGCAATCTTATCGGCCCAGATAAATCTGGCTGACCAAAGGTAGTGATGAATGCTCTGCATGATTGCCCACACCCCTGCTCACAGTACAACGTGAAGAACAACCAATGGTTGCTCATTGCGCCATTATGTTTGAAATCCGCTGCCCCTTCTTCGCGCCTCGTCGGCGCATGTTTCAAGGTATATCGCGCGCGGGGGTTGTAATTGGGCCATCTCTCCCCATGTAAAGACAGGCGGCGCCTGACAGTCTCCCGAGGAAGACCGACGGATGACTCAGAACAACGCCCCTCTCCCAATCCGCACCTTCCAGAGCGATCTTCTCGCGCTCGTCCCATTCCTGCGGGCCTTCGCGCGTACCTTGTGCCATGGCCGCGAGTTCGCCGATGATCTCGCGCAGGACGCACTTGCCAAGGCTTGGGCGGCGCAGGGCCAGTTCGAGCGGGGCACCAACCTGAAGGCTTGGCTTTTCACCATTCTGCGGAATGAATTCTATTCACGCGGCCGCCGCAGCTGGCGGCAAGTGCATTGGGATGCCGATAAGGCCGATCTTATCCCCACGGTAGCCGACGCACAGTTATGGTCGAGCGAACTCAACGATACCGCGCGCGGCCTGCGTGACCTGCCGGACCAGCAGCGCGAGGCGCTAATCCTGATCGGTGCCGGAGGCTTTTCCTATGAAGAGGCCGCCGAGATCTGCGGCGTCCCCATCGGCACGATGAAAAGCCGCGTTGCGCGGGGGCGAACCGCATTGATGGCCGCATTGGAAGGCGATGCGCCTCGCGAACGCCACGTCCTGAACGGGACCGCAAGTGAAGATATTCTGGCGCAGTTGAGTGCCCTCACACCTGCTGGCGCGCACTGCGCTGCGTTTGTGTGATTTGGGTAAATGCCGCGCCGGGCGCAGCCGGAAGGCAGAAATGCCGTCCGGCTGCCGCCATTCACCAGGATCAAAGTCATGCCGTCGCGCATCCGCCATTCCCATAGGGCCTTCCGCAAAGCCCCCAGGCTGCGCCGGTCATGAGTGACTTGTCGGCTTTCCGCTATAGCCGAATTTATGCTCAGGGCTGGAACGCGGCGCGCGGACCGCGCACCGGCGCTGCGCAGCACAAGGACGTGGTCAATCCCTATGCCCGCGAGCCGGAAAAAAGCCGTTGGGACGAAGGCTATGCCAACGCTCTGCGGAGCAACCAACATGTGCGGTTCACGCCGACCCGGGTCGCAACCGATCCCCCTATAGAGTGACGCCTGTACCGGACGCGCCTTTTATCCGGTCATTGCTTGCATCAGCGCGGAAATTTTCAGCGTCGCGAAATTGGAAAAGGTGTCGGAGACGGCATAAGGCAGGACAATCCGGCCGTTGTGGCGCAGGGCTCCGCAGGTATAGACCACATTTGGCACATACCCCTCCCGCTCGGACGACTCGGGCCGAACCAGCGGCTCGCGTGATCGCGCCAGAACCCTGGATGGATCGTTCTTGTCCAGGAGCACGGCCCCGATGGAATATTTTCGAACAGGGCCTACGCCGTGGGTCAGCAGCAGCCAGCCCTCGTCGAGTTCAATCGGCGATCCACAATTGCCGATCTGCACAAATTCCCAGGGATATTCGGGCTTCAGTATCGCCGTTCCGCCGTTCCAGGAATACAGATCATCTGAATAGACGAGATAGAGATTTTCGTTGTCCTGCCGCGCGATCATGGCGAACCTGCCGTTGATCTTCCGCGGAAACAGCGCCATGCCCTTGTTTTGCGCGGCGGTCCCGCTGAGCGGCATCAGCCGGAAGTTGACGAAATCGGTGGTTTCCAGAAACTCCGACCGTATCGCGTCTCCGCTATAGGCGGTGTACGTGGCGTAGAAAATCCGCTCGCCGCCATCCTGGAACTCGACGAAGCGAGCGTCCTCGATGCCGTGCCAGTGCGCTTGCGTGATGGGGAAAATCACCCGCTCGCTGATGTCATCGGAAGGCGCGAAGGTCAGCGAGACTTCATTGCCTGCACTGCCGAGACTGCGAATTCCGACGGAAGGGGTTGTGGCGATGCGCGCCGTCGGATCAATGGTCACATCCCCGCTCGCCGCGATGAAGCCAGTACGAAACGTCAGCGAGGAAACATGCCCCTCACCGACCGCGCGAAGGCTGAGGATGAACCGAAGCCCGCCTTCCGGCGCGCCGGACTGGTCCGGATGGGCAACGATGCTGGGATTGAACAGCGCCGCGGCTTCGAAAGAATATTCATGGAGAAAATAGGCGCCGATCAGCTGTCGCTGTGTCAGGCTGAATCCGGCATGGTTCGCGAAGGCGCCTTCCATTTCTTCGGCGCGGGCCTGGAATTGAGCCAGCAGGTTGCGGTGCCGTCCCTGGAAGTTTTCCAGCACGTCCGCCAGCTGCATGGCCGCCTCCTCGGCGCCCAGCGCCAGAACACGGTCAACAATATGGTTGGCCCTGGTCTTGTCGGTGGGGTTCAGGTCACGCGGTTCCGTGGCGGGTTTGAAGGGCCGCACGATAACCCGGGCCGGATCGGGGCGAAGGTAGAGCGCCTGACGGTTCAGGAACTGGATTTGCGACAAGTGACCCCCTGGTCTTGATCGATCTTGGCGAGACTTGGTGTGGAGCGCGGCACGAATTTCGCGCGGCTGTCCCCAAGTCGGTGCGCCAGTCGAATTTCCGCGAGACTCAAAAGATAGGATACGACCGATTCGCCGCCTCTGTTTTCATTCACCCGGTCGGGATGCAAGCCGTCATGGCAACTTCCCGTTTCCAGGTCGACAAGAGGTAGCGACAAGTCATTATGGCCCAGGAACCAGGAAAATGCGTGTAGCGCCTCGGTCTTCCACTTTGGGTCGCCGTCCGCCTGCCAAGCCGCCAGGCAAGCCGAGATCGTCGCGGTGGCTTCCAGTGGCTGTTGATCGAACATGCGCGGCATGGTGCGCTTGTCGCCAAAGCCTTGCGTGCCGACGGGGCGAAAAACGCCCGTCTTCCCTGTTTGCTGGCCCACAAGCCAGCATAGGGTTCGCAAGCCCGATTTTGTATAGGCGGGTGTGTCCGTCGCAATACCCGTCAGGAGCATGGCTTGCGGCAGCCTGGCATTGTCATAAGCCAGTCCTTCCTCGAACCAGATCCAGCTTTCCGTTTCCACCGATGCGAGAATGGCGATCAGCCTGTCAGCCAGGGAAAATCGCAGCCCCGACGCAAATTCATTGTCCGGAACGACGCTGCAATAGGCGTCCAGACCCAGCAGGGAAAACGCCCAGGCGCGGGGGGAGCAAAATTCTTGGGCGCTCGGTAGCGCCTCACGGAACAGGCCGGCGGCCCACAGACGCCGGGACGGACTTATATCGCTGCGTGCGCATTCGCCCAGGGCCCACAAGGTGCGCCCATGGCTGTCTTCTGAACCGCTTTCTTCCAACCACGCACGGCCAAAACTCATGAAGTTCCGGAAGCGCCGTGTCGCCGGGTTCCAGGCGTGCTGAAGGAAGGCGGCCAGGCGCGCCGTCAATACGTCGGAAAGAGGCTCCTCGCCGGCCGTGTTGAGGGCGCAGGCCAGCAGAAGCGCACGGGCGTTGTCGTCTATGCAGTAGCCGTGCGACCGGTCCGGGATCGAATGAATGGCGTGCTGAAAGAGTCCCGTATCGTCGCACATGGCCAGGAGATGACCGGTCTGCATCTCCGGCGGCGCGGCATTAATTCTTGCCGGTGCTCTTTTGTCCAGATTTGCAATCACATTCAGGCGATGCGTACGGCGGGCCCGCACGAAAACGCCATGATAGCGCTCTCCAGTGCGTTTCCATGTCATGGACCGGCTGTCGGAATAGGCACGGACACGCATGGCTTGGCGCCGGGGATCATCCGTGAGCAATCCCGATACTTCGGCGCCGATCGCGGCAGCGTCATGAAACGGAACGAGGACGCCCCGTCCATCCGCCAACAATTCGCGCGCATGCCAATAGGGCGTTGAAACAACCGCTTTTCCCAGCCCGAAGCTGTAGGCAAGTGTTCCCGACGTCATTTGCGCTTCGTTGAGGTAGGGCGTCACATACACGTCGCTCATGGAAATGAAATCCAGCAACGTCGCCTGGTCCACGAACTGATCGAGAAAGACGACATTGTCCTGGACGCCCAACGCGCGGGCGCGCGCCACCAGGCTTTCGCGATAGGCCTCGCCTTCCTGCCGAACGAGGTTGGGGTGGGTCGCTCCCAGAACAACATAGACGGCCTCAGGCCGGCTTTTCAGGATCAGCGGCATTGCATCGATCACCACTTCAATCCCCTTGTTGGGAGACAGGAGTCCAAAGGTCAGGATCACGGGCTTGGCGGTGAAACCCAGCTTGACCTTTGCCAGGTCCGGTTCGACGAAAGGAAAATCGGGAATGCCGTGCGGAATGACTTCGATCTTCTCGACGGGAACGCCGTAAACGGTGTGCAACAGCTCGCGCGCCTTCTCCGCCATCACTACCACGATAGACGACAGTTCCACGATCTCGCGCAGGACTCTGTACTGTGAAGGTGTGGGACGAGACAGAACGGTGTGACAGGTCGTTACCACCGGCATGTCCAGGCGGGCGATCAATGCGAGAATGTGCGCGCCGGCGTCGCCGCCGAAAATGCCGAATTCATGTTGAAGGGAAACAACGTCGTACTTCTGAGCGTTCAGAAAATCCGCGGCCTGTGCGTAATCTTCCAGAACGTCGTCACGAATGCTGAACCTGACCTCAGCAGGATAGTCATAGGACCGCCGGTCGTCATTCATCGCCACGATGCACGCATCAATCTGCGTGCCGAACGACCGGACGGCCTTGTGCAGATCGCTGGTGAAGGTCGCAATCCCACAGCGCCGCGGCAGAGAGTTGCCGATGAATGCAACGCGCTTAAGCTGGGTCATGAGAGCCCTTGAACGGTTGGAAAGCGGCGGCCGGTCTTCCGCCCGCTCTCGAGCCTGTTCAGGCCGCTTTCAGATTGACGGCCTTGGCACCCTTGGCATCCGATTGGGTGTCGAAGGAAATGCGCTGGCCTTCCGCCAGGACGCGCATGCCTGCGGCCTCAACGGCGGAGGCATGCACAAAGATGTCCTTGCCGCCGCCTTCGGGCGCCACAAAACCAAAGCCCTTGCCCGAATTGAAGAATTTCACTGTTCCGATTGTCATGGTCACTCCGATGCCTGGCGCTCAGGCACATGCTCGAGCGGCGCGGAAGAACACATCTGTCTGAAGGGTGGTTGCCCCGGCCAGACGCCGGGTGCGGATGGTGAGTACAACTTCGCGCTCAACGAATGGAACGCCGTCGCAGCGTAGACATAAGCGCTTGCAGCACCGAATACAAGCAAGGATAGGGATGGAACAAATACGCGGTTTGCCGCTTTTTGCGCGCAACCGACCGGAAATGAATTAAGACGCGGTCAACGCGAAGTGCTATCTTGGTACATGGCACCCTCAGAAACGACGCGTGAAACAGTCGAATACCGCGGCTATTCCCTGCAAGCCCGTTATGCTTCGCCACAATGGCAAGTTCTGATCGAGCTGGTGCTGAAAGACAGACCAGCGCTTCCACCCGAAAGACAAATCGTCAAAGGTTGGAACGAGGAAGAAACACTGAAGCGCGCGAAAGCGCGCATCGATCTCCTGATTGAAAGCCCCAGCCTCCATTAGAGGTCGCAATGAGTTACCGCGGATACGATCTCGAACAAAAAACGTTGATGGTCGGATGGCAGATCACCATCACCAAGGACGGTAAGTTCGTCCACAACGGCGACGTCACAAGCAGCCTGACCAGCGCCGTGGACGAAGCCGAGAAATTCGTCGATCAGGTTATTGCCGCAGCAGATATCGCTGTGCCGGCCGCGGGAATCTGATGTTTTTAATAGGCCAGGTCTTCGAAGGCGTGGTCGGCGGACGAGTCCGGCCGGCCAAGGTGATCGCTATCGTGGATGGCGGACGTATCGGATGGCTTGAGTTCCTGGACGTCAAGAGCCCGCCCTTTGAACTGGACATGGCGAAAAAACCGGTCTGGAAATTGGTTCAGCGCGAGCAATAACTGCTAATGCCGCCTTGAACAGAAAAAAACCGTGCTTTCGCACGGAGTTTTTCGCCCTCATGGCCTATTTATGTTTTCCCGCGGCTTTTCCGGCGTTGGAAGCGGCGCCGAACGGCGAGGCGATAGCGGCGGGCTTCACCTTGCTCTTGTCGGCTTTGGGCTTTTTCTTCTCGCGATTGCCTCTGGACATCTGTCTCTCCTTTTGCGCCGACTCACAGCCGGCGGATGGACCATACGCCTTTCGCTGTGTTTCAGTGGGCAAAGGTAGTTAACTTCCTGGATGGCCACTTGCAGCAATCACGGTACGCGGCGGACCTTATAGCTGCGTCCCTCACCCTGGACACCCAAGTTGGAGCTGCCGAGCGCACCAGCGGTGACGGTTACGACATAGAAACCAGGCTTCCTGAACCAGCGGGCCATGGTGGTGTCACCGTCGATCTGGCGCCATACCTCGCCATTATCCAGCACCACCGTGAAAAAGCCATTGCTGTCGAACGTGTAGGACGCCATGCGCCCGCTGCCTTTGACCGGCTGTTTGTCGAACATGCCGCCATGGCTGGTACGCGCAGGCGGCAAGGTCGCGGGCGCTGGGGCCGCGACAGGCGCCAGGCCAAGAAGACTGCGCGCCGGGTTGGCGGCAGCATAATAGCAATCCAGCCAGGGCCGCTCTGCTGCGACGCTGCCGCAGCGCGATGCGGCGACGATCACCGCGTCGCGGACGGCAAGATCTTGCGGAACGTCCGGCGCGGGCGAGTTGGTAACCAGCGCAACTTGCGCCTGCGGCGCGGGCGTCAGCCCGAGTGCGGCGCGTTGCGGCTGGGCGGCACCGTAATAGCAGTCCAGCCACACCCGAATCGAAGCCTGCGCCGCGCAGCGATAGAGGTTGATCATCACCTCGTCGCGAGGCCGCGCCATGGCGGGCACAGCCAACAGCAACAACAGGACCCCAGAAAAAACCAAACGCATGGCATATTTCCAGCAGAAACCGGTCCTCCAGGCAACCGGTTCGTCAAACCCTTGATCGGCGGTGTTCGCTTCAATCCGAGGCTGGGTTCTCGTTTCGCATCATGAAATATGGCGGCGCCTCAGTCACTGGGGACGATGCGGCTTCTACGGCGCTATTGCATGGCCGACTGCAACGACAGGCCGGGTGGCAAATTCGGAGCGACGCATTCGCGTAAAGCGCGGACCAGGAATTGCTCATATTGTCGGTCCAGCCTTTCGGTGGGACCTGCAATGGCGATCGCCGCGATCGGCTTATGGCCGCGCAGAACGGCAACAGCAAGGCAAGCGATGCCGACCGAATATTCATTGATTTCGCGCGCAAAACCGCGTTGGCGCGCCTCAACCAGTTCTAGCCACAGGTCCTTTAGTGACGTCAGCGTATACTGGGTGCGCTTAGGCGTGGGCGTGGGAAATGCCGTGGCAAAGCTTTCGAAATCAATATATTGCTGGCAGGCGATGGCGCGCCCCAATGCCGTTGTCAGCGCCGGATTCCGGAAACCCACGGTTGACCAGTCGTTGATCCTGGTCTCGGGCAAGACCTTATGGATGTATGAGAGGTCCTCACCGACCAGGGTGGCGAGATGACAACTCTCATCAATTTTGAGGGATAGCATCTTGAGCGCGCCTTGCATCTGCCACAGGCTATCCTCTTGCAGGTAGGAAGCCGCCAGCGCCAACAAGGTCCCGCCCAGCCGGTAATTGCCTTTCTCACCCTGTTCGACAAAACCGCGATGGCGCAGCACCGAAAGCGTATGGTGCAGCGAGGCCTTGTTCAGCCCCAGATCGGCGGCCAGCCGGCTCAATGCCCGGCCATCGTTCCCGAACTCACCCAAACGCTGCAGAACCAGAAGCGCCTTATCGACACTTCCGATCAATCTCGGACTGCCCATTATTCCCCCCTATCGCTGGCTTTCCGGCTTTTCAGGAGCCTATCACGGCGAAAGGGGACACAACAGGTTTGCTGCGGGTGCGAAGCGGTGCCTAGATTTGCCGCAACAACCAGCGGATCGAGCGCTTCTGGATCTCCACATATTGCGGGTTCCACATCGCATGCACGTTGTGACCCACGGCGGTGAAGACCACCCGGCCCTTACCATAATCATAGGCCCAGCCGGCATGCGCCTTGCGGCCCAGCCTGCGCTCGCCCACCTCATAGGTGAGGCCGTCGCGGTTTTCCGATTCCAGGATCAGGTATTTGGGATCCTTGTCGTACTCGACATAATGCTGCTCGTCATTGACCACGAAGGTCTGCATGCCCGCGGTGATAGGATGGGCGTTGGCGGTGGCATGGACCTCGAAGGGGCGCAGCGGCGGATGGCCGATATAGGCGCCGCCCATTACGTCACGATAGTTCTTGCAGCTCAGCGAGATGTGGCTGGAATTGTGCATCGGATAGAAGCCGCCGCCGGCATTGACGAAGTCCTTGATCGCCTGTCCCTGGGCTTCCGTCATCCAGGTTACCGACTTGGCGGCGGGGAAATCGTCCTTGTTCTCCAGATCCGTCTGATAGCCGACATAGGCATCGGGGCCGGCATAGCCGCCCGGCCACAGCATGCCGTCACGCAGCACCAGGAAGAGTTGGTAGTTCTTCAGCAGCGCACCCAGGTCCACGGCGGTGTCGATCGTGTAGTCGACCGGGATGTTCAGATCGCCGAAAACCTTGTTCAGGCTCAGGCGGATGTAATCGGCATTGTGATAGCGGTCACCGATCAGCGCCAAGGCGCGCGGGCCGCCCTTGGACGCGGCGAAGCCCGGCATGGAATCCAGCATAGTCGCCGCCGAAACAAGCCCGGCACTCTGAATAATGCCGCGGCGCGAGATCATTTTGGAAATATCCTTCATCGTTCACTCCTTGATCTGGTTATCCGTACCGGTTCGCAGGAGGCATCCCACAGGGGGATTGTGGGATGCCTCCTGCCGGGACCTACATCTTCGTGGTGAAGCCGATGGTGATCAAGCGGCCGACCGGTGAAGCGATGACGGCGTTGTAGCCCGCGGTGGACGAATCGTAGGGCGGCCTCTCGTCGAACAGATTTCGGATGGTCACCGAGAACTGGTCATCGCCAATATAACCGTCCTTGAAGTCATAGGTCAGGTTGAGGTCGAAGGTCGTGTTGGGCGAGACCCTGTCGCCACCACCGCTGGGATTCAGAGCCGAGTTGAGGATGACCGCATTGTCGGGCGAATTCCAGTTCTGATAGCCGCCGGTGTAGTTCATGAACAGCTGGGCGCCGTAATTCTCGTAGTTCCAGCCGGCATGGGCGCGCATCTGGAACGCGATCGAGCCATGCGGGCCCGACCTGTTCAGAACACTGAAGGGCACGCCGTCAGCGGCATTCGACTGCACATAACGGGTAAATTTACTGATGGCATCGCCGACAGAGAAGGTGCCCCAGTTGTCGGTCGGTATAAAGTACTCGAAGTCCGTATCGATGCCCTGGGCGTCAAGATTCAGCTGTCCGTCATTCTGCTGGACATAGATATAGCTCGTGCAGGGCGGCACCGCGCCCACCAAGGGCAGGTTGCCGGTGATAGCCTTGATCTGGGCCGGTGTGGCGCAGCCCGGATACAGGGTCATCAGGTGCGACAGCGAGGCGGTGGTGGTGACGGTGGCGAAGGGAGCACCCTGCGAGCCGCCCTTGAATTTGGCGTTCCACAAAGTGAAGCTCCATTTGAAGCCTTGCAGCCAGCTGGGCGTGAAATCAAAGCCCACCGTCCAGCCGCGGCCGTGACTTGGGCCCTGGTTGGGATTGGAGTTGACCGCCTGGATGCCGTTCAGGGAGGCGATCGTGCAACTTGTCGACGCCGCGGTGCAGCCCGGGATGCCCAGCTGGACCACCTGGGGGAACAGCGCGACCGACAGGGAGGCATTCTGCGTGGTGGAGGTGTAGTTGGTGTTGTTCCAGGTGCCGTCGCCGCCGATTTCATCTTCCGGCGGCGCCACGAAGGAGGTCGACCAGTCGGCGCGCAGCTTCAAATCGTCATATACCCGCCAGTCGAAGGCGATCTTGGGATTGGTGGTGTTGCCGAAGTCGTTGTAGTGGTCCAGGCGCCCGGACACGTCCAAGGTCAGCTCCTGCACCAGGGGAATGTCCTGCTCCCGCCCGATCAGCGGGATATTGGCTTCCAGATAGGCCGACTGAACATCGCGCGAGAAATGCCACTGACGATAGACCGCCGAGTTGGAGGTCGGGCCGGCACCCTGCCCCTGGGCGAGATATTCATACAGGCTGACGCGGTACGCCTCGCCGCCGATCGCGAGCTTGACGGGACCGGCGGGCAGCTCGAACAGCGTGCCCTGGGCCTGCAGACGGGCCTGGGACATGCCGCTGACGAGATGGGAATTCTGTGCGTCATCGCGCAGGCCCGCGATCACCGCCGCCGAGGTTCTGTTGCTGCCTGCCGGATTCCACACGTCAAGCGCGATGGCGGAAGTCAGCGGAAGCTGGGTGTAGATGATGTTGGTATTGGGAACCACCTGGGTCAGGCTGCCACCGGAGTTGGTCGTGCCGTTCAGCGCCAGGGTGGCGGCGGACGCGTTCAGAACGCCGTTGAAGCCAACGGCGCTGTCGTCGCGGCCCACCAGGGCCAGAAGGTCGACAGTCCAGTCTCCGAACATCTTGTATTCGATATTGATATCGCCATACACCGTTTGGTCATTGGAGAAGCTGTAGGCGCCCGGTCCCAGCAACGCGTTGGAGTCCCAACGGATGGTTTGGCTGGTCGCCGTGCCGGCATAGCCGGCCGGATTGGTATAGAACGGGTTGGCCTGGGCGCCGGTCTGGAAGGCCGTCGCTTGCAGCGTACCGCGCGACCTGCGGCCTCTCACGTCGCGGGTGGCATAGAGCAGATCGGCGTCCAGTTTCCACTTGTCGCCGAAATTCTGCTCAAACTTCATCATGGCATTGTTGCGGACGGTCTTGGGGATCAGGTCCGCATACTGCCAGTCCGAGCACCGGAAGTTGTTCTGGGTGTTGGTCAGCCCGCTCGTCGCCGACGCGTTGAGGAAGATCAGGGACTGACCGGCCGGCGACAGCGATGCGGGTTCGCAGAGCAGACTGGCGCGGTTTTTGGCGAGCGGGGTAACGCCGGTATGGTCGGGATAGGTCCAGGGGCGCGCAGTATTGGCGAGCGCGCCCTGGCGGGTGAAGCTATAGGCGAACAGGGCGCTGCCCGAATCCCAGTCCGAGCCGGCCAGGAAACCGAGATTGACGTCCTGTTTGCCATCGGCGAAGCCGGCATTGCCGGTAATCTCGATGCCTTCGTAATGCTTGCGCGTGATGAAGTTGACCACGCCGGCAATCGCGTCGGAGCCGTACACCGCCGACACGCCGTCGGCCAGCACTTCCACGCGCTCGACCATGTTGATCGGGATCATGTTGGGATCGACGAAGGAATGGTTGGTGCCGGACGTCGGCGCGCGGTGGCCGTCGATCAGGGTCAGGGTCGAGGTCGAGGCGCTCTGACCCAGCTGATGGATGAGCGCCTGCTGCGCGTTCTGGCCGGTCGTGCCGCTATCCACCTGGCCCATGCCCATCAGCTGGGGCACACTGGCCAGGATGCCGGTCACGCTGGTCGCGCCGGTT
>Ga0268266_10004095_pt1 | contig 14079 bp, 9 predicted proteins | sample KBSS13metaG_FD_190356 | JGI IMG/M metagenome (GOLD analysis project Ga0268266, IMG submission 190356) | Switchgrass rhizosphere microbial communities from Kellogg Biological Station, Michigan, USA - KBS S1-3 metaG (SPAdes) (version 2) | ecosystem: Host-associated > Plants > Roots > Rhizosphere >...
CTGTTGCGGAGTGGGGATCACTCCGGTGATTACCGCCCATTGCTTCCCGCGGATCTCGCCAGGGCCGGCGGCCGGCTGCGGAGTTGGCGCCCCTTGCCCTGGTCGCGGACCTACCGGCGCCTCAACGAATGGTTTGACGGTCACGGCGCCATACTCGGTTCCGACGCGCAGATCCTGCACGGTGAGAAACTTGGGTTCGCCGCGGCGATCTGAGCCGCTCTGGCCCGGCTGCTCGTTGTATGGCGTTCTGCTGGCAAACTCTTGTTTCGGGATCTCTGTTGGCTCGACAATCACCACCGGTGGCAGCTTGCGCTTCTCGATTTCGGGCGTAAGAACTGCACTATTGACCAATTGGTCGACACGGTTGGCCTCGCCAATGAATTTGTCTGGCGTCTTGTCGTACGGCGATTGCTTGAGCGCTCCAAAGCACAGCAACAGGAACACCAACATAAACACGCCAAAGGCGATCTTCTCTCCATGCGCGATCAATCCGCCGAGTATCGCGTCTTTGTCGAGCTTGACTTTAACCTTCATGGTTCACCTGTTGGCTGCAGTCGATCGTGCAACTTATTGAAAGGCGTACATCGCGGGCTAGCGGCCCGGCCCTGTCGAGCGGGCGACGGGTCGCGGGTTTTTCACTCTTCCGACCGGCATATCCAACGAACGCTTGGTTGGATCGCCAGACCCTTGCGCCAGTTTCGTCTCGTCCGGCGGATTGTAAATTTGCATGACCCCACAGATCTCGACCGGCACGTCATAGGGTCCGGGAACGATCTCCGATTTGCCGGAACCGCTTTGCGACTGAGCCGTGCTCGACGTCGACTTTTCCTTCGACAGCAGTGGCAGATCGACTTGCACGCGAATTACATCCAGCGGTAATGCAGAGTTCGCGCAGTTGACCAGTAGCTCATTGAGTTTCCGCTGGTCGACATCGAGCTTCATCCGGACGAAGATCCGCTTGAATTCGTTGAAAGACGCATCATCCGCCGGGGCCGGCTGGTTGGCGTCTGTCAGGTATCGTCCATCGAGCAGTTCTGTATTCTCCTTCTCCTGCGCATCCGGCGCTGCCGCGGCGGGGGCTCCCTCTTCGCCTGTCGGCGCCGGGGCCGCGGCGGCTGCGGGGGCCGCGGCCGCTGTTGGCTTGGGAATCCGCAGAGTGGGCGAGAACTTCTGCGATTCTTCGACGGCCCACTGCGCTACGTCCATGGCGTTGATGCGCTTGACGGCCAGCGCCGCTTCGTCGGTCGCCCCTTCGTTGGTCTTCGCGATGATCTTGGCCAACTGCTCCAGGATCCACATGTCTTCTTGCGCGGTCCGCAAGTTGACTTCGGAAATCTCCAGTCCGGGCTTGTGAACGAAGTCATAACGAGCCAAGAGTTGGGCCCGGTGCGCCGAGTCCCAGACGACCAGCCCGTCTTCTTCTTGCGGTTCTTCGGGCGCGTCTTGTTCCTGAGCCGCGACCGCCGGCGATGGGCCAGGCCCCAGGGTCGGGCGGTTCTGCTCCATTGAATCGAGAGTTTTCATCTCGCGGCGGCGGACGTTGGCGATCGTGAAGACCCGTTCCAACTCGTTCGGAAAAACGAGTTGCTTGTACATCTGCCGCACGTCAGATCCCAGCGGTTTGCCCCCCTGTTGCAGCGTGGGGATATCCTTAACAAGTGTGACGTCAGGCCAGACGAAGAGCTTTTGCTGTTGTTCGTACTGCTTTTTCCATTCGTCAGAGACTTTCTGCTTGGCTTCGGAATGCAAGGTCTCAACGACCGTAGCGAACGAGCCGTTCGCGAGATCGCCATTCAGTCCTGTGATGCTCTTGAACTTGCCATCGACGGTCGATTTGTTTGCCGTGTATTGCGTGGCCAGACTGCTGGAACCCATCCACCAGCAGATGACCCCCACCAGCGCAGCCAGCGCAGACACCAACCAAAAATGGTGCTTCTTCAAGATCGCAAGATAGATTTTGACTTGATCCATAATCGTAACGGTCGAGCAATGTCAGGTTTGTTGTCGAGTGTTCGCTATTTGAGCGTCGCTCAGATGATTCCAGTTGCGTTGTTATGCAGGCGGAACCGGCGCCGGCTCTGCTGGTGGTTCACCCGCCGCTGGCGGCTTCGGATCGCCGTCTGCAGGAGGCGCGTCCGGCGCGGGGGTCTCTCCGGGCGCTTTGCCAGGATTGGCCGCAGGTTCTCCCTCGGTTGCCGCTTTGTCTGCGGCGCCTGGCTCGGCTGGTGTCTCGTCTGCGGGGGGCTCGGCCGGGGTACCGCCCGGCTGGGCCGGCGTTGGCGTCGTGGCCCCTGGCTCCCCGGCGTCTCCCTTCCCAGCGTCGGCATTTGCCGTGTCCGCAGTCGCTGCATCGGCCGATTCCTTCGGCAGTTCATCCGCCCAAAAGAGATGGACCAGAAAGTCGAATCTGGGCACCATCTCGAAATCGCCGTCCGGCTTAGCCACCGGCGCCGCTCCATTCACTGCGAGAGCGCCAGCCGGGGCGTTATTGCCAGCCGCGACGGGCGGGGCCTGGTCTTGCGGCTTTTCGAGTTTGAAGGGGTCGATCGAGAATTCGTTCTTACCAAGCGGAGGCAGTAGCACCGGATGGCTTACGCCTAATTTTTTGAGGTCGATCGTTACCGGTTTGCCACCCTCGGCGGCAGGCAGGGTGATCGTACCGGCCTTCAAGTTTTTGATCAGCGTATCTTTTACGTACTGCGCCCCGGTGTCCAATTTGCCTGGCGTGTTATGAAAATGGTACCCGCGCAGCTCGACGATCCAGCCTGGTCCGGCTGGTCCTGGGATCTCAGCAGGCGCGGCCGGGGCGGCGGCGTCGGCCGCTGGCGCAGCGCCGCCATCCTCGGTTGCCGCCGCGTCAGCGGCAGGCGCAGCAACGGGCGGCGGAGCGTCTGGCTTGTCGAACTGTTCCCGAATCTCGCCATAAATGGCGCCCAAGTCGTCGACCCGCTGGGACTGAATCGACAGGATGTTGATCAGATTACGGTCGGCGAGCTTCTCTGGCGGGGCAACTCCGGCGGGATCGCGCGGGAGCGCGGCATTGATCGCGCTCAAGAGCTGCAGCCAGCGCGTTCGTCGATCGTCCGGAATGGTGAGGCTGTTGCTGACTGCGGCCGTCTTCTTGTAATTACCTTCAGCCCCTTCGTACGCCGACTTGAAATCGCCGACTTGCTTGACCGTGGTGTCGACTTTGGTAATCGCGGGACCGAAGTATGAGGCGTCAGTCCGGACGCTGCTCCAGGCGCGCCAATAGCCGAAGTAGCTGATCGTGCAGCCCAGCAATAGCGCCGCCGCCGCGCCCACGGCCCAGGGTTTTTTCGCGCGGATGATCCGATCAGTCAGTAGTTCGCGCGGCAGCAGGTTGGTCTTGATCGTCGAGGCCTTCAGCCCCTGCAAGCACAATCCGTAGCAAACGCCAAAGCTGAGAATGTTGTCTTTGAAAATGGGGGCATCGACGACCGAGGCCCCGGTCAGCCCGCGGAACGTGTCGACGCGGCTGAACTCATAGCCCAGGTTCTGGGCCAAATATCGCTGCAAACCGGGTAGTTTCATGGCGTTGCCCAGCGCCAGCACGCGCGTGATCTTCGCGCGGCGATCAATCGTGCCGAAGAAGTTGATTGAGCGCTGAACTTCGGTCAGCAGGTCATTGAAGACCGGCCGCATCGCCTGAAACAGCGCCTTCGGATCTTCGGCCTTGGCGGCGTTGCGTTTCAGATGCTCGGCCGTGGCGAACGTCAGCTTCAGTTCCTTCGTCAGCGCCTTGGTGAAGTGGCTGCCTCCGATCGGAACACTGCGCTGCCAGACGCGAAAGCCGTTGGTCACTACCAGGTCGGTCGAATCGGTGCCGAGCGAGAGGACGACGACCGATGGCGGCGGATCATCGGGGTTGTAGTCTGCCGGCGGCGGCAGATCCTGCATCTGCTCGAACGCGACGAAATTGTAAAGCGACAGTGGCGTGAGTTGCACGACGTCGATTTCAACGCCGGCCTCGGTGAACGGTCGCAACGTGCGAAACACCTGGTCTCGCTTGATGGCGAACAGGCCAACCTCGGTCTCCAGCGCGTAGCCTTCTTCTTCGCTGCCGCCGACCATCTTCTGGTAGTCCCAGACGACGTCTTCGAGCGAGAACGGGATCTGCTGCTTGGCTTCGTACTTGACGATGTCCGGAATCTTTTTGGATTCGACGGGCGGCAGCTTGATGAAGCGCGCCAGGCCAGTCTGACCCGGCACGGAGATGGCGACCTTATCGCCACGCACGCTATTGCGAGACAGGAAGGTCTTGAGCGCTTCTTGAACGAGCGCTACCGGATCCGACTCTGGCTGGCTGAGGATCTTCGGGTATTCGATGTAGTCGAACGCTTCGACCGCCAGCTTGTCTGGTTCGTCCGTGGCGCGGCAGCGCAGCGCTTTGATGGCGCATTGGCCAACGTCGATCCCCCAAACGGCTTCATTTCTAGCCATTGCCGTCGTTCTCGCTCTGCTTGATATCCGCAGTCCGAATGCCCATTAACCCGTTTACAACAGAACGAAATGCCCGTTCTGCGGACCCAGAAGGCCTGATGACAAGAGCCGGGGGGCGTCGGAATATGTTCCAATCTTAATTATCGAACGGCAGAAGCGAGTGTCAACAAGATTAAGGCCAAAACAAGCGGCAGGGAAAGAATTTGCGCCGAAACGCCCCAGGCCTTTTTCTTAGCCTGCGAAGGGCTCTGTCGGCTGTAGCCGGCCCCAGGTGATCAAGCCGGCGAGCAAAGGACGTCCAGTGTTCGACGACCCCGGCTACGGTGGAGAGGGCCGCGCCTCGACGGCCGCGCCGGGCGCGACTATCGTAGACTTCCCCGAGGCGCCGTGGTTTCCGGTCGCCGTGCAGCCAGCCCGCTGGACTTTGCCGCTCGCCCCAACTCGTTAGCCACTATGAAATTTGACGAAGTCTCGCTCCTCCTCCCCTGCCATAGCCTTGAGGATTTTCCGACCCACGCTGAGGGGGAGCAAGCCGAGGGGCTGCTGGCGGCCTGGAGCGCCCTGTGGCACCCGGCCCTGCTGGCCCACACCGGCAAAATGCCGACTTGGCATCGGGCGGACAGCCCCCCTGACTCGCTCGCCGGCAGGATTATTGTCATTCCGCCCAACTGTGAACCATTGCTGCTGGCCGGCTGGGTCTCGCGGGCGATCTCCGAAGGGGCCCATGTCGTCCGCAAATTGCACAGGCGACAGGAGATCGTGGCCGCGGCCCTGGCCGGGCTCGACGAGCAGCCAGCGGTCGACCCGGAGCTGGTCGCCGATTTTCTGGCCCTGGGCTTTGGGTATCTTTCCGTCGAATTGCTCACGCGCCAGATGCGCTACATGAGCAACATCGACGAAGTCCATATGCAAAACGAGACGCTGGCCGCGGCGCGTGCCTGCGTGGCCGGCGATGACGAAGGAACGCGACGCCACCTGAAGAACGCGTTTGAAGTTCTCGTCGAAGCCCGCGAGCGGTTTTACCCGGTCGACGCCTATTTGATTGACCTAACGCTGGTGGCGCCAACGACGGTCGGCGAAGCGCTCGAACGTCAGTTACAACAAGACGCGCCGCAGAACGTGCTGCTCAGTGGTGAAACGCTGGAGCGAATGGCGAGCGCCGCGCCAGGCACGCTCACCGCGCTGCGCATGGCGCTCGATCATAAAACGGTGTCGCTCGTCGGCGGCGATCAGCGCGAACTGGAACTGCCGCTCCTGCCGATCGAAGAGGTGCTGGCCGAATTGCGGGCCGGCGTGAAGACGTTTGCGCAGCACGCAGGTCAGCCGCCGCAGGTTTATGGTCGCCGACGATTCGGTTTATCGCCCGTCTTGCCGCAGATTTTGACTCGACTGGGATTTATCGGCGCGATCCACTGCACGCTTGACGATGGCCGGTTCGCGACGGCCACGCAAAGCAAGACTCGCTGGGAGGGGCTCGACCATTCGGCAATCGAGGCCCTCGCTCGCCTGCCGCTCGACGCCGCCAAGTCCGAAATCTTTCTCGGCCTGCCGCGCGCAGTCGGCGAATCAATGGACCGGGATCATGTCGCTACGGTGATCCTCGCCCACTGGCCGGGCCAGGTGAGCGATTTCTATCGTGACTTGTGGCGCATGGCGGCGTACGGCCCGGTGCTGGGCAAGTTCATTACGCTCGACGATTATTTCGCGCACACCACAAGCGCCGGCGAACTCACGAAGTTTAAGGCCGATGGATATCGCTCGCCTTATTTGCGGCAAGCCGTGGCGCGTCGCGACACGCAACCGCTCTCTCGCACCGCCGACGAACACGCGCTCGACGCGCGTCGCGTCGCCGCCGAAAGCCTGGAAACATTGGCCGACCTGCTGAAAGCGCCCGCGGCGCAAGCGAGTTCCGGCCCGCCCGAAACACTCGAAGCAGCCGCGGCGCGGCAAGAGCAGGCCGCCGCGCGCATGGTCGCTGCCCTCGCGCCTGGCGCCCATAGTGCGCCGCAGCAAGCGCAGTTGCTCAATCCACTCAGCTTTGATCGTCGAGTGGTCGTCGACGTTTCCTCACTCTCGTCGTTGCCGGCCGTAGGGGGCGCGATCGTCGCCGCGCAAGAGTCGGGCGGAAAAAAATGGATCGTCGCTGACGTCCCTGGGATGGGCTTTTGTCACGTGCGGCCTGCGACGGTCGTCCCGCCCAAGAAAAAGCCGAAGCCGATTGCCGCCGAGCATTCACTGGCCAATGAACATCTGCGCGTCGAGATCAGTGCGACGACCGGAGGGCTGCATTCGATTCATGATTTGAATCAACGCGGTAACCGTCTCAGCTCGCAAATCGCGCTGCGCAAGCCGCCGCCGCGACCGAAACCGGGCGAGCTGTGGCGCGATCCAGAGGAAGGCGCCGAGTATTCGTCGATGGTCGCCGATAGTCTCGAGATCGCCGAGAATGGCCCGGCCGTCGGCGCAATCGTCACGCGAGGCCGCCTCGTCGACGCCGAAGGCAAGCGTTTGGCTGGCTACACGCAGCGCTATCAACTGGCCGCCGGCTCGCGTGTCATCGTCATCGACACAGAGCTGGAGATCGATCACGAGCCCAAGGGCGATCCGTGGGAGACTTACTACGCGGCGCGGTTTGCCTGGTCGGACGAAGGCGCCGATCTATCTCGCGCAGTCAGCATGGCCGTTGTGCCGACCGACGCTCGACAGTTCGAGACGCCGCACCTGGTCGAGCTGCGAACCGAGCGAACTCGCACGGCCATCTTGACCGGCGGGTTGCCATATCATCGGCGCAGCGGCGGGCGGATGCTCGATACGCTGCTTATCGTGCCGGGCGAGACGCGGCGGCGCTTTCGCTACGCCATCGGTGTCGAACTGCGGCATCCTATGGAGCAGGCTTTGGCTCTATTGAATCCGATCGTCGCCACACCTGCCACGCTGCCGGACAAAGGCCCCGAGGCGGCCTGGTTGTTTCGCTTGAACGCGCGTAATTGTATTGCCACGCATTGGTCGGTGATCCACGACGCCGGACGCGTGGCCGGCTTCCGTGCCCGGATCCTCGAAACCGAAGGGATTGCGACGCGACTGAAGTTGAACGCGCTGTTTGAATTGCAGTCGGCCCGCCAGGTAGATTTTTTGGGGCAAACCCTGGCCGAGTTGCCCGTCAACCGCGATGATGTCACGATCGACGCCGCGCCATTCGAATGGATCGAAATCGAAGCCCGGTTGCGCGGATAAATCGTAGTCAGATCAGCATAAATGCACTCGTACCAGCCCGAAGCGCCAGCGAGGGTTCTTCCGGCCAAAGTTAAGAACCCTCGCTAGCGCTTCGGGCTGGTGTGGGAAAGAGCCACCACCAAACGCGAGTAAGAGTTTTGACCTCATGATTGTGACGATCGACGGACCGGCCGGAGCAGGTAAGAGCAGCGTCGCGCGGATGCTGGCCGAGCGGTTGGAATTTCAGTTTCTGGACACCGGCGCCATGTATCGCGCCGTGGCCTGGGCCGCGCAGCGCGCAAAGCTGGATTGGAACGACGCCGATGGCCTGGCCGAGCTTGCGCGTGGCTTGAATATCGAAGTTCACGGTTCGCAGACCCTGGTCAACGGTGAGGACGTCAGCGACGCCATCCGCACGGTCGCTGTCACCTCGAACACGCAATACGCCGCCAATAATCCGGCCGTGCGGGCGCACCTGGTCGAACTGCAACGGCGGATTGGCGACAATCTGGACATCATCACCGAGGGGCGTGATCAAGGAACGGTCGCCTTTCCTGACGCCGGCTGCAAATTTTTTCTCACCGCCACGCCGCTCGAGCGGGCACGTCGACGCTTGAAGGATTTCGCAGCGCGCGGCGAAACGGTAACCTTGGAAGAAGTGCTGGCCGACCAACAGGAACGCGACAAGCGCGACGCCGAACGTAATGTAGGCCCACTGGTCGCCGCGACTGATGCGATTGTCCTGGTCACAGATGAGATGTCGACCGACGAAGTTGTCGATCATCTGGAAGGCCTGGTCCGCATGCGCTTGATGAGGGCGTCCCAACAACCGGGGTAGCAACTCCCATGGCCGAACGCTCGCTGGCCAAACGACTCTGGTATGAATACCTGCGTGGCGTACTGCGCATGGCCGCGGTGACGGCGTATCACTTGCGCTTCACAGGGCGCGAGAACCAACCTCGCGCTGGCGGCGCGCTGATTCTCTCGAATCACCAAAGCCATTTGGATCCGGTGCTGGTCGGGATGATTTTTGATCGCCGGATGAATTACCTGGCACGGCAGACACTGTTTGATTTTCGCCCACTTGGCTTGATGCTCGAATCGGTCGATTCGATCCCGATTGATCGCGATGGGCTCGGCCTCTCCGGCCTCAAAGAAACGCTGCGTCGCGTGAAGCAGGAAGAAATGGTGCTGATCTTCCCGGAAGGGACGCGCTCGCCCGACGGCGAAGTAGCGCCGCTGAAGCCAGGCTTTTCCGCTCTGGCCAAACGAGTCCGCGTGCCGCTGGTGCCGGTCGGTCTCGACGGCGCGTTCCAGGCCTGGCCGCGCACCAGAAACTATCCAAAATCCGGCACGATCCACATCCACATCGGCCGCCCGATCACGCCGGAAGAAGCCCACGCGCTCGACGATCGGGCACTCGTGGAACTTGTGGAAGCAAGAATTCGCGAATGCCACGCCATCGCCCGGGCGAATCGATTGCGCGCAATCGGGGCGGCGAGCGCTATTGCAATGACCGCAAGTGAATCGCAACGACCAAAAGTGCTGAGCAGCGAAGACCGACGGGAGTGCAATCCCGGCGCGCCGGGACTCGCCGAGCAGGCCGTGTGCACGGCGTAGCATTGGCTGCTGAAGAACCCGCGGCTAGCGCCTTGCGGCTAACGTGTCCGTGGTCATCACGCTCCGCGTGATGCTCTTCGTCGTTTTTGGTGCGCGATCGTGCGCGGCGCGCGGCTCAGCGGGAGCTTCGCCCTCCCGGTGAATCGAGCGGGTGCGCTGCGTCGTTCCTCACTTCGCCTCGATGCAATACAGATGCTCTCGCCCACGGAGCACAATCTGGTTGCCGACGATCGCAGCCGAGGCGTCAAAACGGTCGTCCAGTTTGTTCGTCGCTACGATTTCGAACTCGCGGCCACGCTTCAGCACCACGGTCGTTCCTTCACGCCCTGTCAGGTAGATGTGGTCCGCGGCGCCAACCGGGGCGGCGTAGATGTTCGAGATCCCTTCCACTCGTTTACGGTCAATCAGCGGTTCGCCGGTCTTCGCGTCCAGGCAGGAGAAGATGCCCTTGTTGCCTTGCAGGAAGCTAAGCTGGTCACCATAGAGCAGCGGTGACGGCACGTACGACATGCCCGGCTCTTTGCGCTTCCAGGCGATCTTGTCGGTGTCGGTGATATCGCCTGTCGAGTCGAGCGGAATGGCGAAGGCCACGCTCCCCATGTAGCCCGTCATGACGAAGACCAGGTTGCCATCGGTCACAGGGCAAGGAATGCAGGCCATCACCTGGCCGCCGCACTCCCAGATGACTTCGCCCGTTTTCAGGTCGTAGCTGCGCACCCGATTGCTGCCGCTGACGATCACCTGCGTGCGGCCTTTGTGATCGACCACCAGCGGCGTGGCCCAGGACGAATTTTCGTTGCGATCGACTTTCCAGCGAGTCTCGCCGGTCAAGGCGTTGAGGACCGTGATGAACGAGCCCCCTTGATGATCCCAGTTGACCACCAGCGAGTCGCCATGCACGATTGGCGAAGTCCCCTCGCCGAAATAATTGAAGATCTCCATCTTGCCGAGATCGCGTTCCCACTTCTTCTTGCCGGCCAGGTCGAAGCAGTAAACGCCGCGCGAGCCGAAGTTGACGTAGAGCTGCTTGCCATCGGTCATGGGCGAGGCCGACGCGAAGCTGGCGTCGAGATGATGCCCTTCGTGCGGCACCTCTTCGCGAACCATTTCTTCCCACTCGGTCTTGCCCGTGCGCCGGTCAAGGCACATGACGACGAACTTATAGAAGTTCTTGGGCTTCTGAATGTTGAACGGATTCTTACGAGCGGGATCGGCCGGCTCGATTTCGACCTCGCGATCGGTCTTGATGGCCGTAGTCAAAAAAATCTGGTTGCCCCAGACGATGGGCGTGGCGGTGCTATCGCCCGGAATGGCGACCTTCCATTTGACGTTCGACGTTTCGCTCCAGGTGGTGGGCGGCTTGCCGAGCGGAGCGACTCCGGTCGCGCTCGGCCCGCGCCACTGATGCCAGTTCTCGGCAATTGCCTTCGGCAGTTCCGGCTCAGAGGCCGAGGCAACCGCGGTCAGAGTGAACAAACAGAAAACACTAAGCGCGTATCGAACGGTTTTCATAATGCGATCCTAAAAAAGAAACGGCCCCGAGGGCGCAATGGATCAAGCAGCATGAATCGTAGTGCTTACGGAACGGCGCGACAACGCCGCGGCTCGCGAGGCATGGGCCTGCTTCGATTATGAACCGCGACAATCCAATTCGGATCGTGCTGCGTAAACCCACGAGGTTCGTTTAGAATGGGGCGGCGACTGTGTAGGGCACGATTCGCTGGCCACCAAGAATGCCGGCCGGGATCTCGATCGGATCAGCGGTCGAGATACCGTCAATGATAACGAGTAGTTCTGCGCTCGCGCCGGGAGGCACCTCGCAAGGATCGGCTAAGACAAAGGTCTCAGCATTCGTCTTCGCCACGCGATATCGCGCGCCGTTGACGACCAGATATCCCTCAACATCTGCCGAGTACCCGTCTTTGTGGTGAATTCCCATGGCTGATGTCTCACTTGAGGAGCGTGTACGTCGGTATATTAGCGTACAACCCGCATTCGTAAAGATCAAAGGCTTCCTTGGGGATGGAACTGACGGCGCCGTTTGGTCAACGAATCGACGCACCGCAGTCAAAGCTTTTTGCCGTGAGGTCGGTTACGCGAATGAGCGCGACACGTACCAACGGCTCGCCGAATGGGGCCTCACCCAACAACTCGGGGGCTTTTGGCTGCCGGAAATGCGTGGCTTCGACGACGATCTGATGGTCGTCGAAATGGACTTCATGCAAACGCCGCCATACGTAATTGACTTCGCCAAAGTCCGCTTCTGTCCGCCGGACTTTTCGGACGAAGTGATTGCGGAAAGCGAAGCGCGAGGGGCGGAGCGTTTTGAAGGAAACTGGCCGCGGGTCAAAGCATTGCTCGAAGCCCTGGAAAGCTATCAGATCTACTACCTTGATCCGACGCCGAACAACATTGTCTTTCCGAAGTAAACGTCGTACTTCGGGTGGGGTGCAAATGGACCGAAATTTCTACGAACTGGACGACAATTTAGGAATGAAGGGCCGGTGGTTCTTGAATGGCCTATACGACAGCCGTGGGACCGAGTTTGACGGCGAAGACTTCAGTCTCGGGAGACCGATTGCCGTCGGCCCTCCGCTCGTCATTTCGCTATGGAACGATGACGAGGTCGCGGAAGTGCAGCCGCCACTTGTTGTAACCTTACGGAGGGCAGGGGCATCGCTTGATTTTACGTACGCCGACGGCGCAATGCCGGTTGTTACGACCAAAGTCGCCGACCTACTGGAGCGAATTTGCGGTGCGGATATCCAGAGGTTTCCCGTAATGGTGGAAGGGACGGATGATTGGCACGAGATTATCAACGTGCTACCGCTGCTTGATTGCATTGACAAGGACCGGTCGGAGGTCGAGTCTTGGTGGACTGAGAAAGACGAGCGTCCCGACAAACTCGGCGATCCTATGTCAGTTATCAAACTGGTGCTTGACCCGGACCGGATCGGCGAACATCACATCTTTCGAATTAGGGGATGGAACACTTACCCTTTCGCCTCCGGCGTGTTGAAAGCGGCACTTGAGCGGACAAATGTGTCGGGGATCACGTATTGCAAAGACCCGTGAAAGCCGCACTACGAATCAAGCGAATGGCTAGTGCTGACGGGTAAGAACTTTGACTGGTCGTAAAGTCAGTCCTCATCAGACAGTATCCTGAAACGCCGGATATTGGGCGGAGTCCTCCGGCTATCGGCAGACGGCTCTGCACGCGTCGGTTATTGCCACAAATGGCCCATAACCCGCAATTGTGCCCCCCAGCTTTCCCTGCTATATTTACCGGTTCCCTCCCTCGTTGACTTACTTTGGCCCCCGCCGGGGGTCGCTTCGTGGGACGGATACCTAGGCAAACTGACCAACTCGGCCGGGCCACTGTTCTGAATCCCTTTCTCCGGGGTTCCCAGGCCCGCGGTTGTCGGAACTTGCCGCAGACCCCTGGCAAGCCTTTCTGCGCTTTGCATCCCCAGTCGACTTCAACTGTCGAGCTGTATGCGCCGCTGAAATGTGTCTGGCCGGAGATCGCGATACTTTCTAGATGGTAAATCGTAACTTGATTCGTGGGCTTGACCTCAGTGAGAGTGAGTGGGAGGAAGAGCTGGCCCTGGCGATGGAGGGCATGACCGATGATGAGCTCGCCAGTGGTGGCGGCAATATCAAGCTGAATCAAATCGTCCAGGGACGCGTCATTCGGGTCGAAGGCGACCTGGTCCTGGTCGACGTCGGATATAAGAGCGAAGGCACGATCCCGCTCAACGAGTGGGAAGAGCACGAAGATCCACCAGAGCCCGGCCAATCGGTCAAGGTGCTCATCGAAGAGATCGAAGACGGCAACGTCGCCCGGCCAGATGGCGGCATGATCGTCCTCAGCAAGCGCAAGGCCGAGAAGATCGAAGCCTGGCTGAAGGTCATGGAGACCGTTCACGAAGGCGATATCGTCACCGGCAAGGTCACACGCAAGATCAAGGGCGGTTTGCTCGTTGATATTGGCGTCAACGTCTTCTTGCCAGCCAGCCAGGTCGACATCCGTCGCCCGCCAGATATCGGTGATTACCTCGATCGCACGATCCAGTGCATCGTGCTGAAGATCGACGAGACCCGCCGCAATATCGTCGTCAGCCGTCGTTCGCTGATTGAGACTGAACGCGCGGAAAAGAAGTCGAAGCTATTGGGCGAGCTCGAGATCGGCCAGATTCGCAAAGGCACGGTCAAGAATATCGCGGAGTTCGGCGCCTTCGTCGACCTCGGCGGCATCGACGGCCTGTTGCACATCACCGACATGAGCTGGGGCCGCATCGGCCATCCGTCGGAGTTGGTCTCGATCGATCAGGAGATCGAAGTGCAAGTGCTGCACATCGACCGCGAGCGAGAAAAGATCGCGCTCGGCCTGAAGCAGAAGTCGGCCAGCCCGTGGGAAAAGGTCGAAGAAAAGTATCCGGTTGGCAGCCGCATCAAGGGCACCGTCGTCAACGTGATGAGCTACGGCGCCTTTGTGAAGCTGGAAGAAGGGATCGAAGGCCTGGTCCACATCAGCGAGATGTCTTGGACCAAGCGGATCAGCCACCCCAACGAGTTGGTGCACATCGACGACGAAATCGAAGTCGTCGTCCTGAATATCAACAAGGAAAAGCAAGAGATCTCGCTGGGCATGAAGCAAACCCAGCCGAATCCTTGGGACAAGGTGGCCGAGCGTTACCCAACCGGCGCACTCGTCACCGGCACGGTTCGCAACCTTACCAACTACGGCGCCTTCATCGAGATCGAAGAAGGGATCGACGGGTT
>Ga0268266_10004096_pt1 | contig 14078 bp, 8 predicted proteins | sample KBSS13metaG_FD_190356 | JGI IMG/M metagenome (GOLD analysis project Ga0268266, IMG submission 190356) | Switchgrass rhizosphere microbial communities from Kellogg Biological Station, Michigan, USA - KBS S1-3 metaG (SPAdes) (version 2) | ecosystem: Host-associated > Plants > Roots > Rhizosphere >...
GTCTTCGCGCAGCGGCTGCGGCGCTCCCTCAGCGATTGGTTGCAGCCGATTCGGTTCGCTCGCGGCGGATGCGCCGGCCGGAGGATCGAACGCGTTGGTTGGCGCCGGTTGCGGCTCATTGAACGGAGCGCCCGGATCCACGGCCAACTCGGCCGGCGGAGCCGACGCGGCGGCCGCTCCCGCGGCTGCTGTCGCAGCGAGCGCCGCAGGCGCAGCGTCCGTGTAAGCGCTCTCGTCGCGCGGAGGCGCGAGCGTAGGCTCGGCCGGCGGGGCCGAATTGTCCGACATTGGTCGGACCGTCGCTGGAGAGTCGGCAGCGGTTTCGTATTGCAGCGAGCGCACGTTGCGATCTGTCTGCGGCGCGGTCTCTGCGCGATTGGCTGGATAGTTACGCGTCGCTTCGGCGGCCGAGAGAGCCTCGGCCGGCGGAGTAGCCTGGGCTGTGTCCGGCAGTTGTGCCGGAGCCTGGCCGAAGGGATCGACCGCGGCGGAAGATTGCGTATCGAGCTGCGTGTAGCGATCTTCGCCCGGCGCCGAGCGTGGCACTGGTTTCAGGTCGGGCTGTTCGGCGGCCGAAGCCGTTTGCGCCAGTGGGTCGGCCGGGGCCGCGCCGCGCTGCGCAGAAACGAATGCAAAAGCGCCGAGTCCTGCGACGCCGCCCAAAGCGCAAAGACGGACCAAGATCCGCTTCATGACATTTCTCCGAGAATACAGCAGATGGGAACCGAACGGGCTGGCAATTGCTCGTAGCAGGCAGACACTGGTCATTAGATGAGACACGCAGACCAGTGCCGCCCTGGAGCCGGCGGAACCTCGCGGCGCCACGTGCAAAGAATCGCACGCTGCGCAGCGCAACCGCGCCACCAGACAATCCGGCAGGGGGCGTAATTAGCAGAACCCGAAAACGGCGCGAAGAGCAGTTTTTGAAAAGGGGCGCCGGCGCTGGATGTTGCTAGCGGCGCCTGCCCATCGTAGGCGTCACGGGCCCCGTGACGCCATGCGTAAGAGAAATCCCAAATGCGAAGCGCAATCGCGAAATCGATAGCGATTCGACGGGCTACTCGCAAATTGTCATCACGGCGGAGCGTGACGACCACATTATTTCCCGCGCAGGTGCTTTTCCAGAAACTCAAACGTCTCCACGCCATGGATGGTGTGCGGACCGTCGAAGAATTCGATCGTGGTCCGCTCGGGGATCTTCAGGTCGGCGTAGAGAAGTCGCACTTTGGCGTATTCGTAGGCCACCCACGGATCGGGCGCGACGCCGTCTCGATGGCCCCGTTCGACCATGAACGGCCGCGGCGCGATCAGGCCGGCCATCTCGGCGTAGTTGAACGTGTTGCCCAGGTCGAACTCGAACATCTCGTACTCGCCTGTGTGCAGGTAACTGTACGGACTGCGGGCCGACGAGTTCTTCCAGATCCACTCGTTGAAGTCGGCCGAGCAAATCGAGAGGCAATACTTCTCGACGAGCGCCGGCACGCGCATGGCCGTTTTGCCGCCATACGAGAGGCCATAGAACGCGATCTTCTCGGCGTCGACCATCGGCAATGACGCCAGCCAATCGACCGTTTGCTCGTGTTGCGGAACGATGATCGAAAACAGCGTCTTGCCCAGCGGGTTCAGCTTGCGCTGCAAGACCCGAAAGCGATCCTGAAAGATGTACGGGTTCTGCGGCGCGTACGTGATAAAACCGCGTTCCGCCAGACGGATGGCGTACTGGTTGTAATACGGGCTGTTGATCTTGGGGTCCGCCACATCCTGCGGTCGCCCTTCCAGTCCATGCTGACAAACGACAACGGGTCGCTTCTCGCCTTCCTTAATGTCCTTCGGCACAAGAAGAATGCCATGCGCGAAAACGTCCGGGAAGACGTCGAGCATTACTTCATACCCAGTGAACTTCGGCTCGTCGTAGACTTTGCGGGTGCGCACATTCGGCGGCAGCTTGTCGATCTCAAACCGACCGATGACCTGTTTGTAGAAATAATCACGATACGGCGCCGAGGTCTCTTGCCACTTTTCAACGGAGCGAGACTTTCGATCGGCCTTCTCCCAGAATTTGTCGCGGGTGTACTCTGATTCGGCCAGGAGCTTTTGGGTGTAGTCAACGAGTTCATCGAATTGGCGTTTGCCTCGCTGGGGATCGACGGCGCCAAATCGTTCCGGCTCCGCCGGCTTCGCGTCGTAATCTGCGATAGACGCTTTGGATCCTTGTTGGATCAAGTCTTTCAGCGCGGCGACGGATCCTGGAGCGCCGTTCCCATCGCCGCTCATAAGGTGAGGCAAATATCTTTTGTCGGCGCCACCGAGCGATCGCGCTCGATCGACCTCCTTGGCAGTATCTTCTACAGTTGGCGACGACAGTCGCCCTGGCGCAGCGCCTCCGCCAGCCTTTGCGTTGGGCGGCCCTTTCAACTCCGGCGCGCGACAACTCTCGACAATCAGTAACCGCGGCGCCACCAGCGCCGCCAACTCAGCGTCGCCAAAATCTCGGAGCAGCCCAAACACATTACGATAAATCGGTTCGTCCCATACCCGCTGTCGCGAGGCGAAATAGCCGCTGACACAGGTCGATGTAATGCGCTCGTCGATCGCCGCCGCGTACAGCGCAAGCAAGCCCCCTTCGCCATAGCCGATCACGCCAGTACGAACCGGACCAGTAATTTGCTTGACAAAGCCAGCCTGCCAGTCGACGAGCGCAAGGATCTTTTGCACTTCATAGCCGATGACATGCCGACCAAGTTCGTAAGATTGACGATAGATGAATTCTCGGGCAGGCTGATTTGTCGGACGCGTTCCGCCAGCCCCAACGGAGTACTTGTCGGAACGATCGATCAGGCACGGAACGATGACATGGTAACCCTGCTCGGCAAGTCGGCGCGCGAATTGCGCCTCGGCAGGGATGGCGCGCTCGCCCGTCTCCAACCCGGCAAGCATCTCAGGCGATTGATCGGCGTCAGGGATAGCAATCAACGTGGTGCCGCGAGTGGACAGATGTTGCATTCCCTCCTCGGTCGACAGATCTGCAAACGTCAGTAGCAGCCCTTCGCCATGCACGCCGGGCAGAACCGGCCAACGCACCTGATACGCATAGAAGCCTGCTCCTTTGGCGATCCGCGCAGGCCGACTCGACGTGCCGACCAGTTCTAAACCATCAAACTTCACGCGCTCGTCAACAATGCCAATGCTTTTCGCGAACTGCTTGCGGCGCGCCTGCTTCCAGTCCTCATCGCTCAACTTGGAGTCGGCCGGCTTGCGCACGCCGCGGTTTGGGATCGACTCATCAATCTGCCGCATCAAGAAGCGGTCGATGCCGTCGACCATTTGCGACGCCAGGTCGCCTTCGATCGTCAGTGACTTTGTGCCAGGGAACGCCTCAACGTCCGCGGCCTGTGCGACCCCAGCTAGCGCTGAAAGCCACAGCGCGATCGAGAGACACAAATCGAAACCGCCGTGTCGTTGCATCGCAAGATCCTTTATTTGGCGATCAAGAAGGCGTTACAAGTAGTGACCGCAGATTCAAGCAACGAGATTCGGCTTCGTGGTTCCACGCAGCGAGCGAGGCGTGTGCTTGTTTGGTTGCGGCGCCCCAGCGGCGAGCCTATCATGAAACGCGTCCTTGCGCTGCTTGGCCCTCCCCGCCTCGGCTCCACTATATTTCTCCCGCCGACAGGAACAACCATGAATCGCCCCATGCTGGAAATTGTCTCGACGGATCGGCGAGAGTTTTTGAAAGCCGCCGGCGCTACGCTCGCTGCGGTCGGCGCAGCGGCCGCGCTGCCCGTCGCCGCAACTGCCGCTGAAGGCTCGGACAAGAAATACAAAAAAGCCGTCAAATGGGGCATGGTCCAGGGCGACGGCTCCATCAAAGACAAGTTCAAGATGCTTAAGGAACTCGGCTTCGACGGCGTCGAACTCGACAGCCCCAGCAATCTTGATCGGGACGAGGTCTTGCGAGCCCGCGACGAGACCGGGTTGCCAGTCCACGGCGTCGTCGATTCGGTCCACTGGAAAGACACGCTCTCACATCCGGACCCGGCGGTCCGCGCCCGAGGTCTCGAAGGATTGAAAACGGCGCTGCGGGACTCGAAATATTACGGCGGCACAACGGTGCTGTTAGTCCCGGCGGTCGTCAATAAAGAAGTCTCGTACGCCGACGCCTACACGCGCTCGCAGGCCGAAATCAAAAAGGCGCTGCCGCTGGCCGAAGAGCTCAATATCAAGATCGGGCTCGAAAACGTCTGGAACAATTTCCTGGTCAGTCCGCTCGAGACGGCGCGGTATATCGACGAGTTGAACTCACCGCTGGTCGGCGCTTATTTCGATGTCGGCAACGTGCTGCGGTACGGCTGGCCCGAGCATTGGATTTCGGCGCTCGGCAAGCGGATCTTCAAGCTCGACATCAAGGAGTACAGTCGCAAACGACAGGACGCAGAAGGGCTGCGCAAGGGCTTCGATGTCGAACTGCTCGAAGGGGATTGCGATTGGCCAGCGGTGATGGCGGCGCTGCGCGAGATCGGCTACACCGGCTGGGGCACGGCCGAAATCCCCGGCGGCGGCCGCGACCGGATGCAGGCCATCGCCGAGCGGATGGACAAGATTTTCGCGAGCTAGCAAGACGATCTACTTCGATAATCGAAGTAAGACGTTGCACTTGCGACCTTCTCCCCTGGGGAAAAGGTGGCCAGCGAGAGCTCGCCGGATGAGGGCTCTAAGAGCGCGCCGGAGATTACCAATAGCGTGTGTTTCCTACAGTCCGAAGTCGAGGTTTCCGCGCGGGACTCAGGCCCCTGACCCTCTTTCGAGGGGAGAGGGCAATTTCGGTCACCCCCCACAGGCGGTTTTCGGGGTATTTTTGACGGAATTTGAAACGAACCGGAAAATTCGCAGGTAATTCCGTGGGGCAGACGTTAGGTCGCACATTAGGCTTGGTTAGGACGACGTTTCATGCGCAGTTTGATCGCGGGCGGCCTTGTGTGCATGCTGGTTACGGCGGCCGCGGTGGCGATGGCTGTTGAGGCAAGAACGACAAAAAGGGACGGCAGCGATGAGGTCGCGAAATCGTCGATTGGTAAGAAGGCGCCAGAGTTCTCGCTCCGCGACCAATACGGCAAGCCGCACACGCTCGCGGACTACGCGGCGGAGAAAATCGTAGTCATCGCGTTCCTGGGCAACGAATGCCCGCTCGCCCGCCTCTACGCCACACGCTTGAATGACCTCTCGGCCGAATACGCGGCGAAAGGGGTCAAGTTCCTGGGCGTCAACTCGAACCGCCAGGACGCGCTCACGGAGATCGCCGCGTTCGCTCGTCAGCAAAACATTTCTTTCCCGCTGCTCAAAGACACCGGCAACGTCGTCGCCGACGCGCTTGGCGCCGAGCGCACGCCGCAAGTCATTGTCTTGGATGCTGAGCGGACCGTGCGCTACAACGGTCGGATCGACGATCAATACGGCGTGGGCTTCCAACGTCCTGCGGTGATCGAACGTGATCTGGCGCTGGCGCTCGACGCTTTACTCGCTGGCAAGCAAGTCGCCAAAGCCGTGACCGAGGCGCCCGGCTGTTTGATCGGCCGCGTGGCCAAGAAGGAGTCGCGCGGCGACGTCACCTATCACAAGCAGATCTCGCGCATCTTGAACGAGCGCTGCGTCAGTTGCCATCGTCCGGGCGAGATCGGCCCGTTCCCGCTTACCAACTATGAAGAAGCCGTCGGTTGGGCGCCCACGGTGCTCGAAGTTGTCAATGAAGGCCGCATGCCGCCTTGGTTCGCCAAAGAGCCGCACGGTGTCTTCTCGAATGACGCGCGGCTGAGCGACAAAGAGAAGCGTCTCATCTCCGAATGGGTCGAAGACGGTTGCCCCGAAGGGAACGCCAAAGACGCGCCGTACGCGCCAAGCTTTGCCGAGGGGTGGCAGATCCCAACGCCGGATCTGATTGTGCCAATTGATGATGTCCCGGTTAAGGTCGCGGCCAAGGGGACGCTCCCGTACCGCTATTTCATCGTCGACCCGTATTTCAAAGAAGATAAGTGGATCAAGGCCGTCGAGGCACGGCCGGGCAATCACGCCGTAGTGCATCACATTATCGTCGGCTTCATTCGGCCCGGTGAGCCACCGCGGCTGGGGCTGGGCGGCGGATCACTCGTTGGCTACGCCCCTGGTATGCCTCCCCAGAAGTATCCCGACGGCGCGGCGCTATTTGTCGCCCGCGGGTCGAAGATCGTCTTTCAGGTTCACTACACCCCCAACGGCACGCCGCAAGAAGATCTCAGCAGTGTCGGTATTGTCTTCGCCAAGCCGGAGGAAGTGAAAGAAAACGTGAACGGTGACGAGGCGGCCAACACCCGGCTGCGAATTCCGGCCGGCGCCGACAATCACGAGGTCCACTCGCGACACATCTTCCACGAAGACGTCCGGCTGCTCTCAATGACGCCCCACATGCACATGCGCGGCAAGTCGTTCCGCTACGAGGTTGCCTACCCGGATGGTCGTCGCGAGGTGCTACTCGACGTCCCTCGCTACGACTTCAATTGGCAATTGCGTTACGACCTGGCCCAGCCCAAGTTCCTGCCGCGCGGCACGCAAATGCTCTGCACGGCCCATTTCGACAATTCGGCAGAGAACCTGAATAATCCGAATCCGAAGCGCGACGTCGGTTGGGGTGAACAGACCTGGGACGAAATGATGATCGGGTATTTCACCACGCTCCCGGGCCAGCCGCCGAAATAGGAGAGGGCTTGGGGCTTTGAGGACTTGAGGACTTGAGGACTTGAGGTAAGACGCCCACATGAAGGCGTCTTACGACCTTAACCCCGCCATTCTGCCCCCCTCGCCGCCTCAACCCTCAAAGTCTCACGTCCTCTCTTCGGGCATCCGCCCTCGTCGGATTTGCCCCCAGTTTGCTAGAATCCCAGCAGCACCCCGCGTGGGCGGGCGTGTTGTGGGGCATTGGCACGTGGGCGATCTGACATTTCCGCATGACTTTGGAATCGAAACTCACCGTTGACATCCTGCCGCAGCCGGATGATTTCACCTGCGGCCCGACCTGCCTGCACTCGGTCTATCGCTATCACGGCGACGACATCGGGCTGGACCAGGTGATCTCCGAGGTCTCGAGCCTGACCAGCGGCGGCACGCTCGACGTCTTTTTGGCTGTGCACGCCCTGCGGCGCGGCTACGACGCGATGATCTACACGTACAATCTGCAATTGTTCGATCCCACCTGGTTTGCCTCGCACGACACCGACGTTGGCGAGCGGCTGCGTCGACAAATGGACTTCAAGCCGTCGCCGATTTTACGCGTAGCGACCAAGGCATATCTGGAATTCCTCGAGCTCGGGGGCCAACTTCGCTTCGAAGACTTGACGGGCGCGCTAATCCGCAAGTATCTCAATCGCTCGATCCCGGTGCTGACCGGGCTCAGCGCAACCTACCTGCATCGCAGCGCGCGAGAGTTTGGCCCGGAGTGCGATCCGGACGATGCCCGCGGTGACCCGACGGGGCATTTCGTCGTTCTCTGCGGCTATGACAAAGAGACGCGCGACGTGCTGGTCGCTGATCCGCTGGAGCGCAATCCTGTCTCGGGCAGCAATCGTTACGTGGCGAGTATCGACCGTGTGATCTGCGCGATCCTGCTCGGCATCATCACCTATGACGCGAATCTACTGATCATCAAACCGCGCAAGCAGCGCAAATAAGAGTCCAATGCCGGCCTTGATCGTCGTTGATAATGTGAAAGAGTGGGAGTTCGAGACGCCGGGCGTCGAAGTTGTCGACGCTCGCAGCTATCTGACCAGGCCAGAGTATGGCGAGGTCCGTGGCGTAAAAGTCTTCAACCTCTGCCGCTCGTACAAATACCAAAGCCTGGGCTATTACGTCACGCTCTTGGCCACGGCCCGCGGACACAAGCCGCTGCCGAATATCATCACCGTGCAGGACATGAAGTCGCAGACCGTGGTCCGGTTTGTCTCGGAAGACCTCGACGACCTGATCCAGCACAGCCTGGCGCCAATCGAGTCGGACAAGTTCACACTCAGCATTTATTTTGGCCGCAACCTGGCGCGGCGTTATGACCGGCTGAGCCTGCATCTGTTCAACCTGTTTCAGGCGCCGCTATTGCGGGCGCAGTTCACCAAGAACAGCAAGTGGCAGCTGCGGCAGATTGGGCCGGTGCCGATTGGCGAAATCCCGGCGCCTCACCGTCAATTCGTGTTGGAAGTTGCCAACGAGCATTTTGCCGGTCGTCGTTCGTCGGTTCGCAAACGCAATCCGGCCAAGTACGACCTGGCCTTGTTGGTCAACCCAGACGAGCCGTTGCCGCCATCGGACGAAAAGGCAATCGACCGCTTCGTGCGCGCGGCCGAGGCCTGCGGACTGCATACAGACATCATTGGGCACGACGACTACGCCCGGCTCGCCGAGTACGACGCGCTTTTTATTCGCGAGACCACGGCGGTCAGCCACCAAACGTATCGTTTCGCCCGCCGCGCCGCGATCGAAGGGCTAGTGGTCGTCGACGATCCCGAGTCGATCCTCAAGTGCTCGAATAAGGTCTACCTGGCCGAATTACTCAGCCGCAACAAAGTCGCGATTCCCAGGACGGAGATCGTCAACCGCGAGAATGTCCACGACATTGGCCAGCAGTTGGGTTTCCCCTGCGTGCTCAAGCAGCCTGACGCCGCGTTCTCGCAGGGGGTGGTCAAGGTCGAGAGCGACCAGATGTTGACCGAGTGCGCCGACAAGTTCTTCGAGAAGTCCGAGCTGTTGATCGCGCAGGAGTTCCTGCCCACCACGTTCGACTGGCGCGTCGGTATTTTCGATCGCCAGCCACTCTACGCCTGTAAGTATCACATGGTCCCCTCGCACTGGCAGATCACCAAGGAAGATTCGGGCAAACGCCGCTATGGTCGCACCGAGACCGTGCCCGTGCAGCAGGCGCCACGGCAAGTGATCAGCACCGCGCTCCGCGCCGCCAACCTGATCGGCGACGGGCTTTACGGCGTCGACGTCAAGCAGAGCGGCCGGCATTGCTACATCATCGAAGTCAACGATAACCCGAACATCGACGCCGGCGTGGAAGACGCCTTTCTAAAAGGCGAGCTCTACACCAGGATCATGGACGTCTTCCTCGAGCGGATCGAACAGACCAAGGCTGGCAAGAGAATCCCGTGAGCACTGCCGCACGATTGCGCCTGTTTCAGGCGTTTGGCGTCGAACTGGAGTATATGATTGTCGACGCCGATTCGCTCGACGTCCGCCCGATCGCCGATGAGCTGCTGCGCGACGGCGCTGGCGCGACGGAGTACGTCGACGAAGTCGAAGCGGAGGACGTCTGTTGGTCGAACGAATTGGTCGCGCACGTCGTCGAATTGAAAACAGCCGATCCGGCCCCGGCGCTCCGGCCACTGGCGAGTCAATTTACGGCGCATGTCGAACGGATCAACCAGTTGCTGGCTCCGCGCGGCGCCCGCCTAATGCCCGGCGGTATGCACCCGTGGATGGATCCCGCGCGCGAAACCACGCTGTGGGCCCACGATTACAACGAGGTTTACGAAGCCTTCGACCGAATCTTCGGTTGTTCCGGGCACGGCTGGTCGAACCTGCAAAGCGCGCACTTAAACTTGCCGTTTGGCGACGACGCGGAGTTCGGCCGGCTCCACGCCGCCATCCGCCTGGTGTTGCCGATCCTGCCAGCCTTGGCGGCGGCGAGCCCGATTGTCGAAGGCGCCGCGACAGGGCTCCTCGACACTCGCCTGGACGTCTATCGCACGAACTGCGGACGAATTGCATCGATCAGCGGTCTGGTTGTGCCCGAGGCGGTTTTTTCGGCGGCCGACTATGAGCGCGAGATCTTCGCGCGTCTGTATGCCGATATTGCTCCACACGATCCCGAGGGCACGCTACAGCACGAGTGGCTGAACGCTCGCGGCGCGATTGCGCGGTTCGAGCGTAATGCGATCGAGGTCCGCGTGCTCGATACGCAGGAATGCCCGGCGGCGGACCTGGCGGTCATCGGAATGGCGTCGGCTGTGTTGCGCGCCCTGGTGGCAGAGCAAACCGCGACGTATGAAGCTCAGCAAGATTGGTCGGCCGAGCGGCTAGCGGCAATCTTGCAGCAGACGATTCGCGAAGGGGAACGGGCGACGATCACCGACGCAGACTATTTGCGCCTGTTTGGGATGAGTGCCGCTAGCTGTACCGCCGGCGATCTTTGGCGACTGTTGCGACAATCACTCGACGCCACGCTCGATCTATCTGGCGAATCGCGCGCGGCGCTCGACGTGATTCTTGAGAAAGGTCCACTTTCACGGCGTATTCTCCGCGCGCTCGGCGCCGACGCTGGCTCGGCCGCGCCGGCAAGGGCAGAGTTCACCCGAAGGGCGCTGCACGAAGTTTACAGTCGCCTGTCCGATTGCCTGGCCCGCGGCGAATCGTTTTCGTAACGCCCCAACCATGTTGTGGAGCGCGGTCTCTGCGCACAGCGGTCGGCCGATCAAGCAGTTCTCTCTTTTTCTTCGCTCTGCGCTCTCTGCGTCCTCCGCGGTTCAACATCTTCGTATTTGTTTTCTGAACCAAGATGGCTGACTCAGAGGACGCAGAGAGGCGCAGAGAAATGCGATTTAGATTCGGCGGTTCGCGAAGTGTTTCGCCATTGCATGAAAGGCGAAGCGAATCCACGCGGTCATCGCAGGGCTGCTGAGCTAGGCCGGCCGCGTTTTTGGCGGTATAATCGGCGTAGACGCCCTCGTTCGCCCCGCGCGTCCTTCTCGTCCTGTTCGCTCTCCCTTTTCTCCCGCCTGCTGGTCTCGATCATGTGCCGTTTGTACGCCCATCTCGCTGTGCGGCCGCTCTCCGTCGCTGGGGTGTTGGTTGACGATAAACACTCGCTACTCAAGCAAAGTTGCGGTGACCTGCGTGGCGAAACACACGGCGACGGCTGGGGCATTGGCTACTTCGAAAGGGGCTCGCCGCGCGTTTTCCGCAGCCCCAACGCGGCGCGCGAAAGCCCGGAATACGACGTAGCGGCTCGCAAGGTCGTTTCGCCGATCGTGCTGGCTCACGTCCGGCAGGCCTCGGTTGGCAGCCGCCTGGCTGAAAACGCCCACCCCTTCGCTTACGGTCACTGGCTGTTCATGCACAATGGCACGGTGACCGGATTTGCCGAGATCCGCGAGCGGATCCTGGCCGAGATCGACCCGGACCTGCGCTCGAAGATCGAGGGAACGACCGACAGCGAGCACGTCTTTTATTGGCTGCTCAGCCGGCTGCGCCGCGCTGGCCAGGCGACGGAATGGGACAAAGTTGCAGCAGCCGACAGGGCTAGCGCAGACATCTCACTGGTGACTCGCGTCATCGCCGAGGCAATCCCGATCCTTGACGCATGGAGCGTGGCGACCGGTCCGGAAGAGCCGTCGAAGCTGAACTTTGTCCTCTCCGATGGCGTCTCACTCGTCGCCTCCCGCTTCAAACACAATCTGAATTGGTTGAAAAGTGGTCCAGTCGCGGGGCAGGGCAGGGCGACCGATGGCGACCTACCGCCCGCTGTGCGGGTGGCGTCCGAGCCCGTGGGAGACCAAACTTGGGACCCCGTCCCGGACGGGCATGTGTTGTCGATCGGACCCGATCTGACCACTCGGCTGACGGCGATTTGACGCGCAAAACTATCGCCGCGCTAGCGGCCATTTGAAGTTGACGACCGCCGCAATAGAAGCATGATTTGACTTATTGAGTTCTAGGTTGCAAATGGGCGAGGGGCGACCAGCGGAAGCCCCGGAGACGCGGTCGCAGAGCGTCTACGCTCCGGCCCATCCTCTGCCTCGGTATCAATAGGTTCGTTAGGGTATTTGCCAAAGGCTTTTTCGCGATGCGACATCCGCTGCTAGCGCCTGACTTGCGAGAGCTGATCGTCGAAGCGGACGAGCGGTCGTTGCGTGATTTTTTCACGCCGCATCACCCGGCCGACGCGGCCGAACTGCTCGACGATCTGGAAGCGGCCGAAGTCCTCTTCGTGCTGAAGCTGCTGACCGCCCGCGGTCGCGCCGAGGTCTTTTCTTACCTCGATCCCGAACTGCAGGACGGCGTGGCCCAACTGATGGACCGGGGCGAGTTGGCGGCCCTGGTCAGCGCCATGTCGCACGACGAGCGGGCCGACCTGCTGACGCGCTTACCAGAGGAGCGGACCGAGCAGATTCTGCCGCTGCTGGCCCAGGCTGAGCGCGAAGACATTCGCAAACTCTCGTCGTACGAGGATGGCACGGCCGGGTCGGTCATGACGAGCGACTACGCCACAATCCCTGCCGAACTGACGGCGTCGGCGTCGATCGAGCGATTGCGGCACGAGGCGCCGGACCGCGAGACGATCTATTACTGCTACGTGGTCGATGATCAACGTCGACTGGTCGGCATGGTTTCATTGAAGGATTTGATCCTGGCGCCGCCGGCGCGCAAAGTGGTCGACATCATGCAGACCGATGTGATTTCGTCGGTTGTGGACGAAGATCAGGAACTCACCGCGCGCAAGTTGATGGAGTACGACTTGCTGGCGCTGCCGATCGTCGACCATGAGAACCACCTGGTGGGCATCGTCACGCACGACGACGTGATTGACGTCATCGTCGACGAAGCGACCGAAGACGTGTACCGCATGGGCGGCGTCGGCCCGCTCGAAGAGAGCTACTTGCGCACGCCCTTCGTGACGATGTGGGGCAAGCGCAGCTTCTGGTTGGCGATCTTGTTCGTCGGCGGTTTTTTGACGATGACCGCCATGATCCGCTACGAGACCACGTTCGCGGCGTTCCCCAGCCTGCTATTTTTCATCCCGCTGATCATTTCGGCTGGCGGAAATTGCGGTTCGCAATCGGCCACGATGATCACCCGCGCACTGGCGCTCGGCGAAGTGCGCCCAGCCGATTGGTTCCGGATTGTCGTTCATGAAGTCCTGATGGGCGCTTCACTCGGAATTGCGCTGGGCTGTCTCGGATTCCTGCGAATCTGGATTGCCCCGCCCGGCAAAGATGATATCTCGACGATGAAGCTGGCCGTGGTCGTCGGCCTGGGCGTGGCCGCGGTTGTTGTCTGCGGCAACCTGGTCGGCGCCACGCTACCGCTGATTCTCAAACGCATGGGCCTCGACCCGGCGCTAATGAGCAACCCCTTCGTCGCCAGCCTGGTTGACGTCACGGGCATCCTGGCGTACTTCGCGATCGCCGAAGCGCTGCTGATGTGAGGAAGAAGGCTTTGAGGCTTTGAGGCTTTGAGGCTTTGAGGACTTGAGGACTTGAGCTCGACGCGACACTAACCCGAAGCGCCAGCGAGGGTTCTTTGACGCCCGGCGCGAGCCTCAAGCGAGGGTGTTTCGGCTTCTTAGTTGCTATTCCTCCGCGCCTCGGCGGTAAGATTTTCGTTCGTGCTCCCCAAGACGACTCGAAGTAGGAACCGCAGAGGCGCCGAGACGCGGAGAACATGCTGCCAAAATGCTGGGCGGCCCTCTGCGCCGACGCATACGAAAGAATGTTGAGAACACGAATCGACGCTAATAAACGCTAATCCAGATTAGAGACGATCCGTGGCGATTAGCGTTCCTCGTCCGTAGTCATCACGCTTCGTCGTGATGCTCTTCGTGGTATTCCTCTTTCGTCGTGTCGTCGTGCCGTTGTGGTCGATCCATAGTCTTGGCAGGAAGAGGGATCACGAAAGTACGAAAGCACGAAAAACGTGCTCCCCGCGGCAACCGCCTGGCCTTGCTGCTCCTTCCTCAAAGCCTCAAGTCCTCAAGGCCTTCCTCCGAAGAACCCTCGCTGGCGCTTCGGGTTGGTGGGTGCGGTAGAGCGTTTGGCGCATGCGTGGCGGCTGTTGGCGTGCATAGTTTCTTTTCGCTGCTGTCATCACGGGGGCCGTGATGACTACATTGAATAAACGCGCCTACGCGAGATTGCCTCGCGCAGGCGCGTGGATTGGCGCTGGAAACTTTTTTTGCACGTTTCCGTCGCGGGATGGCCGGCGCACGCGTTCGTTCTGTTGGTTGTCCTGCGCGACGAGCGGCAGGACGGGTTTCACTTGCGTTACGTAGCCACGCAAGCTCG
>Ga0268266_10004097_pt1 | contig 14075 bp, 11 predicted proteins | sample KBSS13metaG_FD_190356 | JGI IMG/M metagenome (GOLD analysis project Ga0268266, IMG submission 190356) | Switchgrass rhizosphere microbial communities from Kellogg Biological Station, Michigan, USA - KBS S1-3 metaG (SPAdes) (version 2) | ecosystem: Host-associated > Plants > Roots > Rhizosphere...
ATGACGAGCCGGCCGACCAAGTAGAGGATCGCGAGGCCGCCGACGACCTGGCCGACGTGCCCGGTTGGCGCGACCGGCTCGTCCTCGGGCCGGTTCAAGATCATGATGACGAAGACGAACAGCACCATGATGGCGCCCGCGTAGACCAGCATCTGCACGACCGCGAGGAACCTCGCGTACAGCAGCATGTAGATCGCGGCGACGCCCATGAAGCTGCCGACCATGCCCATCGCGGCGGCGATCAGGTTGCGGCGCGAGATCACGAAGATCGCGCCGACCACCGTTGCGATCGCGAAGGCCCAGAACAGGAGCGCCATGCCCATGCCGTGGCCATCGACGATGTCGTCGTGCGGCGAGTACGAGGCGGCCGGCGGGCCCGTGCGGACGTCGCCGAAGTGCTGCGCTTGGGGCGCAGGCTGCGCGGTCGCGATCGCCGGAGCACCCAGCGCCATCGCGAACGCGACGAGAAGCGCGTAGATCTTCAAGCGGCCCTCCCCGCGCGCTGCGAGACTTTTGCTTCGAAGTCCGCGCGGAACTTGGTGAGGAAGCCCATCGTCGGCCACGCCGCGGCGTCGCCGAGCGCGCAGATCGAGTTGCCGGCGATGCCGTGCGCGATCGTGCCCATCAGCTCGAGGTCCTCCGGCTTGCCGTTGCCCTCGCCGACCCGGCGCGCGACCTTCTCGAGCCAGCCGGTGCCCTCGCGGCACGGCGTGCACTGGCCGCACGACTCGTGCGCGAAGAACTTCAAGATGCGCCACAGCGCGCGCGGGATGTCCGTCTGATCGTCCATCACGACGATGCCGCCCGAGCCGGCCATCGTGCGCAGCGGCTTGCCGCCGCCGAGATCGAACTGCTTGCCCGGCACGTACTGGACCGGCTTGATGCGCTCGTCGGTCTGGAGCGCGTCGAACTCGCACGGCACGTCGAGCTCGCTCTCGTCGAGCGGCGGCATCGACACGCCGCCCGGGATGACCGCCTTCACTTTGCGGCCTTTCCACACGCCGCCGCAGACCTCGTTGATGATCTGGTTGAACGTGATGCCCATCGGCAGCTCGAACACGCCGGGCTTCTCGACGTGGCCCGAGACGCACACGATGCGCGTGCCGCCCGAGCGGCCGATGCCGAGGCCGTTGAACCACGGGCCGCCCTTGTCGATGATGAACGGCACGTTCATCAGAGTCTCGACGTTGTTGACGATCGTCGGGTTCCCGAACAGGCCCTTCACCGCCGGGAACGGCGGCTTGAGCCGCGGCTGACCGCGGAGGCCTTCGAGCGAGTTGAGCAGCGCCGTTTCTTCGCCGCAGATGTACGCGCCGGCGCCGCGGTGCACCGTGATGTGCACTTCCTGGCTGGTGCCGAGGATGTTCTTGCCGAGATAGCCGCGCTGGTAGGCCTCGTCGACGGCTTTCTGCAGCACCGCGTACTCGCGCATCATCTCGCCGCGGATGTAGATGAAGTTGTGGACCGCGCCGAGCGCGCGCGCGGCGATCGCCATGCCCTCGATCAAGAGGTGCGGATCCCAGTACATGAGCTCGCGGTCCTTGCAGGTCCCGGGCTCCGACTCGTCGGCGTTGCAGACGAGGTGGACTTGCTTCGAGCCCGCCGGCACGAAGCTCCACTTCACGCCGGTCGCGAAGCCCGCGCCGCCGCGGCCGCGCAGGTTCGAGGCTTTGACCTCGTTCGTGATGTCGGCCGGCGCCATCTGCGACGCCTTGCGCAGGGCCTGATAGCCGCCCAGCTTCTCGTAGCCGGCGAGCGTCTTGGCGTCTTCGTTGCCGAAGTGCCGGGTGACAAGCTTGGTGTCGCGATCGGTCGGCATCACACCACCTCCGATTCGGGATGCGGATTCGCCTCGAGCTCCGCGACGATCTTGGGGACGTCGCCGGGCTTGATGTCGAGGTAGTAGTTCGTGCCGACGACGGCGCACGGCGCGTTCGCGCAGGCCGCGATGCACTCTTCTTCGACGAGCGTGATCGTCTTTTGCGCGTTCGTGCCGCCCTTCTTGACCCCGAGCTTCTGCTCGAACGCCTCGAGGACCTCGTAGCCGCCGCGCAGCATGCACGAGATGTTGGTGCACATCCGGATCGTCGAGGTGCCCGACGGATCGCGGCGGTACATCGTGTAGAACGTCGCGACGCCGTAGACGTGCGCGTACGGCAGGTCGAGGGTCCGCGCGACAAGCCGGAGCGCGTCATCGCTGAGATGGCCGTGCTCTTTTTGCGCGAGGTGAAGCGCCGCCATGACGACTGGCTTCTTCGATCCCGAGACCTGGTAGCGCTCGCACAGCGCCTGGATCTTCTTCTGGGCGTCCGCGGAGAATTCAAGTGACATCGGGGTGTTGCCTTTGGCCGAGCGGGCGAAACATATGAGGCTGGTAAGAGCGCGTCAACGCATCGGCTCGTGATATTGGGGGCGAGGGATGGCCGAAGATCTTCCACTGACCGCCATGGAGCGGTTCGCGCTCCGGTTCGGCGAGGTCGCGAACAACACGCCGCAGGGCAAGTGGCTTCAGAACCGACTGTTGCGCGGCCTCTCGTACGTCTGGGTGCGCGCCGGGATCGCCAATCGGATGCTGGTGGACGGCCTCGACGAGCTGCTCGACATGAGGCCCGAGCGCGGCGTCTTGCTGGTCTCCAACCACCGCAGCTTCTTCGATCAATACGCGATGCTGCTCGCCTGCTTCATGATGCAGGCGCGCTGGGCCCGGCGGCTGTCGTTCCCGGTTCGTTCGAACTTTTTTTACGACAAGCCGCTGGGCGTGCTCGTCAACGCCGCGATCGCAGGCGGGGCGATGTATCCGCCGATCTACCGCCAGGCCGAACGCCGTCAGCTGAACGACGACGCGCTCGATCAGATGGTCGAGACGCTCCAGCACAAGGGCAACGTGCTCGGCATGCACCCCGAGGGCACGCGCGGCAAAGGCCCCGATCCGTACACGTTCCTGCCGGCGCAGCCCGGCGTCGGCAAGCTCGCGCTCGTCGGAAAGCCGACGGTGCTTCCCGTGTTCATCCACGGGCTCGGCAACAGCGTCGCGCGCGACATCGCTCAGAACTACACGCCCCAGGCGCGCACCGATCACGCGATCGTGATCGTGTTCGGCAAGCCGCTCGACTACAGCGATCTGCTCGCCGAGAAGCCGCGGCCGACGCTCTACAAGAAGACCGCCGATCGCTTCATGGTCGAGGTCGGCAAGCTCGCGCAGCGCGAGAAAGCCCTGCGCGTGCAGCTTCGCGAGGGCACGATCGGCCGCGACGATCCGCGCTGGCTCGAAAACCGCGGGATCAGCCGGCTGTACGCGCACGAAGCGCCCGACGTTACTTGACCAGGCGCGGCGGCGGGCGATCGATCTCGGGCTGCGGGGCTTCCGTCTCGCGCGTGAAGCTCACGAACGCCATCTGCGGCCGCCGCGAGGCCTCGCTGATCACGAACCGGATCCCGTCGAGCTGCCAGCCCTTCCCGACCCACAAGTTGACGGCTTCTTCGAGCGTCTCGTCGGTGACGACCGATAGCTCGACGAACTTGTAGATCACGAGCGCTTCGCCAGCAATTTGCACGCGTACGGCGCGTGATAGCTGATGATCATGTCGGCGCCCGCGCGGCGGATGCCGAGCAGCGTCTCCATGACGACGCGATCCTTGTCGATCCAGCCGTTCGCGGCCGCCGCCTCGATCATCGCGTACTCGCCGCTGACGTTGTACGCCGCGATCGGCATGTTGACCTCGTCGGAGACCGCGCGGATGACGTCGAGATATGCGAGCGCCGGCTTCACCATCACGATGTCGGCGCCCTCGGCGACGTCCATGTGGACCTCGCGCAGCGCCTCGGCCACGTTGCCCGGATCCATCTGGTGGCCGCGGCGATCGCCTTCTTGCGGCGCCGAGTCGACGGCGTCGCGGAACGGCCCGTAGTACCCCGACGCGTACTTCGCCGAGTACGCCATGATCGCGACCTGCTCGAAGCCGTCCTCGTCGAGCGACTCGCGGCACGCGCCGACGAAGCCGTCGAGCATGCCGCTCGGTGCGACGACGTCGACGCCGGCCTTCGCGTAGCTGACGGCCGTCCGCGCGAGGTTCTCGAGCGACGCGTCGTTGTCGAGCTCGCCGTCGTGGAGCACGCCGCAGTGGCCGTGATCCGTGTACTCGCAGAAGCACGCGTCGGCCATCACGACCAGCTCGGGCCGCGCCTTCTTGATCGCGCGAATCGCCTTCTGGACGACGCCCGCGTCCTTCCACGCCTCCGAGCCGACCGAGTCCTTGCGCTCCGGCACGCCGAACAGGATCACGCCCGGGATGCCGAGGTCCGCCGCCATCGCCGCCTCGTCGACGGCCTTGTCGACCGACAGGTTGAACTGGTTCGGCAGCGACTTGATCTCCTTGCGAACGCCCGACCCGGGCACGACGAACAGCGGATAGATGAAGTCCTCGGGCGCCAGGCGCGTCTCGCGGATCATCCGGCGGAAGTTCTCGGTGCGCCGCATCCGGCGCGGCCGGTAGTCGGGGAAGTTCATGTCTTCGGTGGATACACCGACCCGACCGCTCGCGCTATTCCCTCCGGCGTCGGGGCGTCGGCCACGACCGGGTCTACCCCCGCATTTCGCAACGCGGCTGCGGTGGTCTCGCCGATCGCGACGAACCGCGTCAGCAGGTCGGCCAGCCGGAGCTGCGCGCCGAGCGCCGCCACCTGCGACGGTGCGAACACGACGCACACCGCGGCATCGCGCAGCACGTCGACGTCGACCGGCCCCGCAGGGATCGTCCGGTACGCGATCACCTCGACGACCTCGGCGCCGGCCTCGCGCAGGATCGCCGCGGCTTCCGGGCGGCCGGTCTCCGAGCGCGGCACCAGCACGCGCTTGCCCTGGATCGATCGCGACTCGACGATCGCGCGCGCCAGCGACTCGCCGTCGTGCGCGCTCGACGGATACGTCGCGCCGATCCCGCCATCGGCGAGCGCGCGCAAGGTCGCCGGGCCGACGGCCCACACCTCGCCGTGCGGCGTGCCCGCCGCCGCGATCGCCGAGGCCGCGCGCGCGCTCGTGACGACGATCGCCGCCCAATCTCCTGCGAGCGCGCTGGCGAGCGCGCCCGGATCCGGCGGCGGCGCCGTTTGCGTCACGGGCATCGCGATCACGTCCAACCCGAGCTTGGCCAGCGCCGGCGCGTATGCCGTGACGTCGTCGCGCGTGAGGACGGCGTTCGGCATGACTGCATGATAGCGTGCCGCTGTGCGACCGATCGTTTTGTACGCACTGCTGGCCGCGTGCTCGTCCGTCAAGCACGAAGACGCGTCGCCACCGACGCCGCAACAGGTAGCTCCGCCGGCGCCCGCGCCCGCGAATCAGCCGAAGGTCGTCCTCACGGGAAACCAAGGTGAGGTCAGCGTCGCCGTCGAGGTCGTGTCGACCGAGGCGAAGATCGAGCGCGGCCTCATGTACCGGCAGCACATGCCACCCGACGACGGCATGCTGTTCCTGCTCGGCGAGACCAAAGAGTGGAAGTTCTGGATGCACAACACGCTCATCCCACTCGACATCATCTTCATCCGGCCCGATCTCACGATCGCGGGCATCTCCGAGAACGCCGAGCCCAAGACCGACACGTTACGCACCGTCGGCGAGCCGTCTGCATACGTGCTCGAAGTCAACGGTGGATGGACGGCAGCTCACGGCGTGAAGAAGGACGGTAAAGTTCGGTTCGAGCACGTTCAGTAGTCTGCTGAGTCTGAACGCCCCATGATAATCTCGCGCGATGGGTACGCTTCGCGCTTCGCTTGTCGTCGTCGTTGCCCTCGGTGGGGCCGCTGTTGCAGGTCCGGGCGTCACGCTCGCAGGGCATCACCCGAGCTGGGCGATTCCCGCAAACGATCGCGGCGCCGTCGCGGACCTGCCGCTCGGCCACATGACCGTGCATCTCGCGCGATCTCCCGAGAAGCAGAAGGCGTTCGACGAGCTGCTCGAGGCGCAGCAAACAATCGGCTCGCCGCACTATCACCAGTGGCTGACGCCCGTCCAGATCGGCGAGCGATTCGGCGCCAGCGCCGCCGATATCGCTCAGGTGACGTCGTGGCTGAAGCAGCAGGGCTTCACGATCCTGCACGTCGGCAACTCGAGGACGTTCATCGAGATCGCCGGCACGACCGCGATCGCATCGAAGGCGTTCGGCGTCGAGTTTCATCGCTACGGCGCCGGCGACAAGCCGCTGCTGTCGGTCGATCGCGAGCCCACGATTCCGGCCGCGCTGCGCGGGATCGTCGCCGGCATCTCCGGCCTGCACCAGAAGGTCGTGCGGCCCGCGTTCGTGTCGTACGGGCTCCGTCACGCGAAGCAAGTCGGCTCGCAGGTCGTGACCAGCAGCGGCGCGCACCTGGTCGGCGTGAACGACTTCGCGACGATCTACAACTTGACGCCCGCACAGCACGCGGGCCTCACGGGCACGGGACAGGTCATCGGCATCGTCGGGCGCGCGCGCGTGCTGGCCACCGACATCTCGAACTTCGGCGCGCGCATGGGCATCACGATGCCGGTGACCACCGAGGTCATTCCGCCGACGACCGGCGTCGATCCTGGCCCGGCCTGCGCCAACACCAGCTGCACGAACGACGACCAACTCGAAGCCACGCTCGACGTCGAGCGCGCCGGCAGCATCGCGCCGGGTGCGAAGATCGAGCTCATCGTCAGTACGGACTCGAGCACCGACGACGGCCTCGACATCGCGATCACCTACGCGGTCGACAGCTCCGACGCCAAGATCATCAACGTGAGCTTCGGCGGCTGTGAAGCTCAGGGCGCGACGCAATCCGACGCGGACATGCTCGACATGTTCTGGCAGTCAGCGGCGATGCAGGGTCAGAGCGTGTTCGTGTCGTCGGGCGACGCCGGCGCGGCGGGCTGCGATTCGCAAGGCAATACGCCGCCCGCCACGCAGCAGCGCAGCGTGAACTTCATCGGCGCGAGCTCGTCGGTGACGTGCGTCGGCGGCACCGAGTTCGCCGATGCGAACGCCTCCACGTACTGGGACGGCACCGGCGCGGCGCTCAGCTACATCCCCGAGGGCGCGTGGAACGACTTCGAGGTCCAGGGCCAGTTCCTCGCGCTCGGCACCGGCGGCGGCGAGAGCATCTTCGTCGCAAAGCCGACGTTTCAGGCCGGCCTGGGCTCGGCCGCCGGCACGCACCGACTCGTTCCGGACATGTCGTTCACGGCGGCTGCCGCGCACGATCCATATCTGATCTGCTGCGCGAGCTTCGACGGCGCCGATTGCGCGCTGAAGGGCGACGGCACGTTCGCGTTCCAGGCCGTCGGCGGGACGTCTGCGAGCGCTCCGGATACCGCCGCGGTGGCCGCGCTGATCGATCAGTCGGTCGGCGCGCCGCAGGGCAATCTCAACCCGAACCTGTACATGCTCGCGAAGGATCCGACAAACAACGTCTTCCACGACGTCACCGAAGCAACCGCGGGCGTCGCGAACTGCTCGGTCAACACGCCGAGCATGTGCAACAACAGCGATCCCGGTTCGAGCTCGCTCACGACCGGCTCGCTTCCCGGCTACGAGGTCGGCACCGGCTACGACGAGGCGACCGGCTGGGGCTCGCTCGACATCAGCCAGCTGATCAGCCACTGGCCGGGCGCGACCGCGATCCCGATGCTGACGATCGATCCGACCTCGATCACCGTGGCGGCGGGTCACGAAGGCACCGTCGCGCTCACGACATCGGGCTTCACGAACACGGTCGCGTACTCGTGCTCGAACAACCTGCCGCGCAGCGCGACGTGCGCGTTCTCCGGCAACACGCTCACGATCTCCGTGCCGAGCACGGCGACCGGCGCGACCGACACGAACACTCGCTGGCCGTGGCTGCTGTTGATTCCGGGCGCGCTCGCACTCTTCACGTTCGCGCGCGGACGCCGCCGCACAGCGGGTCGGTTCGCCACGGTGTTCGCATTTGCCTCGCTGCTCAGCTGCGGCGGCTCGTCGAATGCGCAGAGCGATGCACATGAAGTGGACGCCGGGCCACCCGTCACTGTCACAGTGACCATCTCGGCGACGGCAGGAGTCCAATCTGCCACTGCGCCACTCCAGCTCACCGTCGACTAACACTTTGCTGGAACCTTTCGTCGTGCACCGGGTGATACGGTCGCATGATGATCCGCGCGTCCGTTGTCGTCGTCGTCGTTGCGCTTGCCGGCGTGGTCTCCGCAGCTCCGGGCGTGACGCTCGCCGGCCATCGCCCGAGCTGGGCGACGCACGCGAACGATCGCGGCATTGCCGCGAATCAGCCGCTCGGTCACGTGACCGTGCACCTCGCGCGATCGGCCGCGAAGCAGCAAGCGTTCGACGCGCTGCTCGAAGCGCAGCAGACGCCGGGCTCGCCCGAGTATCACCACTGGCTCACGCCCGCGCAGATCGGCGCGCGGTTCGGCGCGAGCGATGCGGACGTCGCCGCGACGACGGCATGGCTGCAGCAGCAGGGCTTCACGGTGCTGCGCGTCGGCAACGCGAAGACGTTCATCGACGTCGCCGGCACGACGGCGACCGCGTCGCGCGCGCTCGCGGTCGAGTTCCATCAGTACGCCGTCGGCGCCAAGACGCGGCTGTCGATCGATCGCGAGCCGACGATTCCGGCCAGGCTCGCGTCGATCGTCACCAGCATCGGCGGGCTCGCGCAGCACGACATCGCGCCGCAACACGTCGTCGGCAAGGGTGGCTTCGCGCATGCCCGGCCGTTCACCGCGGACGGCGCCGGCGACTTCTTCGTGTCGCCGTCGGATTTCTCGACGATCTACGACCTCGGACCGGCGGTGACCGGCGGGGCCACGGGATCGGGCCAGGTGATCGGCGTGATCGGACGCTCGCGCGTGCTCGCCGCCGACGTCACCAACTTCAACTCGCTCCTGAACGCCAACGTCCCGCAGCCGGTCATCGTGGTCCCGCCCGATGGCACCGACCCGGGCGCCGCGTGCGGCGATCCGAGCTGCGGCAACGGCGATCAGGCGGAAGCCACGCTCGACGTCCAGCGCGCTGGCAGCATCGCGCCGGGGGCGAAGCTCGAGCTGATCATCAGCGGCAGCAGCGGCGCGGCGGACGGCACCGACATCGCGATCGAGTTCGCGATCGATACGTTCGGGATGCCGTCGGGCGGCGACGCCAACATCCTCAACCTCAGCTTCGGCACCTGCGAAGCGGTCGCCGGCACGTTGGCGACCGATCGCGACAACCTCTACAAGCAAGCCGCGATGCAAGGCCAGAGCGTGTTCGTCTCGGCCGGCGATTCGGGCGCTGCGGGCTGCCAGGCCGACGGCGCGCCGCAATCGATCGACCAGTTCCATCCGGCCGATGCGAGCGTCAACGTGCTCGGCTCGAGCAGCTTCGTGACCTGCTTGGGCGGCACCAAGTTCGCCGATGGGTCGGCGGAGTCGACCTACTGGGACGCGAAAGGGTCCGCGATTAGCTACATCCCCGAGGGCGCGTGGAACGAGTGGGACATCGCGGGCTCGGCCACGCCGCTGCAGCTCGGTGGCGGCGGCGGCGAGAGCATGTACATCGCGAAGCCGTCGTACCAGATGGGCCTGGGCTCGGCGGCCTCGACACATCGCCTGGTGCCGGACCTCTCGTTCGACTCGGCCGAGATCGAGGGCTACGTCGTGTGCATCGCGTCGTTCGCGATCCAGGACTCGAAGGGCAACCCCGTTCCGACCGACTGCGGCTCGGGCAGCAAGTTCGCGTTCAACGCGTTCGGCGGCACGTCGGCGGCCGCGCCCGACATGGCCGGCGTCACCGCGCTGATCGATCAGAAAGTCGGCACGAGCCAGGGCAACATCAACCCGATCCTCTACATGCTCGCGAAGGATCCGACGACGATGGCGTTCCACGACGTCACCGTCGCGTCGAGCGGCGTCGCGAGCTGCACGGAAGCGCCGAGCCTCTGCAACAACAGCGATCCGGGCCCGATGAATGCGACCACCGGCGGCACGCCGGGATACCTCGTCGCGGACGGCTACGACGAAGCCACGGGCCTCGGCACGCCCGACATCTCGCAGCTGATCGCGCACTGGCCCGGCGCGATGCCGCCGGCGCTCACGCTCGATCCGACCTCGCTCACGGTGATGACCGGCCACGAGGGCACCGTTGCGCTGGAGACGTCCAACTTTCTGGGACCGGTGACGTACGCGTGCTCGAACGATCTGCCGAGCGGCGCGACGTGCGCGTTCGCCAACAACGAGCTCACGATCTCCGTGCCGCTGCCGGGCGCCGGCGCCGCAGGCTCGAGCTGGCCGTGGCTCTTGCTGATCCCCGGCGGGCTCGCGCTGATGACGTTCTTGCGCGGACGCGGGCGCCGCGTCGCGATCGTGTTCTCGGTGCTCGCCGGCGCGGCCGCGCTGAGCTGCGGCGGCAATGGGCAAAACAATGCACAACAAGTGGACGCCGCCGCACCGGTGACGGCGACGATCACGATCACCGCGACGGCAGGTACGCAATCTGCCAGCGCGCCACTACAGCTCACCGTCGAGTAGCCGCGATCGCGATGATAGGGTCGCGCGATGTTGCGCGCCTCGTTCGTCGTTCTCGTCGCACTCGGATCGGTCGCCAGCGCGGGCGTGAAGCTCGCTGGCCATCATCCGAGCTGGGCGATCGCCGCGAACGATCGCGGCGCGGTCGCCGGCGAGTCGCTGCACATGACCGTGCATCTGGCGCGCTCGGCCGCGCGCCAGCAGGCGTTCGACGCGCTGCTCGCCGCACAGCAGACGCCCGGCTCGCCGCAGTATCACCGGTGGCTCACGCCCGCGCAGATCGGCGCGCGGTTTGGCGCGAGCGACGCGGACCTCGCCGCGGTGACTTCCTGGCTCGAGCACCAGGGCTTCACGGTCACCAGCGTCGGCCACGCGCGAACGTCGATCGCGTTCTCGGGCACGAGCGATCAGGCGGCGAGAGCCTTCGCGGTCGAGATGCATCGCTACGCCGTCGCCGGCAAGACGCTGATGGCGATCGATCGCGAGCCGACGGTGCCCACCGAGCTGGCGAAGGTCGTGACCAGCATCAGCGGCCTCGCGCAGCGCGACATCCGGCCGATGCACGTGCTCGGCGCGCACCCCGAGCTCTCCGACATGACCGGCGCGCACTACATCGGCGCGAAGGACTTCGGGGCGATCTACGACCTCGGCCCCGCCGTGACCAACGGGCTCACCGGCACCGGTCAGGTCATCGGCGTGATCGGCCGCGCGCGCGTCCTGACCGACGACGTCACGAACTACGCGGCGCTGATGAAGGTCACACTGCCGACGCCGACGGTGATCATCCCGCCGGGCGGCATGGATCCGGGCGATCCGTGCGCCAATGTCTCGTGCGCCTGCACGAACCACACGTGCAGCCCGCTCGCGCTCGAGCCCGCGTTCGACGACCAGCTCGAGGCCACGCTCGACGTGCTGCGCGCGGGCGCGGTCGCGCCGGGCGCCAAGCTCGAGCTCATCGTCTCGAGCACGGTCGGCGACGACGACGGTCTCGACATCGCGCTCGAGTTCGCGATCGACACGTACAAGATGCCGTCGGGCGCCGACGCCAACATCATCAACCTCAGCTTCGGATCGTGCGAGGACCTCGCCGACTCGACGTCCGCGACGCAGCTCGACACGCTCTACCAGCAAGCCGCGATGCAGGGCCAGAGCGTGTTCGTGTCGTCGGGCGATTCCGGCGCGGCGGGCTGCCAGCCGTCGGGCTCGCCGCAGGTCATCAACGTTCCGGAAGACGCGAACGTCAACGTCCTCGGCTCGAGTAGCTCGGTGACCTGCCTCGGCGGCACGGAGCTCAACGACGCCTCCGCCGAGTCGACGTACTGGGACGGCTCGGGCGCCGCCGTCGGCTACATCCCGGAAGGCGCGTGGAACGAGTCGCTCGCATACGCCGGCGAGGACGAGTTCGTGCAAATCGGCGGCGGCGGCGGCGAGAGCCAGTTCTACGCCAAGCCGACGTTCCAGACCGGCCTCGGCTCGGCGGCGTCGACGCACCGGCTCGTGCCCGACATCTCGTTCGTGTCGGAAGAAGGCGAAGGCTACGCGATCTGCATCGCCGGGCTCGGCGCGAGCTGCGCCGCCGATACCAACTTCAGCTATTTCCCCGTCGGCGGCACGTCGGCCGCGGCGCCCGACATGGCCGGCGTGACGGCGCTGCTCGATCAGAGCGTCGGCGCCAGCCAGGGCAACTTGAACCCGACGCTGTACATGCTCGCCAAAGACCCGACGAACAAGATCTTTCACGACGTCACCGTCGCGACGAGCGGCGTCGCGAGCTGCGACGTCGGCACGCCGAGCATGTGCAACAACACGATGCCCGGCCCGGCGAGCCCGACCGCCGGCGCGACGATCGGCTACGCCGTCGGCCCCGGCTACGACGAGGCGACCGGCCTGGGCTCGGTCGACATCTCACAGCTGATCTCGCACTGGCCGGGCGCGACGGCGCTGCCGATGCTGTCGATCGATCCGACGTCGGTCACCGTGATGGCGGGGCATGAAGTCACGGTCGCGCTGACCCCGTCGGGCTTCACGGCCACGCCGACGTTCGCGTGCTCGACCAACCTGCCGCGCAACGCCAGCTGTGCGTTCGACAACACGCAGCTCACGATCTCGGTGCCGCAGGCCACGGGCGGCGTTACTGACACGGCTTCGCGCCTGTGGATCCTGCTGCTTCCCGCCGCGCTCGCGCTCGTGACATTCGCACGCGGGCGGTGGCGCACGTCGCGGCGGCTCGTGCTGGCGCTCACGGTCAGTTCGGTGCTGAGCTGCGGTGGGAGCTCGTCGAGCTCCAACGGCCCGGACGCCGGCGACGTGATGCCGGCAACACCGATTACGGTCACGGTGACGATCACCGCAACGTCGGGCGCACAGTCGGCGACCGCGCCGCTCCAGCTCACCGTCGACTGACGGTCCGCTGAGGCGGCGGTCACGGCAAGCGCGGCTGCATACGCTTATTGTGCAGCCTCGCGGTTCTGCGATAGAACCACGCCCAACCGAATAGGGGATCCCCACAATGGCCTTTCTACGTCCGTCGTTTTTCGCCGCCGCGTTCGCGCTCGCTGCCTGCGGCAGCAGCAGCAACGCGCCCACCGGTCCGCACTACCACTATGTCGTGAACAAGGTGCTCGTGCCGACCAAGACGGGCGACGCGCAAAAGTACGGCCTCGATCTCGACGGCAACGGGAATCCCGACAACGCGCTCGGTAACCTGCTGTCGGCGCTCGCCACGCAGGGCATCAACGCGCAGGTGTCGATCGACCAAGCCGTGCTCGACGGCAGCATCACGCTCCTCGCCGATCTGCAGACGACGGACTTCACAAACGCCGGCACGGCGGGCATCCAGATGTTCCTGGGCTCCGACGCGCAGCCGCCCGCCTGCAACTCGGGCGAGATGGTGACCTGTGGCTCGGGCGCCGATGCGACGTGCACCGGCTGCGGCCACGACCTCACCGGCTCGGCGTCGTTCCAGATCGCGCCGAACTCGCCGATGAACGCGGCGCTGACGGGCCCGATCGTCGGCGGCACGATGAAGGCCGGCCCCGGCGACGTTGCGCTCCAGATCTCGATCGGCGCCGGAGCCCCGGTGGAGGTCGACCTGATCGGCGCGCGCGCGCAGGCAAGCGGCCTGTCGGCGACCGCGATCGGCGATCCGACGAACCCGGATGCGGGCGGCATGATCATCGGCGGCGGCATCTCGCAGACCGAGCTGGACGGGACGGTGATCCCGGCCGTTGTGCCGATCATCGCGGGTGTGATCGCGACGCACTGCCCGGGCGCGATGCCCGGCGCGTGCAACTGCGACACGACCGGCAACACCGTGCTCGGCCTGTTCGACGCGGACCACAACTGCATGGTCACCGCCCAAGAGATCACTAATTCGTCGTTCGGCATGACGCTGCTCGCGCCGGACGTGACGATCGACGGCATGCCCGCTCTGTCGGTTGGTGTGAAGGCGTTCGCCGTCGGCGCGCAGTTCACGGTTTCCGGCGAGTCGATGTAACCAGGTCGGCCGCACCGACGAGCCCGGCATCGTCGCCGAGCTCGCCGGTGACCACGGCGAGATGCTCGAGGC
>Ga0268266_10004099_pt1 | contig 14071 bp, 13 predicted proteins | sample KBSS13metaG_FD_190356 | JGI IMG/M metagenome (GOLD analysis project Ga0268266, IMG submission 190356) | Switchgrass rhizosphere microbial communities from Kellogg Biological Station, Michigan, USA - KBS S1-3 metaG (SPAdes) (version 2) | ecosystem: Host-associated > Plants > Roots > Rhizosphere...
GAGTTCTCGCTGCGCATCGACCGCGGCGTGTGGACGCCGTGGAGCAAGAACCCGAACCCGGCGCTGTCGCCGCGCACGTTCTGGCTGCCCGGCATTCACGACATCGAGGTGCGCTCGCGGCTCGCGGGTCAGCCGGACACGGTCGATCTCACGGGCGCGCGGATCTCGGTGCCGATCGGCATCGGCCTCCTGCCGCAGCGCGGCCTCGCGGGCTCGACCAAGCTCGCCGATCCGTTCCACGGCACCGAGGGTGCGCAGGGCTGCCAGTGCAACGCCGGCGGCAATAACTTCGGCGCCGCGGCGCCGTTCGCGCTGATCTTCGCGCTGCTCGTGCTGCCGCTGCGCCGCATGCGTCGTGGACTCAAGCGGCTCGGCGCGATCGTGTGGCTGACCGCGCTCGCATGCCTGCCGGGCTGCAGCTGCAACTCGAAGCCGTGCGGCGGCAGCGCCTGCATGGACGGCACGCAGACCGGATCGATCGGCCGGTGGACCAGCATCGCCGGCGATGACCAGCGCGTGATGGTCGCGACCTACGATCAGAAGTTCGGCGACCTCGTGGTCGGCGATGCGACCGACGCGATGAACGTCAAGTACACGTCGATCGACGGCGTGCCCGATTCGACGCCGACCTACGATCCGAGCTCGTGGCGCGGCGGCGTGACCGATCCGGGCCCCGACGTCGGCGCGTGGACGTCGATCGCGCTCGCGAACCACACGGCGCGCGTCGCGTATCAGGACCGCGACGACCACGTCCTCAAGTACGCCTACGAATCCGGCGGCAACTGGACCAACTACGTCGTCGATCCCGGTCAGGGCACCGGCGAGGACATCGGCCAGTTCACGCGGATGATCGTCGACGGCAGCCAGCATCCCGCGATCGCGTATCTCGCGATCGGCGTCGACGACGGCATGGGCCATCGCACGACCGAGCTGCGGCTCGCGCGCGCGAGCGGCACGGATCCGCAGGGGGCGGGCGACTGGACGATCTCGACGATCGTCAGCGGCGTCGGCAGCTGCGCCGGGCTGTGCAGCGCCGGTGACTCGTGCGTGTCCGGCTCCGATGGCGAGACCTGCATCACGCCGACGACCGATTGCTCGGCGGCGTGCGCGAGCGGCGACGTCTGCGAGAACGGCGCGTGCGTGACCGCGCTCGCCGCGCCGACGACCTACGACGTGCCGTCGGGCACGGGCATGTTCGACAGCCTCGTGCTGCTCGGCGATGGCCGGCTCGCGGTGACTTACTACGACGGCAATGCGCGGGCGCTGGTGATCGGCGTCGAGAGCTCGGCGGGCACGTCGCAGTTCACGCCGACGGTGCTCGACGGCAACTCGGCCAGCGAGGATCGCGGCATGTGGAGCACGGCCGCGGTCGCCAGCGACGGCACCGTGCACGTCGTCTATCAGGACGCGCTCGGCGACCAGGTCATGTACACGACGTGGTCGAACGGCACGCCGGGCACGCCCGAGGTCGTCGACACCGGCGTTCGCACCGGCGATCGCCCGCACCCGGTCGGCGCGGCGGCGGCGCTGTGGCTCGTCAACGACGCGCCGGTCGTCGCGTATCAGGACGGCCTCGCGAGCGACGTCGACGTCGCGACGCGCATGGCGCCCGGCGCGTGGAACATGAACGACCTCGCGAGCGGCCCGCTGCTCGACGGCTTCTTCATCGCGGTGACCACCGGCCACGGCTCGCCCGTGCTCGCGTGGGATTCGCTCGACCCGGCCGACACGCCGGTCCACAACCTGGTGCTGGCAACCCCATGATCGAATACAGCCTCGAGAAGGACAACGTCGCGGTCGTTCGCATGGACGACGGCAAGGCCAACGCGCTGACGTACGAGATGATCGACGCGGTGATCGACGCGCTTCACCGCGCGGAGAGCGAGGCGTCGGCGATGGTGCTCGCGGGCCGGCCGGAGCGGTTCTGCGCCGGCTTCGATCTGCGCGTGATGATGAGCGGCATGGAGAACGCGGTCGCGATGCTGACGCGCGGCGGCCACATGCTGCTGTCGTTGTACGCGTCGCCGATCCCGCTCGTGATCGCGTGCACCGGTCACGCGCTGGCCGGTGGCTCGCTCGTCGTGCTGACCGGCGATCATCGCGTCGGTGCGGCCGGGATGTTCAAGATCGGCCTCAACGAGGTCGCGATCGGCCTGCCGGTGCCCGTGCTCGCGATGGAGCTCGCGCGCGACCGGCTGAGCCCGCGCGAGCTCGGCCGCGCGACGATGATGGCGACGATCTACACGCCGGAGCAGGGCGTCGCGGCCGGCTGGCTCGACGAGGTCGTCGCGCCGGATCAGGTGCTCGCCCGGGCAACCGAGGAGGCCGCGCGCCTCGGCAAGCTGTCGAAGTACGCGTATCGCGAGTCCAAGCAGCGGCTGCGCAGCAAGACGATCGAGCTCATCAAGGCCACGTCGGCCGAGGATCTCCGATCGTTGACGATCCCGACCGCCTAGCGTAAGCGGTACGGGTGCGACTCGCGCACTGCTCCGATCTCCACCTGCTGTCCCACGACGGCGCGGGCCTCATGAAGCTCGCGAACAAGCGTTGGATCGGCGCGGCGAATCTGCTGTCGAACCGATCGCGGCACTATCACGTCGCCGCGTTCGACCAGATGATCGACGACCTCAACGCGCAGGGCGTCGACCACGTGCTGTGCACCGGCGACGTCACGAACCTCGCGCTCGAGCAGGAGTTCGCGTTCGCCCGCCATCGCTTCGACAGGCTCGCCGGCGGGCCCGACGGCGTGACGGTGATCCCGGGCAACCACGACGCCTACGTCGCCGAGGGCATCGAGCTGTTCGGCCGATTCTTCGACGAGTATCATCGTCCAGATCCGGGCTGGGAATGGCCAGAGGACGACGGCAGTCGCTGGCCGATCGTCCGCGTCCGCGGCCCGCTCGCGCTGATCGGCGTGTCGACGTCGCGCGCGACGCCGTGGTTCACCGCCTACGGCCGGGTCGGCGAGCCGCAGCTTGCCCGGCTGGGCCAGGTGCTCGGCGATCCCCGGCTTGCCGGCAAAGCCCGGGTCGTCGCGATCCACCACCCGCCGGCGGGTCGGGCATCCCGAAGCATCATCCGCGGGCTCCGCGACCACGCCGCCTTTGCCGAGGTGATCCGGCAGCACGGCGCCGACCTGGTGGTCCACGGCCACGAGCACCGGGACATGGCCGAAGTCCTCGCAGGACCCCACGGAGACGTCCCGGTTCGGGGAATCCCCTCGGGGACTTACCACTTCAACAAACCCCATCGTACGGCCCGTTACCGGATCTACGAGATCGACGCCGGCAAGATCTCGGGAGATCACGTGCGGATCTGGCAACGCGACCGCAGCTGTTTCGAGCCGAACCCTTCGACTTGACACTCGTTTCAGGCGTGAGATACCTCCGGTCACTGCGATGACCGACGAGCTTTCCGACGCGGCTTCTTTGGAGGCGGCCGACCTCAAGTACGTCATGCGCCCATGGGCTCATCCCGCGGGCGAGCCCGTGATTGTCGCGAAAGCTCGCGGCTGCACGATCACAGATGTTCACGGCAAGGAGTTCCTCGATCTCACAGCGGGCTACTTCGTGAACAACGCGGGGCACTGTCACCCGCGGATCATCGAAGCCGCGACCAAGCAGATGCACGACGTCTTGCAGGTCTCCGGCAAGCACGGCTCGGTGCCGATGGTGAAGCTCGCCAAGAAGCTCGTCGAGATGACGCCGAAGACGCTCGACAAAGTGTTCTTCGCGACCGGCGGCTCGGAGGCGAACGAGTTCGCGCTCAAGCTCGCGCGTCAGTACGAAAAGAAATCGGACGTCGCGTATCTCGAGAACGGCTACCACGGCCTGACGATCGGCTCGCTCGAGGTCACCGCGAGCGAGAAATATCGCGAGAGCGCCGGCAAGCCGATGGGCTCCGACAACTACGCCATCCCGTGCGCGTACTGCTATCGCTGCAAGTACGGCCCGGCGACGACGTGCAAGACCGAGTGCCTCGACGGGCTCGACGCGCAGCTCGCGGCCCGGCCGAAGACGGCTGCGATCATCGCCGAGGTGGTCCAGGCGGTCGGCGGGCTCGCGCCGCCGCAGAAGTGGTGGGACCGCGTCGACAAGGTCCGCAAGGCGCGCGGGATCCTGCTGATCGCCGACGAGGTCCAGACCGGCCTCGGCCGCACTGGCAAGATGTTCGCGATCGATCACTACGGGCTCGAGCCCGAGATCATGACCGGCGGCAAGGGCCTGTCGGGCGGCGTCGGTTCGCTCGCGTGCGCGATCGCCGGCGACAAGATCTGCAAGAGCTTCTTCGGCGGCACGACGCCGACGTCGGGCGGCAACGCGGTGTCGGCCGCGGCCGGCTTGGCAATGATCGAGACGATCGTAGCCGAGAAGCTGGTCGAGAACGCGGCCGCGATGGGCAAGCACTTCACCGAACGCGCGTGGGCGCTGCGCGATCCGTGGATCGGCGACGTGCGCTTCACCGGTCTCCTCGGCGGCATCGAGCTGGTGCGCAACCGCGACAGCAGAGAGGTCCTCGGCAAGGCCGAGATGGCCAAGGTCAAGGACGAGCTCCACGCGCGCGGCATGCTGATCACGGTCTCGGGCCTGCACGGAAACGTGCTGCGGTTGCAACCGCCGCTGTCGGTCAGCGCGGGTCAGATCGACACGTTCGTCACGGCGCTCGGCAAGACGCTCGACGCGGTCCGGAAGGGCCTATAGTCCGTACCCGGATCTCATGAACCTCTTCGCCCTCCGCAAATACGTCGATCGGTTGACACATCCGATCGTCTCCGCGGCTGCGCGGCTGCCGATCCACGCGAACATGTGGACGGCGCTCGGCGCGGTGATGGGCCTCGTCGGCGGGTGGATGTTCTTCCGCGCGATGTGGTGGCCGGGCTTCGCGGTGCTCGTCGCGCGCGGCCTCGTCGATCACATCGACGGATATAAAGCCCGCAACTTCAACCAGCGCTCCACGTTCGGCGCGGTGATGGACGACGTCTGCGACCGCTGGGTGCTCGGCATCATGTACGCGGGCGGCTGCCTCAACCTGTCGTACGACTATCCGCACGTGCTGATCGTGCTCGGCTTCGGCATCACCGGCGCGCTCACCAACGTCATCATCAAGCTGTCGATCTACGCCGAGAGCCAGCAGGACATCTGGCGCGAGAAGGGCAAGATCGGCCACCCGGTCGACGTCGTCGGGCTGTTCGGCTCGGCGGAGTTCCTCATCTATTACGGGCTGGGCGTGCTGTTCACGGCGCTGTTGCACGACCCGCGGCCGCTCCTCGCCGGCTGCTGGGCCGTCGCGATCATGAGCCACGTCTCGCTGCTGCAGCGCGTGCGGTTCGCGTGGAAGCGCTATCGGTTCGTCGATCCAGGCCTCGTGGTCGTCGAGGACGATCAAGCCAAAGCAGGTTGAGATGGCCGTCGCAGTCGCGCAACGCCAGGTGTCGGCGTGGAACCCGGCGAACGCGGTCACCGCCTCGCGGTTCCTGACGCTGCCGCCGTTCATGTGGGCCGTCGTGCACGGCTATCACCAGTGGGCGACGCTGTTCATGCTCGTGTGCGGCCTGCTCGACAAGGCCGACGGCTTGGTCGCGCGCGTGTTCGACTGCCGGAGCGCGTTCGGCGAGCTGTTCGACGCGATCACCGATGCGCTGTGCTACGGGTTCGGCCTCGTCATCGTCGCCGCGTACGGCTGGGCGCCGGCGGTGCCGGTGGTGCTCGTGATCGCGCTCGGCGTCGCGAACATCGCAATGCGCGTCGTGTACGTGCGCAGGGCAGGGCGGCCGACCAACTACAAGTCGTACGCGATGGAGCGTCTGGTCGCCTATACCGGCTACCTCATCGGCTTCGCGACCAGCGGCTTCGAGGTCACCTACTACTACTGGGTGTTCCCGTTCGTGATGCTCGCGATCCTCAGCTACGACGCGAAACGAATGTTAGTGGACCCGATCCCATGACCGAGCCGATGTCCGCCACCACGTTCTCGTGGTTCATCACGATCGCCGTCGGCGGCCTGGGCGCCGCGTGGTTCGTGTACGACGCGATCAACCTCGCGCGCTCGATCAAGCTCGATCGCGCGGACCCGATCGTGCGCGACCGCCACTTCGGCTACGTGATGGGGATGCTCATCGGCGTGATCGGCGTGGTCGGCGTCTTGTTGTTCCACGGCGTCGTGTAGCCTTGGGGCATGCGCTCCGCTTCGCTCGTCGCGATCATCGCCGTCGCGCTGTCGGCTTCCGTCGCGGTCGCCAAGCCGCCGCCGCCGCCGAAGCCGGCTGAGTCGCCGGATCAGATCGAGCTCAAGAAGCTCGAGGCGCAGCTCCGCGACCTCCAGATGAAGCAGGCGTACGTGCCTGCGGCCAAGCTCGCGCGCAAGATCTACGAGCTCGAGCGCAAGATCGCCGGCGATTCGGCGCAGATGACGCGGTTCTACGAGACCACGCTCGCCACGATGCTCGGCGCGAGCGGCGACGACGTCGGCGCGCACAAGATCTACCTCGATATTCTGGCGGCGACCGAGCGCGAGCACGGCCCCGAGTCGCGCGAGGTGCTGTTCGCGATCGCGCCGGTGCTCACGCACTTCTACATCGAGGGCCACTACGAGGAGGTCGAGCCGTACGTGCAGCGCGAGCTCGCGATCTCGAAGAAGCTCGACGGCGACCACAGCAACGTCTACGCGGGCTACATGATGCAGTACGCGGGGCTGCTCGGCATGCGCGGCGAGTACGCGTCGGCGATGCGGCTCTACGAGCAGGTGCTCGCGATCGAAGAGGCCAACGCGAAGTCGAAGAACGACATCTCGCTGCTCGGCGTGGTCGAAGCGCTCGCGTACCAGTACTGGCAGAGCGGCCAGACCGCGAAGGCGGTCGAGCTCTACAACCGCACGATCGACATCTCCGGCAACATGCCGAACGCGGGGCCGATGAACAAGGCCGGCACGATCTGGTCCGTCGCGCTCATCTATCACTCCGGCAACCGCGACGATCTCGCCAAGCCGATGTTCGCGCAGGCGATCGACATCTTCACCAAGGAGGCCGCCCGGCTCGAACGCGACAAGCCGGACGATCCGACGCTGGGCGCGCTGTACGGCGAGCTCGGCATGAACTACCGCGCGCTCGACGATCTCCCGAACGCCGAGAAGTACCTGCGCAAGGCCTACGAGCTCGACGAGAAAGCGGCCTATCGCACCGGCGCCTGGACCGGAACGCTCGCCGATCTCGACAGCGCCGAAGGCAAGCAGGCCGATGCGCTCGCGCTGCTCGAGCGCGAGGCGCAGAGCTCTGCCAAGCGCGGCGCGCGGTTCGCGCACATCTACGACATGTCGATCGCGAACGTGCTGCGCCAGATGGGGCAGCTCGGCCGCGCGACGCAGATGATCCTCTCGTATCGCGACAGCATGGCGAAGCAGTTCGGCAAGAACCATCCGAACTACGGCATCGCCGAGCAGCAGCTCGCCAACATCTACATGCTGCGCGGCGACATCCCGAAAGCGGCCACCGCGCTCGCCGACAGCCTCGAGATCTCCGAGCGCGACCTGTCGAACGTGCTGAGGATCGGCACCGAGTCCGATCACGAGGTCTACTTCACGCGCAACGGCTACGTGCTCGACGGTGCGGTCAACTTCAACGCGACGTTCGCGCCGAAGAATCCGCTCGCCGCCAAGCTCGCGCTCGAGACGTTGCTGCGCCGCAAGGGCCGCGTGCTCGACGCGAGCGCGGCGAGCATGGCGAACATCCGCGCGAAGCTGTCGCCCGAGGACAAGCAGCTGCTCGACGATCTCGCGTCGGCGCGCTCGCAGCTCGCGAAGCTGACCGTCGCGGGGCCGTCGGCGACCGGCGACGACGACTACGCGAAAGCGGTAGCCGCGCTCGAAGATCAGATCGCCAAGCTCGAGATCGCGGTCGGTGCGAAGAGCTCGCAGTACCGCGCGGTGAGCCAGCCGATCACGCTCGCGGCGGTGCAGAACGCGGTGCCCAAGGACGCGCGGCTCGTCGAGATCGTCAACTTCCAGCCGTACGACGCCAAGACGTACACGTGGTCGCCGAACCAGAAGCTGTTGCCGCGGCGCTATGGCGCGTACGTACTCGCGTCGAGCGGTGCGCCGGCGTTCGTCGATCTCGGGCCGGCGCAGCCGATCGACGACGCGGTCACCGCGTTCCGCAAGGCCGTCTCGAACCCCAAGAACACGCACGTCACCGACCTCGGCCACGCGCTCTACACGCTGACGATGGGCAAGCTCGCCGGCGCGCTCGGTTCGTCGACCGAGATCCTGATCGCGCCCGACGGTGCGCTCAACCTCGTGCCGTTCGCCGCGCTCGTCGACGACAAGGGCCAGCTCTTGATCGAGCACGACAACTTCACGTACCTGACGTCGGGCCGCGATCTGCTCCGGCTCGCCGTCCGCACCAAGGCGCAGGGCGGCGGCGTGATGTTCGCGAATCCCGCGTTCGACGCGACCGGCGGTGGCGCTTCCAACGGCGGCACGCGCGGCGCGCGCGCGCGCGATCTCGCATCGCTGATGTGGCCGCAGCTACCGGGTACCGGCGAGGAGGCCGATCTCGTCGAGCACACGTGGGACGGCTTCGCCGACTATCGCGGCGCGCGCGCCACCGAAAGTGCGCTCAAGGCGCTGCACGGCCCGAAGATCCTCCACCTCGCGACGCACGGCTTCTTCTTGCCCGACGAGCCGCCCAAGCCGTCGCAAGGCCCCGACGGGCGCGCGATGCCGGCGCCGGTGGCCCCGCAAGGTCCGCAACCGACCGGCGGCGAGAACCCGCTGCTCCGCTCGGGGCTGGCGCTCGCGGGCGCGAACAAGCTCAAGAGCGGCGACGACGACGGCATCCTGACCGCGCTCGAAGCCTCGGGGCTGGATCTTTGGGGCACGCAGCTCGTCGTGCTGTCGGCGTGCGACACCGGCAACGGCAAGGTCACCAATGGCGACGGCGTCTATGGCTTGCGCCGCGCGCTCGTGATCGCCGGTGCCGAGAGCCTCGTGATGTCGCTGTGGCAGGTCGACGACGCCGCGACGCGCGATCTGATGGCCGGCTACTACGCGCGGCTCAAGGCGGGCAAGCCGCGCAGCTCGGCGCTGCGCGACATCCAGCTCGAGATCCATCATCAGGCGAAGTACGCGCACCCGTTCTACTGGGCCGCGTTTCTCGCCGCCGGCGACAACTCGCCGCTCAACTAGGTCCGTCGTTCTCCGCGTGCACGTGCTCGTGTCACGTGCACGTGCTCGTGCACGATCCGAGCTTCCGCGCGTGGCCCTTTTCGGAGCTCGCGACTGATCCAACAATCCGATCTCGCCGGGCTGGTAATTCTGAACGTGAACTTGTCGCAGGTCTTTCGCGAGATGCCGTACGCACGCAGAGCTGCGCAACTGTTTCGCCGTTTACCAACCGATGCGGTTGGTCGAGCTCGGAGGTCGTGCACGAGCACGAGCACGTGGCACGAGCACGTGCACGTCGGATCAACAGAGCCGCGCTCGGATCTAGTCAGTGCGTCGCGAGCCAGTGCTCGCTCGCGCGGACGGACGCGTCCTCGACGCCGAGCAAGTGGGCCGTCTGCACGGCGGTCTCGGCGGCGTCGCGATCGTGATCGGCGATGTAGATGACGGTCGCACGCGAGATCACGCCGCGCATCGCGTCGTCGATCGCGTCGGCGTGCATGCCGCCGAACACGAGGTCGAGCTCGCGCGCGGTGCGCAGCGCGGCCAGCCGATCGGCCGGATCGCCGCCGCGGTCCATGCCGCGAAGCCACGCCGCGTCGAGCTGGCGCAGGAGCTGGCTCGCGTCGCTGCATTGCGACGGCAGCGCGCGGGCGGCCGCCTGGAAACGGTTCGCGCGATACGCGGTCGTCGGCGCCCAGCAATCGACGGGGACCTGCACGTGCCTGGGCGCATCGTCGACGCAGCGTCCAACCGGCGCGAGCTGCAGATGACGCGACGGTTGCGGCTGGACGGCGAGGGCGAACGTGACGATGGCGCCGGCGATCAGATGGGAGAGCACCGGCGTGCGAAGGCCCAGCATCTCTCCATCATGCGCGTTCGGCAGCCGAATTCAATCGCAACGCTTCGCCGTGCGCCAGGATCCGCACGCCGGCCGCGTTGCGCGTGGCGGCGATCTTGGCGAGCCGCCGGCGCGGCATCGACGGCAACCCGAGCCGCAGGTGCACCGTTCCCCAGTGGATCGGCACGAGCGTCTTCGCGCCGAGCCGCTCGTAGATGTCGAGCGCACAATCGGGATCGATGTGGATGCCGCGATCGAGCGCCTTGCGGCGGAGCCGGTAGTACCAGACCGGCATCATCCCGCCGATCGGGAGCAGCGTCGCGTCGATCGCGAACCGCTTGCCGATCGCGTCGAACACCGCGTGATCGGAGAAGTCGACGTCGCCGGCGTGATGGAGCGTCGCGCCCGATCCGGAGACCACATAGCCGACGCACTCCGGGGCGTGGCTCTTGCGCCAGCGCCCGTTGTCGTGGCGCGTCGCGACGGCCTCGATATCGACGCCGCCGACCGACAGCTGATCGCCGGCGGTGACCTCGGTGACCTTCGCAAACCCCAGATCCGCGACGATCGGCTCGCAGCCGCGTGGTACGACCAGGTGCGTGTCGCGGTGCAGCGCGCGCAGGCTCCACCGATTCAAGTGATCGACGTGTGAGTGCGTGATCAGCACGGCGTCGACGCGCCCGGCCCGGCGCGTCCGCCAGGGCAGGAGCGGATCGAACATGACGCGCGCGCTGCCGAGATGCGCGACCGCGGTGGCGTGACCGAGCCAGGTAACGGCCGGACCACTGTCCAATCCCGCTTTCGGCATAGCAGGCGCGGTCACGCTGCTGTATAGCACGGGGGGCAACGTGCTGTTGTTCTTCCTGATCGGCGTGGCAGCCGGCGCGCTCACCGGTGTTCCCATCGGTCCGGTGAACGTCGCGGTGATCGACGCCGCGTACCGTCACACGTTCATCCGCGCGATCGGTGTCGGCATGGGCGGCGCGTGCGGCGACGGTCTGTGGTCCGGCTTGGGCGTCCTGGGGATCACGCCGATCCTGCGGCAGTACCCGTCGGTCCCGCCGGTGCTCTACGCGGTCAGCGGCGTCGTGCTGCTGGTCTACGGATTTCTGACGGCGCGCAGCCAGCCGGTCGCGCCGGCGACGCTCGGTGGTGACGAGCCGCCGCCGTCCGATTCGGTCGTCACCCGGCTCGCGCGCCGGCAGCTGTGGTCGGGCTTTACCGTCGGGCTCGCGCTCGTCGTGCTCAACCCGGCCGCGATCGTGACGTGGGTCGTGATCCTGTCGAATCAGATCCCGCGCGCCAACACGTTCCAGGGCATCGCGTTCACGGTCGGCGTGATGCTCGGCAGCGTCGGCTGGTTCTCGCTCGTCGCGTTTCTCACCCATCGCGGCAAGAACGTGCTCGGCGACAAGGCCGCGTGGATCCCGCGCATCGTCGGCATCGGCCTCATCTTCTACGCCGCGTACTTGCTCGCGCGCGCCGTGAAGTACTTCGTCTAGCCCATGAGCGCCGAATCGGAACGCGTGTTCGCCCGGCTCGTCACCGCGTTCGCGAAGGACCGCGACGTGACGCCGCCGGATCCGAGCCGCCACTCGTTCGGCGCGAACGCGCTGCGCGTCGACGGCAAGATCTTCGCGTTCCTCAAGGGCGACGCGCTGGTGCTCAAGCTGCCGTCCGACCGAGTCGCGGCGCTGATCGAGGCCAAGCACGGCAAGCCGTTCGACGCGAACAAGGGCAAACCGATGAAGGGCTGGGTGATGGTCGCCGGCCAGCACGCGCGCTGGCCACGGCTGGCGCGCGAGGCGCTCGCGTTCGTGCGCGGCTAGTTCTCGATCGCTTCGAGCAGCTCGCCGACCATCTCCTCGACGCGGATCGCGAGCTTCTTCGGCACCGGCGACGCGGTCTCGGCGAGCAGCGTCGACAGCCGGCGCGCGGTCGCAGCGATCGCCGCCCGCGACTTCTCGCGCATGTCGCGCTCGGTCTGCGGAAACGCGACGTCCTTGAACCGGCGCGCGAGCACCGGCGCGTCGAGCCCTTCGTCGAACGCGACGCGCTGGATCGTCTCGAGCGTCTCGGGATCGGCGGCGGCGCGCTCGGTGGCCTTCTGCACGAACTCGACGGCGGGGAGGCTCGGGATCGGCGACTCGAAGTTGTCGATCGAGTTGCGGGCGCGCTCGATCACGCGCGGCGCGCTGGTCTCGAGGAAGCGATAGCTGCCGAGCAGCTTGGCGACCGTCGAGCCGCGCAGGTGGAGCTCCTTGCGGCAGTACGCGTCGAAATCGGGATAGCCCCAGCCCTCGTACAGCTTGTGCGACTGCGCGCGGGTCAACGCCTCGGCGAGCTCGAGCCAGGTGCGCTTGAACGCGCGCGCTTTCTGAAGCGTGTCGGCGCGCACGGGATCGTCGGCGACCGCGATCATGCGGTCTTCCATCTGGCGGTCGGTCTTCGTGAGGATCTTGGCTCCCATCGCGAGAGCACCCTACAAGGTGGGTATGATCGTCCTCGCGACTGCCTCGGAAAACTGATGCGCGACGTCGAGATGTCGGCCGCTTACAATGCGGCACGGCCCGTGCTCTGATGGCCAGCGTCATGCGCAGCCGTGTCCTTCTTGCATTCGTCGTCGCCGCGTGCACGACGGCGATGCCGGACGCCACGCTGTCGAACGGCAGCGGCGACGAGACGGGTATGGGCAGCGGCGGCGCCGACGGGCCGGCGCCTCAGTGCAGCGTCGATGCGGACTGCGTGCTCGCCGCGGCGCGGTGCTGCGACTGCCCGACGTTCGCGATGCCGGTCGATCCCGCGGACGACATCTGCGCCGGCGTGACCTGCCCGATGCCGGGCCCGAGCTGCCCGGCCAACATCCACGCGGCCTGCGAGCAGGCGCAGTGCGCGCTCGCGTGCGACGTCGTGCAGTGCGATCAGCAATGTCCTGACGGCTTCGTGATCGACTCGAACGGCTGCGCGACGTGCGCGTGCCTTCAGGTCACGAATCGAACCTGCTCGGCGAGCTCCGACTGCGCCGAGGTTCCCGCCGATTGCTGCGGCTGCGCGCTCGGCGGCAGCGATACGGCCGTGCCGAGCGGCCAGGTCGCGAGCTGGCAAGCCGGGCTCGATTGCCCGCCGAGCCCGTCGTGCCCGGGCGTGTCGACCTGCAATGCCAGCGATACCCCGTCGTGCGTCCAGGGTGCGTGCGCGCTCGCTCCGCCGCTGCCCGCAACCGCGTGCGGGCGCTCGGATCTCCCTCCGTGCGGGTCCGGCACGATCTGCGCGCTCAACGCCGATGCCGGGGCCACCGCGCAGGGTGTGGGCGTGTGCGTGCCTGCAACCTGACGGGCACGTTATACTAGGGGCCACATGACCGACGGACCGCCCTCGGGGGCCTTTCCGCAGGCTCCGCCTGCACCCAGTCTCGTCGGGCAGATCCTCGATGGTCGCTACCGGATCGTGAAGTTGATCGGTGAGGGCGGCATGGGCGAGGTGTACGCCGCCGAGCACGTTCACATCGAGAAGAAGTTCGCGATCAAGCTGCTCAAGTCCGAGATCGTGTCGAACGCCGAGGCGGTCACGCGGTTTCGTCAGGAAGCGCGCTCGAGCTCGTCGATCGGCCATCGCAACATCATCGCGATCGACGATTTCGGCCAGCTCGCCGACGGCCGCATCTACATGTGCATGGAGCTCCTCGCCGGAGCTGCTCTGAACGACATGATCCAGCACCCGATGGGTGCGGATCGGTTGCTCAACATCTTGATCCAGACCGGCCACGGGCTCGCGGCCGCGCACGCCAAGGGCATCGTCCATCGCGACATGAAGCCCGAGAACATCTACGTGTCGACCGGTCCCTCCGGCGAGGACGTGCCGAAGATCCTCGACTTCGGCATCGCGAAGGTCTCGGGCAACGACGGCCAGAACCACCTGACGCGCACCGGCACGATCTTCGGCACGCCGTTTTACATGGCGCCCGAGCAAGCGCTCGGCAATCCCGTCGACGCCCGCACCGACATCTACGCGATGGGCGTGATCATGTACGAGTGCTTCGCCGGCTCGCTGCCGTTCCAGGGCGAGTCGTTCATGGGC
>Ga0268266_10004100_pt1 | contig 14070 bp, 12 predicted proteins | sample KBSS13metaG_FD_190356 | JGI IMG/M metagenome (GOLD analysis project Ga0268266, IMG submission 190356) | Switchgrass rhizosphere microbial communities from Kellogg Biological Station, Michigan, USA - KBS S1-3 metaG (SPAdes) (version 2) | ecosystem: Host-associated > Plants > Roots > Rhizosphere...
CAACCCGAACCGCACCTCGCCGTACACGTGCTGCGAGGCCAGCTGAGGCTGCAGCGAGACCGGCAGCAAAACGGCGGCCGGAAACAGCCCGAGCAAGATGCCTTCGGAGCGCCGGGCCAGGCCCAGCATCAGGACCGCGAACGGCAGCATCGACGACAGGATCCGCATGCCGTGCAGGCCGCCGACGTAGATCGCCGGCAGGATCACGATCGAGATCCACACGTTCGTGCCCAGCGCGAACGCGACCACGTCGGCGAACGTGCGCCAGCGACGCTCCGTAGTGGGCTCCGACACCGGCATCTACATTAGCGCGCCCCCACCGCACGGACACGGCGAGCGAGTACCCGGTTTCATGATACGAGTCCGCGGATGCAACTCGTGGTCACGATCGATGGGCCCGCCGGGGCTGGCAAGTCGACGGTCGCCAAGCAGCTCGCGCGCACGCTCGGCTACCGCCTGCTCGACACCGGCGCGATCTATCGAGCGGTGGCCCTCGTGGCGAATCGCCGCGGCGTGGCGTGGACCGACGCCGGCCGGCTCGCCGACATCGCTCGGGACCTCGACATCCGCTTCGACTTCGTCGGCGACACCAACCACGTGTTCATCGGCGGTGAGGACCTCAGCGCCGCGATCCGCACGCCCGAGATTTCGCAGGGCGCCTCGCAGGTCTCGGCGCACCCGCCCGTCCGGGCAGCGCTGCTCGACCTCCAGCGCCGGCTCGGCTCGGGGGGCGGCGTGGTCGTCGAGGGCCGCGATACCGGGACCGTCGTGTTCCCCCACGCCCAGGCGAAGTTCTTCCTCGTGGCGACCGCTGACGAGCGCGCCCGCCGCCGGGTCGCCGAGCTGGCCCAGCGCGGCACCGTCGTGGACCACGGCGAGACCCTTCGCGAGATCGCCGAGCGCGACGCTCGGGATGCTGGCCGGGACGTCGCGCCGATGAAGCCCGCTCCGGACGCCGTCCTGATCGACAGCAGCACCATGACGATCGACGCCGTCGTCGACGCGATGGCCAGGGCGTGCAAGGCCATATCTGGTTGACAACGGCCCACTTGGAAGGTACCAAGTGCGCCCTGCCAAGGGACCGCCTCGTCGGTCGAATCCAACCTCGGCAGCTGTAGGAGATCTGCTTGAATATGGGCACTAGTTCTGGGCAAGACGGCCAAGGCGATGAAGATTTTGCGGCGCTTCTCGCCGAGAGCTTCGGTCAGGACACCGTCAAAGAAGGTGAAATCCTCCGCGGCACGGTGATCGCAGTCGGTAAGGACTTCGCGATCGTCGACGTTGGCTACAAGAGTGAAGGCCAGGTCCCGCTCGAAGAGTTCCGCATGGCGGACGGCTCGATCGGGGTCAAGCCGGGAGACGTCGTCGACGTGCTCCTCGAGTCGCGCGAGAACGACATGGGCATGGTGGTCCTCTCGAAGGAGAAGGCCGACCGGTTCAAGGTTTGGGACGAGATCAGCGCCGCGTGCGAACGCGACGAGCTGATCGAGGGCGTCATCACCACGCGCGTGAAGGGCGGCTTGTCCGTCACGATCCGCGGCGGCGTGAAGGCGTTCTTGCCGGGCTCGCAGGTCGATCTGCGCCCCGTCCGCAACCTCGACGCGTTCCTCAACCAGAGCTTCAAGTTCAAGGTCATCAAGTTCAACAAGAAGCGCGGCAACATCGTGTTGTCGCGCCGCGTGCTGCTCGAGAAGGAGCGCGCGGCCCTCAAGGAGTCGACGCTCGAGCGCTTGAAGGAAGGCCAGATCGTCGAGGGCATCGTCAAGAACCTCACCGAGTACGGCGCGTTCATCGATCTCGGCGGTATCGACGGTCTGCTCCACATCACCGACATGAGCTGGGGCCGGGTCAACCACCCGTCCGAGCTGTTCCAGGTCGGCGATCACGTCCGCGTGAAGGTCCTCAAGTTCAACGCCGACACGGAGCGCGTCTCGCTCGGTCTCAAGCAGATCAGCGAAGACCCGTGGTCGAGCGCGGCCGAGAAGTACGTGCCGGGCACCGTCGTGCGCGGCAAGGTCGTCTCGCTCAAGGACTACGGCGCCTTCATCGAGCTCACCGAGGGCATCGAAGGCCTCGTCCACATCTCCGAGATGTCGTGGACGCGCCGCGTGAAGCACCCGTCGAAGATGGTCGCCGTGGGCGACATGGTCGAGGCCGTTGTCCTCGATGTCGACGTGAAGCAGAACCGCATCTCGCTCGGCATGAAGCAGCTCGAGCCGAACCCGTACGAGCAGCTCACCGAGAAGTACCCGCCGGGTACCGTCGTGAAGGGCCTCGTCCGCAACATCGCCGACTTCGGCATCTTCGTCGAAATCGAAGAGGGCATCGACGGCCTGGTCCACATCAGCGACATGAGCTGGACCCAGCGCGTGAAGCACCCGTCGGAGCTCTTCCAGAAGGGTGACGCGGTCGAGGCCGTGCTGCTCAACATCGATACCGGCGACGGCGACAAGCCGAAGATCTCGCTCGGCATCAAGCAGCTGGTTGCCGATCCGTGGGATCGCATCCCGTACGACTACCCGGCCGGCAAGATCGTCGACGGCAAGGTCCTCAAGGTCCTCGACTTCGGCGCCTTCGTCGAGCTCGAGAAGGGCGTCGAGGGTCTGGTCCACGTGAGCGAGATCAGCGACGACCACGTCGAGGATCCGCGCGCGGTGCTCAACCCCAACCAGCAGGTGAAGGTCCAGATCCTTCACGCCGACGCGGCCGAGCGGAAGATCGGTCTGTCGATCAAGGGCGCGAACCGCGCGAAGGACGCCGCCGAAGCCCAGGGCTTCAACTCGTCCAACGCGGGCGGCGCGACGCTCGGCGACAAGTTCCGCGGCAAGCTCGACAAGCTCAAGCCGTCCGGTTCGAAGGACGCGCAGTAAGCGATCGCTGCTGCGACGGACAAGCCCGCTTCGGCGGGCTTTGTTGTTTTCGGGTTAGAGTGAACGCGTGCTGCGCTGGCTCCGGCTCGCCGCGATCGCGACGGTCATTCTGTCGATGATCGGGCTCGGCGTGATCTCCGGGCTGTTCCTCGTCGCGAACGCCGGCTGGATCCCGGTCTCGATCCCGCCGTGGCTGCAGGGCCTGTTCGGGAACAAGCCGCACGACGTGTGGTTTCCGGCGCTGATCGCCGGCTGGCTCGCGAGCGCGGTGCTGCTCGCCGCGCTGGTCCTGTGGAGCCTGTTCTACGTGTGGCGCCGCCGCCAGTACGAAGGGCTGATCGGCCGGCTCGAGCGCGAGCTCGCCAAGCTGCGCAACCTGCCGTTCACCGAGCCCGCGCCGCTCGAAGACTTGCCCGAGATCCCGAATACGACGGCGGCGCGCGTCATGAACGCGCTCGACGACGACGCCGGGCTATAGGGCGAGCCTGCGAGCCCGCATCCGTACAGGCGAGCGCCGCGCGAGCGAAACTTGCCCGCCGCATGCGCTCCGGCATGCTTTGGGGATGCGTCGCTTCGCGCTCGTCTTGCTGTCGGCAACGGCGTCCGCGGGGCCTGCCGCGCCGAAAGCGTGGATCGGCGTGTTCCGCCCGAACCCGCCGGGCCTGCCGCCGTGCGGTGATTGCGACAAGCCCACCATCGTCGGCGCGACCGGCGAGGTCATCGTGCTGTCGCCGAGCGATGGCCGCCCGCTGCCCGACGCCGGCGACGTCACGCTCGTGCAGCCGCTGCTCGGGATGAACGTCGTGGCGCACGTCTCGGCGCACGGGCGCGCGCCGGTGCCCTTGTTCGCCGCCGATCGCCGCGACGACGCGAACACGGTGCTCGTGCTGCCCGGCGATGCGCGCGTCGTGTTCGTCACGCCGAACGCGCGCGACGTCGTGCTGATCGATGCGGCTTTGATGCGCGACGAGTCGCTCGCACGCGTGCGGCGCGCGCTCGCCGGCATCGAGATCGGCGGCGTCGACGTCGACGGCGACCATCGCCCCGACTACGCCATCACGTACGGCTGTAACGCGTGGGCCGATGGGCTCTGCCAGGGCAGGGGCGAGTTCTTGCTCGCGCGCCACGGCGAGATGTGGACCGAGGTGCAGTGATAAGCTTGCCGCGATGGGCGCGGCGCTCGTTTTGTTGCTCGTCGGACTCGGCGCGATGGCGGCCGGCGTCCTGATCGGGCGCTACTACGTCCCCGACGATCGCCAGCTGCGGCGCACCGCGCGTCACGCGCGCGCGTACATGCGCGCGATCAGTCATCTCATCGCGCGCGACACCGATACGGTGATCGACGAGCTGCGCACGGTCGTCGAGGAGAACATCGACGACGTCGAGCCGTACTTCGCGCTCGGCGCGATGTTCCGCAGCCGCGGCGAGCACGAGCGCGCGATCCGCGTGCACCAGGCCCTCGCATTGCGCGAGCGCGAGCGCCGGAAGCTGCGCCAGCGCGCGCTGTACGAGCTCGGCCTCGACTTCCGCGCGGCCGGCATGCCGCGGCGCGCGACCAAGGCGATGGAAGAGGTGCTGCTCGACGAGCCCGGCCACGAAGGTGCGCTGCGCGCGCTCGCGTCGCTCTATGAAGAACAGGCGCGGTTCGACGAGGCTGCGGGTCTGTGGCAGCGCCTCGGCAAGCGCCGCGGCGAGGACATGTCGAAGCGCGAGCATCACCTGCTCGTCGCCGCCGCGCAGGCCGCGCTCGCCCGCGACGACGCCGAATCGGCCAAGCTCTCGCTCAAGGCGGCGCAGAAGCTCGCCGAGTCGCCGCACTTCTTCGCCGCGGCCGCCGAGCTCGCCGCTGCACGCGGCAACTTTCGCGGCACCAAGGAGCGCTTGCGCCAGGCGCTCGTCGCCGAGCCCGCGCTCGCGCCGCACCTGTTGCCGGGCCTGATCGCGGCCGAGGAGGGCCTCGGCGGCGCGCAGGGCAACGCGACGGACGATCTCGCCGAGGACACCGAGACGCCCGACCCGCCGCAGCTCGCCGCCGGATCGGTCGCGAACGCGTTGCCGGCACCAGCGTCCGACACCGTCGCGCTCGTGCCCGACACCAAGCCCGTCGGCAGCGTGACCGATCGCGTGCTCGCGACGCTGTCCGAGATCGAGGCTCACACCGGGCCGCGGCTCGAGCTCGCGTTGATCCGCGCGCAGCTGGGAGGCACGCCCGATCCGGTCGCCGAAGCGGATCTCGCAGGCGAGCTCGCGACGAAGTTTCCCGACGCGCTCGCCGCACGCGTGGCGCTCGCACGGCGCGCGCTCGAAGGCAGCGACGATCGCGCGATCAAGCTCGCGCTCGACGCGCTGGCCGGTGAGCGAGGTGCGCTCGCGTGGGCGCTGCGCGGCCGCTGGCAGTGCAGCATCTGCGGCCACCGGCCGGGGTCGTTCAGCTGGCGCTGCGGCCAGTGTCGCCGGTGGGGCACGCTGCGGATGGAGACCGGCGTCGAGCCGCCACCGGTGCAACGCCGAGAGCGTCGCTCCGAGGCGCGGCTGCGCACCGACGGGCTGCTCGGCCATTCACCGGATATGGCGCTGCCGGCCGCGACGCTCGACTCGGGCCTCAGCGACGACGAGCTGCGCGCCGCCCGTGCGCGGCGGTCGCTGCTCGGCCGCGTCGGCGGCTGGTTCTCGAACGTCTGGCGCCGCGAGCCGTAGCTCGGTATAGACAGCCGATGTCGCCGACGCATGGGGAGTCCGGGCAGCCACCCGAGTCGGGGCCGACGCCGCGCGTGCGCGCGCGCGACACGTGGTTCGGCAACGCGCCGTCGACGATCTGGACGTTCCTCGGGCGCTGGGCGTTCCCGCTGTTCGTGCTGCTCATCGCGATCATCGGCCACTCGGTGCTGCTGCCGTTCGTGTTCGCCGGGCTCATCGCGTACATCCTGGCGCCGATCGTGCGGTGGATGGTCGAGCGGCCGAACGGCTCGCACCGCATGCCGCGCGGGCTCGCGGTGATCATCTGCTACATCGCGTTCATCGCCGCGCTCGTCGGCTTCATGTTCTTGCTCGTGCCGCGGCTGTCGCGCGAGGTCGCGCGGCTCGGCAAGGAAGCGCCCGGCCTCTACAAGCAGATCAACGAGGAGTACACGCCGGAGCTCGCGCACTGGCTCGAGGAGCGGTTTCCGTCGCTGCGGCCGGTGCACCCGCCGCAAGAAGAGCAGCCGATCGTCGCCGAGGTACCGCTGCCGCCGGGCACGACGTTCACGATGACGCCGCTGCCCGACGGCCGCTTCGCGATGCAGCTCGCGCCCAACGGCGTCGACATCAAGGCGACGCCCGAGGGCGGCTATCACGTGCAAGCCGTCGACGAGCGACCCGAGCCGGCGTCGCTCGAGGACAAGCTGCGCACGTACGTGAAGCACACGCTGATCGGCTTGCAGAGCAAGCTCAACGACGCGGCGCGCGTGCTCCAGAACGTGATCACCGGCTTCGTGCGCGGCATCTTCATGTTCTTTTTCACGCTGATGATCGCGGCGTTCATCCTGATCGACATGGAGAAGCTGCACGCGTTCATGCGCGGGCTGTTTCCGACCAACACGCGCGACGACTACGACGTGATCGTCGAAGGGATCGATCGCGGCCTGTCGGGCGTGATTCGCGGCCAGCTGCTGATCTGCGTGATCAACGCGTCGATGACGTACGTGGGTCTCCTCATCTTCGGCGTGAAGTACCAGCTGATCCTGGCAGTCGTCGCCGGCATGATGAGTCTCATCCCGATCTTCGGATCGATCTTGTCGTCGGTACCGATCGTGATCGTGGCGCTGGCGTCGGGCAACGAGGGTGTCGACGTCGTGCGCGGCGTGATCATGGTCCTGTGGATCACCGGCATCCACCTGATCGAGGCGAACGTGCTCAATCCGAAGATCATCGGCACGGCCGCGAAGCTCCATCCAGTGCTCGTGATCTTCGCGTTGTTCTTCGGTGAAGCCAGCTACGGTCTGGTCGGCGCGCTGCTCGCCGTGCCAATCCTCTCAGCGATCTCGGTCATCTTCATGTACTTCTATCGCAAGCGCTGGAAGGACTCGCCGCGCGTGAGTGGACCGCTGCCCCCGGTCGACAGCGGTGCCGCAGGGCCGCTGGCGCCTACGCGATCGTGACCGATCGCATGACGTCCGGCACCACCGAGGCGTTGAAGGCGAGGCCTTCGTCTGGTACCCCAAAGGAGATGTCACGAGTGCGCGCGGCTTCGGTGCTGGCAGTGCTGCTCGCCGCCGCGAGCGCGTCGGCGCAGCCTGTCGATCCGTACGGCAATCCAACCACGCCGCCGCCGGCGACGCCGACGACACCTGCGACGACACCTCCGAGCGTTCCGGCCACGCCGGCGCAGCCAGCGACGCCGCAGGACCCCGTGCTGGCCGAGCAGGTCGCGCAGTCGCTCGTCGACCGCGCGCAGGATCTGCTCGAGGCCAAGGTCTTCGCCGACGCCAAGCAGCTCGCGGTCGAGGCGCTCGTGCAATCGCCGAGCGGGCCGGCGGCCGACCGCGCGAAGCTCGTCATCAAGCAAGCGAACAAGGCGCTCGGCATCGTCGAGCCCGCCGAGGCGCCGCCGCCTCCGCCGCCTGACACGCGGCCGATCCAGGATCCGACGAAGGTCGATCAACCGACGCCGCCCGAGGGCGGCGGGCCATCGCCGCGCACCGCTGCGATCGTTCACGGCGCGCTCTACACCGGCACGATCGGCGCCGCGATCGGCTCGTTCTTCAGCCACAACGAAGCGGCGGGCGCCGTTCCGATGGGCATCGCGTTCGGTGCTGCCGGCGGAATCGTCGCGCCGATGCTCGCGTCGCACTACCACGCCAGCGAGGCGCAGGTTCGCGAGATCGGTTCCGGCACGCTCTGGGGCGGCGTCATCGGCGGGTTGATCTCCGGCACCGTGCAGGGTGGCGATGGCGGTACCGTGCACGGCCACACGCCGCTCGTCGGCGCCGCGATCGGCTCGACGCTCGGCGGGCTGGGCGGCTTTTACATGGCGTACAACGACAAGCTCACGCGCGGCGACGTCGCGCTCGTCGACACGTTCGGCGGCATCGGCACGATCGGCGGGCTCACGCTCGGCATGCTGATGCAGCCTGCGCAGCGCGAGGCGTACACGCTCAACGCCGCGATCGGCGCATCGGCCGGCGTGATCACCGCGCTCGTCGTGGCGCCGAACAGCAACACGACGCCGCGCCGCATGCTCCGCGTCGCCGGGCTCGCCGCTGCCGGCGGAGCGTGGCCGTTCTTGATCCTCGCCGCTGATCCGCACTCGAGTGCCGATCAGCGCGTGACCGGCGCGCTGTCCACGCTCGGGCTCATCGGCGGCGCCTGGCTCGGCTTTTATCTGACGCGGCACATGGACGAAGGTCTCGACGTGCCCGACGGCGACAAGGCCGCGAAGCCCGACGCCAACGACGCACCGCCGGCCGTGGTCGGCCGCAACTCCGATGGCCACTGGTCGCTCGGCGGCTTCGCGCTGGCGCCGCTGTCGCCGCAACTGTCGACGGACCAGGGCACGGCCCTGCAGCTCGCTGCCGGCACCTTCTAGGGACGCTCTCCACTAGCTCAACCAGACCGGGGGTAACCCCGCGTGATTGCTAGGGCGCCGAGGGACGGTCTCCACTATCGTCCGAACTGCCTGAAGTCACAGGCGAAATCGGCCTCGGTTTAGTCCGTCCCTCCGACGCCTAATGATCTCGAGACCTTGAGTGGCCTCAGGTTGAGCTAGTGGAGAGCGTCCCTAAGGGCGGCGGGCTCGAAACAGGAACGCTCCGCCGAGCTTCACGTCCTCGTAGTCGGAGAACCCGATCCGCTGAAGCCACGCCCGGAGCTCGCCGGGCTCGAAGCGTCGGATCCCGGCGGCGCGCGCGGCGAGCCGGCCGACGATCGACGGCGCTTCGGCGAAGGTCGAGCCGACGTACACGCCGCCCGGCCGCAGCACGCGTCGGATCTCCCGGAACACCAGCTCGGGGTCGTCGTACGCGTGCAGCGCGCCCGCGTTGTTCACGCCGCCGAACGCGCCGTCCACGAACGGCAGCGCATGCGCGTCGCCGCGCACGAGTACCGCGTTCGTGTAGCCGGCGGTCCGCTCCGCGGCGACCGCCAGCATCGCGCGAGAGATGTCGAGCCCGACGACGAGCGCGCCCGGCGCCGCCGCCGCGAGCGCGCGTACGAACGCGCCCGATCCACACGACAGGTCGAGCCATGGCCCGGGCCGCTCGTCGAGCCCGAGGCTCGTCTTGTGGATGAACAGCTCGCCGGCGACGCCACCGACCGCGGCCCCGGCCCCTCGACCGGCGAGCATCCGGACGAACGCGGGCCGCCACACGCGCTCGTACACGCGCGCGACGAGCTCGCTCTCCATGAAGCGCTGCTCCGAGGTCGGCGCCGTCGGCTCGCCGCCATGGCTGACATCGATCAGGTCGAGCACGCCGGGCACGGTCACCGGCGGCTCGAGGCCACACGTCGTGCAGTGCGGGTAGCGCAGGTCGGTGAACGGGGCGCGCGTGCGGCACCGCGGGCACGCCAGGATCGGCAGGACAGCAGGATCCACGGCGCGGTTGTAGCGCATGCAGACGTTCGCGAGCGCGGTGCGCGCGGTCTAAGATGACGAGGTTGAGGTTCCACGTCAGAACGGTCTGGCTCACCATCACGCTTTGCGCATCGCCGCTCGCCGTCGCGGCACCGAAGCCGGCGAAGGCGGGGCTCGCGCAGATCGTCGCGGCGCTCGACGGCGCCGACGATGAAGCCGCTGCACGCGCCGCCGATACACTCGGCGACCGCACCGAGCCCGCAGCGCACGAAGCACTGCTCGACGCGCTCGCCTGGGGAACGTCGCCGGTGGTCGCGGTCGAGGTCATCGCCGCAGTTGCGAAGCATCCGGCGCCGCCGGATCTCGCGGCGCTCCGGCGCTACGCGGGCCATCACGATCCGCGCATTCGCGCGGCCGCCCTCGGCGCGCTCGCGTCGTATGCCGATCCAGCGGCGCGCGCGGCGATCGCCGCCGGCTTGCGCGATCCGGAGGCGAGCGTGCGCGCGGCCGCCGCCAGCGCCGCCGCACGCGGCCACGTGGCAGCGGCGATCGATCCGTTGCTCGCGCTGCTCGGGCTCGGCGAAGAACCGGCTGCGCGCGCACTCGCGGCGATGGCCGACCCCGAGCTCGTGCGCCGGATCGGCGATCAGCTCGGCAAGGTGCCGGAGCCCGCGCTCGCGCTTTGCCTCGGCCTCGTGCTCCAGCGCGCCGACTTCGGCCCCGACTCCGAGCGCGTCGAGGTCGTGCGCGCGCTCGCGAAGATCAAGGATCCGGCCGCCGACGGCGCGCTCGCGGATTACCTTCGCGCGACACCGAAGACGCCGGCTCGTGAATCGCGCGCGGAGGCCGAGAAGCTCGTGCAGGCGCGCACCGGAGGCGCCACCCCATGACGCGAGCAAGTTTAGTCCGTCCCTCGCGGCACATGCGATTTCCATGGGTTGCGGTGGCTCTGGTTGCGCTAGTGGAGAGCGTCCCTGGGTGTGGAGGCGCGACGTTCCAGCTCGCCGCCCAGGACAACGATCGCGGCGCGCTGACGGCCGCGCTTGCCCAGCGTCACCTTTCGGATCAGCCAGCACCGATCAACGCGGCTCGCGTGCCGCGTGCGTTCGTCGCGCTCGGCGGACCGCGCAAGCAAGTGGTCGCGTACGACCTCGGCGCGGGCAAGCTGCTCTGGCGTCAGCCCGCGGATGTCGCGTCGCGAATCGCGGTCGGCGGCTCGTTTGTCGTCGAGCTCGAAGGCAAGCAGCTGGTCGCGCGCGATCAGACGACCGGTGCGATCACGTGGCACGTCGACGTGCCCGGTGCGTTCGTCGGCGTCGCGGCGGATCGCGATCGCGCCTACGTCGTGTGGAGCGCCGGCGACACGAGCATCGGTGGTGGCAGCGGGACCGTCGCCGCTTACGACGGCGCGACCGGCTCGGAGCTGTGGCACGAGCGCGCCGACGGTGCACTCGGCGCGCCGGCTGCGCAGGGCGGCGTCGTGTACGTGCCGTACCTATCGCAATGGCTGTCGCTCGTCGACGGCGCCACCGGCAAGCAGCTCGCGCGGCTGCGCGGGCTCGACGAGCAAATCTCGATGCTGCGCGTGACCAGCACTGACGCGTTCTACGGCTCGAAGCAGGGCGTGTTTCATCTCGACGCGACGAGCGCGTCGGGCTCGCGCAAAGGCGGCACGTACGCCAGCGTGACCGTGCCGGCGCAGCTCGAGCACACGCAGTACGGCGTCGATGCCTACGATCCCGTCCAGAGCGGGTACTCGGCGGCGGATCGCGCGCGCGTCTTGTGGTCGGGGATGCTCGGCGCGGGCGGCTACGCCGTCCATTACTTCCGCTTCGTGTTCGGCTTCGATGCGAACGGCGCGATGACGTGGGCGTACTCGCACCCGCGCACCGAGCTCGTCGCGAGCGACGACACCGGCGCTGCCATCATCGCGATCTCGCAGGCTGGCGACGTGATCGCGCTCGATCCCAAGACCGGCGTGGTGCGACTCGACCGCGCGATCGGAACCTCGGAGCCGGTGCTCGGCGCGACCTTCGACGCCGACGGCTGGACGCCGCCCGAGCCGGCGCGCACGGCGGCGGATCAGGACCGCGCACGCGACCCGCAGGCCGCGACGATCGACGCACTCGTCGCGATCGCGCGCGATCACGACGCGCGGTTCGATCGCGTCAAGCAGCTCGCGGTGCAGGCGCTCGCGAAGCTCCCCGGCGGCGAGGTCACGCGCGAGCTGCTCGACGTGCTCGCCGATCCGCGCGCGCCCGACAAGCTCAAGGGCGACGTCGTCGATCTCCTCGTCGAGCGTCGCGATCCGGCGAGCCTGCCGGTGCTGGCGGCGCAGCTGGCGACGCACGACGACTTCATCGCGAAGACCACGCCGGCCGCGCTCGGTCCGATCGCGAAGGCGATCGCCGGGCTCGCCGGCCTGCAGCTCGACCACGAAGCGGTTGCGTCCGCGCTCGCCGCATTGCAATCGCAGCTCGACGCGCCGGCGACGCAGGTGCCCGATCTCGTGCCCGTCATCGCGGCGATGGCGGCGATCGGCGGCGGCGCCGAGCGCGCGGCGCTCGTCTCGCACTTGCTCCTCTATCACGCGGACGACGCGATCGGCGGGGACCCTGCGTGGGCGCACGCGATCGTCACCGCGCTGGAAGATCACGGCAGCCCTGCGGAGCGAGAGATCTTGCGCGCCGTCGCGGCGGACCCGAAAACACGCCCAGCCCTCAGGGACGCTCTCCACTAGCTCAACCTGAGCCCACTCAAGTGCCCGACCTCGTTGATGTGCCGAGGGACGGACTAAACCGAGGCGGCATCACGCACACATCGCGACCGCGATTTGGTGATCGCGCCTACGCGAAATCAGCATCGATCGGGGCGTTAGTTTAGTCCGTCCCCGACGCCCCCAAGAACCTCGCAGGCTTGCGGTGCCTCAGGTTGAGCTAGTGGAGAGCGTCCCCTATGCTGGCTAGCGTGGAGCGCCGCTTCAAGATCGTGATCTGCCGCGGCCCGGAGTGCGGCGATCGCCGCGCGTCGGCGGAGCTTCACGACGTCTTTCAATCGGCGCTCGCAGCACACGATGCACGCGCGCGCGTCGAGCTGGTGTGGCAGAGCTGTTTCGGTCGCTGCACGCAGGGCCCGAACGTGCTCGTGCGCGAGCTCACGGCGGCGGAAAGCGCGCCGGCTCTCGGAACGGGCTTCGCCACGGCGCCGGGGCCGCGGGGCGCGACGGCTCTGTATAATCGGATGGAGCGGTCGAAGGTGGAACGTGTCGTCGTGCAACACGTCCTCGGTGGACAGATCGTCCGCGACTTCGTCGAGCGTCCGGGAATCCTACACTCGCAACCCGTAGTAGGATCACGGCAGAAGGACAGTTGAGCCGGTCATGACCCGTACTTCGATCGCGATCCTCCTCCTCCTGGCGGCGTGCAAGGGCGAGACAGTGACCAAAGACAATCCGCAGACCGTCGCGGACCTCGATGCCTGCAAGAAGAACCTCGCGGAAAAGGACAAGCGCATCGAAGCCGAGGAGGCCGAGAACGCGAGCCTCCTGCGCGGCGGCGGCGGCAGCGGTGCCGAGATCATCGTCTCGATCGAAGGCAACGTGCTGACGGTGAAGCCGGCCGCCGACGGCGAGCCGCCGCATCCGATCCCCGACAAGGCCACCGCGGCCGCGTCGCAGGAGTTCCTCGATCTCGTCGCGAAGTCGCGCGGCGCGATCCAGAAGTGCTACACGCTCGCGCTCAAGAAGCGCTCGGACCTGCAAGCGCGCACGATCACGCTCACCGTGTCGGCGACGTTCGCGCAATCGGGCGCGTATCACGACGCGAGCTTCTCGCCGTCGCTCGGCGACGTGTTCGACTCGTGCATGAAGACGCTCGCGGCGAAGTGGGCGCTGCCGGCGAACTCGCCGGCGATGACGTTCCGCGCGCCGGTGTCGTTGACGCCGTCGTGAACCCGCGCGAGCTCGGCGCGCTCGAGAAGCGCCTCGAGAAGGAGCCGGGAAACCTGTCGCTGCGCGTGACCGTCGCCGGCCACCTGCGCGATGCGGGCCGCACCGCGGAAGCCGTCGAGCTGTATCGCTCCGTCGCGATCGCGTATCAAGCGCAGGGCCGCAAGCAGCAGGCGATCGCGGTGTGCCGCAGCGTGCTCGAGCTCGCGCCCGACGACGCGGGCTGCCGCACGTTGCTCGTCGAGCTCACCGATCCGACCACGCCGCCGCCGGTGCCCGGCATCCTCGCGCGGCCGGCCGCTCCGCCTGCCGCGACGGGCACGCTGCCGCCACGCGATTCGACGACGCCGCTGCCGCGCCCGCTGCCGTATCACGTCCACGATCCGACGACGTCGTCGGTCAAGCGCATCTCGCGCGTCGACGTCGATCTGCCGGCCGTCGAAGGCGCCGACACGCGCCCGGGCGACGAGGACCGCGCGTCCGATACCACCGGGCTCGCCGAGGCCGCGCGCCAGATCTCCGGCCTCATCGCCGGCGACTCGGTGCCGCTGTCGCGTTCGCAGAACAGCAGCGTCGTGCGGCTCAACGCGCTGCAACCGGCGCCGACGACCGATCGCGATGTCGAGCCGATCACCGCGGTGCACGAGTTCTCGGCCGGCGGAAGCCGGGGGAACGGCGAATTCTCGGCCGGCGGAAGCCGGGGG
>Ga0268266_10004101_pt1 | contig 14070 bp, 4 predicted proteins | sample KBSS13metaG_FD_190356 | JGI IMG/M metagenome (GOLD analysis project Ga0268266, IMG submission 190356) | Switchgrass rhizosphere microbial communities from Kellogg Biological Station, Michigan, USA - KBS S1-3 metaG (SPAdes) (version 2) | ecosystem: Host-associated > Plants > Roots > Rhizosphere >...
TTCGGACAACTGGACGAGCTTCTCGTCACGCTCGCCGCGAGCGCGCGAGGGGCATGAAATCGTCGACTCGCGATCGGTCCACGTGGCCTTTTTTTGCGTGTCCATCGGGACGAGCGCGCGCGACCCCGGCTTGACCTGAGCCGTATCAGTAGAGACAATCCGCCCCTGGATGGGAAGTGCTATCGGTGGCACCGTGCCCCTCACACAGATCGAAACCGAATTACGTCAACGCGCGCGCGAGCTCATCAGCTCAGGGCGTCTGCCCGGCCTTACACCCAAAAACGTATGGGGCGGGCACGGTAGTGGCGAGCAATGCGCTCTTTGCGGCAAGAGCATCTCACGTGATGAGGTGGAGTACGAAATCGAGGATCGTACTCAGGGCAATGCGGCTGTGTTATATCGCTTTCACTTCCTATGCCACGCCGCCTGGCAATTCGAGTGTGCCCGCTCCGAACTTCTGAAGCGTCAAGGTGCTCCGTAGCGGCTCAAGCCAACGTCAGCAGCGCCTGCGAAAGTCTCCTCGTACGTTCACGAGTGTCGGTGCGGCTTGCCTGTCGACTACCAGTGCTTCAGCGCCTCGAGCAGATTCGCCACATTTGGCACACCGAGACCTGTTGCTTGGTCATAACCTGTCTGCGCCGTGTAGTGCCAATTATCGCCCAGCGTGATATCCCGCAATGGCGGAGCGGCCCCGCCGTAAGCCCGATTGTGCCGCGCGAGGTCGTACAAGGAGAAATTCAGCAGTCCCAGACGCCGGCCGAGAGCCTGGTCGAGCAAGGAGGTCACGGCACTCAACTGTGGACTTGCAAAGCTGGTTCCTCCAAACCCTGTAAAGACCTCGAAGCCCCCGACATCCGAGGTGTAGAACACGGTATAGCCCGTCCCGGGATCTGAATTGAGCGACAAGTCAGGGACATTACGCCCCGGGAAGTTGGCCGGTAAGGGAATCCTGATGCCAGGCGTCGAGCGGCCGTCGGTACCGCGAATGAAAGAGATCTGAATCTGACCGGGCTCGGTATTCAACATGCCGGGAATGCCCAATTGATACAGCGGCCGCGGGAAGTAGCTGCTCACCCCGCCGCCCGTGCCGAACGGAAATTCGAAAAAGTAAGCCATACCCCACGCCGCCTCGTCTGGAAACTCCTCGAAGAGCGCCCTGGGCAACGTGGTGCCACCGGCTGCGGTGATCAGGGGCTCGGCGGCTGGGAACTCCACCGTCAATGTGTTCGAAGCAATATCCAAGTGGAATTGAGATGCGTATGCACCGCTGTCACCTGATGCGGCAAAGGTGCTCTGGCCTTGCAGAGCCGCCTGGATGAGAACGTCGTTGAGCGCGTTCTGCATCGTAGTCTGTCGACCGTTCACCGGATTCGTAACACTCGAATCCTTGCTATCGTCGCTGGATTCGAAGAATTCCCAGGTGCTCCAGCTCGTTGAGAGCGTATCCGCCACATTGTCATCCACCGCAGCGGCGAAGGCATCCAGCCAACCTTGGTCGCTGTTCGGCGCCTCGTAGACGACTATCTTCGCCGCCGGCGCAATGCCGCCGGATTGCTCGACATCCAGAGTCGTTTCGCACGAACCGGACGCGTCACTTGCGGGTCCTGAGCCGCCGTCGATCTGTATTTCCTTGATGCGCCCTGGGTCCGTCTTCAATCCCACCGAATCCCAGTACTTGAACGCATCGCTCGGCGTGAAAGCGGCAAGCGTGACGATACCCACAGTGCGCTGCTCGCCTTTGAATCCGCTTTGATACAGAGGAGTGACGTTGTAGATCTGCGTGAAGTCGGCCACCGTCAGCTGTTCGTATGGGTTGACAGGACCAGAGCCTACTTGCGGAGAGACTTGGGATCGCGAGCTGGCCCCATGCACCGGTGGCTTCGATGCACGGACGGCCTGAGATTTGAAGCGAGGGCGCGAATCCAGACCCAGCACTCCATGAACCGCAGCGCTGATTTCCGCTGCGAGCTGGGGCTGGCCGAGCGGCGCATGGTATCGATACGAGAGGGTGCTCGCTGTCGCCGGCACTTCGTAGCTGTGAAGTTGAACGCCGAAAGCGTTCTGAATGGCGGCAACGTTGCCTGTGACCTTCAGTTCACCGGTCCCTGCACGCACTACCGCCAGACCTTGGGACTGAAAGTGCCGCGTCAACATTGCAACAGTCGCATCGCTCGGTCCGAAGCGCCTCGCGAATTCCTGCTTGCTCAGGAAATGATGAAATTGCGGATCGCCTGGCGTGTAAATCGCCTGCAAGAGCGAGTCGATCTGACTCATGTCCCGTAACTTCATAGGGACCGCGACGGTGAGCGTTGAGTTGCCGGCCGCCGCCAGAGCGCCGGTATCGACTGCCTTCGGTGCAGCAGACGTCGGGGTTGTCACGGCCGTGCCGATGAGTCCGGCGCTTACCAAGGCAGCGAGCACAGGTCGGTTCGAGTTCACGATTCCCTCCTTGGATAGTTGAGCTGCGCTCTCAAAGACCATTGCGCTTCAGCGCCTGCAGTAGATTGGCAACGTCCGGAACACCCACGCCGCTCGCCTGGTCGTAACCGGGTTTCGCCGCATAGAACCAGTTGTCTCCTCCGGTGATATCACGCAGCGGAGGATTGCGGCCCTCGTAGGCTTGATGGTGGCGCACCAGATCGTATAGCGGGAAATTCAGCAGACCCACGCGCGTGCCGAGCGCCTGATCAAATAGAGCCGTCACTCCATTCAACTGCGGACTCGCAAAGCTCGTGCCCCCGAAGAAGGTCAAAACCTGAAAGCCATCGACATCCGAGGTGTAGAAGATCGTATAGCCGGTCTCGGGGTCCGAATTGAGCGAAATGTCAGGAAGATTGCGACCGGCGAAATTGGCCGGCAGGGTAGCGATGAAGTCGGGCGGAGTCTCAGTGTAGTCGGTGAAAGTTTGTCGAGGGGCGGTATCCACCATGCCAGGGATACCGATTTGATACGCAGGCCGGCGGAAATAGCTGCTTACGCCGCCACCCCCTCCGGTCGGGAACCCAAAGTCAGGTGGGCTGGCCATATAGTCCCAACCCCAGGCCCATTCGGCGGGATTGATCACGTGCGGAGCGTTGGGGAGTGTCGTGCCCCCCGCAGCGGTGATGAGCGTGTCACTGGCCGGAAAGCCCACTGACAGCGTGTCCTGAGGGAACCCGGCGATAAAGAACCCTGTCACCGTGTACGCCCCGCCATCGCCGGCGGCAACAAACATGCTCTGGCCTTGCACTGCCGCTTGTGTGAGTACGTCATGCATGGCATCCAACATGGTGGTCGCTTGGCCGTTCGCCGGATTCGTAACGGTTGAGTCCTCCGGGTCGTCTTTGGAGTCGAAGAACTCCCAATCGAGCCAACTCGTGGATACGGTGTCCGCTGTGTTGTCGTCCACCGTAGTGGCATAAGCGTCGAGCCAGCCTTGCGTGGTGTTCGGCGCCTCGTAGACGACGATTTTCGCAGCCGGTGCGATGCCGCCAGCTTGCTCGACATCGAGCGCGGTCTCCAACGAGCCGGAGGCGTCGCTGGACGGGCCTGAGCCCCCGTCGATCTGCACTTCCTTGATTCGCGCCGGATCCGTCGTCAGTCCGAGCGAGCTCCAGTATTTGAATGCGTCGCCCGGGGTGAAAGCGGCGAGTGTCACGATACCTATCGTGCGGTTCGCGCCTGTAATTCCGCTCTGATACAACGGATTGACGTCGTAATATTGCGTGAAGTCGGCTACGGTCAACATACCGTGAGGATTGATAGTCGTGCCGGGCCCGGTAGAGCTGCCCGACTTGAACACCCGTCCGGCAGGAGGCATAGCGGGGGCTCTCATCGCCTGTGAGTGAAAGCGAGGACGTGAATCCAGACCTAACACCCCATGAACGGAAGCGCTGATTTCCGGCGCAATCTGCGGGACCCCGGTGGGCGCATGATAGCGGTAGGAGCGGCTCGTTGCGGTCGCAGGCATCTCGTAGTCGTGCAATTGAACGCCAAAAGCTGCCTGGATCGCCGCAATGCTGCCGGTGACCCGCAACTGCGTCGTTGCCGTGCGGGTTACCGTGAAACCTTGCGATTGAAAGTGGCGTGTCAATGCCGACACTGTCGCAGCATCGGGACCAAAGCGGCTGCTGAATTCTTCCTTGCTCAGAAACCGGTGAAACTGCGGGTTACCCGGCGAGTAGAGTGCTTGCAACAGTGCGTCCAGTTGCTCCTGGTCGCGCAATTTCATAGGGATGGTGACTGTAACGGCCGACTGTCCCGAAGCCGGCGTGAGAGTGCCGAGGTCGACCGCTTTCGATGTCGCCGCCTCTGCGATGGCACTGACAGCGGCCAGCCAGACGAGTCCGGCCGCCAACAGATGTCTGTTCGAACTCATGATCCCTCCCTGTATCCGTCCTTGCGCTGCGCGGTCGCATGTCCGCGCCAACTTGTAGTCCCGGCGTGGTTATCCTGCGCGCTGAAAGAATACCCCTCTGACGAATTGTAATGTCAAGTGTCAGTGTCAATAGATGTTCCCTGAGCTACTGCAGCCGATTGCGCTCCGACGTTGGTCGATCAGTATCCGGAACTGACAGAGCTTGGATTGCTCAGGCCGGAGATCTCAGGCAGAGACGATCAGCCGCCACGATCCATGGCAGCAGCAGCTCCTCATGGGAGCGGGGTGCTTTGACGCGGGGCATGGTCAGCGATCAACGCCCAACAATGTCCGAAGAAGAAGCTATCCTGCGGAGACTCCGGAGTGCCTCCTTGCCGTGCGTTGCGCCTCACTCCTATCTGGCATTCTTGTCCGAGCTGCTGCCGCACGCAAAAGGCGATTGATGAAGGCAGAGCTGCATGCGGGGGCACCTTTACGGCTCGCGATCACGGACCAACTGCAAGCCCGTCGCCGCCGGCGTGCCGGCGCGAGTACTTGATGACGCTTCCTATCGGACATTCGGGTTCGAATGAGCCGGGGATGAGCTCGGCGCTCCCATAGCAAAGAAAAGCGCCTCAAGCGTGGGCGCGGGCTGCGCACATCCCCGAGGCGGACGCCCCAAGCACGATTCCTGCTGCTCACACTCCAACTTGTAACGTGACACGATGACTTGCAGTTTGGAGGGAAAGTGATTCGTCCAATTCTTATCGGGGCCGTCGCGGGTATGCGATCCATGCTGCCGCTTGCGGCTATCAGCTATGCAGCGCGGCAGCGCAAGCCGCCTCGTGACCGCGCCTTGCTGAGGCTTCTCGGTCAGCCTTTGACGGGCACTAGCCTGTTGGCGCTCGCCGTCGGTGAGTTGCTGGGGGATAAGTGGCGCGCAGCGCCGGATCGCATCAGTGCCGCCGGCCTCGCCGCTCGGATTACCACAGGGGCGCTTGCTGGGGCGGCTCTCGCGGCGCCAGATGAGCGCCGCTCTGCTGCCATGGTTGGAGCGGGTGCAGCCGTAATGGCCAGTTACGTCAGCTTTGCTCTGCGCGTTGGTGCTATGAACCGCTTCGGCCGAGTGCGTACTGGCTTGGCCGAGGACGCCCTCGCTCTCGCGGCAACGCTGTACCTGGTCAACCGCGCCAAATGAGCCCGCCTGTCGGGTGAGAGTCGTGACATTCCGGCGGCGCACGTCGCCGGAGCAAACTACTCTCCTGCGCGCTCTGCGGGATTAGCACAGGTGATACCTGTCTCCGATTGCGCCGATCACGGGGGATTGAGAGGGTCGATCGCCCGCGCGATGGAGAGCATGGGTCCCCAGTAGCCGCGGTATCCGTCTGAGCCGCCACATTCGTACTGCCCGACAGGCTGCTGATGCTCATCGATCCTCCTTGGAGCGAACGGCGGGGCGCTTTATCGGCAGCGTGCGCGCGATCTTTAGCGCGCGGCAACTTGTGGGTCCACGCTGGTTACCAGCGCACGCAGTCCGGAAAAGCGTTCGGGGCCTTACCGGCTCAATGCATTCCGGCAGTATCCCTCTGACTCACGCTCCTCTATTACACAAGCACGTCGCCTGGACGCCCCGGCAGCGGCCGAAGATGCCGCTCTCCTCGTAGCCGCCGGCCAAAGGGCCTTCCCATCGCTCACGGCCATTGGTGGTGGTTACGAAATCGTCCATGGCGCTCCTTCGAATGAAAGAAGGCTGTGGCGGATTCGTGCGCGCCGTCGCAGAGGATTCATGCCTACATTCGCTCGCGTCGTCAATATCGTTCAGTAGCCGTACTCGGCACCACCTTGCCGCTCGATATACCCGCGTCGGCAACCGATCAGTGACATCTCTTTCACTGTGCGCGGTGTTGAGTTGAGACCGATCACGGTTTCAATGAGCTGCACAGGGTAAGCTGCATCGAGTTGATAACTCTGGACACTCCGCCTGGGCCTGCCGCGCGGTGTAGGTGCAATCTCTGTTAGAGCGCCCGAGCCGACTCGGCAACCTCGCATGACGCAAATCACAGTCGGCCCACGCGGCCTCGCTCGCCGTAACTTTTCGTCCCCTGCGCAATCCGCTCCGCGGATACTCGTGCTCGTCGCGTTGCTGGCGGGGCTTCTGCCTTGCGCGTACGCGGATCCGATCGTCAAGCTGTTGACGTTTCAGGATTCTCCCGACCCGGTCGCCTCCACGCAGCAGCTGACCTACGAGCTCCAGGTCAACAACACGAGTTTCAGTTCGCAGGCGGATGGGGTCACGCTCACAGTTCCGATTCCGGCCGGTGCGACGTACGTGTCAGTTTCGGACGGTGCGTGCAGCTACGCGAGTCAGACGGTCACGTGCTCTTTTGGCACGCTCGCCCCTGCCGCCGCCAAGATCGTTGACATTGTGATGACAGTCACAGCTGTCGGCGGAAGCACGTTGAGCAGTACCGCCGTCGCGACTTCAACAACAGCTGGCGAGAGCCCGAGCAGTATCACTCAGGCAACAACGGTCACCCAGGGCGCCGACCTGCAGCTCACGGCGAGCGGCTCGCCCGATCCGGTGGCCGCCGGTGGGGCGGTGACTTACACCCTGACTGCCACGAATCTCGGGCCTGATAGCTCATCTGCGCTTCATATTGTTAACACCTTGCCGCCCAATGTGAGCTATGTCTCCTCTTCCGGTAGCGGATGGAGCTGCTCGGCATCCGGCACCACGGTTACTTGCGACAACCCGGGCACGCTGGCGAACGGAAGCACGAGCTCACTGGCGATTGTGGGCACGGTCCAGAGCTCCACTTCTGGCAATATCACGGACATCGCGACGCTGTCGGCGGGCGTGGCGGACGGAACAGCGGGAAATAACACCGCATCGGTCACAGTAGCGGTTTCGCCCGGTGCGGATTTGCGTATCACGAAGTCGGCTGCGCCGACGCCGATGATCGCGAGCAACGCGGCGACGTTCACCCTGCAACCGCGCAACAGCGGGCCGGATGTCGCGAACACTGTCTCGGTCGTCGATACCCTGCCGAGTGGATTCACCGGCATCTCCGCGAGCGGTCCGAACTGGTCCTGTTCTGTGAACCAGAGCACGGTGACTTGTACACGGGCATCGCTGACAACGTCTAGCACGGACGACATCACGATCTCGGCGACGGCTCCGGATAACACGGTCGTTCCACCCGGTGGCTTGTCGACGAGCAACACCGCCTCGATCAGCTCGAGCACGTCGGATCCCGACTCCACGAATAACGCAGGCTCTGTGAGCTTCCTCGTCCAACGCGATGGCAGCGACCTGTCTATCACTAAAACGAAGTCACCGAATCCGGTCGCGCAAGGCTCGCCGGTGACCTCGGTCCTCCGTGTGACGAATAACGGTCCCCGAAATTTAACCGCCAGTGACACCATCACTGTGACGGACACCCTACCGGCGGGGGAGGATTACTCGGGTACTCCGTCTTTTACCAATAACGGCTGGAACTGCTCCTATAGCACGCCGGTGTTCACCTGCACGATGCCGGGGCCGCTCAGTGTTGGTGCAAGCACACCGACTGTGACGCTGGTCACGACCGCCACCGGTGCGGCATCTCTGACGAACCAAGGTTGTGTCGCATTGAGCGGCACGGCCTTGACTGATCCTAACGGCGGCAACAATTGCACTTCTGCTTCATCGAGCTCCACCGCAGCGCGCGCCGACCTGGTGATTGTCAAATCGCAGAGTCTGGCGACCGTGACCAGCACCGATTCCTCGCTCACCTACACCCTCACAATCAGCAATAACGGGCCGCAAGACTCTGCGAACGTGGTGGTGAGCGATGTGATTCCGATGCGCACCACGCTAGCGGGCGGCACGGCGATCTCCGCGGTTGCCGGAGTCGGCAGCAAAGGATCCACCGGAACCTGCTCGGTCTCCGGCGCGACGGTTACTTGCAACTACTCCTCACTCCTTTATCAGAGCGGAGCTCCGGCCGGCAGTCCTGAGACAGCAGTGATCACCATAACGGTGCAGCGGCCTATGGCCGATGGCGCCTTCACGAACACCGCCACGATCAACTCGACCACCATCGGCGACCCGGATCGCACCAACAACACCTCGCAGGTCAATACGACCGTCGATCCCGTCGTGGATGTGCAAGTACAGGCCAAAACGGTCACCCCGAACCCGGTTCGCGCTGGTGTGGATGCGACGTATGTCATCACGTTTAGCAACGCAGGTCCGTCGACAGCCCAGAACGTGACGTTGACGGATCAGTTCAATCCGACTCCGGGGGACGCCGGATATGGCATTCAGTCAATCACTGCCAGCAAGGGGACCTGCAGCTTCAATGCGGGGACTAATCAGATCTCCTGCTCTGTGGGCTCCCTCATCGCGAGTGAAGTGCAGACCGTGACACTGGTCGCTCGCCCGACGTGGATGGGCGCACCTCCCACACCGCGTGTATTGCAGAACACCGCTACGGTGGCCACGACCACCACCGATTCGAATTCCGCCAACGACAGTAAGAGCGCCACCCTCACCATCAATCCGGCGCAGGTGGATCTGATCGCGAACATTGCCGATGTCCCTAGCTTTGTGGGCGTCGCTGCGGATCCGCTGGGGTGGGATGGCATCACCACGGCAAACAATCTGATCACCTACTCCGCACGCGTGACGAATACCGGCCCGTCCGTCGCCACCTCGGTTACCTTCCAAAGCACCTACACGCCGCCGGCTGGGCGGTCGGTGACCTTCCTGTGCGATTCCAGCGATCAATATTCGTGCACGGGCGGCTCGATGTGCTCCGTCTCGGGATCCGCGACGGTCACGGGCACCCCCCTCGTCGTCAATTGCAGCCTGGGCAACCTGGAGGCGAACACTTCCGCCAGCCGCTACCTGCGTTATCAGATCAACACCAGCCCGCCCGCGGCGGGCGACTCGTATGTGAATGCGATCACGGCCAATTCGAACGAGGTCGATTCGAACACGGCGAACAACTCCGCCTCGGAGCCGACTGCGGTACGGGCGAAGGCCGACCTGGAGGTAACGAGCAAAACCGCGGTGATTGCATCGCCGCCGCTGCAGTACGGACAGGGATTCCAATGGCAGATCGTGGTCACGAACAATGGGCCGGGCACCGCCTACCAATCTACGTTGACCGACGCGCTGCCCGCGAATATGGAGCTGCAGTCGCCGCTGAGTTACACGATCAGCTCGGGAGGGGGAAGTTGCTCGGCGGGCTCAGTAAGCCAGCTGACTTGCGACTTGGGGGACATCCCTGCATCGACTAGTGAGACTGTCACGGTCGGCGTTGTCATCCGTAAGCCCGCGGTTCCGCCGTACCCAACCAGCTATACCAATACGGCGTCAGTCTCTACGTTCAGCGTCGATCTGGTCTCGGCGAACAACTCGAATTCAGGGTCGGTCAGTCTCGTCAAGTCATCGATCGCCGGTCGCGTCTACAACGACGACAATAACAATGGCGCTATTGATAGCGGCGAGACAGGAATCAGCGGAGTAACGCTAACGCTGACCGGCCATGACACGTTCGGTAATGCAGTAAGCCGCACGGTGACGAGCGATTCGAGCGGCAATTATCTCATTGACAATCTGGAGCAGGCGGACGGGACGGGTTACACAATCACGGAAACGCAGCCGTCCGGCTACGCGGATGGGCTGGAGACCGCCGGCACCGCGGCTACGGGCACGCCTCCCGGCGGCACGGTCTCGGCTACCGTCGGAAGCAACACGATCACAGCGGTTGTGCTCGATAAGAACCAGACGGCCACGGGTTACAACTTCGGGGAGCTCCGGAACAACTCGCTGAGCGGTACCGTGTTCGCGGACGTCGATGGTAATGGGATCAAGGCAGCCGGCGAGCCGGGCATCGCCGGAGTGACTCTCACTTTGACGGGTACCGATGCGCGCGGGACATCCGTCAATACCACTACGACAACGGCAGCCAGCGGTGCTTATACCTTCTCGAACGTGCTGGCCGGAACTTATCAGATCACCGAGACCCAGCCGGCGACGTATGTCGACGGGATCGATACGGTCGGGACACCCACCGGTGGCACCAACACGGTCAACGACCAGTTCAGTGGCATCACGGTAGGACATGTCAACGGCACGGGATATAACTTTGCCGAGCTGCCGGGAACCGTCAGTGGCCAGGTCTGGCGTGATGCGAATCGTAACGGGGCGCTGGATGCCGGCGAAACCGGCATTAGCGGAGTTACGGTCGGTTTGAGTGGCACCGATGGGCTCGGGGCGGCGGTGAGCCGTACAACGACCACGGACGCCAGTGGCAACTACACGTTCAAGGACCTGCCGGCCGGCACCTTCACGGTGACGGAGACACAGCCGGCCGGGTTCGGGAGCAGCACACCCAACTCCATTTCGTCGATCACCATTGGGGCGCATGCTTCCAGCACGGGCAACAACTTCGGGGACACGACCGGTGCGCTGACCGGTTCGGTGTTTTTCGATCGCAACTCGAACGGCGCGATGGATGGCAGTGACACCGCGATCTCCGGGGTCACTTTCACGCTCTCGGGCACGAGCGCCTCCGGCAGCGCGGTCAGTCTCACTACAACGAGCGACGCCGGCGGCAATTTCAGTTTCAACGACCTTGTTGCGCCAAACGCATCCGGCTACACCCTTGCCGAGACGCAGCCGACGGCCTTCTCCAATGGCCAGATCACGGCTGGCACGGCAGGCGGCTCAGTCAGTCAAACGAATAACCGCGTCAGCGCCATAGCACTGACATCAGGCACGGTAGCGACAGGCTATCGCTTCGCCGAGCTCGGCACCGTCATCTCCGGAACCGTGTATCGCGATACGAATCGCAATGGTGTGAAGGATCCGAGCGACGTCGGGCTCGCTGGGGTGAGTGTCGCGCTCCAGGACTCTGGAAATGCGGTCGTTGCGACCACCACGACCGCGGCAGACGGTACGTACAGCTTCCCACCACAGGCGGCGGGCAGCTACACAGTCGTGGAAACGCAGCCCACCGGGTATCAGAGCGGTCCGGAAAATGCCAGTAACTCCGTGGCCACGGCGCTCACCGCAGGAACTCCCGTAACGGTGGATTTCGGGGAGAGCGCGGGCTCACTCGCCGGCACGGTCTTCCTGGATTCCAACAACAATGGCGCGCAGGACGGCGGCGAGATCGGGCTGCCGGGCGTGACAGTGACGTTGACCGGTACGGACTCCACCGGAGCTAGCATCCATACGGTTACCACAACGAGCTCCTCGGGCGCGTATTCGTTCGGCAACTTGCTGAGCGGCACTTACGTGATCACCGAGACGCAACCGGCTGCCTTCGGCGACGGACTCGAGGTGCTAGGGACCGGCAACGTTGGCGGCACGGTAGGCAATGACGTTTACAGCGCGATCGCTTTGCCGTCGGGGACACAGGCGACCGGATACAACTTCGCGGAGACCGGGTCCGCTGTATCGGGTACGGTGTTTCGGGATGAGAACCGGGATGGAACGCAGCAGCCCGGCGATCAAGGAATCGCCAGCGTAACTCTGACACTACAGGACAGCAGTCATGCTGTCGTAGCAACAACGACCACCGCCGCGGACGGCAGCTATCTGTTTGGTGGTGTACCGGCCGGTAACTACTTCGTGGTGGAGACGCAGCCTGCTGGTTACGGGTCGGCGGCATCCTCTCCGGATACCCTCCCGATCGTGGTGCCAGCAGGCGGTGCTGCCATCGCGCGCTTTGCTGACACGGTATCCACACTGTCTGGCTCGGTCTATGTCGATGTAAATGGCAACGGTGTGCGCGATTCGGGCGAGCCCGGGATCAATGCGGTGGCCATCACGCTCACCGGAACTGATGCGGCCGGTCAGAGTGTCAGTCGCACCGCCACCAGCGACTCGAGTGGGAATTTGGTCTTCATCGATCTGCTGACACCTAACGGGTCGGGGTATTCGCTGGCCGAGCCAGTTCAGCCGCCCGCGTACGCGGATGGAGCCGATGCTGCGGGAATTGCGGGCGGGACGGTCGGCAATGATCTCATCAGCGCTATCCATTTGGGCGTCAACACGGACGCGACGGGCTACACGTTCGGCGAGCGCGGCACAACCGTCAGCGGCGTGGTTTTCAAAGATGTAAACGGCAATAGCATCCGTGACCCGAGTGACCCCGGCATCGCTGGCGTAACGCTGACACTGAAAGATGCACTGAGCAACACAGTAGGAATCACCGTCACCGCCGCCGATGGAACATATAGCTTTACGGGCTTGCCATCCGGCAATTACACGGTCGTGGAGAGTCAACCGGCCGGTTACGGCAGCAGCCCGGGAAGCCCGGATTCAGTGTCTGTCACCCTCGCCGCGGGTGGCTCCGGGACGGCGAACTTTGGGGAGGTCACTGGGGGCCTCGCGGGGCAGGTCTACGTTGATACCAATAACGACGGCAAGCGCGATCCGGGGGAGCCGCCGATTGCGGGCGTCACGATTACGCTCAGCGGGACAGATGCTCGAGGCGCGAGTGTTTCTCGCACGACGGTCACCGCTGCGGCGGGTGATTTTTCCTTCAGCGATTTACTGAGCGGCACATACGCTCTCACCGAGACGCAGCCTGCCGCTTACGCGGATGGCGCGGACACAGCTGGAACGGCCGGCGGCAGCCTTTCCGGGACCGATGTGATCGGCAACATCGCCCTGCAGCCAGGCATTGCGGCCACGGGATATCTGTTTGGCGAGCGCGGTCAGTCGATCACCGGCCATGTCTGGCTGGATAGTAATCGCAATGCCGCGTTGGAGGGGGCAGAGGGCGGTATCAACTCCGTCACTCTGACGCTCCGAGATAGCAGCAACGCAGTGGTGTCGACGATAGCCACGGCGGCGGACGGCAGCTATGGCTTTACCAACATCCCGGCTGGCCACTATAGCGTCTCGGAGACACAGCCCGCTGGCTATGGCAGTTCGACGCCCGATACGGTCGCTGTTGATTTGAGCGCTGGCGGTACGACGCCAGTAGTAAACTTTGGGGACACGGCGGGGAGCCTCGCCGGAATGGTCTATTCTGATCCTAACAATAACGGTCAGCGGGATGGCGGCGAGCCGCCCATTCCGGGGGTCACGCTGCAACTGACAGGCTCCGACGCGCGTGGAAATCCGGTCAGCCGGACGACGCTCAGCGGGCAAGAAGGCACCTATTCATTCGCGGATGTGGTGGGTGGTAGCTACACCATCACGGAAACTCCGCCGACAGGGTACATCAGCGGAATCAACAGCGTGGGTACCGCTGGCGGAACTGCCGGTACCAATCTGATCAGCGGCATTGCGCTCGGGGCGGCAACGGATGCGGTCAACTATCTGTTTGCGGCCCGCGGCGCCGCCGGTAGTTTCACCGGGACGGTTTGGCGGGATGCAAACCACGATCGGGTGCGCGACAGCAGCGAGGACACGCTGGGAACCTGGATCGTGGAGCTCTCGCAGGGCGCACTGCTCCTGCAGAGCACAACCACTGACGCGAATGGACACTACGAGTTTGACAGTGTCACACCTGGTAGTGGTTATGAGATCCGCTTCCGGGAGCCCACCAGCCACGCGGTGTACGGCACCCCCGTGACCAACGAGCGTGGGCTGGCGACCGCCCCGGGTGTGGTAGGGCCGGCCAATCCGGGTGGCGCGGATCCGCGCGGCGGCACATTGGCGGGCATCACATTATCGCCCGGGGCGCGTATCGAGGAGCTGAGTCTGCCTGTTGATCCGACGGGCG
>Ga0268266_10004103_pt1 | contig 14067 bp, 12 predicted proteins | sample KBSS13metaG_FD_190356 | JGI IMG/M metagenome (GOLD analysis project Ga0268266, IMG submission 190356) | Switchgrass rhizosphere microbial communities from Kellogg Biological Station, Michigan, USA - KBS S1-3 metaG (SPAdes) (version 2) | ecosystem: Host-associated > Plants > Roots > Rhizosphere...
CCGGATCGACTCGGTCCACGAGAGGTCGGAGCGTCCGGAGACCTGCCAGAGGCCGGTCATGCCGGGGCGCACGCGGAGCCGACGCGACTGCATCAGCGTGTAGCGGTCGACCTCGAGCGGCAGCGGCGGGCGCGGGCCCACCAGGCTCATGTCGCCGCGCAGGACGTTGATCAGCTGTGGCAGCTCGTCGATCGAGTAACGGCGGATCCAGTGGCCCGGCTTGGTGATCCGCGGGTCGCGCTGCATCTTGAACAGGCCCTCGTCGTAGCCGGTCTCGCTGTGCAGGTCGCTGAGGACGCGCTCGGCGTCGACGACCATGCTGCGGAACTTCAGGCAGGTGAAGTAGTCACCGTCGCGGCCGACTCGCGTCTGCCGGAAGAGCACGGGGCCACCGTCGTGGCGCCTGATCTTCCAGGCGGTCCACAGCATCAGCGGCGAGGCCACGGCCAGCACCGTGGCGGAGCCGACGATGTCGAAGGTGCGCTTGGCCCAGCGGAGCGCGTCCTGCGACCGCGGGCGGTCGAGGTGCAGCAGCGGCAGGCCGGCCACCGGGCGGACCCGGATGCGCTCGCTGGAGACGTCGGTGACGCCGGGGGCCATGATCACCTGGACGTTGTCGGACTCGAGGTCCCAGACCAGGTTGCGCATGGCGAGCGGCCGGTCGAAGGCCCCGCCGACGACGAACACGACGTCCGCGTCGTAGGCGCGGACCAACGCAGCGGCCTCCTCGACGTCGCCGAGGACGCGGACACCGCCCTCGGTCTCGGCTGTCGCGGCCGCCGGGATCATGGCGCCGACGATGTTGTAGCCGAGCCAGGTCTCGCGCTCGAAGACCGAGGCCACCGAGTCGACGTGCTCGGCGCCGCCGATGATCACGGTGCGCTGGCGCAGCGCACCGCGGCGCCGTGCCCGGTGCAGCGAACGGCGCAGCGCGTAGCGGCCGGTGACCAGCAGCGGCGGGCCGATCACGAAGGCGAAGACGAAGAACCCGCGCGAGAGCGGGAACTTGGTGAGGTAGCAGCCGATGCCGAGGAGGGCCGCGGTGAGCAGGGTGGCGTTGACGACGGTCTTGTACTCGTCGGCGCCGGCTCCGAAGACCCCGCGGTCGTAGCCGCCGCGGAGCGCGATCACGCCGATCCAGCCGAGCACGAGCGGCAGCGCCACGAGGGCGATCGACTGGCCGAGGCTCGGGCCGCCGGTGGCCTGCGAGAGGCCCGGAGAGCCGGAGTCGAACATCAGGACGCGGCTGCGGCCGTAGGCGGCCAGCAGGACGGTGGCGGTCACCAGCGCCAGGTCGGAGACCAGGGCGGTCAGCGGCAGCGCGCGCAAGGCGCGGCTACGGATGCCCAGAGGCGCCACTGCAGGCGCATAGGTGTGTACAGGCGCGATGGCCATCGAAAATCCCCCAAAAAATGCAACTCCCGGAGCGCCCCACGCGCTCCTCCCCCGAGCTACAGGCAGGAGTCTAGACCCCGGCGTCGGGGTGCCGGGACCCTTGGTCGATTCCTTTACCTACGACGGATCCGCTCGTCGGAGCCCGCTCGGACGACGATGTCCGTTCCCGGCACCCGGTGTGGTTACCCTGGCCGTCATGAAGATCCTGGTCACCGGAGGCGCCGGTTACATCGGATCGACGACCGCCAAGGCGCTCGAGGTGGCCGGCCACGTGCCGGTGATCCTCGACTCGTTGCTGACCGGGCCGCGGGCGTTCGTGCGCGACCGGATCTTCTACGAGGGCGACATCGGTGACCGCGACCTGGTGCGCCGGATCGTCGACGAGCACCCGGACCTCGACGCGACGATCCACATGGCGGCCCGGATCGTCGTTCCGGAGTCGGTGCAGGAGCCGTACGAGTACTACCGCGACAACGTCGCCAAGTCGCTGGAGCTGTTCGACCAGCTCGAGCAGCTCGGGAAGCCGCGGCTCGTGTTCTCGTCGTCGGGCTCGCTCTACGCACTCAAGGACACCTTCGAGGTCACCGAGGACGACCCGCTCGCGCCGACCTCGCCGTACGCCCGGACGAAGCGGATGATCGAGGAGGTCCTCGAGGACATGGCGGTGGCCACGGACCTCCGCGCGATCATGCTGCGCTACTTCAACCCGATCGGGTCCGACCCCGACCTCGAGTCGGGCATCTACGCCAAGGAGCCGTCCCACGTGCTCGGCCAGCTGGTGATGGCGTCGCGTGGGCTGCGCGACGGGTTCCTGATCACCGGCACCGACCTGCCTACCCGCGACGGCACCGGGATCCGTGACTACCTCCACGTCTGGGACCTGGCCCGGGCGCACGTGCGTGCCGTCGAGCGCTTCGACCACGTGCTCGAGACGACGGGTACGCCGAGCGTCGTGATCAACGTGGGTCGCGGCGACGGCGTCACCGTGCGCGAGCTGATCGAGGCCTTCGAGCGGGTCACCGGCCGGTCGGTGCCGACGTCCGAGGCACCGCCGCGCCCGGGCGACGCCGTCGGTGCCTATGCGAACGTCGACCGCTCCCGCGAGCTGCTCGACTGGCGGACCGAGCTGTCGCTCGACGAGGGCATCGCCTCGGCGCTGGCCTGGGCCGACCGGCGGCTCGAGGTCCTGGGGTACGAGTGAGTCTGCGCCGGTACGCCGCACCCGTCGCCGCCCTGGCCGCGACGGTCACGCTCGGCGTGGCCGGTCCGGCCGACGCGACCCGCGACTTCCGGGTCACCAACCCCGACAGCGGCGGCCACAGCCAGCCGCTCTCCGGTCGCGTCGTCGTGATCGATCCCGGCCACCAGCTCGGCAACCACCGGTTCCCGCGGCAGATCAACCGGCTGGTCCCGGCCGGCGGGTTCAAGAAGCCGTGCAACACGACCGGCACCGCCACCAACGCCGGCTACCCGGAGGCGACGTTCACCTGGCAGGTCTCGCGCGTGCTGAAGGCCCGCCTGGAGCAGCTCGGCGCGACGGTCCGGTTGACCCGGCACTCCAACCGGCAGGACCGGTGGGGTCCCTGCGTCGACGTCCGCGGGCGCGACGGCAACAGGCTGCCGGCCGACCTCAAGATCAGCATCCACGGGGACGGGTCCTACACCCCGGGAGCCCGGGGCTTCCACGTGATCGCGCCGACGGACCGACGGCCCTGGACCCACGACATCTACCGGCCGTCGCGGCGGCTGGCACTCGACACGCGCGCCGCCCTGCGGAGCGTCGGGCTGCGGGTCGCCAACTACATCGCCGGCGGTGACGGCCTCGACTTCCGTTCCGACCTCGGCACCCTCAACCTCTCGAACATCCCGACGGTGATGGTCGAGCTGGGCAACATGCGCAACCCGAGCGACGCCCACCGGATGACCTCGCGAGCCGGGCGCGCGACGTACGCCCGCGGCCTGGCCGTCGCCGTACGCCGGTTCCTCGGCTGAGCCTCGAGCCGAACTCGCGTGCCGACCGCGGGGGACCGTTCTAGGGTCGTCGCGTGACGCGACTGCCGGACAGCCTCGCCGCCCTGCGGCACGAGAACTTCCGGTGGTACTGGATCGCCAGCACGGTCAACATGGCCGGCAACACCATGGCCGGCGTCGCCCTCGCCTTCGCGGTGCTGTCGATCACCGACTCGGCGAGTGCCCTCGGTGTCGTGCTGGCCGCCGAGACGGCGCCGATGGCGGCGTTCATCCTGTTCGGCGGCGTGATCGCCGACCGGGTGCCGCTCACCGCCGTGCTGAGGGTCGGGATGGTGGTGCTGGCGGCGAGCCAGGGGGCCGCAGCGGCCCTGGTGATCAGCGGGCACGCGGAGATCTGGATGCTGGTCTGCCTCGCCGTCGTCAACGGCACGGCCAGCGCGATCACGTTCCCGGCGTTCGCCTCCATCCTGCCGCGGCTGGTACCGCGCGACCTGCTGCAGCAGGCGAACGCGCTGCAGTCGTTCTCCCGCGGTGCCCTGCGCGTGATCGGGCCGACCATCAGCGCGCTCCTGGTGGTCGGGGTGGGTGCCGGGTGGGGGCTCGCGTTCGACGCCGCCACGTGGTTCGTTGCCGCGCTCGTCCTGGTCAAGGTGCGGCTCCCGGCGCGGCCGCCGCGCGACGAGCAGGTGTCGACGTTCACCGAGCTGCGCGTGGGCTGGGACTACGTCCGTCGTACGACGTGGCTGTGGTCGGTGGTCCTCGCCTTCACCTTCCTGAACGTGATCCACGCCGGCGCCTGGTTCACCCTGGGCCCTGCCCGCGCCAACGGGACCTTCGGTCCGGCGGGCTGGGGTGTCGTGCTCTCGGCCGAGTCGTTGGGGTTGATCGCCACCACCGTGGTGCTGCTCCGGCGACCGCTACGACGTCCGCTCTTCAGCGGGATGCTCGGTGTGGCCTGTCTGGCGGTGCCGATCGCCGTCCTCGGGGTGTATCCCCACGTGGGCCTGCTGGTCGTGTGCTCCTTCGCCGCCGGTGCCGGCATGGAGGTCTTCGGGATGGGCTGGAACCTCGCCATGCAGGAGCACGTGCCCGAGGAGATGCTCTCGCGCGCGTTCTCCTACGACATGCTCGGATCGGTGATCGCGATCCCCGCCGGTCAGCTCCTGTACGGGCCGCTCGGCTCGGCGTACGGCTTCCGCGACGTGCTGCTCGTCAGCGGGATCGCGTACGTCGTGATCTGTGCGCTCACCCTGTCGTCGCGATCCGTGCGGGGTCTGCGTCGCGTGCCGGGCCAGACCGTTCCCGTCAGCTAGTGCCGCGCGACTCCCGCGCCCGGGCCCGGTGCGCGCGCACCCGTGCTTTCACCCCGCAGCGGTCGTCGGCGCACCACCGCCGGCGTCCGGTGGGGTCGGCGAAGATCCCGGAGCACTCGTCGTCGCCGCAGGCCTGGAGCCGAGTGGGATGCGGCCCGGTCAGGTCGTCGGCGGCCTGACGAGCCAGCCGGGCGAGCGCCTCGCGCGTCGTGCCGGGCCGCCTGGCGGTCAGTGACGTGCCGGCGCGACGGAGGCCGACCGGGGCGTCGTCCGCCAGGGCCTCGTCTACCAGGCGGACGTCGTGCGCCGAGGGGGCGGAGTCGGTCGCCGCCGACCGGGCCAGCCCGTGCAGGGCCTCGCGCAGGCGCTGCGCCCACGCCACGTCGTCGTCGGTGATCGAGGCCGACGGAGCATGGCCCCACTCGGTCAGCCAGGCGCGCAGCTGACCGGGAGTCCCGATCAGGTCGTGCCGGACGTCGGTGTACCTCCCGATGTGCGTCGCCGCGAAGTCGAGCCAGTCCCGGCCGTACCCCCTGCGGAACTCCTCCATGACCTCAATGTAACGGGTTGACACGTTACGAGCAACAGGGCAGGGTGTAACGAGTGAAAACGTTACGTCTCGGCCCCCGTGCTCTTGGTCCCTCGTTCGTGCTGGTGTGGAGCAGTGGTTACGTCGTGGGATCTCTCGCGACGCGGCACTCCGCACCCCTGGCGATCACCCTGTGGCGGTTCGTGATCGCCGCGGCCGTGCTGGGTGCCCTGGCCTGGCGGCGCCGGGAGTCGTGGCCCTCGACTCCGCGCGCGATCGCGCTGACCGCGGTCGCCGGTGTCGTGATGTACGGCGTGCAGTTCTGCTCCCTCTACCAGGCGCTCGCCGACGGGATGCCGGCCGCGACGACGGCCCTGGTCGCCTGCTCGGCGCCCCTGGTCGTCGCCGTGGCCGGTGCGCTCCTGGGCTGGGACCGGCTCAGCGGGCGTCAGTGGGCCGGGGTGCTGCTCGGGGTGGTCGGTGTCGCGACGACGGTCTCGGACCGGCTCGGTCGGCCACCCAGCCTCCACGCGCTGCTGTGGACGCTGCTCGGCCTCGGCGGTCTGGCCGCCGGCTCGCTGCTCCAGGGTCGTCTCGTCGGACTGGGTGGCGCGACCGCGCTCACCGCCGTCCAGGTGGCGGCGGGCGCGGTCGCGACGGCCGTGGTGGCACCGCTCGCCGGACCGGTCACGATCCCGATGACGTTCCCGGCGCTGACGACGTTCGCCTGGCTCGCACTGGTGACGGGTGTCGGGGCCCCGCTGCTGCTGTTCGCGCTGATCGCCCGCCGGGGCGCGACCCAGGGGACCAGCCTGCTGTTCGTCGTCCCGGGTGTGACCGCACTGGTCGGCTGGCCGCTGCTGGGTCAGCCGGTCGGCGGGGTCGCGGTGGTGGGCCTGCTCGTCGCCGCCGTGGGGCTGTGGCTCGGCCGGCGCCGGCCCGCCGCGGTGACCGCAGGCCGTACCGCTGAGCTGCGCGAGCCGGTGGTCGCTCGGTGACGAACTAGGGTTCGAGCATGGACCTGACGCTGACCGACGAGGAACGCGAGATCCGCGACTGGGTGAGGAGGTTCGTCACCAAGGAGCTCGTGCCGCTCGAGCCGCAGGTGCTCGAGCGCGAGCGGGACGGCGAGCGCGGGATCACCCTCGAGGAGGTCACGGCGCTGCAGGACAAGGCCCGCGAGTCGGGGTTCTTCGGGGTGCAGACCCCGGAGGAGTACGGCGGGATGGGCCTGGGCGCCGTGATGCACGCGCTGCTCGAGGCCGAGCTCGGACGCACGTTCGTGCCGTTCAAGTTCGGCGGCGACGCCGACAACATCCTGTTCGACGCCAACGACGAGCAGAAGGACGCCTACCTCCGGCCCACGATCGAGGGCACGCGGCGCAGCTGCTTCGCGATCACCGAGCCCGGGGCCGGTTCCGACGCGCGCAACATCCGCACCTCCGCCGTCCGCGACGGCGACGAGTGGGTGATCAACGGCGAGAAGACGTTCATCACCGGCGGGGACGTCGCGGACTTCACGATGGTCTTCGCGGTCACCGACAAGGAGAAGGGCGCCGACGGCGGCGTGACCTGCTTCCTGGCCGACCGTGACGCCGGCTGGACCTCCGCCACGATCCCGACGATGGGGGAGTGGGGGCCGGCGTCCCTGTCCTTCGAGGACGTCCGGGTCCCGCACTCGGCGATCCTCGGCGAGGAGGGCCGCGGGTTCGAGCTCGCGATGCGGTGGATCGGCAAGGGCCGGTACCTGCTGCCCGCCCGCGCGCTCGGCTCCTGCGAACGGCTGGTCGAGATGGCGATGGAGCAGGCGAAGAACCGGGTGACCTTCGGGGAGCCGATCGCCAACCGCCAGGCGATCCAGTGGATGATCGCCGACTCCGCGGTCGAGATCGAGGCGCTGCGGTGGCTGGTCCTGACCGCTGCCTGGCAGGTCGACCACGGCGTCGACTCACGTCAGGCGCAGTCGATGGCCAAGCTCTACGGCGGGGTGCAGGCCAACCAGATCGTCGACCGGGTGCTGCAGATCCATGGCGGCATGGGCTACACCCGCGAGCTGCCGATCGAGCGGTGGTACCGCGAGCTGAGGCTGCTGCGCATCTACGAGGGCACCGACGAGATCCAGCGCCGGACCATCGCGCGCAACCTGCTGTCGGGCCACGCGTCGGTGCGCGGTCACCTCGGCTGAACGACGTCCAGCAGGTCCATGGCCGCCAGGACGGCCCGCACGTGGGCGACCTCGTGCGTGCGGAACAGGTCGGTGCCACCCAGCCGCGCGAGCACTGCGAAGAAGCCCTCGGCCTTGCGGAACTCGTCCTCGAACAGGTCGAAGGCGTGGGGGAGCGCGTTGCACACCGGCACCCCGAGGGTGCGGAGTCGGAAGCACTGCGCGAGCACGGCGGCCTGGTGACGGACGCGGACGACCGGGTCGACCAGGTTGCCGTAGTAGAAGCCGAGGCCGGGGTCGACCACGATCCCCTCGACGCCGAGCCCTCGGGCGTGCTCGATGCGCGGGCCGAAGTGGTCGACCAGGTAGGGCAGCGCGTCGCCGTCGGTCGGGTGGTCGTGGTCGGCGCGGACGTCGTCCGGCTCGCAGAAGCAGAGGACGACCGCAGCGCCGTACGACGCAGCGCAGGCGAGCATCTCGTCCTCGCCGTCTCGCCCGGTCAGGTTGAGGATCCGGGCGCCGGCGCCCATCGCGGCCTCGACCACGTCGGGCCGGTAGGTCTCGACCGAGACCACGCACTCCTCGGCGAGCGCCTCGATCACCGGGACGAGGGTCGCCCGCTGCTGCGGCCCGGCGACGCGGGCGGCCCGGGCGGTGCTGGACTCGGCACCGACGTCGACGACCCGGGCGCCCTGGGCGACCTGGGTGCGCGCCTTGCGGATCGCGGCGTCGGTCGAGACGGCGATGCTCTCCCGGTACGTCGAGTCGCGGGACAGGTTGACCGTCCCCATCAGCACCGGATCGGCCGCACCGATCGTCACGCCACGCACGGTCACCGGGTCGATCGGCAGGGCGAGCTCGTCGGCGTACTCGCTGTGCAGCGCTGCCAGCTCCGACAGCGAGATCATCCGGGCAGTCTAGACAGCGGCTCCGCACCCCCTGGGCGTGTATGCCGGCGTGCGTGTGACGATGGTGGCCCGGCCCTCGACGATCTCGAGACATGGGGAGACGACGGATGCGAGTCCTGCTCGGCGCGGACGACGACCTGCGGGCGCTCTACGCCCCACCCGACGAGCCATGGCTGCGGGTGAACTTCGTCTCGACCGTCGACGGCGCCGCCACCGGCGACGACGGGACCAGCCGCTCGATCAACAACGGCGCCGACAAGCTCGTCTTCGACCTCCTCCGGGAGATGTCCGACGCCGTGGTGGTCGGGGCCGGCACGGTCCGGATCGAGGGTTACGCCGTGGGGCGCAAGCCGCTGGTCGTGGTGTCGCGTTCCGGCTCGGTGCCGGCGACCCAGCGCTCGGCCGAGCAGGGAAAGGTGCTGATGGCCACGGTGTCGACCGCGCCGTACCTCGATGAGGCTCGCTCGATCCTCGGCCAGGACAACGTCCTGGTCCTCGGCTCCCACCGTGTCGACCTGGCCCGGCTCAAGGACGAGCTGGTGCTGCGCGGATTCCGCCACCTGCTGTCCGAGGGCGGGCCCCACCTGCTGCGCGACCTGCTCGACCAGGGCGTCGCCGACGAGCTCGACACGACGATCGTGCCACGGGTGATCAGCGGCTCCCACCGGCGGATCACCGACGGGCCGCCCGTCGACGTACCGCTCCGCCTGGCCACCCTCGCCGAGCACGACGGCACCCTCCTGGCCCGGTGGCTGGTCGAGCGGTAGGGCCCCGGCGGCCGGGAAGATACCATTGATACGTCTATATAGATTCTAGTATGCTTCTGGCGTGGTGCAGGCGAACGAGACCCTCGGCGAGGCGCTGTTCGCGCTGGCCGCCGGCGTCATCCGCCGGCGATCGCACACGCTCGGACTGACGGCGCTGTCGACGTTGGCCACCCTGGAACACACCGGCCCCAGGCGGTTGACCGATCTTGCCGTCACCGAGGAGGTCACGCAGCCGTCGATGACCTCACTGGTGACCCAGCTCGAGAAGCTCGGTCTGGCCGAGCGCCGTCGCGATCGGGTGGATGCGCGGGTCGTCCTCGTCGCGATCACGCGCGCCGGGCGACAGTTCATCCGCAAGCGTCGCCGAGAGGGCGCGGAGGCGTTGACGGAGCTGATCGACAAGCTCGACGGACGAGACGCGGCCGAGCTGAACGCCGCTCTCCCGGCGCTGCTACGCCTCGTCGACCTGGTCGTGGAGGGCTGAATCGATGCCGTCGACACCTGGTGATGACCGATGACCCACGACCTCGATGAAGGGCGACGGCCCGATGCGCCGGACCACGACCACCTCGCGCCACCGGTGATCGTCGTCGGCCTCGACGGCTCACCGAGCGGGTGGGACGCGCTCTCCTGGGCACTCGGCGAAGCCCTGCGCAGCCACGGCACGGTGGTGGCGGTCCACGCCGTTCCGGTGGTCGACATGGCGGCCGCGTTCGGTGTGCCCTATGACTTCGCCGGGGTCGACCAGGCCAGGCACGAGATCGCGGACCAGCTGAGGGTCGAAGCCGCCGACCGTGCCGCCAAGCTCGGCGTCGAGCTGAGCTTCGTCACCGAGCGCGGCGACGCGACCCACGCGCTGGCCGAGGTCGCGCGGGGACTGCGTGCACACCTCGTCGTCGTCGGCCGGTCCACCCAGCTGTGGCATCGCATCACCGGCTCGCTCAGCCACCGGCTGACCTCGCGCGACGACGCACCCATCGTCGTCGTCGTGCCCTGACCCGACCGTGTTGGAGGGACCACCTCGCCGATGGCAGGCTGGACCGGTGAGCATCGAGGGAGTCGACACGTCGGTGGAGCCGTCCGGGACCGGGTGCGTGGAGTGCCTCGCGCAGGACGGGTGGTGGTTCCACCTCCGCAGGTGCGCCCAGTGCGGTCACATCGGCTGCTGCGACACCTCACCCGGACAGCACGCCACGGCCCACTGGCGTGAGTCCGGCCATCCGCTGATGACCAGCTTCGAGCCGGCCGAGGACTGGTACTGGGACTTCCGTGACGACCAGTCCTACGAGGGGCCGGTGCTCGCCGGCCCGCAGAGCCACCCCGCGGACCAGCCGACACCGGGCCCCGCCGGCGCCGTACCGGACGACTGGATGGAGCACATCCACCGGTGAGGCCGACGACCCTCAGCCGAGCACCCGTCAGCGGGCGCCCTTCCGAGCCCGGGCGGCCAGCTTGGCCCGTTCGTTCTGGTCGAGCACGACCTTCCGGATCCGCACGGTGTGGGGGGTGACCTCGACGCACTCGTCCTCGCGGCAGAACTCCAGGCACTGCTCGAGCGACAGCTTCCGCGGGGGCACCAGCTTCTCGAAGTTGTCCGAGGTGGCGGAGCGGATGTTGGTCTGCTGCTTCTCCTTGGTGATGTTCACGTCCATGTCGTCGGCCCGGGAGTTCTCGCCGACGATCATGCCCTCGTAGACCTCGGTCGTCGGCTCGACGAACATGATCCCCCGCTCCTGCAGGTTCGTCATGGCGTACGCCGTGGCGGCACCCGTGCGGTCGGCCACCAGCGAGCCGGACGCCCGCGAGCGGATCTCGCCGGCCCACGGCTCGTACTTCTCGAACACGTGGTGGGCGATGCCGGTGCCGCGCGTCTCGGTGAGGAACTCGGTCCGGAAGCCGATCAGCCCGCGGGCCGGGACCAGGTACTCCATCCGCACCCACCCGGTGCCGTGGTTGGTCATCTGCTCCATCCGGCCCTTCCGGGTCGCCATCAGCTCGGTGATCGTGCCGAGGTACTCCTCGGGCGCGTCGATCGTCAGTCGCTCGACCGGCTCGTGCACCTTGCCGTCGATCTCGCGAGTGACCACCTGCGGCTTGCCGACGGTCAGCTCGTAGCCCTCGCGCCGCATCTGCTCGACCAGGATCGCCAGCGCCAGCTCACCGCGCCCCTGCACCTCCCACGCGTCGGGGCGCTCGGTCGGCAGGATCCGCAGGGAGACGTTGCCGACGAGCTCGGTGTCGAGGCGGTCCTTGACCAGGCGGGCCGTGACCTTCGAGCCCTTCTCGCGTCCGACCAGCGGCGAGGTGTTGGTACCGATGGTCATCGAGATGGCCGGCTCGTCGACATGGATGAGCGGCAGCGCGACGGGGTTCTCCGGGTCGGCCAGGGTCTCGCCGATGGTGATCTCGGGGATGCCGGCGACGGCGCAGATGTCGCCGGGGCCGGCCTGCGCGCCCGGCTTGCGCTCGAGTCCCTCGGTGATCAGCAGCTCGGTGATCTTGACCGTCCTCACGGTGCCGTCGCGCTTGATCCAGGCGACGTTCTGGCCCTTCTTGAGGTAGCCCTGGTGGACGCGCACGAGCGCGAGGCGACCGAGGAACGGCGAGGCGTCGAGGTTGGTGACGTGGGCCTGCAGCGGTGCCCCCTCGTCGTACTCCGGGGCGGGAATCGTGTCGAGGATCGTGCGGAAGAGCGGCTCGAGGTCGGGGGAGTCCGGCATGCCGCCGTTCGGCGGCGCCTCGAGCGAGGCTCGCCCGGCTCTCGCCGAGGCGTACACGACCGGGAAGTCGAGCGCGTCCTGGCTGTGCTGCTCGTCGAGCAGGTCGAGGAACAGCTCGTAGGTCTCGTCGACGACCTCGGCGATCCGCGCGTCGGAGCGGTCGACCTTGTTCACGACCAGGACGACCGGCAGGTCGGCGTTGAGGGCCTTGCGCAGCACGAACCGGGTCTGCGGCAGCGGCCCCTCGGAGGCGTCGACCAGCAGCACGATCCCGTCGACCATCGACAGGCCGCGCTCGACCTCACCACCGAAATCGGCGTGGCCGGGGGTGTCGATGATGTTGATCGTCATCCCCTGAGGCGCGCCGAGGTCGGCCGCGCTCGGGCCCGTGTAGTGGATCGCGGTGTTCTTGGCGAGGATCGTGATCCCCTTCTCGCGCTCCAGGTCACCGGAGTCCATGATCCGCTCGGCGACGCCGGCCTCCTCCTGGTGCGCGGTGAAGGCGCCGGCCTGGTGGAGCATGGCGTCGACCAGCGTGGTCTTGCCGTGGTCGACGTGCGCGACGATCGCGACGTTCCGGAGGTCCGAACGGGTGACAGGCATGGCGGGACGACGTCGCTTTCGCAGGGTGGGATTTCGGCCCCGATCCTATCGGTGGCCGCGGCCGCGACCTGCATCGTCGTCGGTCGGCTCGGGTGCCCGAGACCGCGCCAGCCATGCGGTCTCAGGCACCCGGCCCTCGCCCGTGCTCCGTCGGTGCCGGGTCCTCCCGAGAGAGACCCGGACGCGACGAGGGCCCGGACGCTTCACGCGACCGGGCCCGTGTCGGGAGGAGGCTCACGCCGTCATCGGCTCCCTACGAAGCATCTCGACATAGGCGGGGCGTACCTGGAACCGACGCTGACGTGCCCAGAGGGGGATGAGGGAACGGTCGCGTCTGGCCAGGTCAACCGTTCGGTTGATCCGGTCTCCCAGGCAGTCCTCGCACGGACGGCCATGGGCACCATGGGGGGATTTGGTGCACATCGGTCTTTGCCTCCTTGTGACTTAAGAGACGGTCAAGTCGGCAGGTGTGACGTCGCCCGGGGTAAAGACCTGCGCCGGCCTTCCGGCCGCCCCGCATCAGCCGCGGAGGAAGACGAGGGATCGGCGTTCAGCCGCCGCGCCTTCCTGCGGAATCCTGCGAGATTCCCGGCCGCGGACGAGTGAATCCGTGGTCCACGCCCGGCAGCAGGTTTTACCCTCGGTTCCGCGTCACGACGCCGACACGAGCTCGAAGGCCCGCCACATCGCGGCGTACCGACCGTCGCGGGCGACCAGGTCCTCGTGCGTCCCGTCCTCGAGGACCCGTCCCTGGCCGAGCACGATGATCCGGTCGGCGGTGCGGGCCGTCTGGAGGCGGTGGGCGATCAGGATCGTCGTACGCCGTCCGGCCACCGCCGCCATCGCGGCCGACACCTTGGCCTCCGTCGCCAGGTCGAGGTTGGCCGTGGCCTCGTCGAGCAGCAGCACGACCGGGTCGACCAGCTCCGCGCGGGCGAGCGCGATCAGCTGGCGCTGGCCGGAGGAGAGCGACGAGCCGCGCTCGGAGATCTCGTGCAGGTAGCCGCCGGGCAGGGTCGCGACCAGGTCGTGCGCCCCGACCGCTCGCGCAGCGGCCTCCACCTCCGCGTCGGACGCCTCGGGACGGCCGTAGGCGATGTTGTCGCGGATGGTCCCCGTGAACAGGAACGACTCCTGCGGCACGTAGCCGAGCCGGCTGCGGAAGTCGTGCAGCGACAGGCTGCGCAGGTCGAGCCCGTCGAGCGTGACCGAGCCCGAGTCGGGGTCGTAGAAGCGGGCGATCAGCTTCAGCACGGTCGACTTGCCGGCCCCGGTCTCGCCCACCAGTGCGACGGTCTCGTGTGCGGCGATGTGGAGGTCGAGGCCGCGCAGGGCCTCGGGCGGCTTCCGGCGTACGGCGACGGCGCCGGTCGGCACCTGGTCGGCCGGCCCGCGCTCCTCCGCCGCGACCTCCGCCTGCGGGTAGGTGAAGTGGACGTCGTGCAGCGCGAGCTCGCCGCTCACCTCACCGAGCGGCACAGCTGAGACGGCGTCCGGCGTGATCGTCCGCAGCCGCATCAGGTCGGCGATCCGGCCGATCGAGACGCGGGTCTGCTGCCACGAGTCGAAGACCTGCGAGAGCTGCTGGATCGGGGAGAAGAACATCGTGAGGTAGAGCAGGAACGCGATCAGGACGCCCGTGGAGAGCCGGCCCTGCTCGATCAGGTGGGCGCCGACGCCGAGCACGATCACGTCCG
>Ga0268266_10004105_pt1 | contig 14065 bp, 12 predicted proteins | sample KBSS13metaG_FD_190356 | JGI IMG/M metagenome (GOLD analysis project Ga0268266, IMG submission 190356) | Switchgrass rhizosphere microbial communities from Kellogg Biological Station, Michigan, USA - KBS S1-3 metaG (SPAdes) (version 2) | ecosystem: Host-associated > Plants > Roots > Rhizosphere...
CCCCATCCGCGGCACGGCCTTGGAGAAATCGAGGTCGTAGGCTGCCGGATCCATCGCGCCGCAGAAGCGGCCGTCGGCATGATGGTCGTAGGTCGGGCCGTGATGCGTGCCGGGCAGCACCATCAGCGGGCCGTTGTCCAGGTCGCAATCGTCGAGATAGATGCCGGTCGCCAGTACGTCATCGTTGGTGTGGGGATAGAAGGCCCAGTCCTGGTGCCATTCGACCGGCGAGCCGTAGCCCGCCGACTTCATGTTGAGCTTGCCGCCATAGAGGCGGATCGACGGCCCGAGAAGTTGCTGCAGGATCGTCACGATCTTCGGTTCGCGCACCAGCGCGTTGAAGAAGGCGTACCGCTTGAAGATCGCGGGTTTCAGGCGGCGCACCCTGGGCAGGGTGGCGCTGTGGCTGGGCTCGAGGTCGTAGAGCGCGTCGTTTTCCGTGACGCCGCGCGCCTCGGACACGATGCGGTCGGTCAGCGCGCGCAGCTCGGCGAGCTGCTCGCCCTCGATCAGGCGCGGGATGACCAGATAGCCATCGCGCCGATAGTCTTCGATCTGCCGGTCGGTAAGCATGTGAAACCATAGCACGAAGCGCGGGCTTCGCCGATAATCACGCTATGGCGATCAGGGCCTTGTTTCCGACACGGATCTACCACGCCCCGCTCACCCGGGCGGTCGGCGCGCGCTTCGACCGTACGCTGGCGGACGAATGCGCGGCGCTGGCGGCGTCCGACGCAGCCGGCGCCAGATGGTCGGAGAAGCATTATCTCGGCGGCTACACCTCCTACGGCTCGCTCGACCGGCTGCATCTGGTCTCATCGGTCTTTGCCGGTCTGGCGCGCCGCCTCGATCCGCACGTGAAGGCTTTCGCACGCTCGCTGGAGTACGACCTGCGCGGCCGGAAGCTCGCGATCACCGACTGCTGGCTGAACGTCATGCCGGCCGGAGTCGTGCACTCGCTGCATCTGCATCCGGCGTCCTTCATCAGCGGCACCTATTACGTGCAGGTGCCCAAGGGAGCCGGGGCGTTGAAGTTCGAGGATCCCCGTCTCTCGCGCATGATGGCTGCGCCGCCGCGCAACGCCTTCGTCAGCCTGCCGGCCCGGGCGGGCGACGTGATCCTGTTCGAAAGCTGGCTGCGGCATGAGGTGCCGCCGGCGCGCTACGCCGGCGAGCGCATCTCGATCAGCTTCAACTACGCCTGGAGCCGGAAATGAAGATCAAAGCCCTGCTGGTTGTCCTGCTGTTGCTGCCGGCTGCGGCCCGCGCCGACCAGGAGATGCCGATCTTCGACGCCCATCTGCATTACAGCCACGATGCCTGGGCGGTCGTGCCGCCGCAGGGCTTCATCGATATCCTGCGCAAGGCCAACATCCGCCGCGCGATGGTGTCGAGCTCCAACAACGAGGGGACGCGGATGCTGCAGGACATCGCGCCGGGTGTCATCGTGCCCGAGCTCCGGCCTTATCGCTCGCGCGGCGAGCTCGCCACCTGGGCGCGCGATCCGACGGTGATCCCGTTCGTCGAGGAGCTGCTGTCGAAGCGCAGGTACGTGGCGATCGGCGAGTTCCATATCTACGGCGCCGACGCCGACCTGCCCAACATGCGGCGTATCGTCGAGCTCGCCCGGCAGCATGGCCTGTTCCTGCATTCGCACTCGGACTCGGCGGCAGTCGAGCGCCATTTCCAGCAGGACCCCAATGCGCGCGTGCTGTGGGCGCATTCGGGCTTCGAGCGGCCCGAGAACGTGCGCGCGATGCTGCGCAAATATGCGACGCTGTGGTGCGATCTCGCCTTCCTGACCGCGCACGCCTCGAACGGCAAGGTGACGCCGGGCTGGCGCGAGGCCTTCCTCGAATTCCCCGACCGCTTCCTGGTCGGCACCGACTCCTTCACGCCGGAGCGGCTGCACTACATCGCCGAGCATGCGCGCTGGTCCCGCCAGTGGCTGTCGGATCTGCCGCGCGACGTCGCGGAGAAGATCGGCTTCAGGAACGGCGAGCGGCTGTTCGGTGGACCGTCACCATGAGGACCTGGCTGGCGCTGCTTTCCGTCCTGATCTCGACGCCGGTCCTGGCCGAGTGCCCGCTCGATCTCGGGCACGGCACCGGCATCGTGGTCTTCTCGGATCTCTATATGCTCGCCCTGCGTCCCGATCCGCTGCGGATCGAGGTCGGGCAGCCGTTCGCCCTGATCATGAACGTCTGCACCAAGGGCGGCGACCCGGCCGAGCTGGTGGGCGTCGACGCGACGATGCCGGAGCACAGGCACGGCATGAACTATGCGCCCACGCTGCAGGCCAATGGCGAGGGACGCTATCGGGTCGAGGGCATGCTGTTCCACATGCCGGGCAACTGGGAGATCGCCTTCGACGTGCGGTCGGGCGGCGAGATCCAGCGCCTGACGCACGACTTCGTCGTGAAGTGAGACGGCTGCTCCTGCTCGTCCTGTCGTGGGCGGTGGCCGGCAGCCCGGCGCACGCCGAGGCGTCGCTCGACTGGACGGCGGAGGAGGTGAGGGCGGTCGCCGCGCACGGCCCGTGGCCGCCCGCGCCGGTGCGCGATGCAAGCAATCGTGTCTGGGGCGGCACGGCTGCGATCGTGCTCGGGCGGCATCTGTTCGAGGAACCGCGGCTGTCGTCGAGCCGCCGCGTCGCGTGCGGCGACTGCCATCAGGCCGGCCGCGACTGGCGCGACGGCCGGGCGCGCGGCCTCGGCGTGGTCGAACTCGATCGTCGCACGCCGAGCCTGTGGAACGTCGGCTACCAACACTGGTTCGGTTGGGACGGTGCGTCCGGCTCGCTCTGGATGCAGAGCCTGCGGCCGCTGCTCGATCCGCGCGAAATGGCGAGCAGCGCGCCTGCCGTCGCGACGCTGCTGCGCGAGGAGGCGGAGCTGGCCTGCGGATACGAGCGCGCTTTCGGCGAACGGCCGGGCGCGGATAACGAGAAGGTCCTCGTCGATGCGGCGAAGGCGCTGGCCGCATTTCAGCAGACGCTGGTGACGCCGCGCACGCCGTTCGACGATTTCCGCGACGCGCTGGTTGCGGGCGACCGGACCGCCGCGCCAAGCTATCCGGCGGCGGCGCAGCGCGGGCTCAAGCTCTTCGTCGGACGCGGCAATTGCGCGACCTGTCATTTCGGGCCGCTCTTCACCAACGGTGAGTTTGGCGACACCGGCATCTCGTTCTTCGTGCGGCCCGGCGAGGTCGACAGCGGTCGCCACGGCGGTATTGCGCGCCTCAAGGACAGCCCGTTCAACCGGCTCGGCCCTCACAGCGACGACGGTTCGGGCGCCGCCGGCACCCGCACGCGTCATGTCGAGGCCCAGCATCGCAATTTCGGCGAGTTCCGCGTGCCCGGCCTGCGTCAGGTGGGCCGTACCGGGCCCTACATGCACGACGGCAGCCTTGCCACGCTCGGGGACGTGGCGAAGCACTACTCGACCGTCAGTCCCGACCGGCTGCACAGCGACGGCGTGCCGCTGGTCCGTCCGCTCGGCCTCACCGCGGACGAGAGCGCAGACCTCGTCGCCTTCCTGCGGACACTCGACGCCGAGGCCCCGCCGCTGCCGCCTCCGCCACCGCTTTGTCCGTGAATCATCGCTGGGGGCGCGCCACTCCAGTGGCGCGTCTTCCTCGCCGTTGCCACACCGCATGACGCGTCACTGGAGTGACGCGCCCCCAGCGCTTACTCGGCTCACCGCAGACGGGCGAGGGCGCTTTCCAGGATCCAGGCCGCCGCGGCGGCATCGACGCGCTCGGCGCGCTTGGCGCGGCTCATGTCGTAATCGTCGATCATGCCGCGGGTGACGGCGGCGGTGCTCATCCGCTCGTCCTGGAACACCACGGGCAGCGCGGCGAGCGCCGGTGCGCCGTGATTGGCGATGTTGGCGACGAACTGGCGCACCGACTGGCAGCGGGGCCCCTCGGTGCCGTCCATGTTGAGCGGCAGGCCGACGGCCAGCGCCTTCACCTCGTACTTCTTCGTCAGGTCGGCGAGTGCGGCGAGATCGACGGCGAGCTTGCCGCGCTTCAAGGTCGTGATCGGGGTGGCGAGGCTGCGCAGCACGTCGGACGTGGCGATGCCGACCGTCTTGCTGCCGATATCGAGACCCATCATCCGGCCATCGCGCACGAGCAGCGCCTTGAGCGTAGGGAAATCGACAACTGGCATGAAGCCTGCCTCACCATTTCTGCGGTTATAAGCTGACATGTCCGTCGAGCAAGGTAAGTTCGTCCGGTGACCGACATCATCTACGCCCTGCTCGCGATCGCGATGGTGCTGAGCCTCGTCAGCCTGCTCGTGCCGTTGTCCGAGCGGTTGCGCCTGCCGCACACCGTCCTCCTGGCGATCGCCGGCATGGGGCTGGGCTTCCTCGGCACCTGGATTGCCTCGGCCGGACACGAGTTCGGTGTTCTGGGCGACATCTTTCTCGGCCTCGTCAGGCTCGAGCATGGCACCGACGTGTTCCTGCCGCTGTTCCTGCCGCCGCTGCTGTTCACGGCCGGCCTGACGATCGACGTGCGCCGCCTGTTCGACGAGATCTTCGCGGTCCTCCTGATGGCGATCGTCGCCGTCCTGGTCTGCATCGCGGGCGTGGCGGGCGCGGTCCACCTGGCGACCGGCTTCGACCTGATGGTATGCCTGCTGCTGGGCGCGATCGTGTCGACCACCGACCCGGCGGCCGTGATCGGCATCTTCCGCGACGTCGGAGCGCCCAAGCGCCTGTCGATCCTGGCCGAGGGCGAATCGCTGCTCAACGACGCGGTGGCTATCGCCGCCTTCGGCTTCTGCATCGGGTTCCTCGTGCGCCAGGGCGACCCGGACATCGCGCAGGGCGTTGCCACGGGCATGGCCAACCCGTTCATCGTCTTCGTCCGCGAGTTCGTCGGCGGCATCGTCTTCGGCTTCCTGATGGCCCGCGTGGCGATGGTGATTCTGCCGCGCCTCGGCGATTCGGACGCCGCCATCGCGTCGGTGACGGTCAGCCTCGCCTACGCCTCCTATGTGCTGGCGGACCACTATCTCCACGTCTCCGGTGTCGTTGCCGTCGTCATGGCGGCGCTCACGGTGGCGGCCTACGGACCGACCCATCTGCACCCGCGGCGCTGGACCTCGCTGCGCCAGCTCTGGACGCAGCTCGACTTCTGGAGCAACTGCCTGATCTTCATCCTGGCGTCGATGCTGGCCGCCAACGTCCTGCCGCAGATCACCTGGCTCTATGTCGGGGCGCTGCTGGCGGTGGCGGCCGGCGCCTTCGTGGCGAGAATCCTGGTCGTGTTCGGCATGCTGCCGCTGCTCGAGCTCAGCCACCTCGTACAGCCGGTCAACACACGCTACAAGGTGATCCTGGTATGGGGCGGGCTGCGCGGTGCCGTAACCATTGTGCTGGCCATGGTCGCCGCGAGCGACGTCCGTCTGGCAAGCTCGATCCGCGAGTTCGCCGCGGTGCTGGCGACGCTGTTCGTCCTGTTCACCCTGTTCGTCAACGCTACGACGCTCGGCCTGGTGATGCGCGTCCTTGGTCTCGACAAGCTCACCCGCCTCGAGCTCGCCTTGCGCGACCGCGTGCTGGCCCTGTCGCGCATCAACGTTGCGCATCACATGCAGCAGATCATCCGCGAGCACAACGTCAAGGTCGAAGGCATCGACGCCGATCCCATTTCGGCTGGCGATGCCGAGATCGAAGCGCCGCCGCCCGAGCTGGCGCTCAGCCTCGACGAGCGGCTGACCGTCGGGCTGGTGACGCTGTGCACCCAGGAACGTGAGCTCTATCTCGAGCAGTTCGAGCAGCAGACCTTGTCGCGCCGCATGGTGGCCCGCCTGATGGCGCGTGCCGACCGGCTGGTAGACGCCGTGCGCGACCGCGGCGCCGAGGGCTACCAGCAGACGATCCGCGACTTTGCCTTGCCCGACCGCGGCTTCCGCTTCGGCCTGTGGCTGCAGCGCCGCTTCGGCATCGAGCGCGTCCTGACCGAGCGGCTGGCCGACCGCTTCGAGATCCTGATGGTGCAGCAGGACGTGCTGCCCAATCTCGAGGCGTTCAACCTGCGTTCGATCGCCGACCTGCTCGGCAGCGATGCCGAGGCGCGATTGAGGGAGGTGCTCCAGGATCGCCGGGAGCTGGTCGCCCATTCGCTGCATGCCCTGACCCTGCAGTACGCCGGCTACGCCGAGGCGATCCGCGATCGCCAGCTCGAGCGCGCCGCGATCCGTCTCGAGGCCGCCGAATATGCCCGCCGGTTGCGCGAATCGATCATCGGGCGCGAGGTCTATACCGACCTGCGGCAGCAACTGAACAAGCGCCGCGAAGCGATCGCCGACCGGCCGCCGCTTCACCTCGGGCTCGAACTGGCGGCGATGATCGCGCGCGTTCCGCTGTTCGTCGCGCTCGACAAGGAGGCGGTGGCCGCGGTCGCCAACCGGCTGCGGCCGGTGGTGGCGCTGCCGGAGGAGAAGATCGTTGCCGTGGGCGGTCCGCCCGACGCCATGTACTTCATCGCGGCGGGCGACGTGACGGTGGTGCGGGGCGGCAGCCGGATCGTGCTGAAGGAGGGCGACTTCTTTGGCGAGCAGGGGCTGCTGGGCAACCGCCCGCGCAACGCCGACGTGATCGCTGACGGCTATTGTCATCTCCTGATGCTGCATCGCCGGGATTTCGACCGGATGCTCGCCAGCAGGCCCGAGGTGCGGGCCGAGATCGAGGCGGTCGCTGCGCGCCGCACCGCGCCGGCGTCGGCTCCGTCGGCAGAGTAGCCGCGCCATGCCCCGCAAGATGCATCTCGCGCAGTTCCTGGTGCACGGCCCGACCTATCACAGCCTCGCCATGTGGCGGCATCCCAGGACCGCGGCTGCCGGCTACGACTGGTCGCGGCCGGCGCTCTACCAGCACATCGCGCGGGTCTGCGAGCGCGGGCTGTTCGACATGGTCTTCTTCGCCGACCTCAACTACATCTCCGACACCTATCGCCACTCGCTCGCGCCGGCGTTGCGCTATGCCGCCCAGGCGCCGGAGCACGATCCGATCCCGCTGCTCTCCTGGATGGCGGCGGCGACGGACCATATCGGCGTGGCATCGACCTTCTCGGTCAGCCAGCACCATCCGTTCTATGCCGCGCGCCTGTGGGCGACGCTCGACCATCTGACCGAGGGCAGGGCGGGATGGAACGTGGTGACCTCCATCAATCACAACCAGGATGCCAACTTCGGCGTCGACCGTCCGCCCGCGGATGTGCGCTACGATCGCGCCCACGAGTTCATCGAGGTCTGCCGCAAGCTGTGGTCGAGCTGGGACGAGGACGCCGTGGTGATGGACCGCGACGGCGCGGTCTTCGCCGACGCCGCCAAGGTCCATCGCATCGAGCACGCCGGGGCGTTCTTCAAGTCGCGTGGACCGCTCAACGTGGTGCGCTCGCCGCAGGGCGGGCCGGCGATCCTGCAGGCCGGCACGTCGCCCAAGGGCGTCGACTTCGCAGCGAAATACGCCGACGCGATCTTCGCCATCCAGCCGCGCCCGGAAGACGCAAAGCGCTACTTCGACGGCATCAAGGGCCGCATGGCCGAGCTCGGCCGCGCGCCGTCGGACTGCCGGATCCTGTTCGGCGCCCAGCCGATCCTCGGCGCCAGCGAGGCCGAGGCGCGCGAGAAGCAGGACGAGCACAACAGCCTGGTGCCGCTCGAGGGCGGCATGACGATCCTGTCGGCCCACGCCGACTACGACCTGTCGAAGATCGCCCTCGACGCGCCGATGGCCGATCGCACCGAGCCGGAGCTGCAGCGGCTGAAGACCCGCTTCCGCAGGCCGTCGGGCGAGTCGATGACCCTGCGCGAGGTGGCGCAGCGCCACGGCCAGAGCGTCGGCCTGCCGCAGTTCGTCGGCACGGTGAAATCGGTCGCCGACCAGATGGAAGCCTTCCTCGACACCGCCGGCGGCGATGGCTTCATGCTGTCGCCGATCTACTGTCCCGGTGCGATCGAGGAATTCGTCGACCTGGTCGTGCCCGAGCTGCAACGCCGCGGCCTGATGCGCACGCAGTACAAGGGGCGCACCATGCGCGACCTGCTGCGGCAGGACGATTAGAGAGACGGCGCCTCGACTCCTTCATGCCGCTGGGAGCGCGGCTCTCCAGAGCCGCTCTTTCTTCGGCTTGCCACAGCCCATGAGCGGCTCTGGAGAGCCGCGCTCCCAGCGTAACGCCTCTGAAATCAAAACTCACAAACTCTGAGCGCAGCGAAGGACCTCACGTCAGCGACGCGGACCGTGTCTGATCGTTCGGTGAGATCGCTGCGCTCAGATGACGAAGTGCTGTAGGTCTGAGGCGTCGCCTCGCTAGTAGTACCAGCCCATCGGATAGCCGCCCCACGGACCCCAATCCATCGACATCTCGTTGGCGGTCATGGCCTGCTCGTCAGCCAGGTTCTTGGCGAAGACGTTGGCGCGGAAGCGGCCGTAGGCGTTCTGGTCGCCGACATACAGGCATCCGCAGACCACGGGATCCGGGTAGACATAGAAGACGCGCCCGTCACGGATCTCGCGCGAGAACTTGTTCGGCGGCAACTGCTTCAACGCTGCCTGGCGCGATGGCGTATTGACCGGCAGGATCTTGAAGCCGGCGGCCGACAGCATATCCTCCTTGTTGGTGATCTTCTGCTGCGGGGTCTCGCAGGCGGCGACGCCGAGCGCTCCCAGAACGACCAGAACTGCTCCGAACTTGTGCATGCTGTCCTCCATGGCCGTTGCGCCGGCCCTCAAATCCAAATCGACATGGGCGTTTTGCATGCCTTCCTTAGCGATACTGCCGCCATTGCGCCATAATTCGTTGACCCGGCTTGCGGGTGAAGACACCAAAAAATGGATGCTGTCAGACCAGCGCGACCTTGCCGGTGGCGAGGTCGTGGACGCCACCGAGGACGCGGAGCTTTCCACCGGCCACCAGGTCCGCGAGGATCGGCTTGGCGTGGATCAGGCGCTGCACGTTGTAACGCACGTTCGCGACAACCGCGCGGTCGGGCAGGCCATCACCCGGCTCCTCAAGGGCAGGCCTTGCACATGGCTGACGCTCCTTCGTTCCGGCTCTTCGGCGTTCAGGACGCCGAGCCGACCCAGACGCAGCGGCTGTCGTTGGTCCCGATCGTCAGCGTTCTGGGGCTGCCCGCGAGGTTGGCCCGGATCTTGATCCAGTCGCCGCCGGCATAAACGTTGGGGGCCACGCGCGTGAGGTCGTAATGGATGCCACCCGGGGTCAGCAGCACACCCGCGTTGTTCGAGACCGTCACGGTCATGGGCCGCGACATGCCGGGGTCGGCCATCATGCAGTTGGGCAGACTGGCCGGCGTCAGGGAAAGATTGAACACCGTCGAGGAGTCCGGATCTCTCGGGCCGCCGGTGTAGGGCGTCGGCCCATCCTGGATACAGGCCGCCAACGCCAGGACAGAGGCGGCGGCAAAAGCTTGCAAGGCCATGCGATGAACGATCAGATCACTCATTGCGATGCCTCCCGGACCGCCCTCCATCGTTGCCGATCAGACACGGAAGCCGGCGTCCCGGCTATGCATAATCGGCGAATGGCCCGGCGGCACCTTCAGCGTCTTCTGGACCGCGAGCGGCCCGGAAGAGCATGAATACTTGTCTCTTATCAGTTGCGCTCCTGTGTGTTTACCGCCTGATCGGCTGTTGTCTCAGACGGTCGATCTGCTGATCGATCGCGCTATTGCCGGGGCGCAGTGCGCGCAACGTCATGAGATAGCCCAACGCCGTCTGCGTCTCGCCTCGCTGCGCCGCCCAGGCGGCACCTGCCTCGAGCGCGGGCACGTCGTAGGGATGGCGTCTCAGCACGGCGTCGAGCGTGCGCAGGGCTTCGGGCCGCCGGCCCGCCCGCTCGAGGGCGACGGCGTAAACGTAGCCGTACCGCGCCGCTTCCGGTTCCAGGTCGGCGGCGCGGCGCAGTTCGTCGAGCGCGGCGTCGAGCTTGCGTTGCCGGACCAGCGACAGCCCGAGGCCGTAACGGGCGAGTGCCGCGTCCGGATTGCGCTCCAATGCCTGACGCAGGACCTGCTCGGCGCGCGCTTCTTCGCCGCGGCCGCGGTAGAGGTCGGCAAGCTGGAAATAGGCCGGCACGAAGGTCGGGTCGGCGGCTATCGCACGCTCGAGGTGATCGTCCGCCAGCAAGCCATTGCCGCGACGGATCTCCAGCAGGGCGAGGCTCGTGTGCGCTTCACCCCGATCGGCATTGTAGCGCTGCACGGCGATGTATTCGTCGAGCGCGGCGCGAAACGCGGCACGATCCGCGTCCGGGAGACGGGTCTCCGCAGGACCCGCCAGGGCACGCACCGCCTCCAGGCGTACCTGCCGCGCGGGGTCGCGCAGTAGCGTCGCGAGCGGCACGACGAACGCGGCCGGATCGCGCGAGCCGGCGGCTTCGGCGGCCGCGGCGCGCACTGCTGCATCGGGATCGCCGAAAGCCGCGCGAAGATCGACCTCGGTCGCAGCCGGTCCCAGCGCACCCGAACGCGCAATCGCGCTCGCTCGCACGATCGGTGGCTGCGCCGGATCACGCGCGATTTTCGCCAGCAGGGCGCCGGCGCCGGGCGCGCCGCGGTCGGCGGCACGGAACGCCTCGCCGAAGGTCTGGAAGCCCGAGGGCTCACGTCCGAGTCGTGCCTTCAGCTCGGCGGCGGCCCAGCCGGCCGGCTTGTCGGCATGGCAGGCGGAGCAGGCGTCAGGTGTGCCAAGCGAGGCGGCGAGGTCGGGACGCGGCACCCTGAAGGAGTGATCGTGGCGCGGATCGACCACCATGGTGGTGACTACCGGCATATGACAGGAGACGCATTCGCCGGCCTTCGAGGACGGCGTATGGAAATGATGCGCTCGTGCCTCGTACCGGGCGGCCTCGTGGCACTGGGTGCAAACGGCATTGCCTTCGGCGCGCAGCTTCTGGGTATGCGGGTCGTGGCAGTTGGCGCAGGTCACGCCCTTGGCGAACATGCGGCTCTGCAGGAACGAGCCATAGTTGAACACTTCGTCCTGCATCTGGCCGTCGGCGCGAAACAGTCCCGGTTCGAGCAAGGTGCGGCGGAAGCCGTCGGCGAAGGGCTGTCCGGCGTGCAGATCGTCGGTGAGCTGCGAGCGCCGGGCGTGACAGCGCCCGCACGTCTCGATCTCGGCGATCTCGCCCGCGGCAGGCGCCGGCGGACGCGGGCGTGCTGCGGGATCGGTGCCCCAGGCAACGTCGTTGCGGCCGGGAAAGCGCGCGACGAGGCCGCGGTCCGGTTCGTTGCGCGGCGAGTCCCCGCGCGCCCAACCGACGTGGGCGCTTCCAGGGCCATGGCAGGCCTCGCAGCCGACTCCGAGCTCGCTCCAGGTCGAACCGTAGCTGTTGGTCGCGGCGTCGAAATTCTTGCGCAGGTTGGTGACGTGGCAGTCGACGCACATGAAGTTCGCGACCTGCTGGATACCGGTCCAATGCAGGGGATCGCCGGCCGGCAGCTTCCGATCCGGATAGAGATCGAACCAACGCTGGCCGCCCTGCGTGGCCGGCCGGGAATCCCAGGCGATGCCGAAGGCCTGCAGCCGCCCGCCCGGCATCTGCACGAGGTACTGCTGCAAGGGCGCGATGCCCAGGGTGAAGGCGATTTCGAACTCGCCCGGCTGGCCGTCCGGCCCCCCCGTGCGAACGAAGAAGCGATCGCCCCGGCGCAGGAACGTGGTCACGATCCCGTCCTTGGCGAAGGTCGCGTCGTTGAAGTCGCCCAGCACGGCCGCGCCGCGCGCATGCGCCATGGCATGGGCGTGCTGCGAGTTCTTCCACGCCGCATGCTGCGATTGATGGCAGGCCGCGCAGTACTCGCTTCCGACGAAGGTGGGGGCGGGGCTCGAATCGGGCGCAGCCGGCCGGATTTGGGCGAGAAGATGAGCGGCACCAAAGCTTCCAGCGAAAACGGCGATGAGCAGGACGGCGAGCGACCGGCAGGCTGCCGGGAGGCATCGGAGCATCGTCACGGGTCCGTCGCTCGCGATGGTTCCTCTCTATCGCTCGAAGGAAAAGATGCGCTTCCAGTCGTTCTTCATGCTGATCACCGTCCAGCCGCTCCTGACCGCCTCGTCGTAGAGCGCCTGGGTGAAAGTGCCGACCTTCGACTCGGCAAGGCCTTGCGCGGGGCCATAGGCGTACTCGCGCACGGCATCGTCGTGCAGCACCAGCATCGCCAGCCGCGGGCCACTGCCGGCCCAGGTGTATTCGAGCATTTGACGATCCCCGGTCGAGTTGCCGAATGCCGCGACGGGACGCCGGCCGATCATCAGGTGGATGCCTTCCGGCTTGCCGGCATCGTTGTCGTTCAACAGCAGCTTCGGTTCCTTGGTCAGGAACGGCTTGCCGTCCTTGTCGTAGCCGTACTTCGTTGCCCCTGCCGTGCCGACCACCTGCTCGGGCGGGATGCCGTAGACCCGCTCGGCATAGACCCGCACGAAGTCCTGGCCGCCGCCGGTGACGATATAAGTCTTGTAGCCGTTGGCGCGCAGGTATCGCATCAGCTCCTGCATCGGCAGGTAGGTGAGATCGGTATAGGGGCGCTTCCAGCGCGGATCGCGCGCCGTGTCGAGCCACTTCGCCGCTTCCGCCTTGAAGACGTCGACCGGCATCCCGGTCAACGTGGCGGCGAGGATCTTCTCCAGATCCTCCATCGGGAGCCCGGCGATCGCCGCGCGATCGCCGCTCAGGACGGTCTTGAACGGCTCGACGTTCGCAAGCTCCGGCTTCTCCCTGACCACGGCCGGCACGCGATCGAGGCAGTACATCACCTGCGAGTACATCGGCTTCTCGACCCACAGCGTGCCGTCCTGGTCGAACGTCGCGATACGCTCGGCCTCGGGCACGAAGCCGGGCCGTCCCGCGGTCGTGGTTTCGGTTACGAAGGCGACGATGACCCGCTTGGCGGCGGCATCGGTCCAGGAGGGCAGGGGATCGGGCTGCGCTTGCGCCGTGACGCTGACGAGCATTGTCGCGCAGAACAGCGCCACGGTCCTGCAGAACGTCCTTCGAAGCTGGCCCGCAGATGTCGCCACGAGGTCCTCCCTGAAAAGCAATGGACGGCGGTGACCCGTTGCACGGTCACCGCCGCCTCGTGAGCAAGAGCTGGCGTCGCTCTAGTCGCTGGCGCCCCGGGCCTTCTGCACCTGCTCGAGAATGCCGCTGAGATTATAGGTCTCCGGCGCCTGCAGCGGGGGGAACTCCTTGTACGACAGGAGATGTTTTTCCCAGAGCTGCTGGCCGATCGGCAGCATGTTCCAGTCGTACTGGAAGGCCGTCACGGGGCCGCCCAGCGCGCCGCCCAGGCTCATGGCCGATTTCTGATCGATCCCGACGGCCTGCTCGAACGGGTCGCGCTTGATGTTCTGGACCAGCGTGAAATGGAACGGAACCAGCGGCATGATCCAGCCGGCCGGACCGGGCTGGGACATGGTGTAGTACATCTTCCAGTTCTTGTAGCGCACGGCCGACGGCGTCGAGCCGGAGAAGTAGTAGAAGAAGTCGCGCGCCGACTTCTCCGACTTGCCCTCCAGGTAGTCGCGCTGGTTGACGCCGTCGAGCGTGGTCTTGACGATGCCGGGATACTGGCCGGCCTCGATGCGCTTCTTCAGCTCCTCGCCCTTCGGTCCGCCGGCGATGTCGACCAGGGTCGGCACCCAGTCGAGCGCGGCGAAGAGCTGGTTCTTGACCGTGCCCGGCTTGATGGTTCCCGGCCAGCGAATGACCATGGGAGCACGGTAGCCGCCTTCCCAGGCCTCGCCCTTCTGGCCCTTGAACGGCGTCACGCCGCCGTCCGGGAAGCTGATCGCCTCGGCGCCGTTGTCGGTCGTGAAGACGACGATGGTGTTGTCGAGCTGGCCCATGTCCTCGAGCTTCTTCAGGACGGAGCCGATGTTGTCGTCCATCTGCTTCATGCCGGCTTCGTTGACGCCCCAGTCCTTGCCGCCGGGCTCGCCGACCATCGCCATGTACTTGTCGGACAGCACGGTGGTGACGTGCATGCGCGCCGGGTTGTACCAGACGAAGAACGGCTTGT
>Ga0268266_10004107_pt1 | contig 14060 bp, 8 predicted proteins | sample KBSS13metaG_FD_190356 | JGI IMG/M metagenome (GOLD analysis project Ga0268266, IMG submission 190356) | Switchgrass rhizosphere microbial communities from Kellogg Biological Station, Michigan, USA - KBS S1-3 metaG (SPAdes) (version 2) | ecosystem: Host-associated > Plants > Roots > Rhizosphere >...
GATGCTGTACAGATTTTCAACGTGGTGACGCGATTATACGATTGGCGCGCCCTTACTGAAAATCTGTACAGCATCCATTGCGCCGCGGTTGAGCGGGCGCGAGCCGCGCGCTAAATGCGAGAGCGAGTCATAGAGGGTCACTGGACCACCACGATCATCGGGTCGCCTGTTGCTAGAATCTGCCCGCCTGCCGACAGATACATCAGTTGTGCGACGTGATTGCCCTGCCGCGCGTCCGCTTGTACCGCACATGGCGAGGCGGAACACGTCTGCGTGACGGTGACGCCGGAAGGTTGGGTTAGCGTGACTCTGGCCTGAGTGGCGTGTGGTACGCCGGCAGTGTTGAAGCTCACCCACAGTGTCCGGTTTACAGCAGCGGCTACCCCGCCTAGACGCCACCCCAGCTCATTGTCGATCCCAGGGGCTCCAAATGCTTCTCCGAAGTTCTTGCCTAAGTTGGAATACACATAGCTGCCGGGGATGCATGGCGCTGCGAAGCCCGCGTTGCAGTCCCGCGCCCCCGCGACCACGTCTCCAATCAGTCCGTCGCAGAACGGGCCGGCGCAATTTGCCGCAAATGACCCTATTCCAGTGCTGCTGCTGGGACCGGCGGCCGGCCCGCCGAGAGTGGCAGAGTAGCACTCGTCTCCCCAATCTTTATACATGGAAATTGCGGTTGTGTAATACAGCCAACCCATTGATCCGCACCCGGTACGCGTCAGGTTACGATCCCCGCTGCTTCCGAAGCAAAAAGTAGCCAGCGAGTTGCACACGGTGTTAGGCGTAGGGGCAACGGAGTAAACACTGCCGCTGACGTTCAGCGTTTCACCGTACAGTCCAAAAGCCACCGAAAGCGTTGCGGACGTGTTGCTGGTGCAGGACGCGATCTTATAGACCGTGCGCGGCGTCTGGATTCCAATGAAGTGGGTCCCGTCGCAATATCCGGCGGTCATCCAGTTCGTTCCGGTCCCGGTCAAAGTCTGCGAGGCCACATTGATTGCGACAGTTCCGCCCGGATTGAAGACAGTCTCCTGGTCGCTCGATTGACTGTTCACTTCGTAGTAGTGGCCGCGGTTGAGTGAGTCTCTGCCATAGTTGACCACCCACGCCTCGGCCTTTTTGACCGCCGCCAGCGTCGATGCGGCAAGGCTGGTGTTGTTACAGCCCTGCGAACTGATATCGTTCAATGACTCATACGCCGCTTCCAGGGCCTTAAGGTTGATCGCCTCGCGCCACGGCGCTCCCTCATAGACGAATGGCGGCGTGAAGGACTTAGGAGCTGAAACGTAGCTGGCGTTGAGAGAGTACTCGTTCTCGCCCCAGCTCCCATCCGCCGATTGAACCGAGATCCAAGTCGGAACGTAGGTGCTCAACCACGAACAGTACTGAGCATGCCGGGTAGGATCGCTGTCGGTCTTAGCGCCCAGAGCAATGTCCCACAGGGTGTAGCCTTCTTCGCGATTATCGATACTTGGGCTACCGGCAGGATCGGCCCAGGAAGGGACAAGCTTTGAAATTTCCACATATAATCCAGGAAATCTTTCGCTATGGCCGTCGAGCGCGCGGAAGAACTGACTCACCATCGATGCCGCGCGAGGATAAGGATAGCTGTAGCCGTGATCCAGCATCCATTGCCACTGAATATCGGCAAATTGCCTGGCCTGCGTTTGGAAAACGCTGTTTCCGGTGCGGTAATACAGCCTGTAGAGGGCGATCCCGACATCGTAGTAATTCCAGATGGTCGAGGGATTCCCATTCAACCAAGCCAGGAAATTGAGCCCATTCGAATCCGTTCCCGGCATGAGATAGGCGTTCTTTCCGCTGCCGGCAGGCGCGAGGATGTTTATGGAGCAGGTCACCTGAGTCGCCGATACAACTGAAATCGGACATATGATGCGTCCCGTGCCAGGCCCGTCTGAGCTATCCCAGGCGATCGCCATATACGATTGGCCGGCCAAAGGGGTCCGCAGATCCGACGTGGTCGTAAAGGTACTCCCTGGCACCCAAGAAATTGTGCCCGGCAGTTGCGTCCCAAGTTGAGGCGTCGAGGACAGTGCCGTCGTGGCGATGTTGGTGCCGGCGCTGATTTCGGCCAAGTCTCCATACGGCCATGGATTCGCGATTGCGTTTGCGATCAGCAGCGGCCCGAGAAGATTGTCCATTGCGGGCGCCAGCCCTGTAACTACCACTGCCTTCGAGTCGGCTGCCACCGCACCCGCCGGAATCGCTGTCGGCGTCGCACATTGTCCGGCGGAATCGCACGCCGAAAGCTGAATTGAGTAGGTACCCGCCAACGGCGCCGTGAAGGTGGGGCTAGCCGCGGTGCGGCTCGAAAATATTCCTGCGATAGGGCCGGCTAGCTGCTGCCAAAAGTAAGAAATAGTCGCATTGTCATTGGAGGTGAAAGAGGAGCTGGTTAGCTGTAGCGATCCGGCTCCGGCCCGAGTGGTGCTGAGTGTCGGCCAGACGTTGAAGCGTGCTACCGGCGATAGAACTGGCGTGGCAACGTAGCTGGGGCTGGTCATCGCCATATTCAATCCGCGGCCCGAACAATCATTCCCGTTGCCTTCGAACTCGAAATCCAGCAGGTCCCCGGCGCATGTTAGGTTTGCAGGCGGTGTCCCCAGCGCAACGGTTGCCTGAAACGCGCGTACATAAGAAATATCTCCGTTGAAAGCCCCGACGCCGAAGTTGGACCCACCGTCATTGGGAGTGCCGGGCGAGGAAAGATTGCACACGCTGGAACCGAGATTCGCGCCCGTTTGGTTGTCAAATGCTTCCGCTGACAATTGCGCGCTGCTCAGCCGCTGCAGTCTAACAGTCACATCCGTCCCGGCGGTTGGACTCACCGTGCAGGCCGTGGAGCCGTCTTGCCAGGAAGTCAACGTAAATCCACCGGAGAGCGTTCGCACCGAGAAGGACGCGCTGCCGTATAGGAACTGGATCGTGGAGACGGTCCACGGCCCATGCACCCGGAATTCAATGCGGAAGCTGGACAAATTAGTAAAAGGTGCGCTGTTGGGAAAGGTCCCGGAACCGGAACCAGCGCTCAGCGACTGCGACGCCTGCGCCACGCTTCCGGCGAGCAACAGGAGAAGGCTCAGCTTGTGACGGCGTGGCATTAGTAGATGGTCCTCCAGGCGTACGCATCCGTCGCGTCTTTCGCGCATACCGTGACTGCGTCTTTCACTCCTGTGGCGCCGAGGGTTTGCCAGAATCGACCGCGCTGCGTCACGCTGCATGCCGGTTGAGTCGCTGCCGTGGCGACGTTAACGGCGGGTGTCATCAGCCGGAAAACCGTGCCGTCGTGCCAGACATTGTAGAGCCGCCCCGCGACAATGTCGGCGCTCGTTGGGTCTGTGATGCCGTCGGCTTGTTTCAACGTAACGGCGCCGAGCGTATCGACATTCAAAGTTGTGGCGCCTCCCGCTCCGTTCACGTTGGGCTTCCAGGCAAGCACCATTCCGGACGTATAGCCCTGCAGAGTCGGTGACATTGCGCACGTATATGCGTTACCCGAGCCCGCGGCGCTGCATAGAAACATCGCGCCGCTTTGGGCCGTCGCTTTGCTGGGGATGACGCCGGTGTCGACACTCTGTTGAACATTAATCTGCGTGCCCGTGTCGGAGATGGTATTAACCACTCCCACGCCGCCAATGAAGTTCACCACGTTCCGCGAACCGATCAACGTCCCATTGTTGTCGATACCAAGGGAACCGCCTCCGCTGCCACCGCCCGACTGCAGGCTCCAGGTGTTGGCGGTGGCGCAGCCGTAAAGATTCGAGCCCGCCACGGCGCTGGTCTGAAAGAACAGGTCTCCCACCGAGCAGGTGGACGGCAGGACGGTCCCGGTCTTGACCGGCCGTGTAAACGCAGCCTTGGTGAAATCGACATTTTTGGACTGCGTGTCCAGACTTACCACGGTTTGGCCGTTAGCCGCGGCCGCCAGCAGAGCGGCGAATAAGATTCGGTGCATAAACTCTCCCGCCCAGTAAATATCCCCGCGGTGTGGCGGCGCACCCGGACTCAAAGCTGCGAGTCACACCAAACACGCGGGATATTCGTCGGGAAAGGGTGTGAATGTCGTGAGTCCCTTGAGGTAACATCGTAGTTGAGCCCGCCACCTACAATGCCAGACAATCTCGATAACCTGGATGCCGTTCTCAACACCATCCGCGATGTAACCGGCGTCAGCCAACTCTTGCCGGATCAAGATTTTTATGAAGGAGGCGTCACGAGCGTGCAGTCTCTTCCCTTACTGCTGGAGTTGGAGGAGCGCTTCCTGGTGACGATCCCGGACGGTCAATTCGTCGCCGCGCGCACCGCGCGCCACCTGTCGGAAATGATTCAAAACCTCAGCAAGAGTGAGTGCGCATGACTCAGTGCACCGTTCGTTTGAACGCCGCGGCCGGAGAAATGGCGCGCGAAGAAATCGGCAAGCAGGCGGCATTTTTGTCGAAATCCATTGGAAAAATTTCATTCTCCGAAGACGGTTCCGCCATTCACTTCGAAGCCCCCGACGATGAAGCTGCCGATATCCAAACCGCGTTAGAGCGCACCGCCAACCGCATCGTGCGATCGCTCCGTTCGCTCGAACGCAAAGTCGTGTTCGCAAGCCCGGCGAGTCCGCCCTTCCCCGGCAACGTGCCGATGGACGGCGTTCACTTCCTGGGTACTGGGCAGGTGGCGCTCTCCGGCGTTCCGCTCCGGCTTTTCAATTACTTCGATCGGGTCTTCGAAGCGTTCGGCAACCCCTGGCACGCTGAGCCGTTGCGCACGCCCACGCTAATTCCTTCGCCGGTTTTGTCGCGCTGCGACTATTTCCGATCGTTCCCGCACAATGTGACGTTCGCGGCCCACCTGCGCGAGGAATCCAAACTCATCGACGCGTTTCGCGCGCGGCATCAGGACGCTAATGACGTGGATGAACTGGCGCTGGCCGATATGGATAAGCCGGAGGCTTGCCTGTCGCCTGCCGTTTGCTATCACGTGTATCACATGCATCAGAACCAGTCTGTCCCGGCCGCCGGTCTGGTGTATGGAATCTGCGGCAAATGCTTCCGCTATGAAAGCTCCAACCTGACGGATTTGCGAAGGCTGTGGGATTTCACCATGCGCGAAGTGGTGTTTCTGGGCGATCGGGAATACGTTCTTGCGCAGCGCGAAATATCGATTGAGATGATGTCGGAGTTTTTCTTACAGCACCAACTCGCCGGCGAAATCCGCACCGCCAGCGATCCCTTTTTTGTGGCTCCTGACGCCATCTCGAAGACTTACTTCCAATTGAGCTCGGATTCGAAGTACGAGATCTCGCTAGTCTTGCCTGAAGGCGAACGGCTCGCCGTGGGATCGCACAACTACCACTCGGATTTCTTCGGCCGGGCTTTCTCAACGCCCGTCGAGGGAGGTGGCCCGATGCACAGCGTGTGTGTCGCGTTTGGGTTAGAGCGGTGGGTCTATGCGTTCTTGCAGCAACACGGTGCGAATCCGGCGGCATGGCCGGACGTGATGCGCCATGCCCCTGAATTTCAGGGCGTCTAGCGTGCTGGGCCTGCTCGTGGCTCGCGCAGCACGCTCTAACCGTCGCGTTTTTAAGGGCCCAAACGGCATGCGCCGCCTAAAGCGGCGTTCACCACTCGCTGAACATCAATCACGTCGCACGTTGCTCCCCCGTCAAGTTTAGTCGTGCAGGGAGCTGTTCCAAGAGCCTGGCTTACCATCAACTGCACGTCAAGGACATTCACGGCTCCATCGCCGTTTATGTCGCAAGGGGAAGCGTTCGAAGTAGCCAAGCGCCAAGCGAGTACATTATCGATCCCCGGCGCCCCGAAGGTTTCTCCGAAGTTCTTACCCAAGTTTCCATAGAGGAAGGTACCCCACACGCATGGCTCTGCCTGCGTGTTGCAGTCCGGTGCCGCCGCCAGAGTATCGCTCACGAACCCGTCACATCCGGGGCCCGCGCATGGCAAGCTCATCACACCGATATTAGCCGCTTTAGTCAATCCGGCCGCGGGACCGCCGAGAGTGGCGGAAACGCACTCATCGGCCCAGGCCTTAAATGTCGCATTAAAGGTTTGTGCATATAGCCAACCCATGCCTCCGCAAACCGTTCGCGTGAGATTACGATCACCCTTTCCAGCCCCTGTGTAGCAATATTTGGCAAGGGACCCGCCGCATGAGCTGGATGCGGATGGTGAAAAAGCGATCGGACTTCCGCTAACGTTTGAACTCTCGCCATACAGGCCGAATGCGGTAGTCAACGTCGCAGCGGTATCGCTTGCGCAGGAGGCAATCTTGTAAACGCCGCGCGGACTGCCGCCCTGGATTCCAATGAAATGCGTTCCGTCACAATTTCCGGCAGTTTGCCAGTTCGTGCCAGCGCCCACCAGCGATGTTGAGCCCACTTTGACGGAGACCGTCCCGGTCCCGGCGGCTGACATCTGATCGTTCGACTGGCTGTTCACTTCGTAGAAAACACCGCGATTAGTGGTGTCGCGCCCGTAGGTGTACTGCCAGGTAACCGCATTCGTGATGGAGGTCAGTGTGGATGCAGCGAGCGTGGGGTTATTGCAACCCTGCGGCGTGGTGTCTATCAGCGACTCATAAGCTGCTTCCATGGCCTTGACGTTGATCGCCTGCCGCCACGGAGCAGACCCGTATTGGAAGGGCGACGTGAAGCTCTTGGGAGCGCTTACGTAGCTGGCGTTCAGTTGGTACTCATCCTCACTCCACGATCCGTCGGCGTTCTGGGTTGAGATCCAATGCGGCGCGTAGGCCGTGAGCCACGAGCAGTACTGAGCGTGCCGAGTTGGATCTGTATCTACTTTCGCGCCAAGGGCCGCGCTCCAATACCAGTAACCGGATTCGCGCAGATCGGTGTTGGTCTCCCATGCAGGCGCCCAGAGAGAGATCAGGTTATACAATCCCGGCAGGCGTTCTGCGTGCCCTTCGCCCGCGCGGAAGAACTGGCTGATCATCGATCCGGCGCGCGGTGATACGGTGCGGTATCCATGATCTATAACCCATTGCCACTGAATGTCCGCATAAGCGCGCGCTTGTGTCAGATAGGTGGGGTTACCCGTGCGGTAGTAGAGCCGATAGAGTCCGATCGCCACGTCATAGTAATTCCAAACCGTGTTGGGATTCTCTGTGGTCCAGCACTGGAAATCGCAGCCGTGGGAGTCAGGCGGCGGCAGCAGGTAAGCAGTCATACCGGAAAATTTGGGCTCCGCGAAATTCTCGTAACACACAATCGTCGATGCTGTCACCGATGAGACCGGACATAGCAATCTCCCCGTTCCAGCTCCGTCGACACTGTTCCACGCAACAGCAACCCAGGCCTTGCCGGAAAGCGCACCCCTGAGATCCGCAGTGGTGTTCAGAGTATTTCCACCGGAGAAGGATACAGTTCCCTGGAGCGCCGTACCCAGCTTAGGTGCTGCGGCCAATGCCGCGGGGGCCATATTGTCAGCCACCGCCTTCTCCGCAAGGTCGCCAAAAATCCATGGAGAATTACCAGATGGAATAAGGGGGCCCAATAGATTGTCTTGGGCAGGTGGTAGACCTGTCTGGACGATGCCGCCACTATTCACTGCGACCTGACCCCATACCATTGCAGAGGCTGCGATTAATATGAATCCGAACTTCATTATCTTCTCCTAGGCTACACGAGCGCGGGTTCTTGTATGCACCGCCCACCCGCATCCGAGTCTGTTTACCTAAGTCGAAGAATCGTCATGTCGCGGAAAAAAGGTTAGCCCAGCGCGCAAAGAATGGCTAGAATCTTCTTTAGTTTCCGCTTGATCGGCGGTCATTATTAAATAACCGCGAGCGTCAACAAACCGCCGGGCTAGTCGCTCGCTACCTTTTACGTCCACGTGTACTACCCCCTGTTTGGGCACTTAAGCCCCCCCTAACTGTATTCCCATTACTGCCTAGGTAAAAGTCCCACTGCCCGCGTACCCGCGGTAGCTCGATAGACAAAAGTGACCCGCAATAATCTCCTTACTACCTTAGTCCTGCTGGGATTACACGCGATTGCCTCCGGGCAAAACGTGGTGCTTTCGATCGGCTCCGGAACGGGGACGGCGGGGGGGAGCGTCACTATCCCTGTCACCGTTGCGTCCACCGGCGGAGCCCAGACCACCGGACTCCAGTGGACCTTCAACTTTACTTCCGATATCACGGGCTTCACGGTAGCGCCGGGAGCATCGACCACCAATGCGGGGAAATCCCTTTCCTGTTCCGGAAATAACTGTCTCGCCGCCGGCTTCAACAGCACTGTAATCGCCGACGGAACGGTAGCGTTCGCCACTTTTCAGATTGCAGCGAATCCTTCAAGTAACCCGATCTTGATACAGCTCACCAATGTGGTCGCGACCACGGCTAGCGGCACCTCTATTACTTCCAGCGGCGCGTCTGGAGCGGTTTCTCTCCCGGGAAGTGCGCTCTCTTTGAGCAGCCTCAACTGCACCAGCGCGACCATAAATACGCCAGGAAGCACGTCCTGTTCCGTAGGGTTAACGGGAGCAGCGCCCAGCGGTGGATTCACAGTAGCGCTCTCCAGCAATAACGCCAACCTCACAGTACCCGCGACCATTAGCGTCGCTTCCGGACAGACCAGCGCTACCTTCACCGCGACCGGAGCGCAAGTCAGCGCCAATCAGTCCGCAATAGTGACAGCGAGCGCAGGTAGCGTTAATCTGACCAGCACATTGAGCTTGGTTGCCCCGGTGCAGCTCACTTCCGTTGCCTGTACACCGTCGACGCTCGGCAGCAGCGCGTCGAGCGCTTGCACGGTTACATTGAGCAACACCACGAGCAGCCCGGCAACGATATCGCTCGCGAGTAACAACGGATTGCTTACTGTGCCTGCCACTGTAACGGTGGCGTCAGGTCAAAGCACTGGCAGTTTCACGGCAACTTCAGGTAGCGTGAGCAGCACCCAGAGCGCCGTGCTTACAGCCACTTTCAGCGGCCAGAGCAAGCAGACCACTATTAGCCTGGCGGCGGCCGCACAAGTCAGCAGCTTAACTTGCTCGCCGGCTACGGTAAACGCTCCTGGATTCTCCGCCTGCACCGTCAATCTGACCGCGGCCCCTTCGAGCGCCGCCAATGTTACGCTGCTCAGCAACAACGCGAACATCACTGTTCCCGCGAGTGTGAATATCGGCGCGGGAGCGAATAGTGCGGCGTTCACCGCCACGGTTGCCGCCGTGACTTCCAATCAGTCTGCATTACTGACGGCAAGCCTCAACGGTGTTTCGCAGAGTTTCACACTCAGCGCGACCGTGTCGGCTTCGACTCAGCTCACATCGTTGGCCTGCGGGCCTTCGACCTTGGGCAGCAATGCGTCGAGCACCTGCACCATTGCCCTGAGCAATGCCGCCACTACCGCGGCGACCGTCTCGCTTGCGAGCAACAACGGATTGCTTACCGTGCCCGCCAATGTCACAGTGGCCCCCGGCCAGAGCAGCGCGACCTTCCCGGCAACTTCAGGAACTGTCAACAGCAGCCAGAGCGCTATCGTCACGGCAACTCTGAACGGCCTGAACAAGCAGGCCACCATTAGTCTCGCGGCAGCCGCTAATCTCAGTAGCCTAAGCTGCTCGCCCGCGACAGTAACCGGTCCCGGGACTTCCACTTGCACGGCCGCCTTGACAGCCGCAGCTTCCAGCGCGACCAGCGTGACGCTACTGAGCAACAACGGCAGCGTGACCATTCCCGGAAGCGTCAGTATCGGAGCGGGACTCAGCAGTGCGAACTTTACCGCCACCGTCGCCTCGGTGACATCCAACCAGAGCGTTCTGTTGACTGCGAGCCTGAACGGTGTTTCCCAGACTTTTACGCTGAGCGCTCAGGCATCTAACAAGGGGCCCAAGTCGGTGTCCTGCTCGCCCGCTGCGATGACCGGCCACAAGGCGGGTAAGTGCGCGGTGACCTTGTCAGCCGCAGCCACCATCGATTCGCTAGTTGCGATCTCTAGTAGCACCTCCTTGCTATCGGTGCCATCCAGCATCGTCGTACCGGCGGGTCAAAGCAGCGCCGCTTTCGACGCAGTTTCAGGAGACGTGAGTTCTAGCCAGAACGCCGTGATTACCGCAGCCTTGGGCGGCGAAACCCAGCAAACCGTCATCGCGCTTGGGGTTCCGGTAGATTGCCAGGAATTCCAGACTTCGCCGGGTGGTCTGTGTATGATTCAGGACGTATTGCCGTGGGTGACTTTTGGCGGTGGATGGGAAAGCCGGCTGAATGCAGGAAACCTCACCAACGGGAGCGGCGGCGGTCCGATTCAATTCAGCTTCACGCTTCGTCCTGCGGTCCCCGTCACCGGCGGCGTGCAGAACCATATGCCGGCGATTTTCAAGGACAGCATCAGCGCGCAAACGCAAATGGCGGAGACCCAAACTTATACGCTGGCTCCGGGCGGATCGGTGCTGGTCGATTTCCTGTCTCCGCCCGCGGGCTGCGACGCTAATGGCCAAAATTGCGGAGGCTCGCCGGATCCGAATACCAGCGCTTATGGCTCGGTCCAGGTGCAGTATGTCGCCGATAACCCGGCTTACTTGCGAGGAATCGCCAAGGCTCAATTAACCTTGTTGGCGAACGTGGCGAACGCGGACCTTGGCTGGCAAACCACCGAGAGTGAAATGCCGGCCGCCAATTCATGGACCGCGCCTGTGTCGGTGAGCGCCAATCCGTCCGCGAATCCGCAGGGCGCCCAGCAGGCGTCGGCGGCGCTGGCAAATCCCGGGACGTCGCCGATTACGGTGCGCGGGACGCTCTACGACAAGAACGGCGTCAGTGTAACTTTTAGAGATTTTCAAGTGCCTGCGCAAGGTGCAATCGCGGCGGTGTTTTCGCTGGATCCAAATCAGCCCTTCGGCGGCTTTGGACCGTTGATGTTCCCTAACGGCCAGGACTTTAACGGTCTGGTTACGTTCCAGGTCAAATCCCCGAACGGCGGAGCCGTGTCGGCGATGATTCTTCAATACGTTGGGAACGCGGTGTCGAGTGTCGAAGTGAACTCGCAAGGCCAGACGGTAGCCAGCGCGAGCACTACGCGCTGCGCGGAATTCACGATGGCTGCGGATGGCTCATGTTCTGTTCAATACACGCTTCCCTGGGTGGTGTTCGGCGGCGGTTGGGAAAGCCGCTTGAAAGCCGGCAACCCGCCGAGCCCCTCATCCGGCGCTGTGCAGATGCGCTTCACGCTGGTTCCTGCCGTATCCTCAACCAACGGTCTGGCGAACCATCTGCCCGCCTATTTCACCGACAATCGCACGGGCCAGACGCAAATGGGCGAGAGCGCAAACTACACGCTGGGCGCAGGTCAATCCGTGGATGTCCACTTTCTATATCCGCCGGCCGGTTGCAATAGCAATGGTCAACTGTGTGCCAACCAGGCGGATCCAGACCAGCTTTCATTTGGTTCGGTGCTGGTGCAGTATTCGTCGTTCGATCCTGCTACGCTCCGCAGGCAGGCGAATCCGCAGCTGGCGTTCTTAGCGCACCCCAGCGGCGAAGCGTACTCTTCGCAGATTACGGAGCGGGCTTTGGCAGCCGCCACCACCTGGACAGCGCCCGTCGCGATGAGCGCCGATCCGAATACGAATTCTCAAAACTATCGGCAAGCGTCAGCGGCAATCAACAATCCAGGGTCGGCGCCGGTAACAGTCAAAGGCACACTCCGCGATCAGAACGGAAATGTCGTCACCTCTAACGATTTTCAGATCCCGGCTTTTGGCGCGACGGGCGTCGTTTTCTCTTGGGATCCGAGCCTGCCCTTTGGAGGATTCGGAAGTGCCGCCTTCCCGCAGGGAAAGGATTTCAACGGCTGGGTCACTTTCGAAGTCACGACTCCCGGAAGCAGCGGGGTTAGTGTGCTGGCCCTGCAGTATGTGGGGAACACGATCTCGAGCGTCAACGTTCAATCGCTGCCATAACCGTTTCCCCCGCCTCGGAAAAAGTTGTCGCCGTATAGCGCGAGTTGGGCGGACCGACATACAGCCCGGTGCATCCCGCCGCGCTAGCCGCTTCCATGTCTTCAGCGGAATCGCCAATGAAGAAGGTGGTTTCAGGCGTCGCGTTCAAATCGCGCATGGCTTTGAGAATCAGTCCTGGCGCAGGCTTGCGGCAATCGCAAGGTTCGCCTAGCGAGTGCGGACAAAAATAGATCTTACGGATCGCAATTCCCTCTTTACCAAGCAGCCGCAGCAATTTGCGATTCCCGTCGATGAAATCGCGATAGCCGAAATAGCCCAAGCCAATTCCCTGCTGGTTGCTCACAATGCACAGCAGATAGCCGGCGCTCTGTAGACGCTTCAGTGATGCTGCAACGCCCGGGAGCAATTCCACCTGACCCGGATCGAAGGCGGCATCCTTCACCAAGGTTCCATCACGGTCGAGAAGCACCAGCCCCTTGGCATCGCTGGGATGGGCGGGCAGCGGAGCTTCGTGCAAAACCAGCGCCTGAATACGCTCGAACATGGCGGTAGTGCTGGTGGCTGGGAAATCGGAAGTAATAACGATAGATTCGCCGCCGTATGCCGCGACTGCCGCACTCGATCGCAACGAGGACGCGGCATAATCGCCACCCTTGATATACAGATCCGGCTTCCAGCGCTCGATCAGCGCAAGCGGCCGGTCTTCCTCCAGAATCGTCACACAGTCAGTGGCCTCAAGGGCCGCCACCACAAATGCCCGCTCTTTCCAGGGATTGACGGGACGCAGCGGATTCTTGTAACGCTGGATGGACGCGTCGCTATTGACAGCGACCAGCAGGCGGCCGCAGCGTGCTTTTGCGAGGGCAAGGTAGTCTGCATGACCGGCATGCATCACGTCGAATGCACCGCAAGTGAATCCGATGCGGTGTCCGGCACCGCGCTCGCCTTCGATCCATGCGTCGACCTGCGCTGCGGAGCGTATCTTAGCGGCGACGGTCATCGGTGCGGTGAGGCTTCGAACAGTGCCGCTTCTTGCGCTCCGGCCGCTTTAGGAAAAGGTATTTGAAGATCCGGAGCCAGCGCTTCCAACACCTGAGAGACGGATTGAGAATCGCAAACCACCACTGCGTCCACGGCGGCCAGAGACGCCAGCAAATATGCCCGCGCCTGTTTCTCGCGGTCCGGCTCCGCCAGAGCAACCACCAGACGATCGCAGCTCGAGCGCGCCTGCTCGAGTGCTTCCAGATGCCGCGCAGTGAGCGGGTTGAAATTGCCATGCGCGAAACCGACACGCCGGCCACTGCCCTGCCAGCTTCGGACGCGTTCGACTGCAGCGGGAAGCTGAAGAATCTTTGCGCCTGCGGCCGCGAGCGATTCGCCTTCGATTTCGCTGACGATCTCAGCACGCGATGCAACTGCGGTGCCCACTTTCCCAACCACGATGCCGGCCGCGATGTTGGCCAATTCCACGGCTTCTGTGATCCCCGCACCCGAGCCTAACGATGCCGCCAGAACCGCAGCGACCGTGTCGCCCGCTCCTGAAACGTCGTAGACTTCCTGCGCGAGTGCCGGAAATTCCGCACGGGCGCCATCTTTGGACACCAGCAGCATGCCCGCCTGGCCTCGCGTTACCAGAAGAAATTCGGCTCCGGCGCGTTCTAACAGCACACGCGCTGCGCTCTCTTGCGCGTCTACATTTGCAGTGGACATCCCGGTGGCCTCTGCCAGTTCCTTGAGGTTGGGTTTGATAAGGGTGGCGTCGTGATAGCGTGCGAAGTCGTTTCCCTTGGGATCGACCACTACCGGCTTGCCGGCCGCTCGCGCTAAACGGATCAATTCGCGCGCGTGAGAGCCTTTGAGCACGCCCTTGGCATAGTCGGATAAAAACACCACGGAGCACCCGGCTACGTGCTCCTGAAAATGCTTTACGAGCTGGGCGAACACTTCCGGAGCAGCACCCGTGGTCGTTTCGTGATCGGCACGCAGGAGCTGCTGGCTGTGAGCGATGTAGCGGATCTTCACCGGCGTTTTCCGCGAAGCTTCGCTCAACAGCCAGGATTGGCAATCCGGAATGTCCTTGAGCAGCTCTTTGATTTCGGCCGCGGCCGTGTCTTC
>Ga0268266_10004108_pt1 | contig 14058 bp, 13 predicted proteins | sample KBSS13metaG_FD_190356 | JGI IMG/M metagenome (GOLD analysis project Ga0268266, IMG submission 190356) | Switchgrass rhizosphere microbial communities from Kellogg Biological Station, Michigan, USA - KBS S1-3 metaG (SPAdes) (version 2) | ecosystem: Host-associated > Plants > Roots > Rhizosphere...
ACGTGCTTGTGACGATCTTGCCGCCGTCGCGCGCGGGTTCGGTCACAAGCACGTACTTCGCCTTCCGTCCCTCGGCCTCGATCAGTGCGCGCGATGTCGGGCTGCCGATCTCCTCATCGGAGACATAGAGCTGGGTGATGCCGAGCGGCGGCCGCGCGCCGTCAGCGCAGACCTGCCGAAAGGCATGGTACGCGAGATAGGCGCCGCCCTTCATGTCGTAGATACCCGGGCCGAAAGCGCTGTCGCCATCGATCCGGAACGGCAGCCGCTCAATGAAGCCAAGCGGATGCACCGTATCGAGATGGCTGAGCACCAGGATGCCGGGGGCGTCCTGCCCCCACGAGGAGCGCGCGACGAGGTGATCGCCGCAGCCGCTGTGCCCGGCCACGCGTTCCACCGTCGCAGGCAGCCCGCGATAGCCCTCGGCGACGAGGTCAGCGAGCTTGTTGACCTGTCCGGGCGCTTCGGTCGGGGTCTCGATCTCGACCCAGCGGCGAATGCCCTCGAGGATCGATGAGGGTTCGAAAGGATTGATTGTGGTCATCTGTCTGCCGTACCCGATACGCCGTCGTTCTCCGATGCGCAATTGTGGCATTGGGGGCGTGGGGCCGAGAGCCGGCCCGGCCGGGGCTGACGCACAGGAAATTATGGCATATTCCAGAGAGCGAAATTGTCAAACAACTAGTTGATAGATACCGGCATTATCAAACAGGCAGTTGATTGACCTTTAGCGCGGATCCGGTCCGTCACGGGATGCGATCTGCTCCACCAGTTCCACGATGGAACGGCGCATCTTGGAATCGGTGATGCGCGTGAAGGCGCGCGTCAGTGCGAGACCTTCCGAGGTGGCGAGGAAGTCGGACACGTAGGCCGGGGAAGCACCTTCGCCGAAGCTCTCGCCATTCACTGCGCCGCTCGGCCCGCCATCGAATAGGAACGATACAGGTACCTGAAGTATTTCGGATATCTGCTGCAGGCGGCTGGCGCCGACTCGGTTAGTGCCCTTCTCGTATTTCTGAACCTGCTGGAAGGTGAGGCCGAGCGCTTCGCCCAGTTTTTCCTGGCTCATGCCCAGCATGATGCGGCGCATCCGGACGCGGCTGCCGACATACTTGTCAACCGGATTGGGCGCTTTAGTGGACATTTGCGTCACTCCTAGAGGTGCGCCGAATGAGGCATTGGAAGGCTGTGCCCCGGGCGCCGGAACCGTCAAATCCTGCTCGAAGGATCGGGTAGAATTGCGTGATGATCCGAGCAGCGAAGTGACTGGTTGTTGTTCTTGGCTTGCAACCGCAGAAAGCGAATCGCAAGCTGTCTGTCAACTGGGGGAACCACGCAGACCGCGTTTTTTAGTAAACGGCAACAGCTTTGCGATGAACAAAATTCAGGTGGCGATGAGCAAAACTCAGGCAGCGTGCTTCGTCACGCGACGTCTGAACACGAGCAGCAGGGCAGCGGCGACGATGACGGCAGCCGGGATATCTCCGAAACGAGCATAAATGGTCGGCGGCAGTGGAGTCGGCAGGCTGGCATCCAGTACGCCTTCAATGCCGAGGCCGAGCCGTGCGACAATCCGCCCCGAAGGATCGATTACGGCGGAGATGCCGGTGTTGGCGGCGCGCACCATCGGCAGGCCTTCCTCGATCGCACGCAGCCGCGCCTGCTGCAGATGCTGGTAGGGGCCCGTCGAATTTCCGAACCAGCCGTCATTGGTCAGGTTGATGATCCAGCCGGGGCGCTCGTCGCGCGCGGCTATATTCCCGGGAAAAATCGCTTCGTAGCAGATCAGGGGTAGCGCGGGCGGCGCGTTCGGAAGCTCGATCGCACGGCGCCGCGTACCCGGAATGAAGCCGCCATGCACCTTCGTGAGCTGCACGAAGCCAAGCTTTTCCATCCAGTCCTGGAACGGCAGATATTCGCCGAACGGAACCAGATGCAGCTTGTCGTAGACCGATAGCACGCCACCGTCATGGTCGATCAGATATATCGAGTTGTAGGCGCGCAAGACGCGGGCGCCGGGCGGTCCGTCCGGGGCCCGCACCGAGCCGGTCAGCAGCACCGTGCCCTTCGGCAGCAGCTCGGCGATCTGCGCCATCGCGTCCGCCTCGCGGGTCAGAAAGAACGGGAAAGCCGATTCCGGCCAGATCAGGATCTGCACGTCGCGCACGCCGGTGGATTGCGGCCCGGAAGCACGGTCGGAAAGCGCCAGGTATTTCTGCATTACCTCCGCCTTGGCGGAGTAATTGAATTTGACGTCCTGCTGCAGGTTCGGCTGCATGATACGCAGCTTGACCTTGGTCAGCTCGGTCGGCTGCAGCGACAGCCGTACCGCGCCGTAGACACCCGTCGCCACGAGCAGCGCCAGTGCTGCCACTGGCGCGAGCCAGGGCTTTCTTCCGCGCGAAGACCCGTCGATCAGCGTCGCCGGGCTGGCGAAGATCGCGACACTGAGGAAGGTCATGCCCCACAGCCCGATCAGCGATGCCGTCTGCGCCAGCGCCAGCGGCTCCGACAGTGCGTAGCCGAAGGCATTCCACGGGAAGCCCGACAGCGCATGACCGCGCAGCCATTCGCTGACCGTAAGCCCGATGGCGAGGGCCAGCACCCGCGAGGCATCCCGTGTCCAGATCAGGCGCGCCAGCGCAAAGCCAAGCGCCGGGAACAAGGCAAGGTAGGCCGGCAGGCCGAGCACCGCGAACGGCATCAGCCAGGCAAAGGTCGACGCATCGACCAGGAATGCGTTGCCGATCCAGTAGAGCCCGGGCACGAAATAGCCGAGCCCGAACCAGAAGCCCGACGTCGCCGCGGCCGGCACGCCGCGCCGTTTGCCAGCCGCCGCCCCGTCGATCAGCCACACCGCGATTGGAATCGTTATAAACAGCACCGGCCAGGCGTTGAACGGCGCCATCGCAAGCGCCGACAGCATGCCCGCGACAACCGCGATCACCGCGCGCTTCCAGCCCCAGGCCAGAATGATCGAAAGTCCGGCGAGGCGGAGTTTGCTGGATGAGATCACTGCGAGCCGGCTCCATCGCCGGGGGTCGGCGGCGGCGTATTGTCGTTGGTCGGGGGCGCGTTGGTATCGGGCGGCGGCTCGCGGCGGCTTCGCTCGCGCGTCGGACGGGTCGCCGGGCGCTCTTTCCGGATCCCGATCCGCAGCCGCTTGACCCGCCGCGGGTCGGCGTCGAGCACCTCGATCTCGAAATTGCCGGGACCGGCAATGACTTCGCCGCGCACCGGCAGGCGGCCGACCTGAGCCACCAGGTAGCCACCCAGCGTCTCGACTTCCTCGCCGGCCTCGCCGGTCACGAATTCCTCGCCGATCATCGTGCGCGCATCCTCGAGGGTGGCGCGGGCGTCGGCGATGAATGCATTGTCGCCCTGCCGAACGATCGACGGCGGTTCATCGCTGTCGTGTTCGTCGTCGATTTCGCCGACGATCTGCTCGACGATGTCCTCGATCGACACCAGCCCGTCGGTGCCGCCATATTCGTCGACCACCAGCGCCAGGTGGATGCGCGAGGCCTGCATCTGCGCCAGCAGGTCGATCGCCCGCATCGAAGGCGGCACATACAGCAGCTTGCGGATGATGTGGGCGTCGGCGAGCGGCAAGGCGAGGTCTACTGCCCGCAGGTCGAGGCCCGCCGGGAACGGCTTCTTGCGCTTCGGCTTGGTGGTATCGCCGATCCGCGCCTTCGCGGTCATGAATGCCAGGAGGTCGCGGATGTGAACGATGCCTTCGGGGTCGTCGAGCGTTTCGTTGTAGACCACGAGCCGCGAATGCGCCGCGCTCTCGAACAGACTCATCAGCTCGCCGAGCGGGATATCCCGCTTGACCGCAACGATATCGGCGCGGTGCACCATCACGTCGGCAATCCGCCGTTCGTTCAGGCCGAGGATGTTGCGCAGCATGGTGCGCTCGATGGCGGAAAAACCGACCTCGTCCGGCGCAGACGTGTCGAGCACGACCTGAAGATCGGCGCGGACCGAGCCCGCCTTCCAGCCGAACAGCGTGCGGATCGCCCGCAGCAGCCAGTTTTCGGCGGCCGGGCGCAGCACCTCGCCTTCCTTCACGACCACCGGCAGGTTGGGCGTGTCGCGCGGGTTGTCCTGTATAGGGTCGGAGTCCGGCATTTCAGTCCATCCGCTCCCGGTCCGCATAGGGGTCGGGAATGCCGAGCTGGACGAGAATCTCCCGTTCGAGACTTTCCATGGCTTCGGCATCGTCGTCATTCTCGTGGTCGTACCCGATCAGGTGCAGGAAGCCGTGAACCGCAAGGTGGCTGAGATGATGATCGAACGGCTTTTCCTCGTCATCGGCCTCTTTCCGCGTGGTCTCGTAGGCGATGGCGATATCGCCAAGCATCCGCGGCGCGTCGGGCGGCGCGCTTGCGGTCGGCTGCAGGGCCGGAAACGACAGAACGTTGGTCGGCTTGTCCATGCCGCGCCAGTTGTTGTTGAGCGTGCGGATCCCGGCATCGTCGGTCAGCATGACCGCGATTTCGGCTTCGCCGACATCGGCATCGGCGATCTCGGCCGCGGCATTGATGGCGCGATGGATTACCGCCTCGGCGTCCGGCTCGGTCTGCCAGCAATCGGCGACGACGAGAACTTCGGTGAGAGGAAGAACGGAAGACACGAGCGTTCCAGCGCCTTGCATTGCAATGTTCGGGTTACGGCCCGGGCTCGCCTGCAGCAGGCCCGGCGCCGACAATTTCTGGGTCAAGATTTTCCGGTTGCCGGCTTCTGCGGCAATCCCTCATAGGCGGCGACGATCCGCGCCACCAGTTCATGGCGAATGACGTCTTCCGCGGTGAATTTCACCTGCGCGATGCCCTCGACGCCGTCGAGCAGCTTGACCGCCTCGGCAAGCCCCGAAGCCTGTCCGTTCGGCAGGTCGACCTGCGATGGATCGCCGGTGATGATCATGCGGCTGTTCTCGCCGAGCCGGGTCAGGAACATCTTCATCTGCATCGAAGTGGTGTTCTGCGCTTCGTCCAGGATGATGACGGCGTTGGTCAGCGTGCGGCCGCGCATGAATGCCAGCGGCGCGATCTCGATTTCGCCAGCCTGCAGCGCGCGCTCCACGATGCGCGAGTCCATCAAATCGTACAGCGCGTCGTAGATCGGCCTCAGGTAAGGATCGACCTTTTCCCTGAGGTCGCCGGGCAGGAAGCCGAGCCGCTCGCCCGCTTCGACCGCGGGCCGCGTCAGGATGATGCGATCGACTTCCTTGCGCTCGAACAATTGCGCGGCATGCGCCACCGCAAGCCAGGTCTTGCCGGTACCGGCCGGGCCGACGCCGAACACCATCTCGTGGCGCTTCAGCGCGCGGATGTAGGAATCCTGCGCCGCCGTGCGCGCGCGCACCGGACGCTTGCGCAGATTGATGGTTTCGAATGAGGTCTTGGCGGTCTTGGCGTCGAATTCGAACAGCGACCCCTGCGCGATCACGGCGCGGATCGCGCCCTCGACCTCGCCCTGCGAGAGGTCGTGACCCTGCAGTGCCTGCGCATAGAGCGTTTCCAGCACGCGTCGCGCGGCGTCGCAGCCGTCGCGGGTGCCTGCGATGGTGATGTGGTTGCCGCGGGAATCGACGACGACGCCAAGCCGCCGTTCGACCAGCGCCAGGTTCTGGCCGTAGGGGCCGACCAGCGCGGAAGCGGCGCGATTGTCGTCGAAGTCGATGACGACCTGGGTCTCGGGCGGAATTTGCATGTCGCGGTCAAATTTGCGGCTGGGAGCGAGCGAAGGTGAATCCGATGCACTTTTTGGCAAGGGTTCAGGCTCCCTGGGTTTCTTGAGAAGAACGGGTCATGGATGAAGGCGTTGAAGAGGCTGGCCGCGCGGCAGCGCCGGCGAGTTCGCCAAGCAGGCTGTATCGCTCGAGGCTTCCGATGGTAACCGGCAGCACCTGTCCGATGATGTCAGGTGAGGCAAACACATGCGCAGGCTGCAGATACACGGTGCGGCCGACGATCTGGCCGGGATTGCGGGCCGCGCGTTCGAACAGCACATCGACAGTGTTGCCAATCATGGCCTTGTTGAAGGCCGATTGCTGGCTGTCGATCAATTCCTGGAGCCGCACCAATCGCTCGTCCATTTCAGCCGCTGACACCGTCTCCCGCATGTCCGCCGCCGGCGTGCCGGGCCGAGGCGAATATTTGAACGAATATGCCCCAGCGTATCCGATTTGCATGACAAGCGCGAGGGTCGCGGCAAATTCTCCCTCGGTTTCGCCGGGGAAGCCGACGATAAAATCCGATGAAAACGCAATGTCTTGGCGGACTTCACGAAAACGGTCGATGACGCGGCGGTAATCATCGGCGGTATGCTTGCGGTTCATGGCGGCCAGGATTCGGTCCGAGCCGGATTGCACCGGAAGATGCACGAACGGCATCAGCGCGCTGAGATCGCGGTGGGCCGATATCAGCGAGTCGTCGACGTCGCGGGGGTGGCTGGTCGAATAGCGCAGGCGCACGATACCTTCGATTTCGGCCAGCCGATGCAGCAGCCTGCCGAGCGGCCAGGTGCGTCCGTCGGGGCCTTCTCCGTGATAGGCGTTGACGTTCTGGCCGATCAGGGTGATCTCGCGCACGCCGTTGTCGGCGAGCCGCTTCACGTCGTCGATGACCTTCGCCACCGGACGCGAGACTTCCGCGCCGCGCGTATAGGGCACGACGCAGAAGGTGCAGAACTTGTCGCAGCCTTCCTGCACGGTGACGAAGGCGGAGATGCCGCGCGCGCGGATCGCATCCGGCTTGGGGGCAGAGAGGAAGCCGAACTTGTCCTCGACCGGGAATTCGGTCTCCAGCGCACGGCCTTCGCTTTTGGCGCGCGCGAGGAGTTGCGGCAGGTGATGGTAGCTCTGCGGCCCGACCACGACGTCGACCGTCGGCGCGCGGCGAATGATCTCCTCGCCCTCGGCCTGCGCGACGCAGCCGGCGACCGCGATGCGCATATCGCGCCCCTGGCGCGCCGCTTCGTCCTTGGCGACGCGCAACCGCCCGAGTTCGGAGTAGACCTTTTCAGAAGCCTTCTCGCGGATGTGGCAGGTGTTGAGGATCACAAGGTCCGCATCCTCGGCGTTGGCTGTCTCAACGAAGCCCTCAGGCGCCAGCGTGTCCACCATGCGCTGCGCATCGTAGACGTTCATCTGGCAGCCGTAGGACTTGATATGCAGCTTGCGCGGCGGCTTCATGGAACCTTGGATATCGGGCGTGAATGGCGCCAATCCGGCGCGGGGCTTAGTTATAGGCTGGGCGGCTGAAAATCCAGCGGTCAGGCCCGGTTTTGGCCCATTTGCGCCATCAAGTCAGGCAATTGCCGCATATCGTCGAACGTTGCGGCGGCCCCGGCCGCGCGCAGCGTATCGGCGGTGTCCGGACGGCAATGGCTGCCGCCGTGATAACCGAATACCAGCATTCCGGCGGCCAGGGCGCCGGTGACGCCGGCCACGCTGTCCTCGATCACGAGACATCGCGCAGGCGGCGTTCGCATCTGTTCGGCCGCGAACAGAAACAGGTCCGGTGCAGGCTTGCCGTTGCTCACCTGCACAGCGGAGAAAATGTGCGGGGCGAACCGGTCGTACAGTCCGACGTGATTGAGGCTGGTGCTGATCTTCTCCGGCGGCCCGCTCGAAGCGACGCACATGGGTGTGGTGATCGCGGCAAGCGTCTGTTCGATGTGGGGTGTCGCTTCCAACGAGGCCGCGAACAATCGGAAAATCTCGGCGTATACCTGGGTATGGAAGTCTTCCGGTAGAGGGCGGCCCAACTCGGCTTCGATTTCCAGCGTGGTCTTGCGCATCGAGCGGCCGAGGAAGCGATCGAAAACCTGATCCGATGTGATCGGATAACCGTGGCGCGTCAGCGTCTCCGCATGTGCGCGGCATGAAATGACTTCGCTGTCGACCAGCACGCCGTCGCAATCGAAAATGACGAGATCGAAATTCACGAAACTAGGTTTTGTCTTCGTCGAGCGGGACGCAATACAGTTCCAGCCTGTGATCGACCAGCTTGTAGCCGAGCTTGCGGGCGATCTCGGCCTGCAGCTTCTCGATCTCTTCGGAGGTGAATTCGATCACCTTGCCGTCGCGCAGATTGATCAGATGATCGTGATGGCTGTCAGGCATCTGCTCATAGCGCGCACGGCCCTCGCGGAAGTCATGCCGCTCGATGATCCCGGCGTCCTCGAACAGCTTGACGGTTCGGTACACCGTCGAGATCGAGATCTTGTCGTCGACTGCGACACAGCGCCGGTAAAGCTCCTCGACGTCCGGATGGTCGACCGAATCGGCCAGCACGCGTGCGATCACCCGGCGCTGTTCGGTCATGCGCATGCCAGTGGCGGCGCAGCGGGCCTCGATGCCGGTATTCTTGTGCGCGGATGGGGATTTCAATGCAGGCATGGTCTCAAGGCCTTCGGACGCAGGTCGGGGGTCTTTTGCCACCGCCCGCATATTACGACAAGTCACGCCGCATCAGAAGTGCGTTCAACTGCTCGCCTCCGGGTTGCTGATAATAGCGTTCCCGGCGGCCAACGACCTCAAATCCGGCCCATTCATACAGGCGCCGCGCCGGCTGATTATATTCTTCGACTTCAAGGAACACCTTGCGTACGCCGCGGCCGGCGAGATGGCCGAGATGTGTCAGCAGAAAGTTGCGCGACAGGCCGCGGCCACGCCGCGTCGCATCGATGGCGATCGACAACAACTCCGCCTCGTCGGCCGCCATGCGCGACACCGCAAAGCCGATGACCTTGCGTCCAAGCCTGAGCCGGTGAACAAGCGTGTTGCGCTCGGTCAGCATGACTTCGAATTCGCCTTCACCCCAGCCGCGATGAAACGACGCGCCATGTAGTTGCGCCAGGCGCGCCGCGTCGCGCTGGCTGGCCGGTTCGATCACAGCTCGGCCGCCGCCCCACCAGTCGGAGAGCCACGTCATCATGACGCCGACGACCGCGCTGCGCTGGAAAGGGGATCCTTCGGCGGCTTGACGTCGGGCGCACGCAGATAATACGGCCGCGCCGGCGAACTGTCGGGATCGACCGCAGCACCCAGCCAGGCCACCCAGGTGATATCGGGCGCGGACAGTTGATCGACCTTGAAGGGTGGCGGCACATCGACCGGCCAGCGGTCGGCCAGGATCTTCGCCGCATTGCCCACCAGGTGTGGCGCTCCGAAGCCCGCCGCGTCGATCGCCTCCGCGATCGGCGCGACTCTCGGCTTGATCAACGAGCGGCCGTCGCCGGCCACCATGTGGAAATAGACGTGGTCATGCCGCGCATCGATCGCGGCGATGACAGGATGTTCGTCGTTCTCGCTAACCATGGGGGCTGCAAACGCGGTCAGCGTCGTCACGCCGATGACCGGCTTGCCGGCGGCGAGCGCAATGCCGCGCGCGGCGGAAAGCCCGACGCGCAAGCCGGTGAAGCTGCCGGGACCGGTCGTCGCGGTGACGCGGTCGAGCGCTGTAAACGCAACGCCCGATGCCTTCATCACGCGCGCGATCAGCGGCATCAGGGCTTCGGCATGGCCGCGCTTCATCGCCAACGATTCCTGCGCGATGACGCCCGCGCTGGTGTCGAGCACGGCCGCGGCGCAGGCATCAAGCGCGGTATCGATGGCGAGGATGAGCATGACGGCAACGTAGAGGTTTTTCAGCGCTGGTTGAATGCGTCGGCGAGTTAATTCCGCGATTACATCCATCGCGGAACGGCGGCTGCGGAGTTCTATCTGCGGTGGCTCTACCTGTGGAGACACCGGCAAAAAGGCTCGCGCCCCATTTTTGAAGCATGTCCATCATCATACAACTTCTGGGAGGTTAAGTGATTGATATCATGAGGGATTAGGGCTTTCTTTACCAACTGGTGGGAACCTGAGTTCCAGGGAAATACGGATCAATGGGGATTCGAACGGTGCATTTTCGGCATTCAAGCCACGCCCGTTCCTGCATTCATGGGGTTATTTTATGCCTTTGTTCAAAAGTAATTCGGCCGAGCGCGATGCATTGGCGCAGGCCGCTGCGATCAACAGGTCGCAAGCGGTGATCGAGTTCAAGATGGACGGCACGATCATCACCGCCAACAAGAATTTCCTCGACGCGATGGGTTACCGTCTCGACGAAATCCAGGGCAAGCATCATTCAATGTTTGTCGCGCCCGCCGAGCGCGAAAGCGCCGGCTATCGGGAGTTCTGGGCCAAGCTCGGTCGCGGCGAATTCCAGTCGGCCGAATACAAGCGCTTCGGCAAGGGCGCCCGCGAGGTCTGGATCCAGGCGTCCTACAATCCGATTCTGGACAATGCCGGCCGGCCCGTCAAAGTCATCAAATTCGCCACCGACATCACGGCGAAGAAAATCCGCAACATGGAGGATGCCGGCAAGATTTCCGCCATCGGGCGTGCGCAGGCCGTGATCGAATTCAATCTCGACGGCACCATCATCACCGCCAATGAGAATTTTCTCGCCACGGTGGGGTACGGGTTGGAGGAAATCCAGGGCAATCATCACAAGATGTTTGTCGCGCCCGCCGAGCGCGAAAGCGCCGGCTATCGCGAATTCTGGGCCAAGCTCGGCCGCGGTGAATTCCAGTCGGCCGAGTACAAACGTTTCGGCAAGGGCGGCAAGGAGGTGTGGATTCTCGCATCCTACAATCCGATCCTCGACGACGCGGGCAAGCCGTTCAAGGTGGTGAAATTCGCCTCCGACATCACCGCTGAAAAGCTAAGGGCTGCGAACTACGCCGGGCAGATCGAGGCGATCGGCAAGTCGCAGGCGGTGATTGAATTCGGCATGGATGGCCACGTTCTGACGGCCAACCAGAATTTCCTCGGCGCGCTCGGCTATTCGCTCGCGGAAATCCAGGGCAAGCATCACAGCCTGTTCATGCCATCGGATCAGCGCGACGGCGAAGCCTATCGCGCGTTCTGGGCCGCGCTGAACCGCGGCGAGTTTCAGTCGGGCGAATATGAGCGCGTCGGCAAGGGCGGCAAGCAGATCTGGATCCAAGCGTCCTACAATCCGATCTGCGACCTCAATGGCAAGCCCTACAAGGTCGTGAAATACGCCTCCGACACGACGGCGCAGGTGATCGCACGGATGCGCAGCGAAAAGGTGCGCGGCATGATGGAGTCGGTCGCGGCCGGCGCCGAGGAGCTGAACGCCTCGGTCCGTGAGATTTCGGCAGCGATGTCGAAATCCCGGGAAACGGCCATGACGGCGGTCGACAGGGTCGAGTCCGCCGACCAGCAGGCGCAGCGTCTGGCGATGGCGGCGGAATCGATGAGCAGCATCGTGCAGTTGATCGGCGACATCACCGGCCAGATCAACCTGCTGGCGCTCAACGCCACCATCGAATCGGCGCGCGCCGGCGAGGCGGGCCGCGGGTTTGCCGTGGTTGCCTCCGAGGTCAAGAACCTCGCCAATCAGGCCAAGCAGGCGACCGACAAGATCGAGCAGGAAATCGGCAATCTCAACGGAATTTCCGGCGACGTGGTGCAGGCCCTGAATTCCATCAAGAAGGCCATTCAGGAAGTCAGCGAATATGTGACGTCGACGGCGGCTGCGGTCGAGGAGCAGAGCACCGTCACCAGCGAGATGTCGAACGGCATGCAGCAGGCCGCCGCCGAAGCGGCGAGTATCGGGCAGGCAGCGTAAGTCAGGCCGTCATTGCGGGCGAAGTGTAAGGTGGGCAAAGCGAAGCGTGCCCACCATGAGATCGAACGGCTGGATTACGGTGGGCACGGCGCAAACGCGCCTTTGCCCACCCTACAGCGCCTGCTTACATCGGCCGGACTTCGACCACGTCGGGCACGAAATGCTTCAGCAAGTTCTGAATGCCGTGCTGCAATGTCGCCGTCGAGGACGGGCAGCCGGCGCATGAGCCCTTCATGTTCAGATAGACGACCCCATCCCTGAAGCCGCGGAAGGTGATGTCGCCGCCGTCATTGGCGACCGCAGGCCGAACCCGCGTCTCGATCAAGTCCTTGATGGTCGCCACCGTATCGGCGTCAGCCTCGTTGAAGAACTCGTCTTCCTCGTCGGCCGCTTCGTCATTGCCGGCACTTCCGTCCGCGAGCAGCGGCGCGCCGGACATGTAGTGTTCCATGATGGCGCCGAGGATCGCGGGCTTGAGGTGCTGCCAGTCGCCATCGGCCTTGGTCACGGTGACGAAATCATAGCCATAAAACACGCCTGATACGCCGGGCACGCCGAACAGACGTTCGGCAAGCGGGGATCGAGCGGCGGCTTCGCGGCTAGCGAATTCCATTGTGCCGGTATCGAGCACGGTGCGGCCCGGAATGAATTTCAGGGTCGCGGGATTGGGCGTGGCTTCAGTCTGGATGAACATGGTTTTTCTCCGGCGTCGCCGGTTCAAGGCCGGCGCGTAGGGCCTCCATAGCAGATGGCGATCGCGGACGCACGATCAAGGTGCGCAGATCAGCAATTCTGTAGGCGTATCAAGCCCTAAGACAGAGCGTCGATGTCGGGATCGCTGAGATCGCCGGAAACGATGACGACCGGAATCGGGAACGAACCGGTGACCCCCGCGATCAGGGTGATGAGAGGGCCGGGGCCCTCGGGACCGGGATTGGCCGCCAGCACCAGCATCGAGATATCGACGTCCTTGTCGATCACGTCGAGGATCTGGGCGGTCGGGTCGCCTTCGCGGATCACCCGTTCCGGCGTGATCGCGGCGATGCCGTTGGCGCGACCCGAGGCGCGGTCGAGCGCCTCGTTCGCGGCATCTTCGGCCTCGGCGCGCATGATGTCGGCAACGCCCAGCCATTGCTGGTTCTGGTCCTCTATTTCGATGATGCGCAGCATCACTACCCCGCCGCCGACGCGAATCGCCCAGCGGCTGGCGTAGTACACCGCGCGGTCCCATTCCGCGGTGTCGTCAACAATGACAAGGCATTTTGGCTTGTGACCAGTTTCGTAGCTTCGTCGCTGGGTGGTCATGCATGTCCCGGTGCTGCGCCAAACCGCCGCATGCTGCCACGGCGCAGCCGTCTTCGACAAGCGGCGTTGCTGCTATCGGAAGATGACGGAGTCTAGCTCTTTCGGATGAAACCGACGATATCCCTGGTCGCGCGCATGGTTTCGTCGGCAATGACGCGGGCGCGGTCGGCGCCGTCGACCAATATTTTGTCGACATGGCCGGGGTCGGCGACCAGCCGCTTCATCTCGGAAGCGATCGGAGCGAGCTTTGTCACGCAAAGTTCCACCAGCGCGTTCTTGAAGCTGGAGAACTGCCCGCCGCCGAATTCGCGCAGCACGTCGGCCTTGTTCCGGCCGGACAGCGCCGCATAGATGCCGACGAGGTTGTCGGCCTCGGGGCGGTTCTCCAGCCCCTTTTCCTCCGACGGCAACGGTTCCGGATCGGTCTTGGCTTTCCGGATCTTCTGCGCGATCAGGTCCGCATCGTCGGTGAGGTTGATGCGAGAATTGTCCGAGGCGTCCGACTTCGACATCTTCTTGGTGCCGTCGCGCAGCGACATCACCCGCGTCGCCGGTCCGGTGATCAGGGGCTCCGGCAGCGGGAAGAACAGCCCGTCATTGGCGCCATGGCTGCGGATCGAGTCGGCAAAGTCGTTGTTGAACTTCTGCGCGATGTCGCGCGAAAGCTCGAGATGCTGCTTCTGGTCCTCGCCGACAGGCACATGTGTGGCGCGATACAGCAGGATGTCCGCCGCCATCAGCACCGGATAATCGTACAGCCCGATGGAGGCGTTCTCACGGTCCTTGCCGGCCTTCTCCTTGAATTGCGTCATGCGATTCAGCCAGCCGACCCGCGCCACGCAATTGAAGATCCATGCCAGTTCGGCATGGCCGGTAACCTGGCTCTGGTTGAACACGATGTGCTTCTTCGGATCGATGCCTGAGGCGATGAATGCTGCGGTCACCTCGCGGGTGTTGCGGGCGAGCTCCGCCGGGCCGCCCCAGACGTCGACGCCTTGCGTGATCGCGTGCATGTCGACGACGCAATAGATGCAGTCATGGGTTTCCTGCATCTTCACGAAGTTGACGATCGCGCCGAGGTAATTGCCGAGATGCA
>Ga0268266_10004111_pt1 | contig 14054 bp, 16 predicted proteins | sample KBSS13metaG_FD_190356 | JGI IMG/M metagenome (GOLD analysis project Ga0268266, IMG submission 190356) | Switchgrass rhizosphere microbial communities from Kellogg Biological Station, Michigan, USA - KBS S1-3 metaG (SPAdes) (version 2) | ecosystem: Host-associated > Plants > Roots > Rhizosphere...
GTCGAGGATGTGGTGGTAACGCACGCCGTCCTTGACGAAGCCGCGCTCGTAGTCGCCGCTCGTCGAGAACGAGTGGTCGCGGATCGGCGCGAGCGCGAACAGATCGGGGCTGGAATCGGGCGTGCGCGGATCGCGAATGCCGACCATCCACGGCTCCGGGCCCTTCGAGCCCGAGACGTACATGTCGCCGCCGGCCTGCACGATGAAGTCGGTGAAGCCGGCCTTCTTGATCAGCTCGGCGCACTTGTCGACGGCGTAGCCCTTCGCGATCCCGCCGAGCGTGATCGCCATGCCCTTGCGGCGCAGGAACACGGTCTTCTTCGCGCGATCGACGATGATGTCCTTCCAGCCGACGAGCGCGAGCCGCTTCTTGACCTCGACCTGGTCGGGCAGCGAGCCGTCCATGTCCTCGTCGAACTTCCACAGGCCGTGGAAGGCCTGCACGGTGATGTCGAACACGCCGTCGCTTCGCCGTGAGACATCGACCGCGCGCTCGATCACCGCGAGCGTCTCGTCGGAGACCTTGACCGGATGCTCGCCCGACGCCGAGTTGATCTTCGAGATCTCGGAGTCCGGCTTCCACGTCGTCATCTCCATGTCGATGCGCTTGATCTCGTCGAACATGGCGTGCGCGGTCCTGGCCGCGTCGGCCTCGCGATCGGTCCAGAACCACACGGACACGTTCGTGCCCATCGCATGGTCGGCGTACGTGAGCTTGCCGGGCGCCGCGGCCGCAGATGCCGCCAACGCACAGACAACAACCAGCGCGCGCATCGCTAGTGGAGGTGATGGACGCCGAGCGAGATCACACCCAGCACGATCAGCACGGCGGCAACGGCAAGCGTGAACAGCACCGACGCGACGCTCAGCGCCAGCGTGGTCTGGGTCTCTTGCTGGATCCCCTTCCACATGCCGAAACACGCGGGGATCACGCCGATGAACGCGAGGATGCCGCCCGTGATCGACCCGTGCAGGATCGAGCCCTGAACGGCCGCAATCACGAGACCGAGGATCGCGAGCCCGAAAGCAGCCAGCGCGGGCGTCTTGGAGTCCGGGCTCGGATCGGCCATGGAGCTACGCTAGCACGTCAGCTTTCCGTGTACATCCGCAACTGTTCGCGCATCAGGTCGTCGCCGAGCGCGTGCTGGACCGGCTCGAGCAAGCAGTCGGCAAGCACGAGCATCATGTCCTCGACATTGCGCTCTGCGACGAGCTTCGCGAGCAGGGCCTTGGCATCGCGGCTGTCGTCACCAGCCAGGAGCTCCCTCACCTTCGCCACCGACAGGTCCCCCTGAAAGTCGATCATCAAATTCTGACGGAGGTAGTCGATCAGCCGATTCACGCATGGTCATTAACGCAGCCCCGCCTCGGGATCAAGGCAACGACTGGTGCTTGCAGGCGCTGGCGAAACGCCGGACGATGATGGGCGCGATGCCCCGCGTGCTGCTCACAGGATTTTGCGCGGTACCGGGGCCGCGGCGCGCGGGAGTGCAGCTGCGTCACGTGATCCGCGCGCTCGCGCCGATGCACACGGTCGACCTGCTCGTGATTCGCGAAGGCGATCAGGCCTACGTCGAACGCCAGGGCGCGATCCGGATCCTGCGCGTGCCGACGCCCGAAGCGGCGCTCGACGCGCAGATCCAGTCGTTCCAGCGCGCGCTCAAGCGCCAGCTCGAAGGTGCCGACTACGACGTCGTGCACTGCCGTGATGCCTGGAGCGGCCACACCGTGCTCGAGGCGCGCGATCGCCTGGGCTACAGCGTCGTCTACGATCTGACGCGCTCGCCGGTCGGCGAAGCGCCGCTCGATCCCGAGCTCGACGCGCTCTACGTGCGTGAAGAAGATGCCTGTATCGCGAGGGCCGATGTCGTGCTCGCGCCGACCACGGCTGCGGTGAAGGCGCTGGCGGCGCGCACGCGGCCCGAGCGCGTCGTGCTGTCGTCGCCCGGCGTCGATGTCGATCGCTTCGACTGGGACGATCCGCCGAGCGGGATCGGCCATCCGCGCATCCTCTACACCGGGTCGATCGATCCGGGGCGCGGCGTGCGCGTGCTGATCCGCGCGATGTCCGCGATCGTGCGCGAGGTCGATGCGCGCCTCGTGCTCGCGGGGCCGGTCGTGTCGCCGAAGTTCGACGCCGCGCTGCGCGATGGCATCCGCGAGCTCGGGCTCGTCGACCAGGTCGAGATGCTCGGGCCCGTCGATCACGATCAGATTCCAGCGCTGCTCGCGACCGCGACCGTGTGCGTGGTGCCGGCCGCCGCCGATCTCACGCCGAATCCGACGGTCGTGTTCCCGACGAAGCTGCTCGAGTACATGGCGTGCCGGCGCGCGATCGTCGCGCCGAAGCGCGAGACCGTCACGCAGGTCGTCGAGCACGGCCGCGAGGCGCTGCTGTTCGAGCCCGGCGATCCGGTCGACCTCGCGCGCAAGGTGCTGCGCCTGCTCGGCGAGCCGTCGCTGCGCGACCGGATCGCGGCCAACGCCTACGATCGCGTGCGCCGCGAGCACACCGCGAGCGCGGTCCGGCGCGCGATCCGCAAGGCCTACGATCGGTTCGGCGAGCTCGACGCCGAGCCGGCCGACGAAGATGCGCCGAAGATCGAGCTGCTCGCCGACGACGATTTCGAGGCGACGGTGTTCGAGGAGGCGCCAGTCGTCTCGGCGGCCGACGCCGCGCTCGATCGCATCGGCGATCCCAGCGCGCTCGAAGAAGCGCTTGCCGGGCTCCAGACCACGTCGGCCGCGACGACGTCGGAGTCGTCATCGGGCGCGCACGGCAGCGACGACACGCTCGATCGCGTGCCGGTCGTGCCGCCGCCGCCGGGCGAGCAGGCCGATTCGTCGAACGTGTGGACGATCTCGGGCCTCACGCCGGCGCCCGCGCCCGCCAACGACGACTGGGTGGTCACGAACGTCGCCGCGGCCGTGCGCGCGATCGATCCGATCTCGGACGACGACTCGGGATCGGTCGTCCAGCCGCCGACCGACGACGGTACGCCGGCCGACGGCAATCGCCCGCTGACGCCGTCGGCGCCGCTGCCGGCGGCCGCGGACAACGCGTTCGTCGCCGGCGAGATCGACGTGCCGACCCCGAACCCGATGACGATGAAGCAAGAGTTCACCGCGGCCAGCACGCTGCTCGGCAACGTCGAGCCCACGCCAGACCCTGATACGGGCAAGCGCACCCCGACCCTGGAGCGCCGCGAGCGTTAGCCAGATGTAGTAGGGTGGGCCGCGGGAGCCGGCCTATTCCTGTCGTCGCCTTGGTTAACCTGTTGTTCGGGATCGGCTTCGCGCTGATCGCGCGCGATCGGATCAAGGCAGACGGTCCGTTCGCCGCGCCGGCATTTCCGCTCGTCGCCCTGCACGCCGCGGCGGTCGTCGCGCCGATCGCGCTGTACTTCTATGCGGTCCACCCGGCGTGGAGCTGGATGTACTTCTTCGATCCGAACAAGCTGTCGGGCATCGTGGTGCTGCCGCTGATGGTCGGCCACGCCGGGTTCGTGATCGGTGCCTGGTATCTGGCGTCGCTGCTCATTCGCAAGGGCCTCCAGGGCGCGCTCCTCTACATGGCCGGCGCGCTCGCGCTGCTGCTGCTCATCCTCGTCGTGGCTGGCATCGGCCGGCTGTCGACCGCCGCCGACTTCGCGGGCTACGCGACCCATCACGGCGTGTCGCTGTTCGCCGTGCAGCTCGGCTGGGCGTTCGCGATCTCGCTGCTCGCTCTGTTCGGCTCGGCGGTCTACGTCGCGATCGAGCTCGGCCGCGACAGCCGGCGCGTCCAGGCGCGGTGATATGATCGCGGCGATGCGAGCGCTCGCGTGCGTCGTGATGCTGGCGGCCGCCTGCGGGCCGGTGGCGTACGTCGGCCAGGTCACGCTGCGCGCCGACGACGAGGTCGAGCAGGCGCGCGCCGTCGACGCGGCGAAGTACAGCCCGTATTACTGGACGCGCGCGACCGAGTACCTGCGCATGGCCCGCGAGGTCGCCGCGCACGCTGACTTCCAGGGCGCCAACAAGTTCGGCCGGCTCGCGGAAGACGCCGCGATCAAGGCCAAGGCCGAGGCGCTCGCGAAGCGCAGCGAGCCGGCGAAGCCCGAGGCCCCTGCGATCGCACCCGCGAAGGACTCTTCGCCGTGAAGTGGCTCGCGATCGCGCTGGTCGCGCTGACCGCGTGCGCCGGGCTCGACGTGCGCTCGAAGACGACCGCGACCGACTCGCTGATCGCGACCGCGCGCGATAACGGTGCGCAGCGTTGCGCGCCGGTCGAGCTCGCGATGGCCGAGTCGAACAACGACTTCGCGCAGCACGCGCTCGACGAGGGCAACTACCGGAGCGGCAGGGACGCGGCGAACGTCGCCGAGTCCAACGCCAAGCTCGCGATCGAGAAGTCGCCGCCCGCGAAGTGCAAGCTCTACGGCGATCGCGACGGCGACGGCATCAAGGACAACGTCGACAAGTGTCCCGACTCGCCCGAAGACTTCGACGGCTTTCAGGACGCCGACGGCTGCCCCGATCCCGACAACGACGAGGACGGCATCCCCGACAAGACCGACAAGTGCCCGAACGATCCCGAAGACAAAGACGGCTTCCAGGACGCCGACGGCTGCCCGGATCCGGACAACGACGGCGACGGCATCCCCGACAAGACCGATCAGTGTCCGAACGATCCCGAGGATAAAGACGGGTTCGAGGACGCCGACGGCTGCCCGGATCCCGACAACGACAAGGACGGCTTCCTCGACAAGGACGACAAGTGCCCGAACGATCCGGGCATCGCGCCCGACGGTTGCCCGCGCAAGTACAACCTCGTCGTCGTCACCGAGAAGAAGATCGAGATCAAGCAGACGATCTACTTCGACTTCAACAAGTCCACGATCAAGCCGGTCTCGTTCCCGCTGCTCAACGAGGTCGCGCAGGCGCTCGCCGACAATCCGAAGATCAAGGTCGAGATCGGCGGCCACACCGATTCGGTCGGCGACGACAACTTCAACTTGAAGCTCAGCCAGTCGCGCGCTGACGCGGTGCGGCTCTATCTGGTCAAGCGCGGCATCGACTACGCGCGCATGACCACGAAGGGCTATGGCGAGACCGTGCCGATCGCCGACAACCGCACCGCCGACGGCCGGTCGCAGAACCGCCGCGTCGAGTTCGTCATCACGGAACGCTGACCAGCGCGCTAGCCATCCGGCTGCTCCAGCTGCTAGCGCAGTAGTCCAAACCACGCTCCGTGCAGTCGATTTCGGCGTCGAGTTGAGACCTGCAGGAGACGAAATGCCGACCGCGGGCAGCGATCGCGCGCTGGCATCGCCGCTGCACTCGACCCCAGCCATGACTAGCCTCGACGAAGCGCAGCTCGATACCGTCACCGGCGGCGGAGTGGTCGGTCCCGTGGCCAAGGTCGTCGGCAAGTGGTGGGGCCCCGTCGATGTTCTGACGTCGGGCTACGATGCGTACAGCGCCTACAGCAGCGCGCGCGCGGCCAACAAGAGCGTGCCCGTATCGGTCGGGGACGGAGCGAAGATGTTCGTCCGGAGCCTCAGCATGTACGACCTCTGGAAGAACTATTGCGGGACCGCGTACTGAGCGCATCGACTCCTAGATATTCGTGTTAGAACAATAGCTTACGAAATCGCTTTGGCAGGGCGTTTTTCTTGTTATGACAGGCGTCTTATGAGAGCTCGCACTCTCGCCGCCGTTGTCACAGTCCTGTTTTGCATGCTCGCGGGGCAATCCCGCGCGCACGCGGACACCAAGTCCGAGATCACCGCCAAGCTCAAGGCGGCGATGGAGGCGTACGACACGTTCGATTACGACGGAGCGCGCAAGCAGCTGACGGCTGCGATCGCGACCGCGAAGAAAGCGCACCTCGACAAGGATCCGATCCTCGCGAAGGCGTACCTGGACCTCGGCATCGTCGCGTTCGCGGTTCCCGATCAGAACGCGGCGAAAGAAGCGTTCGTGAACGCCGCGTCGATCGAGCCGAAGATCCAGATCGACGTCGCGTACAAGTCGCCGGAGCTCGCCGCCATGCTCGACAAGGCGCGGCTCGAAGCGAAGTCCGGTGGCGCGGGTGGCGGCGCCGAGGTCGAGACCGGCGAAGCCGGTGGCGGCGCGGACTGCAGCTCGGTCAAAGGGCTCGAGCACCAGATGGTCGACTCGGCCAAGGGCGGCGCGGCGATCAAGCTCGAGGCGCAGCTCGGCAGCGACGTGAAGGCCTCGAAGGTCTCGATCATGTTCCGCACCGAGGGCGGCTCGACGGACTTCACCGAGGTGAAGATGCAGAAGTCGGGCTGCACGTACAGCGGCCAGATTCCGGGCGCGGCCGTGAAGGGCCTCGTGCACTACTACATCGCGGCGTACGACGGGAACAACAAGCTGATCACGTCGAAGGGCTCGGCGGGCTCGCCGAACATCATCGAGGTCAGCGGCGGCTCCGGCGGCGCGGGCAAGCCCGGCGACGACGAGGATCCGCTCGGCGGCAAGAAGGTCGCGTCGACCGATACGTCGAGCAGCTCGACCGACGACTCGAGCAGCGTGAGCGCCGGCACGACGGTGCCGGGCAAGCCGAAGAAGATCTGGCTCGGCGTCAACGGCGGCACCGGCGGCGGCTACGTCACCGGCACGACCGAAGGCAACAACATGGTCAAGAGCTGCTGCCTCGGGGAGAACCCCGTCGTGCTGCTCGGCGAGCTCGGCTACAACATCAACTCGCAGCTCGCGATCGGCGTCGCGTTCCGCATGGGCCTGCCGCTCGGCGCCAACGTCGACGGTCACGCGACCGGCGCTCCGGGCGGTCTCGTTCGCGTCCACTACGCGCTCGACCCGTCGGGCGACGGCATCCACGTGCTCGGCCAGGTCGGCTTCGGCTTCCTGCGCAACACGATCAAGCTCGACGATCCGATGATGGGCCAGGATACGGACATCGTCGCGCAGGGCCCGCTGATCGTCGGTGGCGGCGCGGGCTACGCGAAGAAGCTCGGCGACATGGTGCGGTTCACGGCCGATCTCAACGTGCTCGTCGGGCTCGCGGTCGTCGACACGATCGGCATCTCGCCGATGAACAACGGCCTCTCGGTCGACGCGTCGATCGGCTTCCAGTTCGGTCTGTTCTGATCCGCTAGCTCAGCAACGAGCGCAGCGGGTGCAGCACGAGGTGGATCTCGCCCGCGGTCACCTCGGCCGCGCTCGGCGCCGCCGTGAGCACGACGGCAGCCTCGATCACGCGATCGCCGCCCTCGTTGAGATAGATCACGCGCTTGAGCGGCCGGCGGGTGTTCGCCACCGTCTCGAGATCCTCGAACAGCGTCGGATAGACCTCTGGCAGCGCCGAGTCGCGGAGCTCGAGCCCGCCGGCGTCGCCCGCGGCGCCCAAAAACTCGAGGAACGCCGGGTTCGCGGCGCGCACGCGGCCCGCGACGTCACACGACGCCATCGGTAGCGGCACCGCGCCGAACACTTCCGCGCCGGCCTTGACGCGGTGATCGTGCTCGCGGCGCTCGCGCGCGGCGTCGGGAGCCAGCGCGCGCCGGCGAGCTCCGCCTTGCTCCATGCCGAGCATGCCCATGAGCGTGCGCAGCTCGTACATGAACGCGGCGACGTCGGGATGGCGCTTCGCCGGATCTTTCGCGGTCGCGCGCGCGACGATCTCGTCGGCGCGCTCGTCGAGCGGCTCGTCGAGCAGCTTCGACGGCGGCGGCAGCGACTTGGTGCGCTGCTTGTCGAACACGGTCTTGGTGTCGCCGGTGAACGGCAGCGCGCCGGTGAGCAGCTCGAAGAACACCACGCCCATCGCGTAGATGTCGCTCGCCGGCGACGCCGGTTCGCCGTTGATGCGCTCGGGCGCGAGATACTCCGGCGTGCCGTCGAGCCCGTCGTCGCGGCGGAGGTCGGCGCGCGACAGCCCGAAGTCGAGCAGCTTGGCGAGCCGGCGCTGCGCCGGCGTGCGCACGAGGAAGATGTTCTCGGTCTTGATGTCGCCGTGCAGGATCTGGCGGCCGTGGATGAACCGCACGGCGTCGCCGAGCTGCCACATCACGTCGCACGCGACCTTGGGCGTGAGCCGGCCCGACGCGCGCAGCTTGGCGTGCACCGTCTGGCCCTCGAGCAGCTCCATCACCATGAACAGCCCGAACGTCTCGTCCTGACCGAAGTCGACGATCGAGCAGATGTTGTCGTGCGTGAGCGCGGAGGCCAGGCGCGCCTCGCGATAGAACAGCTCGCGGATGCGCGGGTTCGTCGCGATCGCGCTCTTGATGAGCTTGAGCGCGAACGCCTTGCCGAGCGCCTGATGGCGCACGCGCAGCACGCGGCCCATGCCGCCCTTGCCGAGCTGGCCCTCGACGACGTAGCGGCCGCCGATCACGTCGCCGGAGCGCGCCGCGGGCGGCCGCGCATCGAGCTTGGCGACGCGCGAGGTCGGGAGCGAGTCGTCGTCCGTTGCGAGCGGCGCGACCGAGCCGGTCGCCGCGGCCTCGATCTCGCTCGCGACGTAGCTCGCGCGCGACAGCACGCTGCGCGTCACCGATGGCAGCAGGGTCTCGTGGCCCTCCCGCAAGGCAGGTTCGGAATCGAGCTCGACATCCGAGGAGCCGCCCACGGGTCGACTGTACTAGAAAAAGCTATAACGCGCAGATGGATGACGAGGCCGTATTCGACGAGCGCGCGAGAGTCGAGCTCCATCACATCGAGGATGCATTTGCCGACGTCGATCCGGATCAGGTCGAGGTGTCGTCGAGTGAAGGCGTGGTGAAGCTCGATCTTCGCGATGGCACGAAGATCGTCATCAACAGCCACCGGGCGGCGCGTCAGATCTGGATGGCGGCGGTCGCGACGGCCTGGCACTTCGATCCGCAGGGCGACGGCACGTGGCTCGCGGCCAAATCGGGCGAGGAGCTGCGCGCGACGATCCGCCGGCTGGTCCGCGACCACGTCGGTGTAGAGCTGACGCTGTAGTATCCTTCCGCGCATGGCCGAGACGCAGATCGTCAGCGTGATCCGGGTGTGGGCAGCGGTGGCGTGGGCCGACGGCGTGCTCGCCGAGCCGGAAGCCGAAGGGCTGCGCCGGCTGATCCGCACCGCCGAGCTGACGGCTGCCGAGCGCGACGCCGCGAGCAAGCTGCTCGACAAGCGCGTCGACATGCCCGACCTCCAGCTCCAGAACGTCAACGCCGAGGCGCGCCGCGGCATCTATCGCGCCGCGTGCCGGATGGCGATCGTCGATCACGTGTTCGCGCACGCCGAGCGCAAGTTGCTCGATCGGCTGGCCCACATGCTCGGCATTCCCCGTGACATCGCGCACGAGATCGAAGCCGACGTGCCGGGCATCGAGGTGTGATGCAGCGCCGTCACTCGATCCGCCACCTCGCGTGGCGCGGCGGGGTGGCGATGGTGTCGGACGGTCTGATGCTGAGCGGCTTGTACCCGCTCGCGATCCACGCGTGGCGCGCGGTGCACGGCGATCGCCGGCCGCACGCGCTTCGCATCGCGTTTGCCGAGTGGTGTATGGCGCTCGCGGTGTCGGCGCTGCGCCCGGTCGGCTTTCTGCCGCTGCCCGGCGCGACGACGCGCGGCCCGCGCCCGATCGTCGTGCTCCACGGCTACGCGATGAACCGCGCGAACTTCGTGTTGCTCGCGCGCCGGCTCGCTGCGGTGGGCCTCGGGCCGATCTACGGCTTCGAGTACTGGACGCTCGGCCGCGTCGCTGCGGGCGCGCGCCAGCTCGGCTGGTTCGTCGATCAGGTGCGCGAGGCGACCGGCTCCGACGAGGTCGACATCGTCGGCCACTCGATGGGCGGCGTGGTCGCGCGCTATTACGTCGCGTTCGGCGGCGGCGACGCGCGCGTTCGCAACCTCGTGACGCTCGGCTCGCCGCACGCCGGCACCGACGTCTCGGCGGTGGGCATCGGGCACGCGAGCAAGGAGCTGATCGCCGGCTCGCAGCTGCTCACGCGGCTCGGCGCGTCGCCGGCGCCCGTGCACGCGCGGCTCACCACGATCCTGTCGGAGGCCGACGCGCTGGTGCCGGCGCGCTCGCAGCCGCCGATCGTCGGCGCCGAGCGCATCGTCTATCCCGATCTCGGCCACGTCGCGCTGCTCGGCTCGCGACGCGTCGCGCGCGACGTGATCGCGCGGCTCACCGACTAGCCGACAGACAATATGCGGCGCCGTGCGCGAGGCACGTGTCCTCGGGCTCGTGCGCATCGCGGCGCAGCGACGCGAGCTTCATCGTGCCGCCCTTCTTGAACAGCTCGACGAGCGCGGCTTGCGAGGCGTCGTCGCGCGCTCCGCTGCACGGATAGATCGACACGCCGCTCGTGAACCGAGCCGGCCAGCGCGTGCCCTCGTTGCGCACGAGCAGCATGAAGCCGTGGTTGATCATCGGCAGCTCGACGGTCATCGGCACGTGGAGCCGGCCGCCGCGCGCGACGTTGTCGAGCCACACCGGCATCAGCTTGGTCGCGCCGCAGTTGACGTAGCCGATGTCGAACTCGCCCGGATCGTAGGTCGAGCCGTCGCCATGCACCACGCGCACCTGCGGCCACGGCGCGAGGTTCTTGGCGGCGCGTGCGGCGAGCCCTTCGTCGGCTTCGAGCGCGAGCACGCGGCCCGTCGGGCCGACCGCTTCGGCGATGATCGCGGTGTAGTAGCCGACGCCGGCGCCGACGTGGAGCACGCGCTGACCCGGCTCGGGATCGAGCGCGTCGATCCACGAGAGATTTGCCGACGGCTGGCCGTTGTTGAGGCGGCGCACCGGATCGATCGCGATCAAGATGTTGTGATAGAGGCGGCGTGGGTCAGCGTCGACCGTGGTGCGATACGGGTCGTCGGTGGCAGCCGGCACCGGCACCGATCGCGCGGCGCGGACGACCTGCCACGGTCCCGGGCCCAGAAACGCCTCGCGGGGCACACGTGCCAGCCCTTCGATCAGCGCATCGCAGCGAATGTCCGCGACTTCGCGGATCTCTTCGGCGTACGCGCGCCGCGCGTCTTCGACGGTGAGCGCCATGCCCCGACTGTACCGCGTAAGCTTTCTTCACGAAGCCGCACACATGGCCGCAACACGCCCGGCGCATCGTGAAGGCATGGAAGACACCACGCCGATTCCGACGGACGTCCGGCTCGCCGCGCGCGCCGGCGCCGCGAGCAACGCGGCCGAGGCATTCGCATACATGATGCGCGGCTACGCGCGCACTCTCTCCCGTCATACGCGCACCGACAAGGCGCTCGCGACGATCGCGCTGCGCCCGCTCGCGCCGGCGTTCTAGGCCGCTGAGAAACACGTGCCGCGTCCTGGTCGCGAGCGCTCTGCTCACACGTAGCCGCCGCGCTTGCGCGGCTCCTAGAGCGGCTTGCAGAGCAGCATCACCACGTTCGGCCGCCCGATCTTCTGTGTGGTGGTTGCCTCGTAGACGAAGCCCTGCCGCTTCCAGAACGCGAGCGCGCGTGGGTTCTGCTGCTGCACGATGAGCCGGATCGCGGTGCCGCCGCGGTCGCGCGCGAATTGCTCGGCATGGGCGTAGAGCGCCGCACCGAGCCCGCTGCCGCGCGCTTCGGGCGCGACGACGAGCAGGCTCACGTACCACGCGTCGGCGTCGGGAAACCCGCGCGAGAAGTCGACCAGCGCGACCAGCTCGCCGCGATCGTCGTCGACGCCGAGCACGTGCTTGTCGTGCGGCGCAACGCCGGGCGGCAGCTCGTGCATGAGCTCGTCGGCGCTCGGCACCGCGTCCTCGACGAGCAGCCAGAAGTCGCTGCACCGCGCGTGCAAGCGATCGATCGTCGCGAGGTCGGCGAGCCCGAGCGTGCGAGGCGTCATGCTGCAAACAGCGTCGCCATCGTGGCGCGCGCGATCTCGACGTCGACGAGCTCGCCGATCGCGCCGACGCCGGCGGGCAAGATGACGGACTTGAAGCCGTCCGTGCGACCGACGAGCTGCGCCGGATCGCGCTTGCTCGGCCCGGTGACCAGCACGCGTTCGCGGCGGCCGACGTGCGCGGCGAACACCTCGGCGCTGATCGTCTCTTGCAGCGCGACGATCTCGGCGAGGCGCCGCGACTTGACGTCGGCGGGCACGTCGTCGGCCAGCTTCTTCGCCGCGAACGTGAGGTCGCGCTCGGAGTACGCGAACATGAACGCGCTGTCGAAGCGCAGCTCGCGCATCAGCTCGAGCGTCTGCGCGTGATCGGCGTCGGTCTCGCCCGAGAAGCCGGTGAGGATATCGGTCGACAGCGCGATCCGCGGCATCGCGGCGCGCAGGGCTCGCACGATCGCCCGGTAGTCGTCGACCGAATAGCCGCGGCGCATCCGGTCGAGCACGACGTCGGAGCCGGACTGCACCGGCAGGTGGACGTACTTGCAGACCTTCGGCTCCTCGGCGATGGCCGCGATCACGTCGGCGGTGAAGTCGACCGGGTAGGGCGACGTGAACCGGATGCGCTCGATGCCGTCGATCTGCGCGACCGCGCGCAGCAGATCGGCAAACGACGCGCCGTCGTAGCGATACGAGTTGACGGTCTGGCCGAGCAGCGTGACCTCGCGGTAGCCGGCGTCGGCGAGCTCGCGGACCTGGCGCAGCACCTCGCGCGGTGGCGCGCCGCGCTCGCGCCCGCGCGTGAACGGCACCACGCAGAACGTGCAGAACTTGTCGCAGCCGCGCTGGATCGTGACGAAGCCCGACACGCCGTCGCCGCCGACCGCGCCCGACAGGCCGTCGTAGGTCTCGGCCTTGTCGAGCTTCACGTCGACGAGCGGATGCGCGTGCTCCGCGCGTGCCGCCTCGAGCAGCTCGGGCATGCGGCGGTAGCTGTCGGGGCCGGCGATCACGTCGACGGCGGGCGCCTTGTCCGCGAGCCCCTCTTTCAAGTGCTCGGCCATGCAACCGACGATCGCGAGCACGGTGCCGGGCCGCTTGCGCTTGAGCGCGCCGAGCTCGGCGGCGCGCGCGAGCACGCGATCCTCGGCCTTCTCGCGCACCGCGCACGTGTTCACGACGATCACGTCGGCTTCGTCGGCGCGCGCCGCAGTGGCGTAGCCCGCGCCCGCGAGCACGCTGCCGATCAGATCGGAGTCGGCGACGTTCATCTGGCAGCCGTAGGTCTCGACGAACACGCGCGGGGCATCCGGTCCGGGCACCGGACGCAGCTCGGCCGCGGCCGTGCGCTTGCCGAGTGGGACCAGCCGTTCCGACATGACGCCGCTAGGTACCACGCGGCCCGACGACGGTCCACGCCGACTTACGGTGCGTACGGTGCGAAGTGCTGCTTCGAGCTCCGGTGGCCGTCGAGCCCCGCGATCTCGGCCGCCGTGAACGCGCCGGTGCCGCCCTCGGGGAGATGCGCGTGGATCCAGGCGATGACCTGCGCGCGCGCACGCTGGCCTGCCTCGCCCGTCGGTCCGTCACCCTCCGCGCACTCGTCCCACAGCTCGAACAGCGCCTGGTGCAGCTCGGCCGGCGAGCTCGCCGCGAGCTGCGCGAGGTTGTCGCGCATGAGCTCGGCAGACCGTGCGAGCTGCTCGGCGCGAAACGCACCGCCGCGGGCCGCTCGCTCGTCGCGCGTGGAATCGAGCAGCGCGAGCTTGCGCGACGCGTAGACATCGCCGACGTGAAACTTGCGCGCGAGATACGCGGTCAGGTCGAGCTTGCCGCCCGCGACCGACGTCGCGTAGCCGTCGTCGCTCAGCCAGTTCTTCATCACCTTCGCTTCCGGCGCGTCGGGGTCATCGCACATCGGGTCGCCGTACGTGTCGCACTGGCCGGGAATGGCCTGGAGGTGCTTCGGCAGATCCATCGTGCGGTTGTAGCGCTCGCCGGCGTACGGATCGTCGGCCCAGTCGTGAAGCGACTTTCCGATGTCACGCAGGTCCTGCTTGAGATCGGGCCGCAGCGGCAGCTTCAAGTGGATGTCGATGTCCGGCGCGCTGTCGATGTGCGCCGCGCCGTCGCGATCGACGCGGACGTTCGCGACGCGATCGTGGATCACGGCGCCGCCGCCGGGCACGTTGTGAAGCCGACCGGAGCTGTGAACCGGCGACGGCAGCTCGCCGGCACC
>Ga0268266_10004113_pt1 | contig 14053 bp, 10 predicted proteins | sample KBSS13metaG_FD_190356 | JGI IMG/M metagenome (GOLD analysis project Ga0268266, IMG submission 190356) | Switchgrass rhizosphere microbial communities from Kellogg Biological Station, Michigan, USA - KBS S1-3 metaG (SPAdes) (version 2) | ecosystem: Host-associated > Plants > Roots > Rhizosphere...
CGCCGCGAAATGCGAACTGTCGCCACCCCCCGAGCGCGCTCGAAATGTACGCATTTCGCGGCGTGTTGGCGTGCAGACGCGCACGCTCGCCGCAAGGGGTTATCGACGTTGTAGAAATGAGCCATGACCGAACTGTGGGTTGAGCGCACCGGCGTGCGCAGCTACACCGGCCGCAGCACACGCGGCGCCGAGGTGCTCGTCGGCAACGAGGACGTCGACGGCGTCTTCACGCCGGGCGAGCTGATGAAGATCGCGTTGGCGGCCTGCAGCGGAATGGCCAGCGACGCGCCGCTGCGACGCAGGCTCGGCGACGACTACCAGACGACGATCAAGGTGTCCGGACCTGCCGACCGTGAGCAGGAGCGCTATCCGCTGCTCGAAGAACGCATGGAGCTCGACCTGTCCGGGCTGTCAGCCGACGAGGTGGCGCGGGTACTGACGGTCGTCGAGCGGGCGATCGATCAGGTGTGCACGGTCGGCCGCACGCTCAAGTCTGGGACCAAAGTGACGTTTGAGGTCAGTGATGCAGGAGTTAGCTGACGTTCGGTTGACGGCCTGGGTGCACGGCTACGTCCAAGGGGTCGGTTTCCGGTGGTGGACACGCTCGCGGGCGTTGGAACTCGGCCTGGCCGGATATGCCTCGAACAGGCCCGATGGCCGCGTCCAGGTGGTCGCGCAGGGTCCGCGCGAGGCCTGCGAAAAGCTGCTTGAGCTGCTAAAAAGCGGCAATACGCCGGGCCAGGTCGACAAAGTCATCGCGGACTGGTCAGAACCGGGCGACTCGCTTTCGGGGTTCACCGAACGTTAGCCTCCGCAACGGTAGTGTGGCGCGTTGTGCACCTCAAGAGTCTGACGCTGAAGGGCTTCAAGTCCTTTGCCGCACCCACGACTCTGCGTTTCGAGCCCGGCATCACGTGCGTGGTCGGCCCTAACGGTTCGGGCAAGTCGAATGTGGTCGACGCGCTCACCTGGGTGATGGGCGAGCACAGCGCCAAAACCCTGCGCGGCGGCAAGATGGAAGACGTCATCTTCGCGGGCACATCCTCGCGGGCTCCCCTTGGTCGCGCCGAGGTCACGGTGACGATCGACAACGCCGACAACTCGCTGCCGATCGAGTACTCCGAGGTGTCGATCACCAGGCGGATGTTCCGCGACGGCGGAAGCGAATACGAAATCAACGGCAGCAGTTGCCGTTTGATGGATGTGCAGGAGTTGCTCTCCGACTCAGGCATCGGGCGCGAGATGCACGTCATCGTTGGTCAGGGCAAGCTGTCGGAAATACTCGAGTCGCGGCCCGAGGACCGCCGCGCGTTCATCGAGGAAGCCGCGGGCGTGCTCAAGCACCGCAAGCGCAAAGAGAAAGCGGTGCGCAAGCTCGACGCGATGTCGTCGAACCTCGCCCGGCTCACCGACCTGACGACCGAACTGCGTCGTCAGCTCAAGCCGCTGGGTCGCCAAGCCGAGATGGCCCGTCGCGCCCAGACCATCCAGGCCGATCTGCGCGACGCCAGGCTGCGACTGGCCGCCGATGACCTGGTCACCCGCAAGGCCGAGTTCGACAACACCGATCAGGCCGAGACCACCCTGCGCCGCGAGCACGACGAGGCCGCCGCCCGGCTCGAAGCCAAGACCGTTGAACTCAATGCCCATGAGGCGGCGGTCAATACGCTGAGCGAACGCGCCGACGCCGCGCAGCAGACGTGGTTTCGGCTGTCGGCGCTCGCCGAACGCGTCAGCGCGACCGTGCGCATTGCGAGTGAGCGGGCACAGCACCTCGACGCCGAGCCCGAGGCATCCACCGGTCCGGACCCGGAAACCCTTGAGGCGCAAGCAGAAGAGATCGCTGAGCAGGAACGGCAGCTGCTCGCCGAGCTAGAAGAATCCCGCACCCGGCTGGAGTCCGCCCGCGCCGAGTTGACGGAGTGCGAGCGGGCCGCGGCCGAGGCCGAACGCGCCCACCTGGCCGCCGCCCGCGCCGAGGCTGACCGCAGGGAAGGGCTCGCGCGCCTGGCGGGGCAGGTCGACACCATGCGGACCCGCGTCGAGTCGATCGACGAGACCGTGGCCCGGCTCACCGGCGGCATCGACGAAGCGGCGGCCAAAGCTCAGCAGATGCAGGCCGAGTTCGAAACCGTCCAGAGCCGCGTCAGTGCGCTCGACGAAGGCGAGGTCGGCCTCGACGAACACCACGACCGCACCGTGGCTGCGCTGCGGCTTGCCGACGAACGCGTCGCCGAACTGCAGGCCGCCGAGCGCGGCGCCGAACGTCAGGTCGCTTCGCTGCGGGCGCGCATCGAGGCATTGTCGGTCGGGCTCGATCGCAAGGACGGCGCGGCCTGGCTGCAGCGAAACCACGGCGGCGCAGGGCTTTTCGGCTCCATAGCCGACCTTCTGAAGGTGCGGCCCGGCTATGAGGCTGCGGTTGCGGCGGTGCTCGGCGCTGCCGCGGACGCCTTGGCTGCGGAGAACTTCGGCGCGGCCCGGTCGGCCGTCAGGGCGCTGAAGGAATCCGACGGCGGCCGTGCGGCCATCGTGCTGAGCGACTGGCCACACCAATCGGTGCCACACGATCCGTTGCCCTACGGCGCGTCCTGGGCCGTCGATCTCGTCGAGGCGCCGCAGCGGCTGCAGGGCGCGATCACGGCGATGCTGTCCGGGGTCGCTGTGGTTTCGGACTTGTCCGCAGCGCTGGATCTCGTCGCTTCGCGCCCCCAGTTGCGGGCCGTCACCACCGACGGCGACCTTGTCGGTGCCGGCTGGATCAGCGGCGGTTCGGACCGCAAGCCCAGCACACTGGAAATCACTTCGGAGGTCGAGAAGGCCCGCGCCGAGTTGGCCGATGCCGAACGGCAGACCGGCGAGCTGTCCGCCGCGCTGTCGGGTGCCCTCGTCGAACAGGGGGCCCGCCAGGACGCCGCGGAGCAGGCGCTCGCGGCGCTCAACGAATCCGACGCCGCGATCTCGGCGATCTACGAACAACTCGGCAGGCTCGGGCAGGATGCCCGCGCGGCCGACGACGAATGGCAGCGGCTCATCCAGCAGCGCAACGAGCTCGAGGCGGGCCGCAACCGGACTGTCGAGGAACTCGCTCAACTCGAGCAGCGGCTGCACAACGCCCAGCAGGAGCCGACGTTCGAGTCCGAACCCGTCGACCGCCAGGCGTCGATGGCGGCCGCAGAAGAGGCCCGCGCTGTCGAGGTGGAGGCCCGGCTGGCCGTACGCACCGCCGAAGAGCGGGCGAATGCCGTTCGCGGACGGGCGGATTCGCTGCGACGGGCGGCAGCGGCCGAACGCGAGGCGAGGTTGCGGGCCCAGCGCGCGCGGGAGGCACGCGAACATGCGGCAGCGGTCGCGGCCGCGGTGGCGGAGTCAGGACGTCTGGTGGCACTGCGGTTGAGCGCAGCGGTGGGCGTGGCATCGCGTTCCCGCGACGAGGTGGCCGCCGAACGCCAGCACCGCGCAGGCGCACTGACCAGGGCGCGCGAAGAAGTGAACGAGCTGTCGGCCAAGATCACCGCGATCACCGACTCGCTGCACCGCGACGAGGTCGCCAAAGCCCAAGCGGCACTTCGCATCGAGCAGCTCGAGGAACACGTCCTCGAACAGTTCGGGATGGCGACCGCCGACCTGATCGCCGAATACGGTCCCGACGTGGCGCTGCCGCCGTCGGAGCTGGAGATGGCCGAGTACGAGCAAGCGCGTGAACGCGGCGAACAGGTCACGATGCCCGCGCCGCTGCCGTTCGACCGGCCCACCCAGGAACGCCGCGCCAAGAAGGCCGAGCGTGAGCTCAACGAGCTCGGTCGCGTGAATCCGCTTGCGCTGGAAGAGTTTGCGGCGCTCGAGGAGCGTTACAACTTCCTGTCAACACAGCTCGAGGACGTCAAGGCGGCCCGCAAAGACCTGCTCGACGTCATCGCCGACGTCGACGAGCGCATCCTGCAGGTGTTCACTGAGGCCTTCGCCGACGTGGAACGTGAATTCCGCGACGTGTTCTCGTCGCTGTTCCCCGGCGGCGAGGGACGGCTGGTGCTCACCGATCCCGACGACATGCTGACCACCGGCATCGAGGTCGAGGCCCGTCCGCCCGGAAAGAAGATCAAGCGGCTGTCGCTGCTCTCCGGTGGCGAGAAGTCGTTGACCGCAGTCGCGATGCTGGTGGCCATCTTCCGCGCGCGGCCGTCTCCCTTCTATGTCATGGACGAGGTGGAGGCGGCGCTCGACGACGTGAACCTGCGCCGACTGCTGGGGCTGTTCGAAATGCTGCGATCGCAGTCGCAGCTGATCGTGATCACGCACCAGAAGCCGACGATGGAGGTCGCCGACGCGCTGTACGGCGTCACGATGCGCGATGACGGCATCACGCAGGTGATCTCGCAGCGCATGCGCGGCCAGGAATTGGTCGGCGCCGCCGCCAACTAGCCGAGTTCGGTGACGCCGCGACGCCGCAACGCCACCAGGTTGGCCGCACCGCAGCCGTGCAGGCACACCCGCAGCTCGCCAATGAAGCGCTGCAGCCAATCCACAACGGCGGCAGTCGATTCGATCGCAGGTGCCAGCAGTGGGCGCGCTACCGCCACGGCGTCGGCACCCATCGCCAATGCCTTGGCCGCGTCCATGCCGGTGCGGATGCCGCCCGAGGCGATGATCGGCACATCGGGCAGTGTGTGCTGCACTTCCAGCAGCGCCTCCGCTGTCGGGATGCCCCACTCGGCCAGCGCCGGGTAGCGGATCTCACCGAACCGCACGAACTGCTCGACCCGCGCCCATGAAGTGCCACCCGCGCCTGCCACGTCGACGGCGGCGATCGGACAGTCGACCAACTCCGCTGCCGCGGCCGCGCCGATGCCGTGGCCGACTTCCTTCAGGATCACCGGATAGCCGATCGATCTCGCGATATCTCGCAGGCGGGCAATCGAGCCGGAGAAGTCGGTGTCGCCCTCGTGCTGCATCGCTTCCTGCAGCGGATTGGTATGCACCGCAAGGGCATTGGCGCCGACGGCGTCGAGTAGCTTGATCAGGTCGCCGACCACGACGTCGTTGAGTTGGGCCAGTCCGATGTTGCCGATCAGCAGCGCGTCGGGTGCCACATCGCGAACAGTGAACGACGTCGACGCAACGCCGTTGTCGAGCATGATGCGCTGTGAGCCGAGCATCATGCCGATGCCGAGCTGCTGAGCGGCCGCCCCCAGATTGCGGTTGATCGTGCCCGACAGCTCGGCGCCGCCGGTCATCGCGCCGATCAACACGGGTGCCCGTAACCTCGCGCCGAGAAAATTTGTGCTCAGGTCGACGCTGCCCAGATCTGTCTGGGTCAGCGCGTTGTACGGCAACCGGTAGCGCTCCAGCCCGGTGGTGACGGTCTGATAATCGACCGCGTCCGACAGGCACACGTCAATGTGGCGCTGTTTACGCGTTTCCATGCCCCCGGGGTCGAGAGTCACCGCCTAACCCCCCTGAGACAATGGCGTCGTGTCGGATGCTCTGTGGATCGCAATTGCGGTCGTTGCCGTTCTGGTCGTGGTTGCGCTGGTCGTCGGGCTGGTGCGCTACCGGCGTCGACGGATCAACCTGTCTTCTCCAGACACTGCCACTCCGATCGACCGCTCCGGCGGATATACCGCGTCTTCGGGCATCACTTTCACCAAGTCAGCGCCTGCGGAGCCGGTCGAACGCATAGACACCAGCGGCCTGCCCGCCGTTGGCGATGATGCCACCGTTCCACGGGACGCGCCGAAACGTCCCATCGCCGACATTCAGCTGCCCGAGGCTCCCGAGGCACCGGTGGCTCCGCCCACTCCCGAGCCCGAGCCCGCTGCAGCCGCCGAGCATGCGGCGCCGGCCATCGAAGCGATCGAACCAGCAGAAGGCCGGCTCGATCGACTGCGGGGCCGACTGGCCAAGTCGCAGAACACGCTGGGCCGCGGCATGCTCGGCTTGCTCGGCGGCGGCGACCTCGACGAGGAGTCCTGGGAAGCCGTCGAGGACACCCTGTTGATCGCCGACCTCGGTCCCGTCGTCACCGAGTCGGTGGTCACCGCGCTCCGGTCGCGGATGGCCAGCAGTCGCGTGCGCACCGAGGCCGATGCCCGGGCCGTCCTCCGCGAGGTGCTCATCGAGGAGCTGCGGCCCGACCTCGACCGTTCGATCAAAGCGCTGCCGCATGACGCCAAGCCGTCCGTGTTGCTGGTTGTCGGCGTCAACGGCACCGGCAAGACGACGACGGTCGGCAAGCTGGCCCGCGTGCTGGTCGCAGACGGCCGACGCGTGGTGCTCGGCGCCGCCGACACCTTCCGCGCCGCCGCGGCCGACCAGCTGCAGACCTGGGCATCCCGGGTGGGTGCGGAGGTGGTCCGGGGCGCCGAGGGGGCCGATCCGGCGTCGGTCGCGTTCGATGCCGTCGACAAGGGCATCGAATGCGGCGCCGACGTCGTCGTCATCGACACCGCCGGCCGGCTGCACACCAAGACGGGCCTGATGGATGAGCTCGGCAAGGTCAAAAGGGTGGTGAGTAAGCGCGCCGAGGTCGACGAAGTGCTGCTGGTGCTCGACGCCACGATCGGGCAAAACGGCTTGCCCCAGGCGCGCGTGTTTGCCGAAGTCGTCGACATCACCGGGGTGGCGCTGACCAAACTCGACGGCACGGCAAAGGGTGGGATCGTCTTTCGCGTGCAGCAGGAGTTGGGTGTTCCGGTCAAGCTCGTCGGTCTGGGTGAAGGCCCCGACGATCTCGCCCCGTTCGAGCCCGCGGCGTTCGTCGATGCGCTGCTCGGGTAACAAACCATCGTCAAGAAACGCGTGATGTAACACCGTCGAAACGTCGTCGGCGTATCCGTTCACACGAGCGAAACACCGCAGCGTCTTAGACGAAACAACCACTCAGCATTGTCTTGCAACAGGTCAACGGACGTAAAAAGCTGCGGCCGTGGCATGTTGAAGGAGGAAACTGCGAGTGGATGGCTTTCCAATAATGGGCATCCCCGACACCGGGGATACGGCATGGATGCTGGCAAGCTCAGCGCTTGTCTTGCTGATGACGCCAGGCCTGGCGTTCTTCTATGGCGGCATGGTTCGCGCCAAGGGCGTGCTCAACATGCTCATGATGAGCATCAGCGCCATGGGTGTCGTGACGGTGTTGTGGGTGCTGTACGGCTACTCGCTGTCCTTCGGCAACGACAAGTTCAATTTCATCGGCGACCCGACGCAGTACTGGGGACTGAAGGGATTGATCGCCGGTAACGCGGCTGCCGCGGTTGCCGCGGATCCGGCGGCGGGAATAGAAGCGTCCGACGCGGTGAATATCCCGCTGGCAGGCACGATCCCGCAGCTTGTGTTCGTGATGTTCCAGCTGATGTTCGCGATCATCACGGTGGCCCTGGTGTCCGGTGCGGTCGCCGACCGGCTGAAGTTCGGCTCCTGGCTGGTCTTCGCGGGCCTGTGGGCGACGTTCGTGTACTTCCCGGTCGCCCACTGGGTGTTCGCGTTCGACGGCTTCACCGGTGAGACCGGCGGCTGGATCGCCAACAAGCTCAAGGCAATCGACTTCGCGGGTGGTACCGCGGTCCATATCAACTCGGGTGCCGCCGGCCTGGCATTGGCCCTCGTTCTCGGCAAGCGCAAGGGCTGGCCGGGAACGCCGATGCGGCCGCACAACCTGCCGTTCGTGATGCTCGGAGCCGGCCTGCTGTGGTTCGGTTGGTACGGCTTCAACGCCGGTTCGGCGCTCAGCTCCGGTGGTATCGCCGCGTCGACGTTCGTGACCACCACCGTGGCCACCGGTACCGCGATGCTCGCCTGGCTGCTCGTCGAGAGAATCCGTGATGGAAAGGCGACCTCGCTGGGTGCCGCTTCGGGCATCGTGGCCGGCCTGGTCGCGATCACGCCGTCCTGTTCGTCGGTCAACGTCCTCGGTGCGCTGATCGTCGGTTTCCTCGGCGGCGCGATCTGCGCGCTGGCCACGGGGTTGAAGTTCAAGTTCGGGTACGACGACGCCCTCGACGTGGTCGGGGTGCACATGGTCGGCGGTCTGACCGGCACGTTGCTGATCGGTTTCCTGGCGACTCCCGAGGCACCCGCTGCCGTGAAGGGATTGTTCTACGGCGGTGGAGTTGATCAACTGTGGCGCCAGGCAATCGGTGCGTTCGCGGTTCTCGCGTACTCATTCATCGTTACGACTATCTTGGCGTTGATCCTGAAGTACACGATTGGTCTACGTCTCGGTGAAGAAGATGAGTTGGGCGGCATTGACGAGGCCGAACACGCCGAGACTGGTTACGATTTCGTGCCAGTCGGGGGTAGCTCGGTGTTCGCCCGGTCCGGCGCGGAGGAATGAGGAAGATGAAACTGATCACTGCGATCGTCAAGCCGTTCACGCTCGAAGACGTCAAGACCGGTCTCGAACAGACGGGTATTCTCGGAATGACCGTCAGCGAGGTTCAGGGCTACGGCCGCCAGAAGGGTCACACCGAGGTGTACCGCGGCGCTGAGTACTCGGTCGACTTCGTGCCGAAGGTGCGGGTCGAAGTCGTGGTCGATGATTCCGCCGTCGACAAGGTGGTCGATGTCATCGTCCAGGCCGCTCGCACCGGCAAGATCGGCGACGGCAAGGTGTGGGTCAGCCCCGTCGACACCGTGGTCCGGGTACGCACCGGAGAGCGGGGGACCGACGCTCTTTGAGCCGCATCTGAAATGAGACGTCGTCTCCCGGCGTGCACCGTGAGCGTTAATAGGTAAAGGCCGGGTGAGGACTCGAAATGACAGAGCAGACACCAGATTCCGCCGCCGGCGCCTCCCGATGGGAGGCTCCGGCGGCGGGTTCGTCCCGCCCCGCAACCGATTTGGTGGCCGCTTGCGAAAAGCTGCTCGCGGGCGGTGCACGCCAACTCGATTCGGCTGCGCTGCGCGATGCCCTGCTCGACTTGCATGATTTCTGGCTCACCACCAAGGCCACCGAGATCGGCGTCACCGCCACCAGTGGATTCGCCATCGTCGCCACCGGCGGCCTGGGCCGGGGCGAGTTGCTGCCGTACTCGGACCTCGACCTGACGCTGCTGCACGACAACATGCCCCGCGACGTCGTCGCCCAGGTCGCCGAGTTGCTGTGGTATCCGTTCTGGGACGCCAACATTCGCATCGATCACAGCGTTCGCACCGTGCCCGAGGCGCTGAAGGTCGCCGGTGAGGACATCTCCGCGGGCTTGGCGATGCTCGAGGCGCGACACATTGCGGGCGACTCCGATCTGTCGTCGTTGTTGATCGGCGGAGCACGACGGCAGTGGCGCACCGGAATCGCCTCACGGTTTGACGAACTCGTCGCGCACACCCAGCAGCGGTGGGACCGCAGCGGTCAAATCGCCCACCGGGCCGAACCCGATCTGAAATGCGGCCGCGGCGGACTGCGCGATGTGCAGTTGCTCAATGCACTTGCGATCGCCCAACTTGCCGACGTCTATCCCAGCCGCTCGCTCGCCTCGCCGATCGGCACTCTTGGCGAGGCGCATCTTGCGCTGCTCAACGTCCGCACCGAACTGCACCGCGTGTCCGGGCGCGGCCGGGAACTGCTGCTGGCCCAGCACGCCGACGAGATCGGTGCCGCATTGCATATCGGTGACCGATTCGACTTGGCGCGCACGCTTTCTGACGCCGCGCGCACCGTCAGCTACTACGTCGACGCCGGATTACGCACTGCCGCTAATGCGTTGCCCCGCCGCGGACTGGCGGCCTTCAAACGTCCCGCCCGCAGACCGCTCGACGAGGGTGTCATCGAGTTCAACGGCGAAGTGATCCTGGCGCGCGACGCGCGTCCCGAACGGGATCCCGGGCTGATCCTGCGGGTCGCGGCCGCCTCGGCCACCACCGGATTGCCGATCGCGGCATCGACGCTCGCCCGTCTCACCGAGTCCGCTCCCGAGCTGCGCACACCGTGGCCACGTCAGGCGCTCAAGGACCTGCTGGTGATGCTGGCCGCCGGGCCGGCGGCGGTGGCCACCATCGAGGCGCTCGACCGCACTGGATTGTGGGGAAGGCTGTTTCCCGAGTGGGGTGCGGTGCGCGACCTTCCTCCGCGCGACGTGGTGCACATCTGGACCGTGGACCGCCATCTCGTCGAAACCGTCTCGCGGGCAAGCGCATTCACCACCCGCGTATCGCGGCCCGACCTGCTTGTGCTCGGCGCGCTCTGTCATGACATCGGCAAGGGTCGCGGCGGGGATCACAGCGTGATCGGTGCCGAGTTGGCCACGCAGATCGGCACCCGGCTGGGGCTGTGGCCGTCGGACGTCGAGCTGCTGTCGAAGGTGGTGCGTCACCACTTGTTGCTGCCGCACACCGCGACGCGTCGAGATCTGCAGGACCCGAAGGTCATCGCGATGGTGGTCGACGCGCTCGACGGCGACCCGGTTCTGCTGGAGCTGCTGCAGGTACTGGCTGAGGCGGATTCGCTTGCCACCGGCCCCGGCGTATGGGGCGACTGGAAGTCGTCACTGATCGGCGATCTGGTTCGCCGCTGTCGGTTGGTGATGGCAGGTGAGCCACTGCCCAAGCCTGATCCCGTTGACCCGCACTATCTTTCGTTGGCGTCCGATGTCGGCGTGCACGTCGACATGACGACAGGGGACAGCCCGCACATCTACAACGTGACGATGATCGCACCCGACCGGCGCGGCCTGCTGTCAAAGGCCGCCGGGGTGCTGGCGCTCAATTCGCTGCGGGTGCATTCGGCTTCGGTGAACGGCCATCAGGGTTCGGCGATCAACACGTTCGTGGTGTCGCCGCATTTCGGTTCGCCGCCGGCGGCGGAGCTGTTGCGGCAGCAGTTCATCCTCGCGCTGGAGGGCGAACTCGATGTGATGTCGTCTTTGGACAAGCGCGACGGCGATGCGGCCCAGCACGGCACCAGGCGGGCGGGGGAGGTGCCGGACGCGGTGCCGATCAACCACGCGCCGGCACCGCCGAAGATCCTGTGGACCGACGGCACCGAGCCGGGCGAGTTGGTCGTTCAGATCCGCGCGACCGACCGTCCCGGCCTGCTGGCCAGGCTGACGGTGGTATTCGAACGTGATGGTGTGGACATCGCGTGGGCGAAGGTCACCACACTGGGATCGTCGGTGGTCGACGTGTTCGGCATCGTGGTACCGACGCTGGCGACGGGGGATCGCTCGGTGCGTGACGCGCTCGAGCGCGACCTGTACGCCGTGCTGCCTACGCCGGCGCCCGCGAAGCCGGTGTCCGAAGCCAGCTGACGCGGGCTCGAACCCCGTGGCAGACCCGGCCGTCGGGCGTCCTCGGTAAGAGCAGATAGGCTGGTCGGCGTGTTTGAATCGCTGTCCGACCGGTTGACCGGTGCCCTGCAGGGACTCCGCGGCAAGGGCCGGCTGACCGACGCCGACATCGACGCCACCACCCGGGAGATCCGGCTGGCGCTGCTCGAAGCCGACGTCTCGCTGCCCGTGGTGCGCTCGTTCGTCGCCCGCATCAAGGACCGCGCCAAGGGCGCCGAGGTCTCCGGTGCGCTGAACCCGGCCCAGCAGGTCGTCAAGATCGTCAACGACGAACTGATCGCAATCCTCGGCGGGGAAACCCGCAGGCTGGCGTTCGCCAAGACCCCGCCGACCGTGATCATGCTCGCCGGTCTGCAAGGCTCAGGTAAGACGACGCTCGCCGGCAAGCTCGCGAAATGGCTTCGCGACCAAGGACATACGCCGCTTCTCGTGGCATGCGACCTGCAACGGCCAGGCGCCGTCAACCAGCTGCAGATCGTCGGCGAGCGCGCGGGCGTGGCTGTGTTCGCGCCGCATCCTGGCGTGTCGACTGAAGGTTCGGAGCAGGTAGGCAACGGCGATCCGGTCGCGGTCGCCGCAGCCGGCTTGGCCGAGGCCAAAGCCAAGCACTACGACGTGGTCATCGTCGACACCGCCGGCCGTCTCGGCATCGACGACGAGCTGATGGGCCAGGCGGCGGCGATCCGCGAGGCCGTCAACCCCGACGAAGTCATCTTCGTGCTCGACGCCATGATCGGCCAGGACGCCGTGACCACGGCCGAAGCGTTCCGCGAGGGCGTCGGCTTCACCGGCGTGGTGTTGACCAAGCTCGACGGCGACGCCCGCGGTGGCGCCGCGCTGTCGGTCCGCGAGATCACCGGGGTGCCGATCCTGTTCGCGTCCGCGGGCGAGAAGCTCGAGGACTTCGACGTCTTCCACCCCGACCGGATGGCCAGCCGGATTTTGGGCATGGGCGATGTGCTCACGCTCATCGAGCAGGCCGAACAGCATTTCGACGCACAGAAGGCCGAGGAGGCCGCCGCCAAGATCGGCTCCGGCGAGCTGACGCTCGAGGACTTCCTCGAGCAGATGCTGGCCATCCGCAAGATGGGCCCGATCGGCAACCTGCTTGGCATGCTGCCCGGAGCGGGTCAGATGAAAGATGCGCTTGCCGCCGTCGACGACAGCCAGCTCGATCGGGTGCAGGCAATCATCCGCGGTATGACGCCTTCCGAGCGGGCCGACCCGAAGATCATCAACGCCTCGCGGCGGCAGCGCATCGCCAACGGCTCCGGCGTGACGGTGTCGGAGGTCAACCAGCTTGTCGACCGTTTCTTCGAGGCCAGGAAGATGATGTCGCAGATGGCCGGCCAGATGGGAATGCCGTTCGGCCGCAAGGGTTCTGCGCGCAAAGCGGGCAAGGGCAAGAACAAGCAGGCCGGCAAGAAGAAGGGCAGGGGCCCGACGCCGCCGAAGGCGCGCAATCCGCTCGCCGCGGGCGGCTTGCCCGCTGGGTTCCCCGACCTATCCAACATGCCAAAGGGTCTCGACGAGCTGCCACCGGGCCTCGCCGACATCGACTTGTCGAAGCTGAAGTTCCCCAAGAACTGATGAGCTTATCGGCCGTCGAAACTGAGCTTGTGTGCGATGTTTTGGAGATTCTTCGAACACAACCTCAGTTTCGGCACACCCAGGCGATGACTGACGCGTGACGAGGCTCCACGTTCGTGGCCGTGGCTTGCCCGATGGCGAGCCAATCGAGTGGTGGATTCTCGACGGGCTGCTCAGCGCCGAACCGGTCAAGGACGCCGAGACCGTGTTCGGTGCTGATGGGTATGGCGGCTGGATCGTGCCCGGTCTCGTCGACGCGCATTGCCACGTCGGACTGGGCCAGCACGGCGTCATTGAAATCGACGAGGCGATCGCGCAGGCCGAGACCGAGCGCGACGCGGGTGCGCTGCTGCTGCGCGACGCCGGCTCACCGACCGATACCCGCAGCTTCGACGACCGCGACGACCTGCCCCGCATCATCCGCGCGGGCCGCCATCTGGCCAAGCCCAAGCGCTATCAGCGCGGCTTCGCCCTCGAATTGGAGGATGAGTCACAACTGCCCGATGCAGTGGCTGAGCAGGCACGCTGGGGCGACGGCTGGATCAAGCTGGTCGGCGACTGGATCGACAGGGACACCGGCGACCTGGCGCCGCTGTGGTCCGACGAGATTCTGAAGCAGGCGATCGACGCCGCCCATGCCAACGGCGCGCGAGTCACCGCGCACGTGTTCAGCGAGGAGGCGCTGCCCGGCTTGATCAACGCAGGCATCGACTGCATCGAGCACGGCACCGGGCTCACCGACGACACCATCGAGTTGATGGTCGAACACGGCACTGCGCTGGTGCCGACGCTGATCAACATCGAGAACTTCCCCGGCATCGCCGCGGCGGCCGAGAAGTACCCGGCCTACGCGCGGCACATGCGCGACCTCTACGCCACCTGCTATCCGCGCATTGCTGCCGCGCACGAAGCGGGCATTCCGATCTTCGCGGGTACTGACGCGGGCAGTACGGTCGCGCATGGCCGGATCGCCGACGAGATCGAGGCGCTCGAGGGCATTGGCATGAGCCCGACCGAGGCGCTTGGCGCGGCCAGTTGGACCGCGCGGGACTGGTTGGGGCGACCCGGGTTGGAACACGGGGCATCGGCCGATCTGGTCTGTTACGCCGACGATCCGCGGTCGGGCGTCGACGTGCTGACCAACCCGGCACGAATCATCTTGCGCGGCCGCGTTTTCTAGCGCT
>Ga0268266_10004114_pt1 | contig 14049 bp, 10 predicted proteins | sample KBSS13metaG_FD_190356 | JGI IMG/M metagenome (GOLD analysis project Ga0268266, IMG submission 190356) | Switchgrass rhizosphere microbial communities from Kellogg Biological Station, Michigan, USA - KBS S1-3 metaG (SPAdes) (version 2) | ecosystem: Host-associated > Plants > Roots > Rhizosphere...
TGACGTCGGAGAAGGTGATGACGAAGCCGCCGCCCGGCATCCGGTTGGAGCGGACCTCGATCACCATGTGGCGGTCCGGCAGGCGCTCCAGATAGGGCTCGCCCTCGGTGGTGTAGGCATCCAGCCGTCGCTGCAGCAGCCCCTCGGGGTCGGCGAAGTCGGCCGGGTTGCTTGCTCCCATGAATTCGAGGATTTCCTGCAGGGGAATGCCGAGTTGCACGAGCTGCGGCGGCAACGCGAGAATTTCACCGAACTGGGCGTTCGAGCAGATCAGCTGCAGATCCGCATCGAACACCGCGATGCCCTGGCGCACATGGTTCAGCGCGGTTTGCAGAATCTCGCGGTTGAAATGCAGCGCGGCGTGGGAGTCGTCGAGCAGTTTCAGCGCGGCCTTGGCCGAGACGGTCCGCTTGCGCAGCAGCAGCGACATCACGAGGCGCGATGAGGCGGCGCCGATCGAGGAGGCGATCAGGCGCTCGGCGTGTTGCAGCAATTCGAAATCGGCAGGTGCGGCCGGGTCGAGATTACCGTGATGACCGGCGGCAAAGCTTTCGAAGGCCTGATCGGCACGCTCGGGGCCGAGATACTGCGCCACCGTGCTCTGGATGTCCTGCACGGTGACGGTCGTCCGCCAGCGCCGGAACGTCGGCGCGATCGGCGTCAGCGTGTTGGGTACGAACAGATCCGCCTGCAGCCGTTCGATAGACGACGGCCATTGCGCGACCGACATCACGATGTAGGTCAGGATGTTGAGCGAAAGCGACCAGACCACGCCATGCATCAGCGGCGGCAGATCGGCGCCGAACAGCGCCTGCGGTCGCAACGTCTCTATGCCGAACGGGCCGTGTTGCAGCAGCAGCAGGCCGGCGGGATTACTCTCCAGGAAGCTCGGCAGGAACAGCGTATAGGCCCACACCGCAAAGCCGACCAGCATGCCGGTCATGGCGCCGCGGGCCGTTCCCTCGCGCCAGAACAGGCCGCCGAAGAAGGCTGGCGCCAGTTGGGCAAGCGCTGCGAACGACAGCAGGCCGATCGCCGCCAGCTGCGTGTTGCCGAGCGCGCGATAGTAGAAATACGCCATCACCATGATGGCGAAGATGGCAAAGCGCCTGATCCTGAGCAGGAAGTCGCCGAAATCCTTGCTGCCGTCGCGCGTCGCGGGACCGCGCTGCAGCACCAGCGGCAGGACGATGTCGTTGGAGACCATGATCGAGAGCGCGACGCATTCCACGATCACCATCGCGGTCGCGGCCGACAGGCCGCCGACAAAGACGGCAATGCTGAGCAGCGGAGAATTCGCCTCGATCGGCAACGCCAACACGTACATGTCGCTATCGACGGCGCCGAACGGAAAGGTAACGAGGCCGGCCAGCGCAATAGGAATCACGAACAGGTTGATGGCGACCAAATAAAGCGGAAACAGCCAGCGCGCGCGGCTGACCTCCGCCGGGCTGGAGTTCTCGACCACGCTGACGTGAAACTGCCGCGGCAGCAGCATGATCGCGCAGAACGACAGCAGCGTCATGGTGAGGAAGTTGCCGATCGACGGCACGTATTCGATCGCGCGCACCGCCTCCGGGGTCTTCATCGCGCGTTCGATCAGCTCGACCGGCGTGAACATCCAGAAAGTGACGAAGGCGCCGGCGGCGAGAAAGGCCACCAGCTTGACGATGGATTCGGTGGCGACCGCCAGCATCAGGCCGTGCTGGTGCTCGGTGGCGTCGGTCTGGCGGGTGCCGAACAGCACGGCGAATGCCGCCATCGCCAGTGTCACCACCAGCGCGATGTCGCCGATGATCGGGATCGAGGAAAACAGCTTGTCCTCGCTCAGGATCGTCTCCAGCGAGGATGCCACGGCCTTGAGCTGCAATGCGATGTAGGGCACCGAGCCTACGATCGCGATCATGGCCACGGTGGCGGCGACCGCCTGGCTCTTGCCGTAGCGCGCTGCGATGAAGTCCGCGATCGAGGTGATGTTCTGCGACTTGGCGAGCTGGATCACCCGCCGCAGCAGCGGTGTGCACAGCCCGATCATCAGGATCGGGCCGACATAGATCGCAAGGAAATCGAAGCTGGTGCGGGTGGCGAAGCCGACCGAGCCGAAGAAGGTCCAGGAGGTGCAGTAGATCGCCAGCGACAGCGGATAGATCAGCATGCTGGCGCGGCCGCGCTGGCTCGGCGACAGGCGGTCGCCATAGCTAGCGACGCCGAACAGCAGTCCGATATAGGCGAACGCGGCGGCGATTACGCCCCAGTCGTGCAGCATCGCTGCTTGTCTCCCTTCCCGGCCCTGGAGCGGGTCCGGCGGACGCCGGTTGGACGCTCGATAGCGCCGGGGCCGGAGCAGGGCAGTATAAACGCTTTGGGCCGGACGCGCACTGCGCTCCGGCCCAATTTACGAGGGTTTGGCAGGGTAGGGTTACTCGGCCGCGAGCGATTGCTGCTTCAGCGGCAGGCCGAGGCGATCCCAGACCTGCAACAGCGCTTCCGCGAGCCGATCGATCAGGCCGTCCTCATGGTAGGGCGAGGGCGTGATCCGCAAACGCTCGGTTCCCTTGGCCACCGTCGGATAGTTGATCGGCTGGATGTAGATGCCGTGCTCCTCCAGCAGGATATCGGACGCCTGCTTGCACTTCTCGGGATCACCGACGAACAGCGGCACGATATGGGTGTCGCTCGACATCACGGGCAGGCCGGCGGCGTTCAGGATCGCCTTGACGCGGGCGGCGCGATCCTGGTGACGCTCGCGTTCCCAGTTCGACGTCTTCAGATGCCGGATCGCAGCGGTCGCGGCCGAGCAGATCGCCGGCGGCAGCGCGGTCGTGAAAATGAAGCCCGGCGCGTAGGAGCGCACCGCGTCGATAATCTCGGCCTTGCCGGCGATATAGCCGCCGAGACAGCCGAAGGCCTTGGCCAGCGTGCCTTCCAGCACGTCGATGCGGTGCATGACGCCGTCGCGCTCGGCGATACCGCCGCCGCGCGGGCCGTACATGCCGACCGCATGGACCTCGTCGACATAGGTCATGGCGCCGTATTTTTCGGCGAGGTCGCAGATCTTCGAAAGCGGCGCGACGTCGCCGTCCATCGAGTAGAGGCTCTCGCAGGCGATCAGCTTGGGCCGGTCGGGGCCCGCCGCGATCAGCAGCTCTTCGAGATGCGCGAGGTCGTTGTGGCGGAAGATCTGCCGGTCGCAGCCGGCCTGACGGACGCCTTCGATCATCGAATTATGGTTCAGCGCATCCGACAGGATCAGGCAGTTCGGGATCAGCTTGGCGATCGTCGAGATGCCGGTCTGGTTCGAGACATAGCCCGAGGTGAACAGCAGCGAGGCTTCCTTGCCGTGCAGATCGGCCAGTTCCTGCTCGAGCTGCACCAGGGGATGATGGGTGCCCGCAATGTTGCGGGTGCCGCCGGCGCCGGTGCCAACTCTGGTGGCGGTCTCGACCATGGCGCCGACCACCTTGGGGTGCTGGCCCATGCCGAGATAGTCGTTGGAGCACCAGATCACGACATTGCGCGGGCCGTTCGGCGAATGCCAGACCGCGTGCGGAAACCGTCCTGCGATCCGCTCGAGATCGGCGAAAACCCGGTAGCGCCGCTCATCATGCAGGCGGGTGAGGGCGGCACTGAAAAATTTGCTGTAATCCATCGCAAGACCTGGAACGGAACGGGCCGGATTGGCTTCGCGCCTTTTTAGAGCCTTTCCAGCTTTGATGTCTATGCGGTTTCCTAGATTTGATCGGGGCTGCGGGATGCACCCGAGACAGAGCAAATATTGATCGGGATCAATGCGCTAGGCAGGATTCGCGGTCCCGGTTTTTCATTCCGGAAACGCAGGCTGCCTCTGCGCGTCAGGTGGTGCGGAACCGCAGCACGCCGTCACGGACCTCGCTGGTCAGGCGGCCTTCGTTGAGCATGTAGTTGACGTGGGCGATCAGCTCGCCGGAAGCAAAGCCCATCTGGTGCACATCGAGCGGGTATTTGTTGAACACCACCGGCACCAGTTCACGCGACGTTTGCGGGACTTCGCGGCAGGCTTCCGCGATCAGGCGGCAGCGGTCCTCGTGATGGTCGGCGAGCTGCTTGATGCGGGTCTTGAGTCCGTAGAACGGCACGCCGTGGCCGGGCAGCACCATGACGTCGTAGGGCAGCGTCGTGGTCAGGCTGGCGAGCGAGGCCAGATATTCGCCCAGCGAGTTCTGTTCGGGCTCGACCGCCCAGACGCTGACATTGGGCGAGATCTTGCTCAAGACCTGGTCGGCGGAGAGAAACAGCTTGTCGGCGGCGCAATACAGCATGACCTGATCGAGGGCGTGGCCGCCGCCGGTAATGACCTTGAAGCGGCGGGTGCCGATCACGACCTCGTCGCCATGCGAGATGCGGTGGTAGGCCGGCGGCAGCACCGAGACCCGCTTCAGATAATCCTGGCCGCGGCCGAGCAGTTTGTCGGTCAGATCCTCGTCCATGCCGTGACGGCGGAAGAACAGGCGCTGCGCGTTCTTCCGCTCTTCGGTGCCGCGGTTCTGGTGATAGACCGATTGCAGATATTCGACCTGTGACATCTGCAGCGGGCAATCGAAGCGCTCCGTGATCCAGCCGGCAAGGCCGACATGATCGGGATGCGAATGGGTGACGATCAGCCGGGTGACCTTCACGCGCTGCAGCGGTCCCTCGAACAGCGTCGTCCACGCCGCGATGGTTTCTTCGTTGCCGAAGCCGGAATCGACCATCGCCCAGCCGTCGCCGTCGGCCAGCAGGTAGATGTTCACGTGATTGAGCCGGAACGGCAGCTTCAGACGGACCCAAAGCACGCCGGGCGTTACCTCGACGACCTGATCGTGGCCGGGGTGGTTTTCCCAGGGGTATCGCAGTGCCTCGGCCGAGGACTGCACCATGTCGGTTTTCGAATGCATGCTACCGGCTTAGCGGTAGAGGCGGCCCCGCGCTAGCCGAAAAAGCGGGTGGCCATCGGGCAAATCGCGGGGTGCTGGTTGAGGCTGTCGTTCCCGGGCGATACGCCAGCATCGACCCGGAATCTCGAGATTCCGGGTTCGTCCTTCGGACCATCCCGGAATGACCTAGTGTGGGCAGTTACGCCGCCCGGATATTCGACAGGAACGCGTCGATTTCCTCGCGCAGCACGTCGGCCTCGCGGCGCAGCGCGCCGGAGGCGGTCAGAACCTCGCCAGCCGCGGTTCCAGCCTGCGACGAGGCGCTGGAGACGCCGACGATGTTGGTGGAAACCTCGCTGGTGCCGCCGGCGGCGTGCTGGATGTTGCGCGCGATCTCGCGCGTCGCCGCACCCTGCTCCTCGACCGCAGCCGCGATCGCGGTGGTCACCTCGTTGATCTCGCTTATCGTGGTGCTGATGTTCCGGATCGCGCCGACGGCCGACGTCGTCACCGTCTGCATGCTCACGATCTGCTGGCGGATCTCGTCGGTCGCCTTTGCGGTCTGGTTGGCGAGGCTCTTCACCTCGGAGGCGACCACGGCGAAGCCGCGGCCGGCGTCGCCGGCGCGGGCTGCCTCGATGGTGGCGTTCAATGCCAGCAGGTTGGTCTGCGAGGCGATGGTCTGGATCAGATCGACGACGACGCCGATCCGCGCCGCGTTGTCCGCAAGCCCCTGCATGGTGGCATCCGTCGCGCCGGCGTCGTCGACCGCCTTGCGGGCGATTTCCGACGAGGTGATGATCTGACGACCGATCTCCTCGATCGAGGAGGACAATTCCTCGGTGCCCGACGACACGGTCTGCACGTTGGCCGACGTCTGCTCGGCCGCGGTCGCCACCGCGGTCACCAGTGCGTTCGATTGATCGGCGGTTGCCGACATGCTTTGCGCGGTGGACTGCATCGAACCCGCCGCGGACTGCAGGCTGTCGAGCGCGGTGCGAACGGTGCTTTCGAACTCGACGATGCGCGCTTCCATGCGGTTGGCGCGTTCGGCCTTCGCAACGCGGTCCTTGTCCTGTTCGGAGGAGAGCGCGCGGCTCTGGATCATGCTCTCGCGGAACACCTGCAGCGAATCGGCCATGACGCCGATCTCGTCCTGGTGTTGGGTCTGGTAGACCTCCGATTCGAGGTCGCCGCTGGACAGCAATTGCATCGAATGCTGCAGGTTGCTGATCCGCTTCAGGATGTTGCGGCCGACATAGAGCCAGACGAACAGGATCGACCCGATCAGCGTCAGGACGCCGAGGGCGAGCATGACCATGGTGCCGAATGAAATCTCCTGACGCGCCTGCCAGGTCGCGGCGTCGGTTTCCTTCTGCACACCGTCAACCAGTTGCTGCACGCTGATGCCGAGGCCGACATTGAGCTTGCGGGTTTCCTCCAGAATGGTCTGGCCGTAGTCGTCGGCATCCAGCTCCTGCTGGCGGACCTTGAAGATACCGGTCTTGCCCTCGGCAAGCGACAGCAGGTTCAGGGTCGCGTTCCGAACGGCGTTCATCGCCGTGGTCTTCGGCAACTGCTCGACATTCGACTTCACGCGCGCCTGCGCGGTACGGAATTCCTTGCCGATGCCTTCGAGAGTATCGCCGCTGTTGGTCGAGAGCGCGGCGATCAGGTCGAACGCCATCAGATTGCCGCTGGCGGAGATGTCGCTGAGCTGATCGGCAGTCTTGTGCGCCTTGATCGCATCGGTCTGCGAGAAGTTGGGCGAGGCATAGATGCTCTGCAGTTCGGTCTGCGCGTCGATCGCGGCAGGGCCGGCGGCGGCAATGAAACGCCGCTGCGCCTTGCGCACCGCGTCGTAGAGCTTTTCGTGCTGGGCGCCCAGTTCGAGCCGCTCGCGTGCGGCGGAGCCGAGGCTTTTGATCACGTCGTCGATGTTCTTCATGTTCTCGGTGAGGGCGGCGACGACCGCCTTGTCGGCACCGAGTTCGACGATCTCGCCGAGCTTCTGCAGCGCGACCGCCTGGGTTTCCTTCATTTTTTTGGTGCGATCGTTCAGCGCCTCTTCGCTGCGTGCGGCCAGCAGTGCCGGCCCCTGGCTGGCGAGGCTCGCGCTCTGCGCGGACAATTGCAGGCTGGCGGCGAGGCGGGGAATGTCCCGTCCGCTCAGATCGACCATGGTCCCGCCGAGCCGCCCGAGCATCAGGCCGGCGCCGGCAGAGATGACGATCGCCATGCCGGCGATGACGGCGAAGGCGGCAAACAGACTGCCCCTGACGCCGAAGCGGAAACCTTTGTGCTGCAATTTGACTCGTGCCATCTGCCCGCTGCCCCGTTCTCGCTACCTTGAGATGTTTCCTCGCGCGGCAGTATCGCGATACCCGGTTAACAAGTTGGGAAAAACGGCGCCTTTTTCGCCATAATTTAGCTGGGGGACGGCTTCTGCCCGGCTTTTTCCGCGTTCCGGAAAACGCGCGGCCCAAACAAAAAGGCCGGCGTGACCGCCGGCCTTCTGCAATTCGCGGTTGAAATCGCTCAGTAGCGTGCCACCACGGGGCTCGCGAAGTTGAAGCGATAATTAACGCCAAGCTTGAGCGTGTGGTCGTCGTTGCGGAAGTTTCCGAACGGCGCCAGCGCGACGGGGGCCACGAAACGGCTGCTGCCGAAGTCGTAATACATGTACTCGCCTTTGACCGACCAGTTCGGGGCGACCATGTATTCGAGGCCGGTGCCGACGGTCCAGCCGTTGCTGTGGTTGCCGTTGATAATGAAGGCGGTCGGAACGCCGCCCAGGGTTACCCGCTCGCTGTTGTCGGAATAGGCGTAACCGCCTTTGACATATAGCAGGCCCGGACCCCAGGTGTAGCCGACGCGGGCCGTGATCGAGCCGAGACCGCGCTGATCGTTGGTGTAAACGTAGCCGCCGGGGAAGGTGGCGGTGAGGTTGTTCTTGGCGAGCCAGGAATACTGGCCCTCGGTGCCGAGCACCCAGTTCTGCGCGAACTGCCAGTCGAGGCCGGCCTGGACGCCGCCGAGGAAGCGGGCGCTGGAGCTGCTCAGCACCGCGCCGTTGAAGTCGTTGCTGCCGCTGAAGGCGCCGCCGACATGGCCGCCGATATAGAAACCGGTCCAGTTATAGAGCGGCGCCGCAAAGGGAGGTGCCTTGTAGTAGGAACGGCCGCCGAGGTCGGCGCCGGCGGCCGGTGCGGCGGCCGTGACGGTTGCGAGGGCCACCAGGGCGAGCAGGATCTTCTTCATGTTTGTTGTCTCCGAAAACTGTTCGGCGACACCCGTGCGGCGCGCCTCCATGGCCACGCACATAGACGGCATTTGACTAAAATGCTGTCACTTCGGAGTAACAGCGGATCTGAACCCAACCCATTGGCGGGTAAACGTTTTTCGTGCTTAATGAAGGCCTAATCAAAGGTAACGAAAGGCTTAACTTTCAGCCCTCCCGGAGCCGCCCGGCAAGCTTTGCTTAACCAATGCGGCGCCGAACGTCGCCGCGCATCTGTTCGCGGAAGGCCTGCCGGCGCGCGGGGCGCTCTTTCACCGGCACGTCATGGCGGTCGAACACGTTGAACATTTCGAGGATCGGATAGTGGTCGCTGGCCATCGCCAGGATGCGCAGCAACTCCGCGACCGGCCCGGTCGGACCGGTGACCTCCCATCGGCGGATGGTGTCCGCCCCATCGGCATCCGGCAGACCGCAAAGCTTGGCCATGTCGGCCACCGACAGCGGCTGGCCGATGGCCTCGCCGAGATGCGCGCGAAGTTTCTTCAGTTCGGCTCCGGTCACGGGTTCTCCATTACAAATCGGCTTCTGTGAAGTACATCACACACTACCACAGGCGTGGGGGCTATATGCACCGCATAAGGTTTCCTGATGAGGAGGCAAACCCATGCGTGGATTAATTGAAAGCCTCACGCCGCAGGCCCGGCAAATTTATTGGAAATGGGTCGGCGGCATGTTCGCACTTTATGTCGTGCTGCTGCTCGCCGCAGCAGGCGTATTCGTCAGTCACGAATCATCGCGCAAGCTGGCGCAGCAACCGGTCACGACTGTGGCAACCGACAGCGATCTGCGCTCCATCGACGAGATCGCCGTGCCGCTGCGGCAGGCTGTGCGGTACTGACCATGATCATACGCCGATCGAATTCCGCGCCACCACGTCGCGATAGAATTCGACGCTGAGTTTGGGCGTCCGGCGCTGCGTCTCGAAGTCGACGTGATAGAGCCCGAACCGCTTCTCGTAGCCGAAGATCCATTCGAAATTATCCATCAGGCTCCAGAGGAAATAGCCGCGGACCGGCACGCCCTCCGCCGTCGCGAGCTGTAACTGCCGCAGATAATTTCTCAGGTACATGATGCGATCGAGGTCGTAGACCTGGCCATCGGCGTGAAGCTTGTCTTCCGACGAGGTGCCGTTCTCGCTGATGTAGATGTTCTTGATGTTCCAGACCTTGGCCGCAAGCTTCGGCGCCCAGTAAATCGTCTCCGGTCCTACGCGCAGCCATTCCGAATTCATGTGCGGGAACGAGGCAGGAAAGGGCAGTACGCGCCAGCCCGGCGTCTTTTCGGAAGCAGCGATATAGAACTGCGGCGCGTAGATATTGAGGCCGACGAAATCGTTCGGCGTCGAGATGATCTTCAGTTCTTCGGCGGTGAATTTAGGCGCGTCCTTGCCGGCGTATTGCAAAAATCCGTCGGTGTATTTGCCTTCCAGGATGACGCCGAGGAAGCCCGAGTTCAATTCGCGCGTCGCTGTCTCGGCGGCGCGAACGTTTTCCGGCGTATCGAACGCCGGCACGCAGGCCGCGATGTTTTCGGCAGGACCGACTTTGGTGCCGGCGCGCCCGTTCGCGCGGATCGCCTGTACCGCAAGGCCATGCGCCAGCGCGACATGATGGCGGACCTGGTTGACGTCAGCGTCCGGCAATTTGAGGCCGGGAGCGTCGATGCCCCAGCCATAGCCGAAATTGACGAACCTTCCGGCTTCGTTGATCGTGAAGATCGATTTGACGCGATCGGTAATGCGCGCTGCCACGAGGGCGGCATAATCGCCGAATGCTTTTGAGGTTTCGCTGGATCGCCAGCCGCCCACCTTGTCCTCGAGCGCCTGCGGCAGATCCCAGTGATAGAGCGTCGCATATGGCTCGATGCCCTGCTTGAGCAGTTCATCGATGAGGCGGTCGTAGAAGTCGAGCCCTTTGGGATTCGGCTTTCCCGTTCCTTCCGGAAACACCCGCGGCCACGCGATCGAAAACCGGTAGGCCTTGGCGCCGACCGCGCGGATCAGGCCGATATCTTCCTTGTAGCGGTGATAGTGCTCATTGGCGCGATCGCCGGTGGTGCCGTCCTCGATCTTGCCGGGCGTATGCGAGAACGTATCCCAGATCGAGCGGCCGCGGCCGTCTTCGTTGACGGCGCCTTCGATCTGATAGGACGATGTGGCGGTGCCCCATACGAAGTCCTTTGGAAAGCTCGCAGGCCCCGGCGGCTCTTCTGCCGGTTGCGCGCGCGCAGCGCCGATGCCGAGCGCGGACAGGCCAGCAAGCTTTGCAAAATGCCGGCGTGAGAACTTTCCTAACATCGTCATCTCCGGTCGGCGCTCGTCGCTTCGTCGATCTGGTAGGCGGATATCCGGTCGATCTCGAATGCGACGATATTGGGAGATTCGCCGTCGACGAATCCCACGCCCTCGAGAGTCTTCGAGCCCATCGCGAGATTGACGATCATGTACATGGGGTCGTGGAAGCCGACCGGGACCTTGATCTCGGAGACCGGCTTTCGATCGATGAAATAGGTGATGCGATCCGGCTGCCATAGCGCGCCGTAGTCATGGAACGCGGTCGCGGCGTCCGGCACCTGGAAGTCAAACCCGCAGCGTTCGACGCGCTGCGTCTCCGGTATCCGCCAATGCGTCGTCATCACGAGGTCGCCCGGCCGTTGCCCGCGGCCCTCCATGATGTCGACTTCAGGCGGCCAGCCGCCATCATCGGCGAGCATCCAGAACGCCGGCCATACGCCGGTGCCGACCGGAATCTTGGCGCGGATTTCGAAATAGCCGTATTTCTGGGCAAACCGGCTCTGCGTGGTCAGGATGCCCGAGATATACTCGTTGTTGAACAGCACGGTCTTCAGCGCCGGCGGGGTGCGGGTGGCGACGATCGAGAGAATGCCGTTCGTGACCTTGAAAGGATCGAGGCCGAGCGGCGTTGTGTCGCGCCCGCCATAGCGCGGATCGACATAGATCTGCTGTTCGCCGTTGTAGGGGCTCTTGCGCCTGAAGTCGGAGCCTTCACCGCCCCAGTATCGCGCTTCCGGCCAGGCGGCGCCGCCGGCGTAGTACGGCGCCCATCTGGCGTCCAGCAGCGGATGCGAGTCGAAATCGTCGTGGAAAGTCCGGTGCAGCGAAACCGATGCGAACGAGGCGGGGTTCGGGGCCTCGACGCGGCGGCATTTTTCGCCGAGAATGGCAGTCGCGACCTGCAGCGTGAGTTTGGTCGTCGCGCCGGCGAGATCGGCCTGCGCGGACGCGGGGACGGCGGCGAACAGATAACCGACCGAGACCAGGCTGGCCGATGCCAAGGCACACAGCGTCAATCTCTCGGTTCTCCGTTCGCTTCGAGACGACAGGAGGTCATTCACTGACGATGCCTTCGATCTGACCTTGCTTCGGAGCGCGACCGAAATATTCACCTGTTTGAGGTACGTAGTTATACGTGGTGAGCGCTTAACGGCAAGGTAGCCAAGTCTGATGTTGATTAAGTGGTTGAAATGCCTATGACGCCGGGCGCGGGCGCCCGGGACCACCGGTAAGATATTCGATTTTCAGTGCTTCAATTCAGAGGAGCAGGCTCGTTAGTATCGCGGCGGACGGAAGTTCTTAATGCTCGTCTATTTTGTGACAGACGAACCGAGCAAGTTACCGGCGATTCGTGCGATGCTCGAACCGCAACACGCCGTGGTGCCCTGGGTGCTGGGCGCGGACGGCACCGGGCTCAGGTCGCATGGCGTGCTGATGGTCGATATCGACCTGCGCCAGATGCCGCGCGTCGATCAACTCAAGTCCGTTCTGGACGAGCTTGAAAGCATTCCCGAGAAGCTGTTCGTCGTTCACAACCTTTCCCGTTCGATGGTTTCGCAGGCTTACGCGCTCGGTGCGACCGCGGTGATTTCACGCGCCAAGGAAGCCGTTCTCAAGGTCGCGCAGATCGAGGAGGCGGAAACCGCCGAGGAGAACAATGCTGCGGATCCGGCAGTGGAGATGGACGAAGGCGTCGCCGCCTTCGCCTCGATGTTTTCGGATGTGCGCCGTGGCAGGCCGCTGAAGCTCGTCGATGCGAAGCGTGCGACGTCGAAGATCATCACCCGCGTCGGGCAGGAGGGTCTTTCGAACTGGCTCGACGAGGTGCGCCGTTATCACGAGGGTACGTTTCAGCACTGTCTGCTGGTGACCGGTGTTGCGGTCGCCTTCGGGCTGGACGTCGGATTTTCCGGCGGGGACGTTTCGCGGCTCGGAATGGCTGCGACCCTGCATGACATCGGAAAGGCGCGCATTCCGATATCGATCCTGGACAAGCCGGGACGCCTCGACCCCGAGGAAGAGGAGATCATCCGGCGTCATCCCACGATCGGGTATGACCTGTTGAAGAGCGTATCGGGCATCACGCCGGAAATTCTCGACGGCGTGAGACATCATCATGAATATCTGGATGGCTCCGGCTACCCGGATGGGCTGGCGGCTTCGGAGATTTCCGACCTTGTCAGGTTGCTGACGATCTCGGACATCTTCGCAGCACTGGTCGAGGCGCGGTCATACCGGCCGCCGATGCCGCGGGAGGACGCCTACCAGATCCTGTGCGGCATGGAGGGAAAGCTGGAGGGGGCGCTGGTCAAGGCGTTCCGCAAGGTCGCGCTCGCGGCGTGATGAACCTGCTGGCTGTTCGGCTACACTGACGTCTTGGGCAAAGCTGCAGACTGTCGATCGTGCCAATCCCCGATCCATTCATTGGCGGAAATTTCTGCGCATGGCCCCATCGAATCCGAAGCCATGGGATGGCGGTCCCCGTGGAGCGGGTTGGTGATGCTCATTCCCGCGACCGAAAGCCGAAGCCATGAATGTCAGCGGCCAGGATATCAATCAGGCGCTGGAATACAGATACACGACGGCCATCGTAAGGCTGCTTCCGACCGGCCTTCTGCTGATCTTCCTCGGCCTCGTCATATTTGTGCTTGCCGACCTTGATCGTGACCCCTGGGCGTTCGTCGGGATATTCCTCAGTTGGGTGGTCGGCGTTGCCCTGGTCGGGCTGACGCTCTGGCGGCGCGCGAACCACGGCAAGCCGCTGTTCACGTTTGCGCCCGATGGCATCCGCTACCGGATCCCGCTGGTCAAGGAAGTGCTGATCCCCTGGCATGAAATTCAGGGTGTCGACACGATCGATATCGAAGCAGGGTATTGGTCGCTGTTCTGGCTCACGCAAACCCCGAGCCTGCAATACCACACGACGGTCGTCCACAACGTCACCGTGGTCCTGCTGCCGAAGCCGTTTTACGACGCGCGGATATTCGTCGACTCGGCTTTGCTGCGAGGCCCCGGCTGGGCGGCCAACTTCATTCCCAAGGGTCCGCTGGTCCAGGTGGCGTTACACCACGAACTCGTATCGGTCGAACCAAAGCCGCTCCGCGAAGCGGTCGAGGCGCGCTGGCTGGCGTTTCGGGAAAGGCCCGCCGTTGCTTCGGCGCGAACGAGCGTCTCCGCCGTCGTGGCAATGGGGGATGATCCGAAGGGCATATCGCCGTGGGAAGCCACGAAGATCATCGTCCCGCTGCTCGGCATCCTCGTCATGCTCGCCAATCTCGCCGGGCTTTGGCATCTGCCGGGAGAGGCGAGGGTGAACGAAGCACGCGCCAAGGCGCGCGTAGAACGCAACTATTGGGAGGATTCGGCCAGAAAGCGAAAGGAGGAAACCAGGAAACGGGAAGCGGAGGACAAGAAGCGGCAGCAAGAGTTCGATGAAGATATGCGCCGCGCTTTCGGTCGATAGCGATCCACTGGCCGCTGCGGCCGGATGCTGCTGACGCTGGAAAGAATGGTGCTGCCAGACAGGATTGAACTGTTCCGATCTGACAAGAGTCCACTGAAAG